>LNFM01006353.1_pt1 | contig 27550 bp, 24 predicted proteins | sample 596031 | NCBI WGS metagenome assembly LNFM01 (sample SAMN04254537, study PRJNA301005) | activated carbon metagenome | isolation source: dual media filters at the Ann Arbor, Michigan drinking water treatment plant | place: USA: Ann Arbor
TGCTTCCTGCAGGAGACGATCGCTGGCAGCTTCGAGACGGGCTTCGAGAACCTGACGGAATTCCTTGCGCGACAGACCCGGTGGGATGGGGTCGAGGATCTCGACGATGATCGTGCCCGGATAGCGCATGAGCTGGCGACGGGGCCAGTAAAGACCAGAGTTGAGCGCAAGCGGATAACAGGGCAGGGCCAGGCTCTCGTAGAGGGCGACATAGCCCGGCTTGTAGTCGGGGGCGGCACCGGGAGGGCGGCGCGTGCCCTCGGGAAAGATGAAGACCTCGCGGCCCTCGGCGGCGCGCTCCTTCGCATCCGCGACGAGCTTCTTGAGCGCAGCGCTTGCGCGGTCGCGGCTCAGGAGAATGTGCCCGAACTTGAGACAGAACCAGCCGTAGAAGGGAATGTACTTCAGCTCTTCCTTGAGCACGATCGCGGGATCGTGGAAGAGCGGGATGAGCGCGAACGTATCCCATGCCGACTGATGCTTCGACACGACGAGGCAGGCGCCGTCCGGCAGCTTCTCGCGACCGCGCACTTCCATGCGGGTGCCGCAGATGAAGCGCAGCAGCCACGTGCACGTGCGACCATGGATTTCGAGGCCCTTCATGGCCCACGAGCGCGGCGCGACGAACAACCAGCTCCCGAGCACCACGAACAGCGCCGTGACGACGTAGAAGACAACGAAATAGACGAGCGAGCGCGCCAGTATCATGGTCCGGCGATCCGATTAGGAACGCGCCTTCTTCCCCCTCCGCCGTGTGGGGAGGGGCTAGGGGTGGGGGGAACCCCTACCGCCGATGTTCTGCAATCCCCCCCTCCTAACCTCCCCCGCGTCGCGCCGGAAGGCGCGCCTCCGGCGCGGGGGGGAGTGACCGCGTTGGAGGGTGACGCAAGCCTATCCATGTTTGGACGCTGCTTAGACCGTCAACACGATCTTGCCGACGTGCTGGCTCGTTTCCATGCGCTTGTGCGCTTCCGATGCCTGCGCGAGAGGGAAGGTCGAGTCCATCACGATCTTGATGCGGCCGGCATCGAGCAGCGGCCAGACCTGCTTTTCGAGCGCACGAGCGAAGCGCGCTTTGACATCGCGCGTGCGGGGGCGCAGCGTCGAGCCGGTGAGCGTGAGACGTTTCATCATGAGGCGCGGCAGCGTGAACGTCGTCATCGGCCCGGCGAGGGTCGCGATCTGCACAATGCGGCCATCCTCGGCGGCGGCGGCGATGTTCTTCTCGGTGTAGTCGCCGCCGACCATATCGAGCGTGACGTCGATGCCGTGGCCGCCGGTCGCCTCCTTGATTGCCGCGACGAAGTCCTCGGTCTTATAGTTCACGGCGACGTCGGCACCGAGATCACGGCAGACCTGACACTTGTCGGCGCTTCCTGCCGTCGCGACAACGCGGGCACCGAACGCCTTGGCGAGTTGTATGGCCGTGGTGCCGATGCCGCTCGTGCCACCGTGCACGAGGAACCAGTCACCCGCTTCGAGGCGGCCGCGCTCGAACACGTTGTTCCAGACCGTGAAGTAGGTCTCTGGCACACCACCGGCTTGAGCCATGGTGAGACCCTTCGGGATTGGCAGGGCCTGGACGTCCTCGGCGATGCAGTATTCGGCATAACCGCCGCCATTGACGAGCGCGCAGACCTTGTCGCCGACTTTCCAGCGCGCGACGCCGGGGCCGACAGCGGCGACCTCGCCGGCGATCTCGAGGCCGGGAAGCGGCGAATGTCCGGGCGGCGGCGGGTAGGCGCCCATGCGCTGCTGCACGTCAGGGCGATTGACACCGGCTGCGGCGACCTTGACGAGGATCTGGCCGTGGCCGATCTGCGGCACGGGCATGGAGGTCGGCTGCAGAACCTCGGGGCCGCCTTTGCCATTGAGGGCGATGCCGGTCATTGTCGTTGGGATCAAGGACACAGCACATCTCCGTCACTGAGGGCTGGAATAGAGCGAGCAGAGCTTAAAGCAGGGCCTGCGCAGGGTGGCAAGCGGCGGCGCAGCAGCCGGTGCTTGCGCTGCACTAAAGCCATCGCCCAGGGGGTGCAGCTTGGATTAGGGTGGCGGCCGATTGATTTTGGCATGGTGGCAATAGGACAGTTCATGTCTCCGACCGAAGCCCTCGGCTATATCGCGGCGATCCTCGTCCTCCTTACATTCTCGATGACAACCATGGTGCACCTGCGCATCGTGGGCATCCTGAGCAATGTCTTCTTCATCGCCTACGGCTACCAGAGCAGCGCCTACCCGATCATGCTGCTGCACTTCATTCTGCTCCCTCTCAACATTCTACGGCTCACCCAGCTCCTCGCGCTCGTGCGCAAGGTCGAGAATGCGAGCCAGGGCGAGATCAATATGGATTGGCTGAAATCCGTGAGCACGCCGCGGCTCATCAAAGCGGGCGAGACGCTCTTCCGAAAAGGAGACATGGCGGACCGCATGATGTTCGTCATGTCGGGGGCCTTTCGCGTCGGCGATCTCGGCATCGAGATCGGCAAGGGCCAGTTCATCGGCGAGCTCGGCTTGCTCGCACCCGGCCAGACGCGCACGCAAACCGTGGAATGCGCATCCGACAGCGAGGTGCTGGAGATCACCTACGAGCAGGCGAAATCGCTCTATTTCCAGAGTCCGAAGTTCGGCTTCTATCTTCTGCAGCTCGTGAGCCGCCGCCTGTTCGATGACGTGCAGCGCCTCGAGCAGGAGCTGAAGGCATGTCGCGCCGGTGTTAAGCAGCCCGCTTGAGATCAACCACCACCGACCTGCTGCAAATGCTGCAGCAGCCGCGCCGCCGGTGCCGGCAGGCGCTCGACAACACGCGTGCAGATGACGAGACGGCGCAATGCCCAAGGTTCGGCGAGGCGGACGAGCGCAATGGCCATGGTGCGGCGGCAGCGTTTGGCGGCAGCCTCCGGAATGATGGCAATGCCGACACCCGTCTCGACCATGCGACAGATCTCGTCGAAGCCGCCGACGCCCACGCGGAGGCGCATGGATTTGCCGAGCCGCGCCGCATGGCCCGCCAGATGACGCTGCAAAGCACTCGCCCGCGTCAGACCGACGAACGGCTGCTCGATCACGTCGTGGAGGCGCACGCGGCGACGGGCAGCGAGAGGATCGCCCTTCGGAATGACCAGCACGAGACGGTCTTCGCGGAAGGGATGCGCACGCACACCATCGGGCAGCGCAGCATCGTTCGCGATACCGATGTCAGCTGAGCCGGCAGCGATCGCCTCGGCAATGCTGGCGCTCTCGCGCTCCTCGAGATCGACGCTGATGGTGGGGTTGGCTTTGAGGAAGGACGCGAGCGCGCGCGGCAGATGCTCGCTGACGGCGGCCGTGTTCGAAAGCACGTGCACGCTGCCACTGAGGCCACGCGCGAAGGCGCCGAGATCGCCACGCATGGACTCGACCTGTTGGGTGACAATGCGGGCATGATCGAGCAGGCACTGGCCGGCTGGCGTGAGCGCCACGCCGCGACGGCCCCGCTTCAGAAGATCGACGCCGAGCGTCTCCTCCATGCCGCGGATGCGCGCACTGGCCGACGCGAGCGCCAGATGAGCGCGCTCCGCGCCATGCGTGATGCTGGCCGTATCGGCAATATGGAGGAACAGGCGAAGGTCGACGAGATCGAAGCGCATGGCAGCTCTCCGGAGGCTTCGGATACAACGAAGGCAGAGTCCATATTCTCCAGATTGCGCTCTTAATGCCAGTGGGGCAGAAGGCGATGCATGATCGACGCGAACGCCCTCTTCATTGCCGCCGTCTTTGTGATCGCCGGGCTCACCAAAGGCGTCATCGGCCTCGGACTGCCGACGATCTCCATGGGACTCCTGGCGCTCGTTATGCCGCCGGTGCAGGCAGCGGCCCTGCTCGCGCTGCCATCGTTCGTAACGAACTTCTGGCAGATGGCCGCGGGGCCGTCGCTCTGGACGGGAATCCGGCGCCTGTGGCCGATGATGGCGGGCGTGTGCCTCGGGACGTGGGCCGGCATGGGCCTCATGACGGGCGCGGGCGTTCGCAATGGCACGGCGCTGCTCGGCATTGCGCTCGCGCTCTATGCAGTGACCGGGCTCGCATCCTTGCGCTTGTCGATCGCACGCGAGCACGAAGCCTGGGCTGGGCCAGTGGTCGGCGCCGTGACAGGCCTTATCACCGCGGCGACGGGCGTGTTCGTCATTCCCGCCGTGCCCTATCTCCAGGCCATCGGCCTCGAAAAGGAGGAGCTGATCCAGGTGCTCGGCCTCTCCTTCACGGTCTCGACGGTAGCACTGACCGTCAATCTCGCGGCAGACAACGCGCTCAGTTCTAGCCTTGCGGGTCCTGCACTCGGCGCGCTTGGCATGGCAGCACTCGGCATGTGGCTCGGGCAGGTGCTGCGGCTGCGGATGTCACCGCTAACTTTCCGGCGCTGCTTCTTTGCCGGACTGCTCGTGCTCGGCCTCTATCTGGCCGCCCGGGCGCTCTTGTAGTGGCTCAGGCAGCGCGCCCGACCAAAACACGTCCAGGAGATCTGCGCTTCTACCGGCTGGGCGCGGACATTCCGGCCACGCCCGGCATTGCTGGCGACATGCGCGGCGCCAGGATATCGCGACGGACGATCCGGTTCCGCCCACCACCCTTGGCCAGCGACAGGGCTTCGTCCGCGACCTGCAGCAGCGGCTCGATCGAGTCGGGCGCCACGGTTGCACACCCTAGCCCAATGCTGAGCGTCGCCTCCACATGCCGGCCGCCGCCGAGATCGATCGGCGTCGCCGCAAAGGCCTGGCGCACGCGCTCGGCTGCGCCTGAGGCCTCGGCAGGCGTACTGCCAGCGAGGAGCGCGGCGAACTCCTCGCCCCCTAGGCGGCCGACCATCACGCCGTCACCCAGTGTGTTGCGGATGACCGCGGCAAAGGTCTGTATCGCACGATCGCCGGCCCAATGCCCGTGCGTGTGGTTGATCTTCTTGATGTGATCGATGTCGAGCATGAGCACGGCGACGGGCGCCTGCACGCGCGCCGCCTCGGCAAGAAGGTGCCGCGCGCCGTCGGCGAATGCGTGCCGCGTAAGGAGGCCGCTCAGCACGTCATAGGAGGCGAGCGAGTCGTAGCGCTGACGCAGCACATTGTGGGCCGCCATCGCGCTTGCGATGGTCAGCGGCGCGAGGCCCGTGAGCGTGACCGCGAGGCGGGCGGAGATGAGCGCATGGCCGTCATCTAGCTCCGGCCAGCCCGTGATCAGTCCGAGCGCGATGCCACCGAGCGTCCATATACCGACAAGTAGAGTCAGCACCGCCGTCGCGAACACACTGTAGCCGAGACCGCACCAGACCAAGGCGACGAGCGGCAGGGCGAGCGCTCCCGGCCCGCCGACGAACGGCGCCGCGATGCACGCGACGACGAGCGCGATACCGGGTGCCAGGGCGACATAATCGATCTGCCGCAAATCCGGACGGCTGGTGAGGTCATAGCGGCGGATCAGTTCGTCCGGCATGGTGAGTATCACCGGTACGATGGCGAGATAGTTCACCAACTCGCCGACGAGCCAATAGGCAAAGCCCGTGAACGGCGCACTGGCGAGCGCCTCCAGATTGCCGAGAGTGCCAACGAGCGCCGCTGCGCCCGCTGCCGCAAGAAGGATGACCGCGAGGCGCAGCACAGCCATCGGACCAACGAGGCGCCGATCGTCCTCGCTTAGCCTGACGAGCAGCAAATAGCCGGCAACCACGCCGGAGATGCTTGCTGCCGTGAGGAGCAGGGTATTGACGAGGCTGTTTCCGGTCAGCAGGTCCGCGATCAAATAGGCCGCGACGGCCGCAGCCCAACCGGCGGGCGTCGCCAGATGCGGGAAGCGCACCATCAGGCCGAGCAGGATGGCGTTAGCCGGCGAGATGGCCGCGAGCAGGTTGGCAGACCTGAGCGCGACGCCGAGGAGCGCAGTTATCAACACGATAGCGCCGACTACGGCCGCCGCCTCGATGTGGTCCCGCGTGGATCCACTCATACGAACCCGGCTCAAAAAATCGAGCGATCTTCCCTCAGCCATCGCGCTTCGCCTCGATACGCGCTCAGCGCCCCCCGCGGACGCAGAATCTACTGTCGCCATTAGAGTAAATCACCGTTGAGACCGGTAGAGCAAACAGCCAGAACGATTAATGGTGGCCACAAATGGGCGCACCCCGCGGCAGGCCGATCACGGCCGACACGAGTCGGCGGCCATAGTCTGAATCGAGCACAAGCCGCATTTGTCATACCGGCGTCGTAGAAGTGCAGCATCCGCGACATCCGCCAAGCCTATTGGGAGCCGTCCTCAATAGGAGACCAAAATGCTGCGTCGACTTCTGCTCACTTCCGCCGTTTCCTTGCTCGCGCTCTCCGCCGCCGCGGCCGATGAGCACGCAGCCAAGCTCGTTGGCCACGTCGTGCTGCCGGCGGCGACGTTCATCGACGTCCCGGAGGATGCGCCGGCCGACCTCAAAGTGTCCGGCAAGTTTGCGACGAGCCGCATCCGCAACGAGGTGCTGGGCTCGGTGGAAGGCAAGTCGCGCGGCCGCCCAACCGGCCTCAGGGTGCCGTTCAAGGGCCAGCCGCTGCAGGGCCACTCCGGCATCAAGACCATGCCCGACGGCACCTATTGGGTGATCACCGACAATGGCTTTGGCTCGAAGGTCACCTCGCCGGATTCAGCGCTGTTCCTCAGCCAGTACCGCATGCATTGGGACAAAGGCACGGTCGAGCGCGTCACGACGATCTTCGTGCATGACGCCGACAAGAAGGTGCCGTTCCGCATCACGCACGAAGGCACCGAGAAGCGCTATCTGACCGGCGCCGACCTCGACATCGAGGGCTTCCAGATCGTTGGCGATAAGATCTGGATCGGCGAGGAGTTCGGCCCCTACGTGCTGCGTCTCGACATGAACGGCAAGGTCGAGGCTCTGTTCGAGACCATGTCCGACGGCAAGCCGGTCCGCTCGCCCGACCACTACTCGGTCGTCGCTGGTAATCCCGGGGTCGCTGCTCCTGAAGTCAACCTCGCGCGCTCGAAGGGCTTCGAGGGCTTTGCTTCGTCGAAGGACGGTCGGTTCCTCTACCCGCTGTTCGAGGGACCGCTGTGGGATGCCGAGAGGAGGGACTGGGAGAAGCTCGACGGCAAGACAGTCCTGCGCATCCTCGAGTTCTCGGTCGCCGACCAGAAGTGGACGGGCCGCCACTGGAAGTACCTCCTCGAGCCCGGCGCATCGGCGATCGGCGACTTCAACATGATCGACGCCACGACCGCCCTCGTCATCGAGCGCGACGACAAGGAAGGCACGGCCGACAAGGCTTGCCCTGAAGGCAAGAAGGATACGACCTGCTTCGACGACATCGCCATATTCAAGCGGATCGTGAAGATCGAGATGTCCGATGCCAATGCCGGCGGCGCCGTGCGCAAGATCGGCTACATCGACCTGATGAAGATCCAGGACCCGGACAAGAAGGCGCGCAAACCCCTCAACGGCGGCGTGCTCACCTTCCCTTTCTTCACGATTGAGAACGTCGACGTCGTCGACGCGCGCCACATCATCGTCGGCAATGACAACAACCTGCCGTTCTCGTCGAGCCGGGAGCCAAACGTCGCCGACGACAACGAGTTCGTGCTGCTCGATGTCGAGTCGCTGCTCAAGGCTAAGTAGGGATTTCTACGAAGTCATTTTGGTTGCGTTTGCAGGAGGCGGTCGCTGAGAGGCGGCCGCCTCTTCTTTGTTTCGAGGGAGAAATCGAGATTATTCAAATCTCGATCACCATCCCGTCTTCGGCGCACTCTTCCGGCACGCGATGGCGGTTGGCCAGCATTTCAGGCCCGAGGTGCGTGAGGACGATGCGCTTTGCCTTGAGCTCGTGGCGGCGGTCGCGGATTGTCGGATAGTTGAGGTGAAAGCGGATCGGCTGCTCGTAATAGTAGCATTCGCAGATCATCAGATCGGCGCCGTCCGCGAGCTTCGGCGTGTCCTCCGTCCAGTCGCCGTCGCCGGCGCCAATCCCCTGGCGAAGATGGTCGATAAGTGAACACGTTGAAGCGACTTCGAAACGAGATGCCGCAAGAAAGCTGAAGCGCTGTTAACAGATGGATTCTTTGGTCGGAGCGGGGAGATTCGAACTCCCGACCCCTTGCTCCCGAAGCAAGTGCGCTACCAGGCTGCGCTACGCTCCGCCAAATATTCAGCCCGGCCGCGCGCATGGCCTGCCTTATGCCTTTCGGCTTGACGAGATGTCAACCCCGACACTATAGAAGCCGCCACACGCTCCGCCAGCGCGCCCCCCGGCGCCCCCACGCGGAGCCTTCTTTCATTCGAGAGGCCCGATTGAGGCTGCCGGCACAAGCTGGCGCCCGGCGGGGGTCCCAAGAGGCCCATATGAGGCCAAGGAGTACGTCATGACGAGGCGCTGCGAGCTGACCGGCAAGCTGCCGATGTCCGGAAACCTCCGGAGCCATGCCGAGAACAAGACGCGCCGCGTCTTCCGGCCGAACCTCTGCGACGTCACGCTGCAGAGCGAGTCGCTGAAGCGCAAGGTCCGCATCCGCGTCAGCGCCCACGCGCTGAAGACGATCGAGCACCGTGGCGGCCTCGACGCCTTTCTAATCAAGGCCAAGGCGGACGAGCTGTCGGACCGCTGCCGCAAGCTGAAGCGCGAGATCGAGAAGGCAACCGCGCCGGCGGCCTGATCGGCGCGGGCACCAGCCAAGATCATCGACACGGCGGCCTCTCGGCCGCCGTTCGTATTTGAGGCTTTGCATTTAGTTCAGCAGCGACTGCTCGCGCCAGGCGAAGGCGGCCTGCTCGGCTTTGAGGCGATCGGCGCGCGAGAGCTTCTTGGCGATCTCTTCGAGTGCTGCGTCCTCGACGCCGGCCGCCTTGGCAATGAGGTGCCACTTCACGGCCTCGACCACATTCATCTCGACGCCTGCTCCGTGCGCGAGACAGCGCGCATAACGGTTCTGCCCGATGGCATTACCTTTCTCGGCGGCGATCTTGAAGTAGTAGGCGCCACGCACCTCGTCAGGCGCGAGGCCGTGGCCCTTGAAGAGCAGGATGCCGTACTCGACTTCCGCTTCCGTATGGCCGGCCGACGCGGCGCGTCCGATCCAGCGCGCGGCCTCGAAGATGTTTGCGCTCGTCCCGGTACCCGTCGCGTAGAGCGTCCCGAGATCGTATTGAGCGGCAGGCAAGCCCTGTTCGGCGGAATACTCCATGAGCTGGAAGGCGCGGATCGGATTTTCGGGCTTGCCGTCGCCGGCGAGGAACAGCAGCGCGAGGTTGTAGGTCGCGAGCGGGTTGCCTTTGCGGCCGGCGATCTCGAGATACTTGGCGCCGAGACCTGTGTCTTTGGCGACCCCGCTTCCCTGTACGAGCATGGTGCCGACGGCAAGCGCGCCCTCGGCATCGCCGAGCTCGGCCGCCTTGGCGTACCATTGCGCCGCCGTCACGGGATTCTGCGGCACGCCGAGACCCTCGGCGTGAATGCGCCCGATGAGCGTGTGGGCCTGAGGCTCGCCTTTGGCCGCAGCCTCTTCTGCGAGCTTGAGGGCCGTGAGGTATTTGCCGAGATCGAAGGCCGTATAGGCGGGATCGCTGTCGGGTTTGCTCGGCGCCTCCGTAGATTGGCCGAGCGGCTTCATCTTGGCCGAAGACTTGGGCGTCGCCGACGTCTTCACGGGGCGCGCTGCGCCCTTGCCAGGGGTGATCTGTCCGGGCACTGGCGATGGCGGCGTAGCTGCCTGTGCCGGTGCGCCGCGGGAAGCTTTCGACGGTGGCGACGGCGGCGGCGCGCTCTTGCCCTTCGGCGTCCGGTTGGGGACGGGCTCGGGCGTGATCGTCTGGCTCCAACTGCTCGTCTGCGCAAGCGCGACGGCTGGAGCCAGCGAGACCACGAACAACGTCGCGGCCACGATGTGCGCGATCCGCACGCTCATGCAACGGCCTCGCCGGTAATGGCGGCATGGGCATTGCGTACGAGTTCGCCGGAGGCGGCCGGCGGTTCGCGCGCGGGAAGGCTCAGGCCGATGAAATCCGCGCCCGCCGCAGCAAGCTGGCCCGCCTCCTCGGCCGTCGCGACATCGAAAGCCACGACCGGTACCTCGAAGATCTCCGACCACCACGCGACGAGCTCGCAGCGGCGGCGGTGCGCTTTCACGCGATCGTCCACATGCTCGGGAATGCCGAAAGCGACGTATTCGGCGCCACCCTCGCCGGCCGTCATGGCCTCATGACGGGAGCGGCCGGCGTCGACGCCCACGATGCCGCGGCTGCCGACGATCTCGCGAGCCTCCCCGAAAGCCTTGCTGTTGCCGGCCGAGAGATGCACCCCATCCGCCTTGAGCGTGCGTGCGAGGCGGGCATCATCGCGAATGAGCGCCGCGGCACCAGCCGCCTGTGCGGCACCGATCAGGGTCTGCACATCCGCCGCGGGCGTACCGTCGGGAACCGTGATCACGACCGAGGCCACGGCCGCCGCCGTCAGCGCCGCCGTGAGCCGGGCGGGTGCGCCGGCTCCTGTCTCGATCGTCACCATCAACTGAACTGCGGCCACCGGCCCCCCTCCTGATATTTGGATCGAGCGTATCATGATCGAATCGGGCAGAAATCGGACCCCTACTAGGCAAATACGCCTTCAAGTTGCCTAGCCACCTAGAAACTTTTCACCCGAATGGTGCATTGCAGCAAGCGAGAGATGTTGTCATAGTTGGATAACAGGGGTGGGGGCGTCCTGGCAGGAAGCTTGCTCGCGGGATAAGCGCGCGTCGCGTAACCGTCCCGACTGTCCGGAGTTGAGACACGTATGTCATTGCTCAAGAGAGTTTTCATTAAGACTTACGGCTGTCAGATGAACGTCTATGACAGCGAGCGCATGATGGAAGCGCTGGCTGACGGCGGCTATGCCGAGACCGACGCCCCCGACGATGCCGACCTCATCATCCTCAATACCTGCCACATTCGTGAGAAAGCTGCCGAAAAGGTTTATTCCGAGCTCGGCCGCCTGCGCGCCATCAAAGAGCAACGGGCTGAAGCCGACCGGGAGACGGTCATCGCCGTTGCCGGCTGTGTGGCCCAGGCCGAGGGCGACGAGATCGTTCGCCGCGCTCCCATCGTCGATCTCGTGGTCGGCCCGCAGAGCTACCACCAGATCAACAGGCTGATCGCCCGCAATCGCGCGACCGCCCGCCCCGTCATCGAGACCGAGTTTCCCGAGGACGACAAGTTCCGCCATCTGCCCGAGCGCGCGCAGGTGCCCACGAAAATGCGCCCGGCGAGCGCTTTCCTCACGGTGCAGGAAGGCTGCGACAAATTCTGCACCTTCTGCGTGGTCCCCTATACGCGCGGCGCGGAATACTCCCGCAGCGTCGCCGCGATCGAGGAGGAAGCGCGCCGCCTGGTCGATGTAGGCGTACGCGAGATCACGCTGCTCGGCCAGAACGTCAATGCCTATCACGGCGAGGACGGGAAAGGCGGGACAGCCTCGCTCGCTGACCTGCTGCACCGCCTGACGGCCATCGAAGGTCTCGAGCGCCTGCGATACACGACGAGCCATCCCCGCGACATGAGCGCGGATCTGCTCGCGGCGCATCGCGATCTCACGAAGCTCATGCCCTACCTGCACCTCCCCTTCCAGGCGGGCTCCGATCACGTGCTCGCGGCCATGAACCGCAAGCATACAGGCGCCGAGTACCTCGATCTCGTCGCCCGCATCCGCGCGGCGCGCCCCGACATCGCGCTGTCGACGGACATCATCGTCGGCTTTCCCGGTGAGAGCGAAGCGGATTTCGAGGTGACGCTCGGCATCGTGCGCAAGGTGGGCTTCGCCCAGGCCTATTCCTTCAAGTACAGCCCGCGCCCCGGCACGCCGGCCGCCACCATGGACGGGCAACTTCCCGATACCGTGAAGATCGAGCGCCTCGCCCGCTTGAAGGCCCTCCTCGACGCCCAGCAGTCCTCATTCAACGCCGAGTGCGTCGGCCGCGTCCTGCCCGTCCTGTTTGAGCGCCAAGGACGCCGCGACGGCCAGCTCATCGGCCGCTCGCCCTACCTCCAGTCCGTGCACGCCGAAGCCGCGCCGGGGCTCATGGGCCGCATCATTCCGGTTGAAATCGCAGGCGCGGGTCCCAATAGTCTCTCTGGTGTCATCAGGGCAGCATGATATGCTGCCAAGAGACTCGGGTGCCGGGTTGAGTTGCATCGGCCCTGGGTCCACCGTGCAACGGGCCAGGAGAGCCACATTTGACAACTGCGCGCGGGTCGGCGGCCTCTCGGTCGTCCAAACCCGAAAGGTCCCCCGAGGTTACTCGTGAGGGAATCCGGGCAAAGCACCGCATCGTCGTACCGTTTGACGACAACCGGCTGCTCGCCCACCTGCTGGGGGAGTACGATTCCCACCTCGCTTTGATCGAGAGCAGGCTCGGCATCGAAGCCCATGCCCACGGCAATGTCGTCACGCTGACAGGTCCGCAGCCGGCCTGCGAAATCGGACGCGAGGTTCTGAACGCCATTTATGATCGCGTGCGCAAAGGTGAGAGCGTCACCGCCGGCGACATCGACGGCCTCATCCGCCACGCTCGCTCGGGTGCCCCGCGCAATGACGGCACGGCGCAGATTCGCACGCGCCGACGGATAGTTACGGCCCGCACGCCGATGCAGAGCGCCTATATCCGCGCCCTCGACCGACATGATCTCGTATTCGGTGTCGGTCCCGCCGGAACAGGCAAGACCTACCTCGCGGTTGCACAGGCCGCCTCCTATCTGGAGCGCGGTCTCGTCGAGCGGATCGTGCTCTCGCGCCCGGCGGTCGAAGCGGGCGAACGGCTCGGCTTCCTGCCCGGCGACATGCGCGAGAAGGTAGACCCCTACCTCCGCCCCCTCTATGATGCTCTCTATGACGTTCTGCCGCCCGAAAAGGTCGAGCGGGATCTCGAAACCGGGATCATCGAAATCGCGCCCCTTGCCTTCATGCGAGGCCGCACCCTCGCGCATTCGTTCGTCATCCTCGACGAAGCGCAGAACACCACGAGTATGCAGATGAAAATGTTCCTGACCCGCCACGGCGAAGGATCGCGCATGGTTGTTACCGGCGATCCGACCCAGATCGACCTGCCTCCCGGGCAGAAGTCGGGTCTCGACGAGGCGGTGCGCCTCCTCGAGGGCGTGGACGGCATCGACGTGACGCACTTTACCGGTGCGGACGTCGTGCGCAGCGAGCTCGTCGCGCGCATCGTCGCCGCCTACGACGGCGCGGCGGATTCGTCAGGACTGGACGCAGGTGTGGCCTCGACCCTCGCTCGGGGGCAGAGCCGCACGGAATAGGAAAATGAATACGGTTCTGGACCAACCCGCAGTTCCCGGCGGCGATGCCGCCAGTGGCGACGAGCAATCTTGCGACGAAGAACCTCCGTCGCGATTGCGACTTGCGCTCGAACGTGTGGATGATGACGGCGACTGGACGGCTTTCGGCCCGGTCGATGAGCTGATTGCGGGCGTCGCTCGCGTGCTCGCCGATGCGGTGGAGCTTTCCGGCGCTTATCCCGCGACTGCGGCCGTCGCCCTCAGCAGCAATGCAGCCGTACGCCGATTGAATGCCGCCTATCGCGGCAAGGACAAGCCGACCAACGTCCTCTCCTTTCCCACTCCCGAGTCGCCGCCCGGTATGTCCGACGACGAGCCGCGCGAGCTCGGCGACGTCGTGCTTGCGATCGAGACGCTCCTCGACGAGGCCAAGGCCACCGGTATACCGCCAGCACATCACTTCCAGCATCTGCTGATCCACGGCCTCCTGCATCTCATCGGCTACGACCACGAGACGGACATGGAGGCCGATCGCATGGAAGCCCTCGAGACGGCGCTGCTCGCGCGCCTCGGCATTCCCGATCCATACGCGGACGCGCACTCCTGACGCGCCCCGCATTCGCACATTGTGTTCATCAGTTAGACAAACAGGCCATGGCACTCTCAGACGACACCGGTCCCCGCCCCGAAAGTACCAACGGCAGTGATGCGCCGAAAAACGGTGCTGGCTGGCTCACCGCCTTGCGCAATCGCCTCGGCCTTGGCGCGCAGCCGACGCTGCGCGACACGCTCGGGGAGACGCTGCGCGTCGAGGACCAGACCGGCACGGGATTCTCGCCGGCCGAGCGTGAGATGCTGCTGCGCTTGCTCGAATTCGGCACGCTCAAGGTCGAGGACGTGATGGTGCCGCGTGCCGATATCACGGCCATCGATGAGGGCGCGACACTCGCCGAGCTGCTCCATCTCTTCGATACGTCCGGCGTCTCGCGCATCCCCGTCTTCCACGAAACGCTCGACGATCCGCGCGGCGTCATCCACATCAAGGATCTCATGGCGTACCTGACGCGCGGCGGCGTGCCGGCCGCGCGTTCCGGCGTCACATCGGCCACCGACAGCAGTGCGAATGTTGATGCGCCGGTGCTGAAGATTGATCTCGCCAAGGTCGATCTCTCGGCGACGATCGCGTCCGCGCAGCTCCGCCGCCGCGCGCTTTATGTCCCGCCCTCGATGCCGGCGGTGAACCTTCTCGTACGCATGCAGGCGACGCATGTGCACATGGCGCTCGTCGTCGACGAGTACGGCGGCACCGACGGTGTCGTCACAATCGAGGATCTCGTCGAGCAGATCGTCGGCGAGATCGAGGACGAGCACGACGTCGCCGAGGCCGCCAACATCGTCGAGGACAGCAAGCTCGGCCTGATCGCGCAGGCACGCACGCCCATCGAGGAGCTCGAGGAGCATCTCGGCGTGAAGCTGCTCAAGAACGGGGAGGAGGAGGACATCGACACGCTCGGCGGCCTCGTTTTCACGCTGGTCGGTCGCGTGCCGGCGCGCGGAGAGATCGTGCGCCACGAGAGCGGCATCGAGTTCGAGGTCATCGACGCCGACACGCGGCGGGTCAAAAAAGTGCGCATTCTCCGTCCGATTCCGAACGAGGATGCGCCGGCTGTACCGCCCTCCGCCGTCAAGTAAGGTTGATCCCGCAAGACACGCCCTGTGGCGCCCCCGCCGCAGCGCACCAAGCCGCGATTGCCAACGCGCGCGAGTGGGGTCATATCTCGTCAGCCATGACGATCGTCCACCCCGCTCCCGCAACCATCTACACGGAACCCGACTTCCGTGTGCGGGCCGGGGCTGCGCTGCATCGCAGCCCGAGTGATGCGGTATTCGACCCGCGGACGGGCCGCTCATGGTCGCGCAGCGACTGGGATCTCAATCCCGAGATGCTCGCGGATTTCGATGTCATGGAGCCGCCGCGGCCGGCTGCCGTGCTCGTGCCGGTCATCGCGCGATCCGAGCTCACCGTGCTGCTGACCGAGCGCACGGCCAACCTCTCGACGCACGCCGGCCAGATCGCTTTCCCGGGCGGTAAGGTCGAGGCCTCGGATATCGATACCGTCCAGACAGCACTGCGCGAAGCCGAGGAGGAGATCGGCCTTTCGCGCACGCTCGTCGAGCCGCTCGGCTTCCTCGATGGATACCGCACCGGCACCGGCTTTCTGGTCACGCCGGTGGTTGCGCTCGTGAAGCCCGATTTCGTTCTGGCCCTCGATCCGGGCGAGGTTGCGAACGCCTTCGAGGTGCCGCTCGCCTTCCTCATGGATCCAGCCAATCACAAGCACCACGCGCGCCCGTGGCGCGGCCGTGAGCGGCACTACTACGCCATGCCCTTCGGCGATCACTACATCTGGGGCGCAACGGCGGGCATGCTCAAGAACCTCCACGAGAGGCTCTACGGGGGATGATACGGGTCATCATCGAGAACATCGTCCTGTTTCTCCTGCCGACGGCCGTCTACGCCATCTATATTCTGCTGACGCGGAAGCAGGGTGAGCAAGGCACAGGCGTATTCGACGACGCGCCTTTCTTCTGGCTTATGCTCGCCGGAACCGGACTTGTTTTGCTCGTGCTCGTTGCCTTCGGCTCGACATCGGGCGGGAAGCCCGGCCAGAGCTACACGCCACCCTCCATTGGCTCGGACGGCAAGATCGATCCCGGTGGACTGAAGTAATCCTGGTCAGGCGCCATGCCTTCTGAGGCGACCCATACGATCCCGACTTCGCTCGCCGGCGCGCCCTGGCTCGAGCAGCCGGAGACGCGCGCGGTTCTTGCGTCACTCGCGGCCGCCGGACACGAGGCGCGCATTGTCGGCGGCACTGTCCGCAATGCCCTTCTCGGCGAGCCCGTCACCGACATCGATATCGCGACGACGGCGACGCCCGATGAAGTGATGGCTGCAATGAGCGCGGCTGGGCTCCAGGCGATTCCGACAGGCGTGAGCCACGGCACCGTGACGGTCGTCGCCAATCACGTGCCTTTCGAGGTCACGACACTGCGCGAGGATGTCGAGACGTTCGGCCGTCATGCGCGCGTCGCCTTCACGGCCGATTGGGCTGCCGACGCCCAGCGACGCGACTTCACAATCAACGCCCTCTACTGCGACGGCACTGGCACGATCAGCGACCCCATTGGCGGCCTTACCGATCTCGCCGCGCGACGTGTCCGCTTTATCGGCGATCCCCAGGCGCGCATTCGAGAGGATGCCCTGCGGATCCTGCGCTTCTTCCGCTTTCATGCGCGCTACAGCCCCGATTCCATTGACGCGGAAGGGCTTACGGCCTGCACCAAGGAGCGTCACCTGCTCGCACAGCTGTCAGCCGAGCGCGTGCGGGCGGAGCTCATGAAACTGCTCGAAGCGCCCGGTGCCGCGCGCGCCATCGCCGTCATGGCCACGCACGGCTTCATCGTCGAAATCCTCGGTCGAGCACCGCGCATCGGTCTTCTCGAGCGTCTCGTCGCGCAGGATGTCGAGCACCAGCGGCACGCCGATCCGCTGCTGCGTTTGTCGGCGCTCGCTGTCGCTGTCGAGGAGGACCGCGATCACCTTGCCCAGCGCCTGCGCCTTTCGCGAGAGGAAGCACGCAACCTTGTGGTGATCGATCCGCGGCTTATGGCGCTCGTGTCACTCGATGATCGCGGACGCCGTCGTGCGCTATACTCCGTAGGTGCGCATGACTGGCCGCGCATGGCCATGGTAGGTGCCGCTGCAGCTGAGACCCCGGCTACATGGAACGAGTTGGCCGCACTGCCCCAGCAGTGGCCAGTTCCGAAGTTTCCGCTCGCCGGGCGGGATGCGCTGGCGCTCGGCCTCGCGCCGGGGCCGCGCATCGGGGCTCTCCTCGCCGAGATCGAGGCCGAGTGGATCGCGGGCGACTTCGCCACCGATGCGGCTGGACTTCGGACCCGCCTGGCGGCGCGGATCAGCGAGTCCCACTGACCCCCTGCTCCATCGCACGGCAAAAAGTCCCTGCGTTTCGGAACCTTGTGAGCTGCAAAGCAGGGCCCATCGCAAGCAAGCGCGGGTTAGACGGAGCACCGCGTCGGTGCAACCTCCTGCGGCCGATCGAATCGTCGTATCTGTGGATAACCTATTTCCGCCTTAGTCTGTGAATGGACGAAGGTCGTGGATAAATTTACAAGGGGATTACTGAATATCTCGTTCGGCAATTCCCCCTCTCCCCCTGAGCGCCAGCGAGATTGTAAAGCCCCGGCTTGCCACGCCGGGGCTTTTTCTTGTCAAGCCGCGTTCGCCTCAGCAGCCCATCCGCGCCGCTAGCTCCTCGAAGCCATCCACAACGAGATCGCACGTTGGGTTTGGTGTCGGATCAGGCGGACCAGCCGGTCCCCATTCCAACGGCCGCTTCACGAAGCAGGTCTTGAAGCCTTCCTTGCGTGCGGCATCCAAGTCGAAGTTGTGGCAGGCCACCATGAGGATCTCGGCGGGCTTCAGTTGCAGGAGCTTCGCCGTTGCCTGATAAGCCTCCGGCCGCACCTTGTAGACGCCCAGCATCTCGCAACTGATGATCGCGTCCCACGTGATGCCATTGCGGCGCGAGACGTCGATCACGAGGCGCGGCGTCAGCAGCGTGAACGACACGCACGGATATTTCTTCCGCAGGCGATCCACGCCCGGCACGAAGTCCGGCCAAGCATCGAGCGCAAACCACGCGCGCCAGATCTCGTCGCGCTCATCCTCCGTCAACGCGCCCAGTCCGAAGTCCTGGAGGACGCGATCGAGCTGGTCGCGATGCACGTCATCGAAATTGAAGCGCGGCCCGAGCTGATTGACGATCGTGCCGAGCGAGCGGCGCCGGTACTCGTTAGTTGCAGCAGCCCAATCGGCCTTGAGGCCGCGCCGCCCAGCAACCTCGGCCATGGCCCGCGAGAGGCCGCCGTGCCAGTCGAGCACGGTGCCACCGGTATCGAATGTCAGTGCCTTGATGCCGTCCATCGCCCGCACTCCCCGACCTGCAGCCGCCCTTCGCGGCTCTTTAGTCCCTGTCACATGCCGATTGATCGAGATCAAACTTCTATATTCGAATATCGGAATATAAGAGCGCATCCGCATCCTTGAACAAGGAGAGCACGGCATGTGCCTCATGCATCGCAAAGCGTTGCCGCCCTATCTGGCCGGCCTCATCATCGGGCTCCTGCAGATCCCGACCTTCCTGCTCATGAATACGGCGCTCGGCGCCTCGTCCTCGTTCGTGACCGTCGCCGCACACATCGCGACGTTCTTCGATCCTGCCGCCGAAAGCATCAAGTACTTCGCGAGCCACATGCACGGCGCAAAGAACTGGTGGCAGGTTGCCGTCGTCGTCGGCATTGCCGTTGGTGCCTTCATCTCCATGCGCCTCTCAGGCGCGAGCCGCCAGACCATCTCGCCGGTCTGGGAGCGCGCCATGGGCATCCGCTCACTCGGCGCACGCGCTCCCATCGCGTTCGCCGCCGGCTTCATCATGCTGTTCGGCGCGCGCATCGCTGGTGGCTGCACGAGCGGTCACGGCATCTCGGGCATGGCGCAACTCTCCGTCGGCTCGACGCTCGCGGTCGCAGCTATGTTCGCCGGCGGCATCCTGACTGCCATGCTCATGAAGCGTGCTTGATCGCATAGAAGGAGACACTCCATGTCTGTTCTCACCGCCGTGTTGATCGGCCTCGCCACCGGCATCGTCTTCGGGTTCGCGCTCGAGAAGTCCCGCGTCTTCGAACCAGGCATCATTGTCGGGCAGATGCAGCTCCGCAATTTCATCATGCTCAAGGTCTTCCTCGCCGCCGTGATTACCGGCCTCGTGGTGCTCGCGGTGCTCAATGGGATCTTCGGCGTGCCGCTGCAGCTCAAGCCCCTGCTGCTGCGGGCCGACATCGTCGGCGGGCTCATCCTCGGTGTCGGTATCGCGCTCGCGGGCGCCTGCCCGGGCACCTCCATGGCGCAGCTCGGCGCCGGCTACAAGGATGCCTGGTTCGTCATTCTGGGCGGCATCGTCGGCGCCATGGCCTACGGCTACTTCCACGAGCCCATCACGGCCCTGCTACCCGAGAAGGGCGACAAGGTCTCCTTCGACCAGCTTCTCGGCTTGCCGTTCTGGGTTGTCGCGCGCATTCGCAGCCCTGCTCGCAGTCTTCCTCGTCGTGCTCGAGCGCCTCACGCCCTGGCAGGATGAGATCGGCGTTGATGTCGATGGCGTCGGCTCGCACGTACCGGGCGCGGCTGGCATCGACGGGAAGGTTGCTGCGGCACCACGCACCTGAAGACCGACAAGGGCGAATCACAGTCATCGAGGGGCCGGAACCGCCGGCCCCTTTGTGTTGTGCACACCTCCTGAACACTCATCCACTGCTGCCCGGAGGCTCATGGCGCCGCATTGGTCGCTGGAGCGCCCTGGAGTAGCCTTTGCCCATGACACAAGCGATTCCCTCGACTTCCGCGCCCGGCTCCCCGACCTTCGTGCACCTCAAGGTGCATTCGGCTTATTCGCTGCTCGAAGGCGCCCTGCCGATCAGTGCACTGGCAAAACGCGCGGCCAAGCTCGGCTTTCCGGCCATCGCGCTCACCGACACCAACAATCTGTTCGGGGCGCTGGAATTTTCCGACAAGCTCGCGGGTTCCGGCATCCAGCCGATCGTCGGCATCAGCCTCGCCGTCGACTTCGAGGAAGCGAACAGATCCGGCCCCGGCATCGCGGGTCTGCCCGCGCTGCCGCCGCCTCATCGCGATGGACTGCTCGCCCTCCTTGCGATGAGCGAGACCGGCTATGGCAATCTCATGAAGATTGCGAGCCGTGCCTACATGGGCACGAACGATGGCGAAGCGCCGCACGCCAAGATCGCCTACATCGCAGCGCACGCCGAGGGGCTGATCGCGCTCACGGGCGGCCCTGACGGCCCCATCGACAAGGCGATCGCCGATAATCACGCAGCGGTTGCGACATCCCGCGTTCAGACGCTCAAGAACATCTTCGGCGACCGCCTCTACGTCGAGCTCCAGCGCCACGGCTTGACCCAGGAGAAAGCCGTCGAGCCGCAGCTCATCGATATCGCCTACAACGAGGACCTGCCGCTCGTCGCGACCAACGAGTGCTACTTCGCCGACCGCGAGGACTTCGAGGCACACGACGCGCTGCTCTGCATTGCCGAAGGCCGTTACCTCAACGAGGACGATCGCCGCCGCCTGACACCCGAGCACTATTTCAAAAGTACCGACGAGATGGTGAAGGTATTCGCCGATCTTCCCGAGGCGCTTGCGAGCACGGTCGAGATCGCGCGGCGCTGCGCGTATCGTCCGCTCGGACGCAAACCCATCCTGCCGAACTTCGTACAGACGAGCGCCGACGCGAGCCCCGAGGAGCGGGCCGCTGCCGAGGATGCGGAGTTTGCGCGCCAAGCCGAGGAAGGCCTCGCAAAAAGGCTCGCCGTGACGCCGCTCGCGCCAGGCTTCACGAAGGAGGACTACGAGAAGCGCCTCGCCTACGAGATCGGCATCATCAAGGGCATGAAGTTTCCGGGCTACTTTCTCATCGTCGCGGACTTCATCAAGTGGGCCAAGGCGAACGGCATTCCCGTCGGTCCGGGCCGCGGCTCGGGTGCCGGCTCACTCGTCGCCTGGGCGCTTACGATCACCGATCTCGATCCGCTCCGCTTCGGCCTGCTCTTCGAGCGCTTTCTCAATCCCGAACGCGTCTCGATGCCGGACTTCGACGTCGATTTCTGCCAGGACCGGCGCGACGAGGTCATCCGATACGTGCAGGACAAGTACGGCCACGATCGCGTCGCGCAGATCATCACGCACGGAAAGCTGCAGGCCCGCGCCGTGCTGCGCGACGTCGGCCGCGTGCTGCAGATGCCGTACGGGCAGGTCGATCGCCTTTGCAAACTCGTCCCCAACAATCCGGCGAACCCCGTCTCGCTCCCCGACGCCATAGCCGGCGAGCCCAAGCTGCAGGAGGAGCGCGACAGCGAGCCCGTCGTCGCGCGACTGCTCGAAATCGCACAGAAGCTCGAAGGGCTTTACCGCCACGCGTCGACGCACGCCGCCGGCATGGTGATCGGCGACCGCCCGCTCGACGAGCTGGTGCCTGTCTACCGCGATCCGCGCTCGAACATGCCGGTTACGCAATTCAACTGGAAGCTCGTCGAGGCGGCGGGCCTCGTGAAGTTCGACTTCCTTGGTTTGAAGACGCTCACCGTCCTGCAGAAAGCGCTGGAGCTCATCGAGCGCGGTCACGGCATCAAGATCGACCTCGCCGCACTCCCGGTCGACGACGTGAAGAGCTACGAGCTGCTGGCGAGGGCCGATACGGCCGGCGTGTTCCAGCTCGAAAGTACGGGCATGCGCGAGAGCTTGAAGCGCCTGAAGCCCGACCGCCTCGAAGACATCATCGCCATGGTGGCGCTCTATCGCCCCGGCCCTATGGACAACATCCCGACCTACATCAACCGCAAGCACGGCGACGAGCCGCTCGACTATCTCCACCCCATGCTCGAAGGCATTCTCAAGGAGACCTACGGCGTCATCATCTACCAGGAGCAGGTCATCCAGATCGCGCAGGTCATGGGCGGCTACTCGCTCGGACAGGCCGATCTCTTGCGCCGCGCCATGGGCAAGAAGGACAAGGCCGAGATGGCGCGTCAGCAGGCGCGCTTCGTCGAGGGCGCGAAGTCCAAGGGCGTGAAGGAGAAGGATGCGGCGTACATCTTCGAGCTGGTCGATAAGTTCGCGGGCTACGGCTTCAACAAGAGCCATGCGGCCGCCTACGCGCTCGTCAGCTACCACACGGCCTATCTCAAGGCGAACTTCCGCGAAGAGTTCCTCGCCGCGTCCATGACGCTCGACATGGCCAACACGGACAAGCTCGCCATGTTCGTGGGCGAGGCGAAGAAAGCTGGTATCAGCGTGCTCCCACCCTGCGTGAATGCGTCGGATGTGGAATTCACGGTGGAGTTCGGGAAGCCGCTCGCTTCTCCCTCTCCCCGCTTGCCTGACCCTCGCCTCGTAACGAACGGGGAGAGGGGACTGCCGTCTAATGCAGATGGTCCCCGCGGCGCGATCCGTTACGCGCTCGCTGGTCTCAAGAACATCGGCCGCGGCGCTGTCGAAACGATCGTCGAAAGCAGAAGAACAAGAGGGCCGTACACCTCGCTTGCCGACTTCGCAGCACGCCTGAACCCCAAGGCTCTCAACAAGCGAGGGCTTGAGACACTCGCTGCTGGAGGCGCGTTCGACGCCTTCGAGCGCAACAGAGCGCTCGTGCACGCGAATGTAGAGCAGATACTGAGGGAAGCGGGAAGCAGAGCGGACGACGAGCAGTTTGGGCAGGGCAGTCTACTGGGCGGCATGCAGGGCGGAGCGGCCCCCGTCGTTCTCAACTTCAAATCAGCAAAATCATGGACACCCATCGAACGTCTCCAGCATGAATTCGGCGCTGTCGGCTTCTATCTCTCGGGCCATCCGCTCGATGCCTACGGGCGCGTACTCGGCAAGCTCGGCGTGAAGCGCTTCACGGATTTCGAGCAGAACGTCGGCCTCTCTGCGGGCCGTCTCGCCGGCATTGTCATTTCCGCACGCGAGCGTCGCTCGGCGAAGGGCAACAAGTTCGCCTTTGCCATGTTCTCGGATGCGAGCGGCCAGTTCGAAGCCGTGATCTTTTCCGACACGCTAGCGCGCTGCCGCGATATCCTCGTCGCGGGCACGGCCGTCCTCATGTCCGTTGAAGCCGAGCGCGATGGCGAGACAGTCAAGCTGCGCGTGCAGAACCTCGAGCTGCTCGAGGCCGCTGCCGCCAATGTCCAGCAGTCGCTGAAGATCGTGCTCGACCGGCGCACGGTGCAGGCTAATGAGGGGAGCGCGATGGCTGAGCTCCGCGCTCTGCTCGCCAAGGCGCCGCCGACTAATGGCAAGGGCGGTGAGATACGTCTCGCCATGGAAGTCGAGGGCGTTCCAGGTCGACGCGGCGCGCCGCGCGAGATCGAGTTCAAGCTGGCCGGCCGTTATGACATCGGCCCACGTCAGCAAGGCGAGCTGCTGACTGTCCCCGGCGTCCTCGATGTAATGGAAGTTTAATAGGGGGCCTCCCTCTCCCCGCGTGCGGGGAGAGGGAGAAATTACCTCACTTCTGCGGACGGTTCTTTGCCCATTCCGTGTACTTCTTCGCCTTCTCATGCGTCTCTGCGTAGTACTTGTCGTATTCCGTTCCGATCATCACCTTGATCGCAAGGCCCGCATCCTCGAGCCGCTTGACGTGGTCGGGATCCTTCATCGCCTGGGCGAGGACATCCTGCAGCTTCTTGACGATGGCCGGGTCCATGCCCTTGGGACCGCCGATACCGCGCGTCGAGCTCGATATCACGTTTGGCATTCCGAGCTCCTTGGTCGTCGGCACGTCCGGAAGGAATTTGGACCGCTCGGAGTCCATGACCGCAAGCGCGCGAACTTGGCCGCTCTTCACCTGGGGGACGATCGAGCCGACATTGTCGAACGACACGTCGATATTGCCGCCCAGTGTCTCCTTCATCTGCGCCGCGCCGCCGAGAAGGTGGACGAGGCGGAAGTTCACGCTGGGGTTGGCTTCCTCGACCATGAGGATGGCGAGATGATCATCGGAGAGAATGCCGGTGGTTGCGGCCCTTACCGTACCCGGCTTGGCCTTGGCCGCATCGAGGACATCCTTGAACGTCTTGAAAGGGCTGTTCGCCGCAACCCAGACGACACCCGGATCGAGCACCTGGTTCGCAATCGGCGTGAAGCTTCCCTCGTTGAAGATCGCCTGACGGTCGGGATCGAGGATCGTCGTGTTGGTCGCCGGCAGATTGAGGAAACCGATGGTGTAGCCGTCGGGCTTGGCGCGCGCGAGTTCGGTCCAGCCCACCTGGCCACCGGCACCACCGCGGTTCACGACCACGATCGGCTGGCCGATGATCTTTTCCGCAATGCCGGCGACGACGCGGGCGCCGATGTCCGTCGAACCGCCGGCCGGGAATGCGACGATCAAGTTGATCGGTCGCGTTGGATATTGCTGGGCCGAGGCCCCCACCGAACCAAGCGTCGAGACGAGCGCCACCGCCGTCACGGCCATTGCCAGTCTAAGCAGTCTCATGAGTGGTCCTCCGGTTCAATACGCCAACTGAATTGGCCTGAGCTAGGATGCCAACGGAGTCGGCTGGGCTAAGACGCCAACAGAGTTGGCTGGGTTAATCGGCATTGGGGTCCCTGATCTCCTTAGGCGCGAGCTGCATGGCCGCAAAGACCAAGATCGCAACAGAGAGAGCCAGCAGGCAGGCTGAGAGCGGCCGCGTGACAAAAATCGAGAAGTCGCCGGCAGACATCTCCAGCGACGTGCGCATGGATTTCTCGATCTGTGGCCCGAGAATGAGACCGAGCACGAGCGGCGCGAGCGGAAAGTTGAGCTTGCGCAGGAGATAGCCGATGACACCGCAACCAAGCATCACCCAGAGATCGAAAATGCTCTGATTGATGCTGTAGGCGCCAATCATGCAGAACAGCAGTGTGCCGGCGCAGATGTACTGGTAGGGAATCTCGAGGATCTTTGCCCAGAGCCCGACGAGCGGCAGATTGAGGATCAGCAGCAGCACGTTGCCGATGAAGAAGCTCGCGATCACCGCCCACACCAGATCGGGCCGTTCCTGGAAGAGGAGCGGCCCCGGCGTCAGGCCGTTGATGATGAAGGCCCCCATGAGAACGGCGATCGTCGGCGAGCTTGGAATGCCGAGTGTCAGCAGCGGCACCATGGCGCCATTGGCATAGCTGTTGTTCGCGGTCTCGGGCCCCGCCACGCCTTCGATGACGCCGGTGCCGAACTGCTCGGGATGCTTCGAGAGGCGCTTCTCGATGATGTACGACATGAATGTCGGAATGATTGCGCCGACGCCAGGTATGAGGCCGAGGAAGAAGCCGATCCCGGTGCCGCGCCAGATAGCGCCCATGGAGCGCCGCCACTCGTCGCGCGAGGGAATGAGTCCGCTGAGGCTCGTCTTGATGACTTCCCGATAGGGCTTTTCCGCCGTCGCAAGGATCTCGCCGACACCGAACAACCCCATGACGACCGGAATGAAGCCGAAGCCGTCGAAGAGCTCCGGGATGCCGAAGGTGAAGCGCGGGGCGCCACGCACCGGGTCGAGGCCGATGAGCGAGATGAGCAGACCGGTGACCGTCATGAGCACACCGGCGATGAGCGAGTTGCCGGCAAGGCTCGTCACGAGAACAAGTCCGACGATCATGAGCGCGAAAAACTCCGGCGGCCCGAAGCTCAGCGCCAGTCGCGAGAGCGGCGTCGCGACGACCACCAGAAGTACGGTCGCGACCAGGCCGCCGATGAACGACCCGATGGCGGCAATGCCGAGCGCGGCGCCGGCACGGCCCTTCTTCGCCATGGCGTGGCCGTCGAGACAAGTTATGACGGACGCCGCTTCGCCGGGGACATTGATGAGCACCGACGTGATCGTGCCGCCATACATCGCGCCATAGTAGATGGCCGAGAGCATGATGATGGCGCCGGTCGCATCGAGCTGGAAAGTGAGCGGGATGAGGATCGCGGTGCCGGCCGCGGGGCCGATGCCCGGCAGCACGCCGATGAGCGTACCGAGAAAGCAGCCGATGAATGCGAACATCAGGTTCGTCGGCGTCATCGCCGCCGCGAACCCCGCCATGAGGTACTGCAGGGTGTCAAACATCGGCGCAGCTCCCGCGCCTGGATGCGGAGAGATGCAGCATCACAGCCCGAACTCCCCGATGGGCAGCGGAACTTTCAGCCAATAATAGAAGCTGTGAAACACGCCGAAGCTGAGGGCGAGTGCCACCAGGCCAATCGCCAGGTAGTTGCGCACGCCGAGCACCAACAGCATGAGCGTAATGAAGAAGAGAGCGGTCAGCCGATAGCCGAGCGGATCGAGCACCGCGAACGCAGCGGCAAGCAAAACGACGATGCCGATCATGCGAAACATCGCGCCGCCGTCCGGCATGAACGCTTCGGCGGCGGGATCCGGCGCGCCGGTCGGAGCCTCAGGCTCTCGAACGAGTTGCACGATCATCGCCACGGCAAGCACTGCACCGAGCAGAGCAAGGATCAGCGGAAAAAAGCCGGGTCCAGGACCTAGCGCATCCAACAGCGGTAGCTTGGATGACAAATAGATCGTGCCGGCAAACAGGACCAGGAAGGCCCCTGCCGTGACAAACCACCCACGCCTCAAGATCGCGCCTCCCTTGACGCCACTTTTTTTATGCGTCGAGGCTAGCACAGGAATTCGAGTGCGCAATGCCTTACATTGGTTGTGCGCGCATTGCACCGCACCATTCGGAGCTGACGGCCCACAGTGATCATTTGATTTCTTCGATCCACGCTTTCCGTCAAGCGTCCGCCGCAATGACAGGCAATGTCGAGCCCCGCGCAGGGCCTATCGAGATAGTGAACAACCGGAACAGAAATGCTGATGAGCCTCAATGAACGCCTCGATACGCTGAAGCGCGATCCCGCACTGGCGAGCCTTTCGCGCTCGCTCGCGCTTTACTACGGCGATGCCGCGCGCGAGGCCGCCATGGATGCGCTCTATGCCCGCTTCGTGCGCGCCGGGGATCTTGCTTTCGACATCGGCTCGCATGTCGGCGACCGCATAGGGGCCTTCCGCAGGTGTGGCGCGCGCGTCGTCGCCCTCGAGCCGCAGCCGCTCTGCGCGCACGCGGTGCGTACGATCTATGCGGGAGATGCTGGCGTCACGGTGCTCGAGAGCGCGTGCGGACCGGCTCCGGGGCGTATCAGCTTGCATGTGAACTCTGCGAATCCGACCGTCACCACCGCTTCGCCGAATTTCGTCAAAGCTGCAGACGGCGCCGGCGGCTGGGAAGGACAGGTCTGGGATCGCGAGATCGAGGTGCCAGTTACCACACTCGACGCCTTAATTGCCGAGCATGGGCGCCCGGCCTTCATCAAGGTCGACGTCGAGGGTTTCGAGGCCGACGTCCTTGCCGGACTGAGCCACGCCGTGCCCGCACTTTCCTTCGAATTCACGACCATTCAGCGCGATGTCGCGTACGCCTGCCTCGACCGCATTGCCGCGCTCGGCAGCTACGGCTTCGACCTCGCGCTCGGCGAAAGCGCGCAGCTCGCGCTCGGCCGTTGGGTCACGGCCGAGGACATGCGCCGCCACATCGCGGCACTCCCGCACGAGGCCAACTCGGGCGATGTGTATGCGGTGATG
>LNFM01004066.1_pt1 | contig 27545 bp, 26 predicted proteins | sample 596031 | NCBI WGS metagenome assembly LNFM01 (sample SAMN04254537, study PRJNA301005) | activated carbon metagenome | isolation source: dual media filters at the Ann Arbor, Michigan drinking water treatment plant | place: USA: Ann Arbor
TCACTTCGCCGTCAAACATGATCGATGCACGGTCCACGATCTGCAGCGTTTCGCGCACATTGTGGTCGGTGATCAGAACGCCAAGCCCGCGCTGTTTCAGAAACAGCACAAGCTCGCGGATGTCGTTGATGGCGAGCGGGTCGATGCCTGCGAAAGGCTCGTCGAGCAACATGAAGGACGGACGCGTCGCCAAGGCGCGTGCGATTTCGACCCGACGCCGCTCGCCGCCCGAGAGGGCAGACGCAGGCGCATCTTTCAGGTGATCCACACGCAGTTCGGCGAGCAGCCCGTCAACGATTTCGCGGCGCTTCGAGCGAGACCGCTCGGAAAGCTCCACGATCGACATGACGTTCTGTTCGACGGTGAGACCACGGAAGATCGACGGCTCTTGTGGGAGATAGCCCACGCCAAGCCGCGCGCGTTGGTACATAGGCAGTGTTGTGACGTCCTGGCCGTCCAACAAGATTTGCCCTTGGTCCACGCGTACGAGCCCCGTAATCATATAGAAGCAGGTGGTTTTCCCTGCTCCGTTGGGGCCCAACAAACCAACGACCTCGCCGCGATTGACGGTGATGGATACATCCTTCACCACGCGGCGGCCGCGATAGGATTTCCCGATCGAAACCGCGCCTAGACCGCCTTGTGCGGACTGGGCCTTGGCCGAACGGCTTGCAGCGCCCTCAGGGCTCATATGCACTCACCGCGGCTAAGATTTCGTAACGATTGGACGATCACTGGCGCGGTTGGCCCGAATTTTGCCCGCCTTCGCTGGGGACAAACACCCCGCGCACACGCCCACCGCCCTGCGGACGGATCACGGTGCGGCGGTTGCCGATGTTCAAAACCAGGGTTTCGCCCCGGATCACGTTCTCGTCCGACGCCACCACGACATTGCCGGAAAAGGTCACGCTATCTTGCGCGATCTCGTAGACGGCGCGGTTGCCGCGCGCCGATTGCGCCGGGCGTACATAATAGACTTCGCCTTCGGCGATCATGCGTTCGATGTCGCCTGAGCCCAGGCCGCCTTGCTGTTGTCCGGCAGCTGCGGCGGTCGAAGCGCTGAAGAACAGCGTAATGCGATCAGCGCGCAGGCGCGCATCGTTTTGAACAATGTCGACATCGCCGACGAGCACGAGACGGCGCTCAGTGTCGAAATATTCGAGATTGTCGGCTGAATAGGAGACAGGCCCGCCGCTTTCGCTCAATTGAGCGTACGCGGGCGAGGCTGCGAGAGCCGTCATCAGCAGAGCGCCGGCGGCGATAAAGAAGGCTGTAGGCCTCATTGCGACGGCTCCCCGGTCTGCTCTCTGCGGTCAGGAATCTGGCCGCGGACACCGCCCCGAAGCACCAATGCCCGGTCGCTGTCCCGTAATTCATAACTTTCGGCCTGGAGCACGCCAAGGGGTCCGGCGCCGGTGACGCCCCCGCGCCCGGTCAAAGTGCCCGCTTCCAGGTCCACCATCATGTAGGGGGTGGTGAACCGGTTGCCGCCACGGTCCGAAAACAGCACCTCGCCGTCGAAAATGACGGTCTTGGCCGCTTCGTCATAGATGCCCCTGGGGGCCAGCATGATTGTTCCGGCTTCGGTCCGATAGACCGGGGCGATCAGCTCGATCGGCTGGCCCTCACCGGCCGCCCGCTCAGCCGTCTCAGCCGAAAGCTGGTAGGGGCCGCCGCCCTCGGTGCGGCCGATGAAGCGGGGGTTGATCATCCGAAGCGGCTCGGCCGGGGCGTACTGGCCGGCATTGAAGCCGCCTTCGATGGCGTAGAGCGCCATGAACACGAACACCGCTGCGAACGACGCGCCCGCGCCAGCCACGAAGAACCTCCGCAGCGCCGCGATCAGGCGCGAGCGACGGCGGGCGCTGCGCAGCGTGGCGGCGCGCTTGGGCTCCCAGTCGAAGTCGGCGAAATGGGCAGTTGCAGTCATGTTCCTCCGGCTTGTCGCCCGGCCCGGGGGCGGAAGCAAGGCGAGGCGGCGGTCCGGCGAACGCGTCGATCCGTACTGCCTCTGGCGGCTGCAGCGCCGCGCACTAGATACCGGCTCTCAGCGGCAGAGGATTGAGCACGATGCGGGTTTTGACGTTTGCGACGGTTATTCTTTTTGCCGCGTGCAACGGCGCGCCAAGCAATGGCCAGACGGCCACGCCGGGTGCGCCGGTCGAGCAAGGCCAGGCCAACGCCAATTTCCAGCCCGCTTTCGAAGGCCAGACGCGCGCGCCTGCACTGACGTCCGGCGTCGTGATCGAGACGCAAGAGATTGCCGCACGCCTCGATCATCCGTGGGGCATCGCTGTTTTGCCGGACGGCAATTTGCTAGTCACCGAACGCGCCGGGCGCCTGCGCCTGATCACGCCGCAAGGCCAAGTCTCTGAGCCGCTCACCGGTTTGCCGGCAGTCGATGCGCGCGGGCAGGGCGGTTTGCTCGATCTCGCGCTGTCGCTGACTTTCGCGGCTGATCGGCTGATCTATTGGTCCTATGCCGAGCCGCGCGGCAACGGTACGAACGCGACGGCCGTCGCGCGCGGCCGTCTAAATGACAACGCCACTGGCGTTGAAAATGTGCAGCGCATCTTTCAGCAGAATCCAGCCTGGAATTCGCGCGGCCATTTCGGCTCGCGCCTCGTCTTCGATGGCCAAGGCCGCCTCTACATTACGCTCGGCGATCGCCAGGGCGACGACTCGCGCGGGCTTGCGCAAGATCGCTCCGTCACCATCGGCAAAGTTGTACGCATCAATGCCGATGGCGCGATCCCGTCTGACAATCCGTTCGTCGGCCAAGCGGACGCAGCGGCTGAGGTCTGGTCCTACGGTCACCGCAACGTGCAAGGCGCCGACATCCACCCCGGCACCGGCGCGCTATGGACGATCGAGCACGGACCGCGCGGCGGCGATGAACTGAACCTCACTCAAGCTGGCCTCAATTACGGTTGGCCGGTTATCTCATACGGCATCGAATATCGCGGCGGCGCCGTCACCGGCGGCATCGCCGCGCAAGACGGCATGGAGCAGCCAAACTATTATTGGGATCCGGTCATTGCGCCCGGCGACATGGATTTCTACCGCGGCGAGCTGTTTCCGTGGCGCGGCGACATTCTGATCGCCGGGCTGGAGACCGAGGCGCTCATTCGCGTTCGTGTGGATGGTCCGCGCGTGATCGGCGAAGAGCGTTTCGATCTCGGCGTCGGCCGCATTCGCGACCTCGCCGAGGCCGCAGACGGCTCAATCTACATCGTCACCGACGAAGACAATGGCCGCGTGGTGCGGCTGATACCGCAATAGCGCGCCGCCACTACTCGGAGCCGCTGGGCGCGTCCGCCGGTGCATTGAGCGCCTGCAGACGCGCCTGCAGTTCAGCATTGGTGCGCGCTTGCGCGGCGATGCCGTTATACACTTCGATCGTGAGATTATTGCGCGCGAGAATGCCGCGAATTTGCTCGGCCGCCTGCGCGCGCTCAGTTTCCGTTCCTGATGTCAGGGTGGCGCTTAGCGGCTCGATCTCGGCGCTGGCTGTGATGAACGCGCGCAGCTGGTCGTCGCTCAAGCTATCGCCGACCGCAGCGACAGCGATGCGGTTGCTGAGCGTCTGATCTGTCTGCGAGGCTTCGAGGATCTGGTTGTATTGCTCTGGCGTAACGCCGGCTTCCTGCAAGATTTGGCTGATCCGAATCTGGTTTTGCTGTTGCTCTTCCGTTGTTGTGCCGGGCGTCAGCTGATTTATTTGCGAGCGGGCGGCGACGAATGCGTCGATCTGCGCGTCAGTGTAGCCGGTCGTCGCTTGCGGCGCTGCCGGCGGCGGCGTTGTTGTTTGCGCTTGTGGCTGGTGCGCAGACGTTTCGCCATTGCTAGCGCACGCCGCCAACGGCGCCATGCCAGCGAGTAGCGCCGCTGCCGCGGCCATTGAAGTAAAACGGATCATCTCAGACTCCGGGTCCGCTCGCCCGCCCACACTTGTTCTACGCATACGGTAGCGAACGGTTCCGAAATTCCTTCAGGTTCCGCTGACTTAGAGCGTGCGCGCCGCCACGAGTAAGCGATCTAGCAGCGCATCAAGCTGGACGCGCTCGCGCGCGTCGAGCGCCGACAGCAGTCGCTCTTCCGCCGCCAACGCGATCGGCGCGATGCGCGCATGAACGCTCTCGCCTTGCGCCGTCAGCGAAAGATTTTGCCGCCGCGCGTCGTCGGTGTCAGCGCTCGCCCGCAAACGCTTGGCCGCCACCAGCCGCGCCACCGCGCGCGAGACCGCGACCTTGTCCATCTCAGTGGCCTCGGCGATCTCTTTTGCCGTGAGCCCCGGCCTGCGGCCAAGCACGGCGATGATGCGCCATTCGGGGATGGTGAGATCGAAGGTCTTGGCGTAGCGCGCCGCGATCGCGCGAGAGACGCGGTTCGACAGGATCGAGAGCCGGTAGGGGAGAAAATCCTCCAGAACCAGCAAATCGGCCGGGCTTGGTTTACGTTTCGCGCTTGCCATTGGTTTCAGATGAAACTAAATCGGAGGAAAGATCAAGCCGCCGAGGAAATGTCATGGCCGACCTGTTCGAAAATCCGCTGGGCACCGACGGCTTCGAGTTCGTCGAATTCACCTCGCCCGAACCGGACAAGCTTGCCGCGTACTTCGAACAGATCGGCTTCACCGCCGTCGGCAAGCATCGTTCGAAGAATGTCGTCCGCTACAAGCAGAACGACATCAACTTCATCCTCAACATGGAGCCGTCAGGCCAGCCTGCGGATTTCCGCTCTGCGCACGGCCCCTCCGCCAACGCGATGGCCTTTCGTGTGAAGGATGCGAAGCACGCGCTCGAAGAAGCGGTGAAGCGCGGCGCCAAGGCGGTGCAATCGCCTGTCGGCCCTGGCGAACTCAATATCCCAGCGATCGAAGGCATTGGCGGCGCTTATATCTATCTGGTCGATCGCTATGGCGCCGACACCATCTACGACGTCGATTTCGAACCGATCGCCGGCGCCGATGAGTCGAAAAACCAAATCGGCCTCACCTATCTCGATCACCTCACGCACAACGTCTTCCGCGGCAACATGGCCAAGTGGGCGGACTATTACGAGCGCATATTCAACTTCCGCGAAATCCGTTATTTCGACATCGAAGGCAAAGTCTCGGGCCTCTTCTCAAAAGCAATGACCAGCCCCGACGGCAAGATTCGCATCCCGCTCAACGAGAGCAAAGGCGATCCGGAGAAGGTCGATCAGATCGAAGAATATTTGCAGCGTTACAAAGGCGAGGGCATCCAGCATTTGGCGTTCGGCACGAACAATCTCTACGACGTCGTCGATCGCCTGCGCGCGCGCGGTGTCGAGCTGCAAGACACGATCGAGACCTATTTCGATCTCATCGACAAACGTCTGCCGGGCCACGGCGAGCCGGTCGAAGAACTCCGTAAACGCCGCATCCTGATCGACGGCGCGCCCAGCGAAGGCCAAGGTCTGCTGCTGCAAATCTTCGGCAAGGACGCCATCGGCCCGATCTTCTTCGAATTCATCCAGCGCAAGGGCAATGAAGGCTTCGGCGAAGGCAATTTCAAAGCGCTGTTCGAGTCGATCGAACTCGACCAGATCAAGCGCGGCGTGTTGAAGGCGGGATGATGCGCGCGCTCCTCGCGTTCGCGCTATTGGCGCTCGCCGCCTGCGCCACGGCGCCGGAGCCAGCTCCGCGCTGGTCCCTCGTCGTACACGGCGGCGCCGGTGTTATCGAACGCGCGAACCTCACGCCCGAACTTGAAGCGCAGTACCGCGCTGCGATGCAGCGGGCGCTAACGACAGGCGGCGCCATCCTCGAACGCGGCGGCTCGTCGCTTGATGCGGTCGAAGCCGTGATCCGCGAGATGGAAGACGATCCGCTGTTTAATGCGGGCCGCGGCGCCGTTTTCACGGCCGAAGGACGCAACGAACTTGACGCTTCGATCATGGATGGCCGCAACCGTGCCGCAGGCGCTGTCGCCGGTCTGACGCGCACGCGTCATCCGATCAGCGCCGCGCGCGCCGTGATGGAGCGCTCGCGCCATGTCATGCTGATCGGCGAGGGCGCCGAGGCGTTCGCGCGGAGCCAAAGGCTGGAAGAGGTCGATCCGGCCTACTTCTTCACCGAGCGCCGCTGGCAGCAGCTGGAAGACAACTTGCGCGCCAACAGTCTGCCGATCCCGCAGCGCCCGGCCGGCGCGCCGCAAGCGCCGCGTGCTGAACTCGTTTATCCAGACGATCACCAGTTCGGCACCGTCGGCGTCGTAGCATTCGATAGCGCGGGCAACATCGCGGCCGGCACCTCAACCGGCGGCACCACAGGCAAACGTTGGAGCCGCGTTGGCGATGCACCGATCATCGGCGCAGGCACATATGCGCAGAACGGCGTCTGCGGCGTGAGCGCGACCGGCACCGGTGAATTCTTCATCCGTGTTGGCGTCGCGCGCGATATCTGCGCGCGCATGCAGCTCAACGGCGAAAGCGCACAAGAAGCCGCCGATAGCGTCATCGCTGAAGTCGGCGCTATGTTGAATAATCAAGGCGCTGCCGGAGACGGCGGCGTCATCGTGCTCGATGGCCGGGGCGGCGTCGCCTGGGCGATGAACACGCCGGGCATGTACCGCGCCGCCCAAATGGCGGGCGGAGACCCCATCGTGCAGATTTTCGCGGACGAACAATGAGCAATCGTCACTCGCCCATGGCACTAAAGCGCGGCTCGCTCGTTGATCCTCTGGGACTCTCCGGTCCCCGGGGAACATCTCATGTCAACGTTCGTGATCTACGCGATCGGCTATCTCATCCTTCTCGCCGGCTTGGTCTATGGCGCGGTTCTGCTCGGCGTCCAGACACAATGGATTATAGTCGGCGCGCTCGTAATGCTGGGCCTTGGCATTGCGCTGGGCGTCGGCAAGACGCGTACGAAAGACGTCCCCACCGATCATCAACCCTAAGCGCAGCGCGTCCGGCGCGCGCGCAGGAGCGCGCATTATGGCGATAACGTCAGGCATCCATCACGTCGCCTATCGCTGCAAAGACGCCAAGCAAACCGTCGAGTTTTATCGCGACGTGTTCGACATGGATTACACGACCGCGTTCGCCGAGGATCACGTCCCCTCGACGGGCGAGTACGATCCGTACATGCACGTCTTCCTCGACGCGGGAAACGGCAACGTGCTCGCCTTCTTCGAACTGCCGAACCAGAAAGACATGGGCCGCGACGAGAACACGCCAGCCTGGGTCCAGCACATCGCGTTCAAAGTTGAGAGCTTGGATGCCCTGATGGCCGCGAAAGCGCGCGCCGAGGCCAAGGGCCTCGACGTGCTCGGCCCCACCGATCACGGCATCTTCAAATCGATCTACTTCTTCGACCCCAACGGCCACCGCCTAGAACTCACCGCCGACACGGGCACCGCCGAGGAGTATGCCGAACTCAAGCGCGTCGCCCCCGCTATGCTGGAAGAATGGAGCCGCACCAAGAAGGCGCCGCAACATGCGGCCTGGCTCCACGAGAAAGCGCGCGCCGCACACGCCACGAAGTCGCGGATCGGGGAATAATCGGCATGACGTTGGCGCGCGTCCGCGCTAGAGAGGACGCATGCTGAAGCTCTACGATTATTGGCGTTCGTCTGCCGCCTATCGCGTCCGCATCGGGCTAAATCTCAAAAACGTCGATTACGAGTCCGTGCCGATCAACATCGCACCCGGCACGGACGAGCAGATGCGAGAGCCATATCGTTCGAAAAACCCGCAAATGCGTGTGCCGGCGTTGGAGACTGAGCAGGGCATCATCACCCAATCGCTCTCGATCCTGGTCTGGCTCGATCAAATCTACCCGAACCCACGCCTTATGCCCGCCGACCCGTGGCTCGGCGCGCAAGTGCGTTCATTCGCCACCACGATCGCGACCGACATTCATCCGCTCAACAACACCAGCGTGCTGACGCGGCTCAAGTTGGAGTTCAGCGCAAGCGAAGATCATATCGGCGAATGGTATCGCCACTGGATCAAACTCGGCTTCAACGCGCTCGAACACCAGGTCGCCAATCATCCAGACACTGCATACATTTTCGGCGATGAGCCAACGCTGGCCGACGTGATGCTCGTGCCGCAAATGGCCAATGCGCGTCGGTACAAGACGGATGTTTCGCCATTCCCACGCCTCGTTGCCTGGGACGAAACCGCGCGCAAACATCCCGCTTTCATCAAAGCCGCGCCGGAAAACCAGAAGGACGCGCCCAAGCCATGAAACTCGCATCGCTCCGCCACGGCCGTGACGGCCGCCTCGTCGTCGTGTCCCATGATCTAGCCTGGTACGCGGTCGCTGGCCCCGAAGTGCCGACATTGCAGGCCGCGCTCGATGATTGGACGCACGCCGAGCCGCGCCTCAAGGCGCTGAGCGAAGGCGTCAACGCCGGCACGATCCTGCGCGAGCGCTTCCACGAACGCGAAGCCGCTTCGCCGCTGCCGCGCGCCTATCAATGGGCCGATGGCTCGGCTTACGTGAACCACGTCGCACTCGTGCGCCAAGCGCGCGGCGCTAAAATGCCGGAGACGTTTTGGACCGACCCGCTCATGTATCAAGGCGGCAGCGATGTTTTTCTCGGGCCGCGCGACGCCATTCCGCTGAAAGACGAATCCTGGGGCTGCGACTTTGAAGCGGAAGTCGCCGTCATCGTCGACGATTGCGAAGCCGGCATCAGCGCTGACGAAGCGAAGAAGCGCATTCGTCTCGTAATGCTGGTGAACGATGTCAGCCTGCGCAATCTCATTCCGGCAGAATTGGAGAAGGGCTTTGGCTTCTTCCAGTCGAAGCCATCATCCGCCTTCTCACCCGTTGCGGTCACGCCTGACGCGCTCGGTGACGCGTGGCGGGACGGCAAACTGCATTTGCCGATGCACGTCACGCTGAACGGAAAGGCCTTCGGTGCAGCGAACGCCGGCGAAGACATGACTTTCGATTTCGGCCAACTCATCGTCCACGCCGCTAAGACCCGCGATCTCGCTGCCGGCACGATCATTGGCTCAGGCACAGTCTCCAATCGCGGCGAAGACGGCGGCCCTGGCAAACCGGTCAGCGAGGGCGGCCGCGGCTATTCCTGCATTGCCGAACAACGCATGATCGAGACGATCCAGTCGGGCAAGCCGAGCACCGCATTCCTCAAGCATGGCGACACCGTGGAAATCGAAATGCGCGACGCGAAGAATCACTCGATCTTCGGCAGGATCGAACAGGAAGTGGTCAAAGCCTAGAACGGGATGCGCGCGCCATCCCACGCGAAGGCATTGCCGCTATCCGCCGGTGTTAGGCCATCGATGACCGAGAGCAGCCGCTCGGCGCTATATGCCGGCGTGAACAGCTTTTCCACCGCAACGCCACGCTGGAATGGCTTGGATAGATCCGTGTCGACCGTGCCTGGATGCAGCGCCACGCAAATCGCTTGCTTACGCTGGCGCGCCAGCTCGATCGCGCAGGTGCGGACGATCTGATGCAGGGCGGCTTTAGAAGCGCGATACGAAGCCCAGCCGCCGAGGCGGTTGTCCTCGATCGATCCTACGCGCGCCGAGAGCGCAGCAAACACCGCCTTACGGTCACGCGCCAACAGCGGCAGCATGTGCTTGGCGATCAGGGCCGGTCCTGTCGCGTTGACGGCGAACGCATGCACGAAGCTGTCGGCGCTGAAGTCGCGCCAAGTCTTTTCCGGCTGCATGCTGCCTTCGTGCAGTACTCCGGTCGTTACCAACACGAGATCGAGCGGGCCGCCCCCGCTCATACAGGCCGCGGCGTCGGCGATCGTCTCTTCGCGCGTGATATCAAACTGAAATGGCGTAATCTTAGGTCGCTCGGCGATCACGGATGAGCGAGAGCCGGCATAGATTGCGCCGACGCCCTCGTTCTCCGCCAGAAGGTCGAGCAGGGCGGCGCCGACGCCGCCGGTCGCGCCAAAGAGTGCGACGCGCATTGGCGCGCTAAAACTCGTGAGCGCGCTCACTTCGGGCCGTTCAGAAAGATGCGCGCATCGCGTGCGATCTCGTTGCGGCGTTCATCGCTCATGCGGTCTAGCGTGCGGTACATCGGCGCGATGCGCGGATTGCCGCCCAGTATCGGCCGATTGCGCGCCAGAAAGTCCCAGTAAAGATAGTTGAACGGGCATGCTTTGGGGCCGCTCTTAAGCTTCACGTCGAAGGCGCAACCTTTGCAATAGTCCGACATACGATCGATATAGGCGCCGCTCGCCGCGTAAGGCTTCGAGGCAAGCAGGCCGCCATCCGCGAATTGGCTCATGCCGATCGTGTTGGGCGCTTCGACCCATTCGTAAGCATCCGCGTAAACCGCCAGATACCATTCATGCACCTGAACAGGATCAACGCCCGCGAGCATGGCAAAATTGCCGGTGACCATGAGCCGCTGGATGTGGTGCGCGTATGCTTCGACTTTGGTTTGGCCGAGAGCGGCAGCCATGCACGCCATGTCGGTTTCGGCTGACCAATAGAACCATGGCAGATCGCGCGTTGCGCCCAGCGCGTTGCGGCGCGTGTAGTCCGGGCCTTCGCGCCAATAGATACCGCGCACATATTCGCGCCAACCCAAAATCTGGCGGATGAAGCCCTCGACTGCGTTGAGCGGCGCCTTGCCGTTTCGGTATTCCGCCTCGGCGCGGCGGCAAACATCGCGGGCATCCAGCAGGCCGATGTTAAGATACATCGAGATGACTGAATGATAGAGGAACGGCTCGCCGCTCAGCATCGCGTCTTGGTAGTCACCAAAGCGGGGCAGGGCTTCGTGCAGAAAGTGCGTTAGCGCCAGGTCAGCCTGTTCATGTGTCACGCCAAACCAGAACGGTTCGAGATCGCCAAAATGATCGCCGAACCGTTCGGCCACGAGGTTCAGCACCGCCTCGGTTTCCGCATTCGGCGCAAAACGCGGCGGCGAGGGCATGAGAAGATCATTATCGGCGGGCTTTCGGTTTTCGGCGTCGAAATTCCAGCGTCCGCCGGCGGGCGCCTCGCTGTCCATCAGGATGCCGGTCTCCGTGCGCATCAGTCGGTAGAAATATTCCATGCGCAACTGCTTGCGCCCTTGCGCCCAGGTGCGGAATGCGGCGTGCGAACAGATGAAGCGCGTGTCCTCACGCACCTCGACCGGCAAGCCGAGTGCCGCCTCCCAGCCTTCCATCTCTCGCGCGAGCCGGTGTTCTCCAGCTTCGGTGACCACCACCTCCGCGGGCTGCAACGCCGCGATCGCTCTTTGCAACTCGCCGCGGAGCGAGCCGCTATTGTCAGTGTCGTCCAACGCCACATAACGCACGGTGACGCCGTCGGCGCGCAGCCGCCTCGCGAACGCGCGCATGGCTGCCAACACAAAGGCAATCTTCTTTTTGTGATGGCGCACATAAGTCGCCTCGGTTGAAACCTCGGCGAGCAGGACGACATCGCGGGCTTTATCGAGATCGCGCAGCGCTGCGATGCGCGGCGTCAGTTGGTCTCCTAGAACAAGGCGTAAAGCATGCACCACGCGCCAAGTACGCGCGCTCGGTTCGCTTGGATTGGAGTTCGATCGAGTTTATCGTCAATCCATGGTCAAGAACGCCAACGGTAAGCGGCTCGAGAAGTCCAACCTGCCGCAGAAGATTTGCGCGTCGTGCCGCCGGCCTTTCAGCTGGCGCAAGAAATGGGCGCGTGACTGGGCACATGTGAAGTACTGCTCTGATCGGTGCCGCGACCGAGCCTCATGAGTGCGCGAAGATGTCAGTCTCTTCCCAGCCGGCGAGATCGAGCGCAGCTCGGCTCGGCAGGAAGTCGAAGCACGCTTGCGCAATCTCAACGCGGCCTTCGCGCGCTAGCATGATGTCGAGCTTGTCTTTCAACTGGTGCAAGTAGAGCACATCCGATGCCGCGTAGGCCAGCTGCGCATCGCTCAGTTCAGCCGCGCCCCAATCGCTCGATTGCTGCTCCTTGGAAATATCACGTCCGAGCACTTCCTTGGTGAGATCCTTCAGACCGTGGCGATCAGTGTAGGTCCGCACCAGCTTGGACGCGACCTTGGTGCAGTAGACCGGCGCCGTGACGACCGAGAGATCGCGCATGAACATCGCCAGATCGAAGCGTGCGAAGTGGAAGAGCTTCAGAACGCTTTGGTCCGAGAGCACGCGCTTCAAATTTGGCGCGTCATAGCTAGAGCGATCGAGCTGCACGAGGTGGATCTCGGACTTGCCGTCGGAGAGCTGCACCAGGCAGAGCGGATCGCGCACCAGCGAGAGCCCCATCGTCTCGCTATCGACCGCAACATGCCCGTCGAACCTCACGTCGTCGGGAAGATCGCCGCTATGCAAATGGACGACCATGTTGCGCCCATCGGCGGTGAGGGAGAGTTTGCGTGTCATGGGGCGCGGGCTTAGTCCAATTCGTGCGGGCAGGCCAGAGGCGCTCACCGCCCCGTTCTGAGCCGCACACCCAGGCGCAGCGCCTGTGGCGGCCCGAGGCTCTCGATCCCGCCCGCCGTTTCCGCCGTTTCGACCGTGGCATCGAGCGCATTGTCGAGCGCGGCATAGATGGAGACCGTATCCGTCAGCGCCTGCTCGGCGCGCAAATCGAGCACGGTGGCTGCCTCCAGCACGCGGCTATTCAGATCATCCTCGAAGCGATCGCTTTCATAGCGCAGGTCGGCGGAGAGGGTGGTCGCCTCCGTCGCGCGCCAAACCAAGCCAGCGGCGGCGCTCCATTCCGCGGCTTGCGCTGGCCGCAGGCCGTCGAGAGAACCGCCATCGAAGCGGGCATCGGTGTAGCTCATCGCCGCGCGCCAAGAGAGTGTAGCGCCGAGCGCGCCTTGCGCCTCGGCTTCGATGCCAGTCGCTTCGATCACACCGGCATTCTGTCGCTGTCGATAGGCGCCGCCCGCCGGTACGAATACGCCAGGCGGAAACGTGCCCGGCCCGGCGCCTAGCGTGACATTCACAATCGCGTCCTCCAGGCGCGCCGCAAACAGACCGACACTCCACGACCATGCACGATGCTCTCCGCCAATGGCCCCGTCGAGCCCAAGCAAACGCTCCGGCTCAAGCAGCGCATTTGCTTCGGTAACGTCATTGCCGACACGGAAGGGGCGGTGAAGCTCGTTTAGTGTCGGCGGCCGGAAACCCGCATACGCTGCGCCGCGAACAAAATAGTCGCCAAACTCACGCCGCACGCCAAAGCGCGCAGTCGGCGCAATCGTCTCCGTATCGTCGGGCAAGAACTCCAGCGTCGGCGCGCCGGTCGCCAGCAAGCGCTCGATCCGTTCGCCATCCTCGGCGCGGTTGACATCAACGCGCGCTCCGCCCGAGACGAGCCAATCGCCAAACGTGCGCCAGCTTTCGGCGTAGACGCCTGCCGTGAGCGTGCGCCCGCCCGCGATGCGTGAGCGCGTGAACGCGCCGCCCATGAACGAGAACAGTTCGCGCGTCTCGCCATCGGCCGCGCGCAAATCGGCGCCGATCTCCAGACCGCCCGCGTCATCGCTCCAGCGTATCGCCGCATTGCCGCCCCAGCCGAGCGCGGGCGTTTCATACTGCACGCTCGCCGGTGTCGTTGTGCTGCGATCCGGCGCGGTTGCGACGGAGGAGTTGTATAAATCCGATTGCAGCGTCCACGCTTGCACGCGCCACGCAAACGGCCCAGCCGGATCGGCCAATGTAAAGCTCAAGCTTGAGCCTTCGGAGCGCGACTCCGCGCCAACGAGCCCAGCGCTGCGCCATTCCGAATACGCGCCCAGTCGCGCCGCAAACACCAGATCGTCGCCGCGCCACTCCAACCTCGTCACGCCGGCGAACGAATCGGACGCCAGCGCCACATCCGCCGCCCCGCGTCCTTCGCGCACCGCGACCCAACCGTCGCTCCGTTGCGCTGATGCGCCCAGCATCCATGAAAATGCGCCGCTGGTCGCTTCGCCGATGCCGGCCAATCGCCCGTAGCCAAGCGCGTCGCCTTCGGCTGTCAGCACCGCGCCTTGCCCCCGCCGTTCACGCAACCGCACAGCGCCCGTCAGCGCGCCGGCGCCATAAGGTCCAGCGCCTGCGCCGCGCACGATGTCGGCGCCTTCGATCGTCTCAGCCGGAAGCGCGCCCCAGATCACCCAGCCGCCGAACGGGTCGTTCATCGGCTGGCCGTCGAGCGTCACCAGCGCGCGACCCGCACCGGACGGCGCAATCGCACGCAGCGATAGGCCCTGAATGGTCGGGTTGGCTGCGGCGCTATCGTTGCGCCGGAACAGCGCTACACCCGGCACAACGCGCAGCGCCTCATCCAAGCGGACCGCATCCTCGATCGCCTGCGCATTGACTTCGACGCGCGCGTAAACATCCTCGCCCGCCGCCTCCGGCAGGCGCGGGGCGGTTACGATGATTTCTTCAGCACCTTGGCAATCCACGTGGCCTCACTCCGCCCCGTCGAGCGCCTCGTACGTCACCAGCGTAAAGCGCGTGCGCTCGCTGTCGCGCATTCTTTGCGCGATGACTTCATGGAGATCGGGCCGCCACGTTGTCCAGCGGTCGATGAAGGCGTTGGCTGCGGCGCGATCGCCGTTGCGTTGCAGCGCCAAGGTTTCGCGCAGTAGGGACGTCACCGCCCCCGGATAGCGCCGGTGATCGATGCACAGCTGCCCATTCTCGAAGCGCAACGCGCCCTGGTCCAAGAACCAATTCCACTGGATCAGCTGCATGGTCTGATACGGCTGCTCGCGACGCGGCCGGTTTTTCTGCAGAACACGGCGAATGCCCGAGGCGTAAATTGCTTGCAGCTGTGCGTCGCTGATCCGTCCGCGCTCGTTTAGAATCCGCGCCGCCGTGAGCGACACCAGGTCCGCCTTCATCTCTTCCAGCAGCGAGGCATTGTCCTCCAGCGCCACATCGAGATCGCGGCCATCGGCGGTTTGATCGACGCCGAGATAATGGCCGACCTCGTGCCATAGTGTGCGATAAAAGCCGCCCTCCGGCGTCAGCTGGCTTGCCTGCGCCGGCACGATCGCCGATTGGAACGCCCGATTCGTCTCCTGGAACAGTTCGTCATTCAGCAGGATGTTGCCGCGCATCAGGATGGTGCGCCCATACTGGCGTGCGAGATAGGCGTCGTTGGGCAGGATCGTCGCCGTATTGGCGCCGCGCGCTTGACCGAAATCGGCGATGATATTGTAGACGCCGACCGGAATGTCGCTACGCACCTCGCGGTGATGCTCATACGGCAGCGCGTTTTCGACCACCTGAATGTCGGCCAAAGCCGCCTGCAACTCATCGCTCCGCGGTCGGTCGCGCACGAGCAGGGAAAGCGAGAAGAACGTCTTCACTCCGAAGAGGGCATCGTCATAGGTCTCGTAGGCGCCGATCTGCGCATTGAGATTGCCGGTGAATTGGCCGGTAATCCAAGCTGCGTCGCCGCCCTCATAATCATCCGCCAATAGATCGCGCGCCCGCAACCGCAGATATCGCGCGAACGCTGCATCGCCGCTCTCGACGTGCGCCGCCGCCGCATTCAGCCGCTCGTAGATGAAGAAAATGTTCTCTGCGTACGCCACGGAATACGGCACGGCCAGATAATCAGCGCTCTCACGAAAGCGCGCACGCAAGCCTGGGTGCAAAGTGTCGAGCGCCGGATAGCGATCGAGCGTGCTGAGCGCCCGGCGTCTGTTTTCAGGCGTCGCCGACCACACCACGCCGCGATCATCCAGCAATTCGTCGCGGCGCTCCGGATGCGCAGCGAAATAGGCATCCATCGTCTCGCGCGTGACGCCGGCCGGATACACATTTCGCGCCGGCGCCTCCGGCGCGACGGAGAGAAACGCCTCGCGCGTGTTGTCCAAGGTGGACGCAATTGGCCCGCTGTTCAGCCGAAAGAGATCGTGCTCAAGCGCAAGCTCCGGATGCGCCGCCAGGTAGTCCGCCGCCGCCAAAGCCTGCGGGTGGCGCTGCTGCAGATAGAGCTGATGCATGCGCTCGCCCGCCTGCAGCAATTCGCTCACCGCCGCCCGCTCACCCGCGCTCAAGGCGGAGAGGTCGGGATTCAAATGCGTGCGCTGCGTGCGATCCAGGATTTGCTCTATCCGCGCATCGTCCCAAGCCGGCGCTATGCCGGCGGAGGAGACGGGCGTTGCCCCCGGCGTGGCGCAGGCGGCGAGCGAAACGGCGGCGGCGAACAGGAAATGGCGCATGGCGGCTAACATGGAGCGCTCAGCCATCGAAGGCGAGACAACTTATCGAAAAGAAGGCGTCAGCCATCCGAAGCTCGCAGCCGGAATGCGCCGTCCTCTTACGCTAAAGCTTCGGAGGACATCCTATTCTCGCTTCGCGAGCGTAGGATGGTGCGGGAAGAGGACTCGGCATCTTCATCGACCGATTTGAATAAAAAGAGATAACTAGATTTCGGATTCGACCCGATACCGACAATGATACCGGCACGTGAGAAGAGTGCCCGAGTTCGAGTGCGCTCTAGGCCATCTTCGCCTTGTTCTTACAGCAGCTCGCACGCGCGCGGCAAGCGCGAGTTGGACGGTGTTGGATTGTGAGGCCTGTCGTTGGCCAGTGTTTCCCCCTTCCCAGAACCGCACTGGCGGGCCGCCGGCGATCTCACTGAGCAGACCTGCGCCGCACGGGCGCGACCCTGATGGCGGAGATCGGCGTCTCCGGCGATGTGATCAGCCGCATTCTAAATCACACACCCCCGGACCCCAGGTCACGAAGATCTATAATCGCTTCGACTACGAGCCGCAGAAGCGTGAGGCGTTGGGGTGAAGCCCGTTGAGGGACACCGATCGCCCGCCTAGTCGCAAGTATTGGGATGGACCGGCCCGAACGTGCCTCTGTCTTGTCGCTCGTATAGCTTTGGCGATAGGGCAGGGATTGGCCCATTCGTGACGTTCGCTGTTTTTCCTGGCAGGTCCTCGCCTAGCTCCATATCTTGGCGAAATGTCTGAGCTTGATGACGCGCGATGGAAGGCGGCGTATCCGGCGCTCGCAGAAGCAAGTCGGAAGCGTAGCGACCTGACGCCGGACATCCGAGCCGAATTGGCTCCTGATCTGTCAGACGGGGATTTCGAAGCAGGGGTGCAGGGAGTTTCTCGATACCTCCGGCACCTCGCATCGTCTGACCGGGATTTGATCTATGAAGAATACTTCTTGGTGCTAAGTTTGGCGGCGGAGGCATGTGTGATTCACGCGCTGGCGCCGAAGGCCGTCGAAGCGAAGCGGGGCGAAATTGAAGCCGACCTTCGGCACCTCATCTCGCCTTTTCGCAAGTGGCTTGGCGGTGACCTGCAAAGGGCACATGCTGCCTTTCTTGATAGGTGGCCGTTCCCTGATCTGATGCGCCGACAATCTGCAAATGACACTACTGGCAGTACAAACTGAGCGTCTGAAAACGGGGAATCGCGTCAGTGATGCGGGCGCTAAGCCACTGACCGCGATCGAGAGAGTAGGCCGGTCGCAAAAATTCCGGCTATGACGCACGTTGGCCCAATGCGGTCGTTCGTTGCGTCTGCTCGGGCATCAGCGCACGCGATGTACGAGAGATTACACGCCTGTCCCGCTCCGCGACGCCACAAATCTAATTTGCTAGCGTCGAGTCGCGGCGGGGCCGAGGAGCAAGCTCCATGCGAGTTGTATTGGTGTTAGCGGCGGCGCTTCTGCTTCTGGTCAGCGCCTGTGCGCAGATCGGTGACGCGGTCGGCGCCGGCGCGCAACAGCCTCAGGAATTCCTACCCGATGGCGGGCCGCCCGTTGTGAACGGCTTCTACGAACCCGTGGACAACACATGTTCCGATGGAGGCTGCCCCAATGTTCGGGCCGATTCCGCTGTCGAACTTCGCGACCGCCCACATCCCGACGCAGCAGTGATCGGCTCGACCACCGCAGGAGAATGGGTCGGTTGGGTCGGCAACTATTATCGCATGCGTCCGATCCGCGGCGTTGTTCTGCGCGACCGCGAAGCCGGCGGCGTTCGCCTTGCTGCTGGCGACGTCGTCTACATCGTCGACACCCGGTCGGACTATTATGACGAAGACCCAATCCCCACGAGCTGGTTTCGCGGCCAGACATTTTACTTCCAACTCGATGAGGGTGAAGCGGAGGTCATCCGCTGGGATTGGCCAAATGAGGCGCAGCGCGATGCGGATTACACGGCCGGCGCCGGCGAATGGTTCGAGGTGCGGCGCGCTAATGGCGAGCGCGGATTTGCGTTCAAGGACAAATTCTCATGCTGGTGGGGAAGAGACGATCAGTGTGATCCGGATCAGATGATACTCCCCCCATCGGATTGTCCGGACTACGACATCACGTGGGAATGCCAGGAGCGGAGAAGCAGAGCAGAGCCCGTAGTTGCGTCTTATCCAACGCCGCAACCCTTCCGCGACTGCGCCAACTGCCCCTCCATGGTTTGGATTCCCGAGCAAGCCTTCGCCGCCGGTCAATACGAAGTGACGTTTGCGGAGTGGGACGCATGCGTCGCCGGGGGCGGCTGCACTGGAAGCACGCCATACGATGAAGGATGGGGCCGCGGCAATCGCCCCGTCATCGGAGTAAGATGGGCCGACGCGCAGACCTATGTGCAGTGGCTGACCGCACGCACCGGGCAGCGCTATCGGTTGTTGACCACAGATGAGTGGATTGCTGCGGCGTTCCCTGGCGGGCGGCGGCAGAATTATTCTTGGGGCAATGAAGAACCAGTCTGCGATCCGGGCGCGCGTAACGGCGCGGCGTACAACGCATGCATGCCGCAAAGGACGATGCCGGTCGGCACATTCCAGCCGAACGCGTACGGCCTCTACGATACGATCGGCAATGTCGGCGAATGGCTGCAAGAGCCATTCGAACCAGGCGATGGCCGCCACGCCATCATCGGCTCTTCATGGGCTTCAGGGCTAGGCACGCTCGGCGGACGCGGCGGCGGATGGGACACCGATTTCGGCGCCGACACTGGCTTTCGCGTAGCGCGGGAGCGTTGAACATCGCGCGCGCGCTTACGATTTCGCTCCTCGTCGCCATCGCCTTGGCGCTGGCTGCGTGCGCGAAGCAGGATGAAGTTTTGCCTGAGGCAACGGCACCAGCCTCGCTTCAGTCAGACTCTGTCGACGCATCAGGCAATCCGCCGCTGCCGGGGCCGGCTTGCTATTTCAACAGCGATGACGACGGCCGGGGTTGGGTGGCGGCGCTGTCGGCAGGCTCTCGCGAAGCCCAGTGCTTCGCGCAAGATGCCTGCACTGGCGGTTTGGGGAACAGGCCTGGGCTTTGTTACAAGTGGGCGTTGGGCCCGGACGCGCCGGCATTGCCCTGGAGCGCCACGCTCACCAATCCGCGGCCTATCGGTGATATCCCGCCACCCGCGGGCGTTTATGAGAGTACCGGCGAGGTCAGCACTGATTGTCTCGATGGCGGCTGCGAGCCTGGCCCCACGCGCATTGCCATCGCCACGCCGATCTACGCGCACGCCGATGCGACGGCGCAAGTCGTTGGCACCATCCAAGCGTCGGAATGCGTGCAGCTCGGAGGCGAAAGAATTCTCTCGCCGCCGCGACGTGGCGTTGTGCTCGAAACGATCGAACCGTTCACGGCTGGCGATGTGATCTATTTGCTCAGCTATGATGGGGACTATTTGATCTGGTGGCGCGGAGAAGAGCATCGCGGGATGTACAGCGAGGGCGCCGTGGTGGTCCGCTGGGATGAAACGGAAACCGGCGATCCCAGGGAAGGCCGTTGGATTGAGTACACGCGCGCCAACGGTCAGAGCGGCTGGGCGAGGAACCCGCAAACGAGCGAGCAGGGCTGCACCTTCGTGAGGCGGTGACTTGCGGAGAGCAGTGGGTTGGCATTCAGACCCCGACACTCCCCTGCGAGTAGGAGCGTCGTGCGAGCGTCTCGAAACGGCGACAACACGCCGTTGCTGCGGGCGCAAAGCCACTGACCGCAATCGAGAGAGTAGGCCAGTCGCGAAATTCGTGTCGATGACGCGGTCTGGCCCAATCCTGCCGTTCAGAAGCGGGGTTAGAACGCGAACTCGAGCACGGCGTGGGCGACGAGTTCGCCTGAGCCGACGAAGGTCACGCTGCAATCGATGTATGCGCTAGCTTTGCCGAAGCGCTTCACCGTCGCCTCGATGAGAAAGTCATCGTTTGCGGCGGGACGGAGAAAGTGCGTGTGTTGATACACGGTGCCTTTGCTCATGCGTGGGCTCGTTGCGTTCGCCATCGAGGCTGCAGTGTCGATTGCGGCCATCAGTGCTTGTCCGCAAACGGCGCCTGAAAAGAACTTGAGCCTATCGTTGAGCGGGAGCCGCATAGAGAAAAAGCCTTCGCGCACCACAAAATCGCAAAACCCCATCTCCTTTATCCACGGTGCGAAGACCCAATCGAACGCGGCCTGTGCGGTCTCTTGGGTGACAGGGAAGATGCCCTCAGGCAGCGTGGTCATGTGTGCGTGCTCTCTTTGACTGTCGGCACAGCTACTAGATCCATGGGGGCCGGTCGATCACGCGCCGTCACTGTATGTCAGCTTTAGAGCGAGCAAGCCGCTCGCCGAAATGGCCGCTACGTCTTGCGTTGGCCCGGAGCGGTCGTTGCCGATTTCAGCAACTCGCGGCAGTTTCCCTGGGGTGGAGGGAGCTTCGGATGCGATTCCGGTTCGACGGCGCGATGTTCAAGGGCACCCACATCACGGCCCCCACTCAGCTTCAGGAACAGAGCGCGAGTCTGCTGCAGGAAGATCGCATCTCGCTAGAACGGCAGGCATCCGACGCGGCTGAGAGTGTCAATCTCGATGAAGCTGCCACGCGATCACTGATTAACGCGCAGCTATCGCTGGGCAGAGATCGCCAAGCGCGAAGGCATGGAGCAGCTCGACCACTACAAGCTCGCGCTCTTGGATTTGGGGCGGGCGCCCAATGCCGAGAAAGCGGAGGGGTGGGCGCAACAAGGCGGCGTGCCGGACGAGAAGGTCCGCGCTATTTTCGCCGCCCCAATCAATCAACGTCTGATGACGATGGTCATCCCCTATAGGGCTTTGGGCGCCACTGGCTTGTGTCAATGAAACCAGCGCTGATGGATTCGACTCCATCCTCGTTGGTAACAGTCGCCCAATGGTCGCGCATATCTTCGATTGTGAGGCTCGGAAGCATAACGCCTTTGGTCTGGGCAAGAAGTAGCCGGTTCACGAATCCCGCGACCGCGGACACGCACTCCCCGGACACTGGGCAGGTCTCGTGCGCCAGAAATGCCACTGCAGGTGAGACCAGCTCGGCTGGTTGGCCTGCGCGGGCATCTATGAGCAAAGACGAATCTTCTTCTTGCTGCGCTTCAAGCATGCGGGTGTAGGCGGCGGGATGCACGGTGTTGGTTTTGATGCCGAAAGGTGCGCCCTCCACGGAGAGAGCGCGGGTCAGCGCGAAGAGACCGCCTTTGCTTGTGGCGTACGCAGACAGACCGCCCAGTCCGATCATCGCGCCTGACCCGATATTGATGATGCGCCCGTAGCCCTTGCGCTTCATGTGCGGCCACGCTGCCCGGCAGGTCCACACTGGACCCATGAGATTGATCTCGATGTGGCGAGTGAAGTCTCGCGAGCTCAACTCGTCGAATGCGGCGCTTTCGCAAATGCCCGCGTTGTTGACGAGGATGTCAACGCCGCCGAAAGCGTCGATCGCTGTGTTGATGAGCGCTGCGGCACCTTGCTCTGACGCAACTGAGTGTGTGTCGGCGACGGCGGTTCCACCCGCAGCGCGGATTTCTTCAACGACGGCCGCCGCGGATGCCGATCCCCTGTATCCTTTTGACTCGGGATCGCTGCCGATATCGTTCACGACGACATTAGCGCCGCGCGACGCCAAGAGCAGCGCATGCGACCGTCCGAGGCTCGGATTTCCGCCCGCGCCGGTGACAATCGCGGTCCTTCCATCAAAGCGCAATTCCGCCATGTCGAACCTCGTCCCAATCGCTGCCAGCTGATGACGATTGAGGAATGGGTCTAGGTTGTCAACCAGACGGAAGGTTGGCGCCGCTGCGTTCGCCGCGCAGCTGTCAAGAGCATATTGGCAAGCGTACGTTTGGTGGATTCCGTAATGAACGTCCTAATCATCCGCTATTTGGACACTTTACTTTTCGTTCTCGACTCGTTGTCGCCCTGCAGGTGTGTATGTTCACCAATCATACGTATGGTAGACAATATCATCCGTCGGGCCAACGAGCCCAAGATGCGAGCGCCGGTGAACGGCATCGCCTGAGGGGGATTATGATGTTCAGAAAACTCGCGCTTTGTGCTGCGGTGTCCGGCTTGGCGATCGCGGCGGGTGGGCCAGCTTACGCTCAAGAAGCGCCGCAAGCGGGAGTGCAGGCTGGCGAAACCAGCGGTCTGGATGAGATCGTGGTCACCGCGCGCCGCCGCGCCGAAAACCTGCAGGACACGCCAATTTCCGTCACCGCGCTTTCAGGCGAAGCGCTCGACGCGATGAATGTGCAGGATCTGCAGCGTATCTCAAACTTCGCGCCAGGCCTTCAAATATCGTCGTTGCCCGGATCAGCGGGTGTCTCCGTGTCGATCCGAGGTATCTCGGCTTCGGACCCGATCCTGACGAACGAACCGTCCATCGGCATCTATGTCGACGGGGTTTACGTAAACCCGTTGGGCGCAGGTAAAGCCGACCTTCTCGACATTGATCGCATCGAAGTTCTGCGTGGTCCACAAGGCACGTTGTTCGGCCGGAATACAACGGGCGGTGCAATGCAGATTTATACGCGCCGTCCCGAGCAGGATGCCGGGATCGAGGGGCGCTTCTCCTATGGCACCGACAACGACTTCCTTGGTCGCGTTAGCGTCAATACGGGTGATTTTCTTCCGGGATGGCGCGCGATGCTCAGTTATCAGCATCGCCAGAACGACGGATGGGTGGACAACACCGACGCGCCTGGTGACCGCGATCCGGGCGCTTCGGAGTCTGACTCTGTTCGTCTCGCGGTTCAGGGCGACATCGGTGATCTGACCGTCGATTACACTGGCGGCATGGTGCGCCGCCGCGATGTGGCGCCACATACTCAGATCATTTGGGCTTTGCCCGATTATTTGGCGCTCGGCACAACGTCACTCGGTCTTGGTGGCGATACATTGCTCGTCTCCGCAGCGCCCATCGAATCTACACGCTTGGTGCAGGCACCGCGGGGTGTCGGCGATACCGAAGATCATACGCTGACACTCACGTATGAGCTTTCTCCGGACATCACCTTGCGCTCGATTTCTGGGTGGCGCTCGTTTGAGAACGATGAAACTTATATCTTCGGCTCAACTGGTGGACTGACGTTGCCAGTGCTGGACCCGCTCACGTTTTTACCGGCGGGAATCCAGGCCGGGTTGTTGCCGAGCACGGCGCATCAGACGCGCGGCTTCGATCAGTTCAGCCAAGAGTTCCAAATCAACGGCGAGCTTGAGCGTTTGCAATATACAGCTGGCCTCTACCAATACGTCTTCGAGTATAACGAGCAATTGCCACAACAGGTCGTCGTGTCTATTGGCGGCGCCGCGGCACTGGTGCTGCCAGGAAACTCCGCCTACTTCGGCGAAACGCGCTCCACCGCCGCGTTTGGCCAAGTAAGCTACACGCCGCCGATCCTCGACGACAATCTCGAGGTTACGGTCGGTGTTCGATACACGCAGGACGACAAGGACGTGACGATCACGGCCTTCCCGCCGTCTGGGCCGGTGCAGAACACAGTTTCGCAGAGCTATAACAACACGTCCTATAACATCACGCTCGACTACGACTTCACAGACGATCTCTCCATGTACGTGCGCTACGGCACCGGCTATCGCGCCGGCGGCATTAATGCGCGTGCGTTCCGCGGCGTTCCGTATCGTCCGGAGGAGGCCACCGTTTACGAACTGGGACTGAAATCGGAGTGGTTTGACCGGCGCGTGCGCTTCAATGCCTCCGTCTATCAAACCGTCTATGACGACTTCCAGACCGGCGGGCCAATGGGCGTCGACCCGGACGCAGGCTTTGTGACCGACACAATCAATGCGGGCCAAGCGCGCTATCGCGGCATAGAGGCAGAGTTGACCGTGGCGCCGGTCGAAGGCCTCACGCTGGTGGCCGACATTGCGTTTGTGGATCCCGAATTCGAGACGTTTGAGTTCGACGGCAACGACGTCTCGGATGTCGCGCGCTTCATCTACATGTCAGAGTCGCAATATCACCTCGGCGCGCACTATGAGTTTGCACCGTGGAGCTTTGGCGCGCTGTCGATGCATATCGACTACAGCCACATGAGCGGCCCGTATTTCAGCGTATTTGCGCCGACCCTTGTGCCTGGCGGTACGCCTGACCCGACGCGGGGCGAGGATCGCGAGGAGCTGAGTGCGCGCGTCACACTCGGTGACATCAATGTTGCTGGCGGCGCGACGGCAGAGCTCTCGCTCTTCGGCCAGAACCTCACGGATGACCGCTACACGACGACGGCGGTGGATTTCGGCGCCCTCGGCTTTGTCGCCGGGGCATTCAATCGCCCGCGCGTCGTCGGCGTAGAAGCGCGTCTCGCATTCTAAATGTTCGCGCCGCCTGACGGCGGTGCTAGTTGGCCCGCTCGTGGGTGGATGGTCTCCCTCTTTGGGGCCGTCTCCTGCGAGCGGAGCCCCGCACAGACGGAGCATAGACCATGGCAAATAAGCTAGACCACGTGGGCTTAGGCGTTCCCGATGTGCGCACGGCCGCTCGAGATCTCAATGACGTTTTCGGCATTGGCTCGGTGCTCGTCTTCAACGAACCGCTGGGGCTTTATATCGCGGTGACGGACATCGGGCTGGTGCTCTCCACGGAAATAGACCCCGAGAACAATCCGAGTCCGGTGCGAGATTATTGGGCGAAGAGACTGGTGCATGCGGTCGAGGTCAAGGTGCCGAACCGTGACGAAACGCATGAAAAGATGCTCGCGCGCGGCATCAACTGGGTATTTGAGATGTACGCGGAGGAGGGCTTCCGTGAGTACTTTTACGACGGCGCGAAGTTCTACGGTTTCCCCACCGTTGTGGTCGAATATCCAACTGAAAGCATGATGGCGTCGGTGGATTCTGGCCTGGAAGGAACGCCGGAAGGCTACGGTCAGACGCTGGTGTGGAAGTGGGCGCCTGGTCACGAAGGCTGGTCGGCCAAGGGCAAGACCTACCCGGGTTTGGCCGACAACATTCCGGCGACCAGCGATGCGCGCGTTGGGCTCTGCGCTCTCGTGGTGCCTGGTCAACTCGACGCTGCGGCTGACGATTTCGACAAGCTGTGGGACATGCCCATGGTGACGGTGAAAGACGAAGCGTTAGGCTTGCGCATCGCCATCTCTGACGGTGGTTACCTGCTTTTCGAGAACTTGGACGAGAGCAAGCCAAGCAAAATTGCGTCAAACTTTGGCGAAGGCGTTCTGGGCGCGATGGGCATTCGCACGAGCGATCTCGACGGCGTCGTCGCCAGAATGAAAGCGCTCGGCACCAAGCCGATCTTCGAATTAAGCACCCCTGGAGGTTTGCGAGCCGTGTACTTCGAGAAGACGTTCCACGGCCTGCCGATGATGGCGTTGACTTATAAGGGCGAAAGCTTGCTCGAAGCGTTTGGACCTGGCTTGGCGCGGGACCCGAGTAAGTACGCCGCTAAGGTCACTTGGCTTTAAGGTTTGGCTTTGTTTGGCATAGCTAGCGGTTCGAATACCTAGCCGCAATCAGCCCGCACGGTCGCTACGTGAAGTTGGACCATTCCTATTGGAGGGGTCTCTCTGGCGCGCGACGGCGTTGGTGGCCAACAACGGTGAAGCCGCGTTCGAACCGTTCTCAGCGACTGGAATCGGCGAGAGCGCGCCGCACCGTGTCACTGAACGCGAACGGCAATTTTGGGTCGCCCAGGCCGCTCAGTCGGTTTAGCCGTTGCTTGGCGGGACCGTTCCATCGGGAGTCAAATGATCCACTGCCTGTGGCAAGAAGTGTGCGAGTTTTTGTGTGAGCTCTTCGGGTGAGAGGCCCACGCGCGCGGCCATCTCGGCGAGCGTGCCTGAGCCAAAGACTTGCTGCAGGCGTTCAGCTGTTATTGGCTGGTTCGGTCCCCGGGCGACCCAAGAGCGAACCGTTTCGCCTAGGCCATGGGTCTCCATTTGGCTGACGATGCCTTGGATGCCGCCATGCTGCTCGATGAGCCTGCTTGCCGCCACCGCGAGCCCCGCGCCAACAGCACCTCCGACCAATCCGTCAAGCAGTCCCATTGTGTGCTTCCTCTTCAAATCGCCGACCCGCGACCACACTAGGTGGAGCGGTGGATGGTCTCAATGCTCTCGTTGCGCGCGACTATTCAAGCGACCACTGCCGGCGAATCACGCCTCGTCTCAGCGATAGGCGCGAGTGGCTGATTTCGGTCGACTAAGACACTCGACGAAATCCGGCTCTCCTTGAACCTCACAGCGGCCGAAACGATCTGAGGGGGTGCATGGGTTCGGGTCGCTGGGGAGCGGCCATGTCTCGGAATGCGGGCAACGACAGCAGCGCTACTTACGTTGAAGTGCAGTGCCAAAATCACTTCGCGCAGTATGGCGGTTGCTACCACTTGCATAAGTGGTCCGTTCCGCACCTCGCCGCGATCTGGGGCAGTGTCGAGGCGTTCAAGCGACTTCGCTTTGTCTGCACGCATTGCGGCTCGCGTCGCTTCGACTTCAATTTCCGTTGTCCGCTGGATCAAGGCGGAAACGCGATCTGGCCGTCAATCGAGTATCACTATCACATGAGCGCCTATCGATGGCGGCATCTGCGACACGAGCTTTGGCGCGGCGGCTATTATAGCGAAAGCGCTGTCGGCGAGTGACGGGAATCGGCGAACTTGAGCCGTCCACTCGGGTAGGGCGCTAGCGGCAGCAATTGAGCGAGTAGGCCGGTCGCGGAATTTCGCTCTAGGACGCACGCTGGCCTATTCAGACCTCCGGCGGCGCGACTAGACTGCTCGCCTCGGAGGAGTGCATGCGGCCTCAACGGGTGACGATCATCGGGCTCGCGATTGTTATCGGCCTCGCATCTTGCACTTCAGGCGCTCGGCTAAATGCGCCCCTGGCCTGGAGTGCCTTCACTCAGTTGGCGTTGGACGTGCAGTGTGACCCGTACTTCAGCAGACCATTTCGCGGCGCAGAAACGGTAGATGTGGCTGCGATCGGGAGACCCAGCAACATCCACTTTGCTACGAGAAGGGACCTTGAGCGTTCTGGCACTTACGTCTTTGAGGTCGAAACGGTGTTGTTCGGCACGATTGAGCGGAGCGCGGTTGAGTTGTCCTTCCATGCCGAAGAAGACGGTTTGGGCCATGTCTATGGCAACGATATCCCGCTGGGTCGCACAATCGCATACTTGCGGCGGTCGCCCTCGGGCGAATTTGACGTTGTAAGGACGTTTCCCTGCTGACCGCGGGAACGCTCTGGCGGGAACGCTCTAACGTCCGATGTCGGCGAGACCGTGCCGAATTCGCAGGAGGGGCGCGAGCGGCAGGATCGGATCGACTAAGCCCGTCGGCGAGCTTATTTTGGTCGGCGCCACGAGGATGAATGCCATGAGTTACGCCGT
>LNFM01004068.1_pt1 | contig 27542 bp, 23 predicted proteins | sample 596031 | NCBI WGS metagenome assembly LNFM01 (sample SAMN04254537, study PRJNA301005) | activated carbon metagenome | isolation source: dual media filters at the Ann Arbor, Michigan drinking water treatment plant | place: USA: Ann Arbor
AGGCCACTAGACGAAGGGAGCGCGGATGGCGAAGCGGTGCAGCGGGCGCTAGTATACCGGGCTTTACCGGTGCCGGGAAGCTGCTTCCCGTCCCGGCCCGAAGACGCCGCGCAAGGACCCCGCGCCGCCCCGACCCGAATGGACAAGCGCATCGCCACTCCCCTCACGCCCCTGATCGTGCAGCGCGCCGAGCACGGCATCTCCCGCAAGGACATCAGTCCCAACGCGCTGCGCGTGCTCTACAAGCTGCGCGAGGGCGGCTTCCAGGGCTACCTGGTCGGCGGCGCGGTCCGCGACCTGCTGGTCGGCGGCCATCCCAAGGACTTCGACGTCGCCACCGACGCCACCCCGGAGCAGGTGCGGTCGCTATTCCGCAACTGCCGCCTGATCGGCCGCCGGTTCCGGCTGGCGCACGTGGTGTTCGGCCGCGAGATCATCGAGGTCGCCACCTTCCGCGCCAACACCGACGACGGCAGCGGCGACCGCGAGACCGAGGACGGCGGTCGCCTGCTGCGCGACAACGTCTACGGCACCATCGAGGACGACGCGGTCCGCCGCGACTTCACCGCGAACGCGCTGTACTACGCGATCGAGGACTTCTCGGTGCGCGATTACTGCGGCGGCTACCAGGACTGCCAGGACCGCGTGCTGCGCCTGATCGGCGACCCGGTCGAGCGCTACCGCGAAGACCCGGTGCGCATGCTGCGCGCCGCGCGCCTGGCGGCCAAGCTGGGGTTCGCCATCGCCCCGGACGCCGCCGCGCCGATCCCGGAGCTGGCGCCGCTGTTGTCGGCCGCCCCGCCGGCACGCCTGTTCGACGAGTGCCTGAAGATGTTCCTGGCCGGCCACGCCGAATCGAGCTTCATGCTGCTCGAGAACCACGGTCTGCTGCCGGCGCTGTTCCCCGAGACCGCGGTCGCGCTCGAGACCAACCGCAGCGGCGCCCTGCGCGCCATGGTGCTGCAGGCGCTGCGCAGCACCGACGAGCGCGTCGCCCAGGACAAGCCGGTCACGCCGGCCTTCCTGTTCGCCGCGCTACTGTGGCCGGCGTACTGCCGCGAGCTGGCGGTGATGCAGAAGGCCGGCATCGACCCGCTGGTCGCCCAGCAGCGCGCCGCCGACCGCGTCACGCTGCACCAGGCCCAGCGCATCGCGCTGCCGCGCCGGTTCTCCCAGCCCATGCAGGAGATCTGGCTGCTGCAGCCGCGCTTCGCCCAGCGCGTGCGCAAGCGGGTGTTCCGGCTGCTGTCGCACCCGCGCTTCCGCGCCGCCTTCGATTTCCTGGAGCTGCGCGCCGGCGCCGCGCCCGAGCTGGCCGCCGACGTCGCCTTCTGGCGCGAGGCCCAGGCCCAGGCGCCCGAGCAGTTGGCCGAACGCCTGGATCCGAAGGCGCCGCGCCGCGAGCGCGACCCCGATGACGCCAGTCCCGAAGACGAGGGCGCCACGCCCGGCCCGAAGAAGCGCCGCCGGCGCCGGCGCAAGCCGGGCGGGGGCGAGGGCGGCGCCGAGTGAGGCCGGACGACCCGGTGCGCGCCTTCGTCGGCCTGGGCGGCAACCAGGGCGACGTCGAAACCACCATGGTCGAGGCGCTGTGGGCGGTGGATGCGCTGCCCCAGACCACGATCCAGCGCCAGTCGGCGTTCTACCGAACGCCGGCCTGGGGCAAGACCGACCAGCCCGCGTTCCTCAATGCCGTGGTCGAGCTGCGCACGCGCATGCCGGCGCAGGTGCTGCTGGCGTCGCTGCTGGCGATCGAAGAGCGCTTCGGCCGCGTGCGCAGCGAGACCGACCGCTGGGGCCCGCGCGTGCTCGACCTCGACCTGCTGGCGTACGGCGACGAGGTCGTCGACGAACCCGGCCTGACGCTGCCGCATCCGCATCTTCACGAGCGCGCCTTCGTGCTGGTGCCGCTGGCTGAGATCGCCCCGGCGCTGGTCATCCCGGGCCGTGGCGAGGTTGCCTCGCTGCTCGCCGCGGTGGATGTCTCGGGCATCGAAGCGATACCTTAGGGAACCTTCCCCCCGGGCCCACGCCATGTATGCGAACGACCCCAACGCCCCGGCGCGCGCCCGCCTGACGGTGCCCGCGCTGCGCAAGATGAAGGCCGAGGGCCGGCGCATCGTGTCCATCACGGCGTACGACGCCAGCTTCGCGCGCAGCGTCGACGCCGCCGGCATCGACCTGGTGCTGGTGGGCGACTCGCTGGGCATGGTCTGCCAGGGCCACGACAGCACGCTGCCGGTCACGGTGGATGACATCGCCTACCACGTCGCCTGCGTGGCGCGTGGCCTGTCCGGCGCCTTCCTGGTCGCGGACCTGCCGTTCCAGTCCGATGCCACGCCCGGGCGCGCGCTCGACGCGTCCACCCGCTGCCTGCAGGCCGGCGCGCAGATGGTGAAGCTCGAAGGCGCGGGCCCCAAGCTCGAGGTCATCCGCTTCCTGGCCGAGCGCGAGATCCCGGTGTGCGCGCACCTGGGCCTGACGCCGCAGTCGGTGCTGCGCCTGGGCGGCTACAAGGTGCAGGGCAGGGAGGCCGCGGCCGCGAAGAAGCTGCTGGCCGACGCACGCGCCGTGGCCGAGGCCGGTGCCGACCTGCTGGTGCTCGAATGCGTGCCCTCGTCGCTGGCGGCCGAGATCACCGCGGCGGTCGCCATCCCCACCATCGGCATCGGGGCCGGCCCGTCCTGCGACGGCCAGATCCTGGTGCTGCATGACCTGCTGGGCATGAACAGCGGCCACCGTCGCCCGCGCTTCGTCAAGGATTTCCTGGCCGAGGGTGGCTCCGTGCTGGGCGCCTTCCAGGCCTACGCGGCCGCCGTGCGCGACGGCAGCTTCCCCGCCCCCGAACACGGATACTGAAACGGATGCAGACCCACTCCACGCTGGCCGCGCTGCGCGCCCAGGTCCGCCAGTGGCGCCGCGAAGGCGCCAGCATCGGTTTCGTCCCGACCATGGGCAACCTGCACGCCGGCCACCACGCCCTGGTGGCGTTGGCGCGCCGGCACGCCGACCGGGTGGTCGCCAGCATCTTCGTGAACCCGACCCAGTTCGGCCCGAACGAGGACTACGCGCGCTACCCGCGCACGCCCGACAGCGACATCAAGGGCCTGGCCGAGACCGGCTGCGACGCGCTGTTCCTGCCGCCGGTGGAGCAGATGTACCCGTTCGGCACCATGGGCTGCGTGCAGATGCACGTGCCCGGCATCACCGACATCCTGTGCGGTGCGCACCGCCCGGGCCACTTCAACGGCGTGGCGCAGGTGGTGGCGCGGCTGTTCAACATGGTCCAGCCCGACCTCGCCGTGTTCGGTCGCAAGGATTACCAGCAGCTGCAGGTGATCCGCTACATGACCCGCGAGATGAGCTTCCCGGTCGAGATCATCCCGGCGCCGACCCTGCGCGAGGCCGACGGCCTGGCCATGAGTTCGCGCAACCAGTACCTGCAGGGGGACGAGCGGCAGACGGCCACGCGCATCTACCAGACCCTTCGCTTCATGCGCGACGCCGCGCGCCAGGGCCTGCCCGTGGCCGGCATCGAGGACGAGGCGGTGGCGCGGCTCGAGGCCGCCGGTTTCAGCGTGGACTACGCGGAAGTGCGCCGCGGCGACCTCACCCGCGCCAAGTCGCCGGAGGAGAGGGGCCTGGTCGCGCTGGTCGCCGCGCGCCTTGGCCGGACGCGCCTGATCGACAACCTCGAGTTCGATGGTGACTGAGCGCCGGATGCTGGATCCGTCGCACTGGCAGGCGTTGCGCCGCCAGGCCGAGCGCGTCGGTCGCGGCGCCTTGCCGGTCGACGCGGCGCGCGCCAGTGATTTCGCGCTGCGCGTCGGGCCGCTTTACGCCAGCTTCGCCCGCCAGCGGCTGGATGCCGAGGCGCGCGATGCGCTGTTCGCACTGGCGCGCGAAGCCAACCTGCCCGCGGCCTTCAAGGCGCTGTTCGAGGGCGAGCCGGTCAACACTTCCGAGCGGCGCCCGGCGCTGCATACCGCGCTGCGCGGCGGGCTGGGCCAGTCGGCCGTGGCGCGCGAGGCGCGGGCGCAGGCGCTGGCGGCGCACGCGCGCATGGACGCGCTGCACGCAGCGCTGGAGGCCAGCGACGTCACCGACATCGTCAGCGTCGGCATCGGCGGCTCCGACCTCGGGCCGCGGCTGGCGGTGGATGCGCTGCGTGACTTCCACGCCGGTCGCTTCCGCATCCATTTCCTCACCAATGTCGACGGCAGCGGCGCCCAGCACCTGCTGCGCGGCCTGGACCCGGCGCGCACCGCCGGGCTGCTGGTGTCCAAGAGCTTCGGCACGCAGGAGACCCTGCTCAACGGCCGACTGCTGCGCGACTGGATGGGCGGCGCCGATCGCCTGTACGCGGTCAGCGCCAACCTCGAACGCACGCTGGCCTTCGGCATCCCGGCCGAGCGCGTGCTGCCGATGTGGGACTGGGTCGGCGGCCGCTATTCGCTGTGGTCGGCCGTGGGCTTCGCGGTGCAGCTGGCGATCGGCCGTGAGCGCTTCGCGCAACTGTTGGCGGGCGCTGCCCAGGTCGACGAACACGTGCTGACCACGCCCACGGAACGCAACCTGGCCGCCTGGCACGCGCTGGTCGGCATCTGGAACCGGAACGGCCTGGGGCTGGCGAGCACCGCGGTGCTGCCCTACGACCAGCGCCTGACCCTGCTGCCGGCGTTCCTGCAGCAGCTGGTGATGGAGAGCCTCGGCAAGTCGGTGCGCCATGACGGCAGCCCGGTCATCGCCGACACCGTGCCGGTGCTCTGGGGCGGCGCCGGCACCAATGCCCAGCACAGTTTCTTCCAGGCCCTGCACCAGGGCACCGAGACGGTGCCGGCGGATTTCCTCGGCGTGGTGCGCCCTGCGCACGCGCACGGCCACCACCACGACGTGCTGCTGGCCAACCTGCTGGCGCAGGCCGAGGCGCTGGCCACCGGCTGGCCGTCGCAGGAAGCGCACAAGGGCTATCCCGGCGGCCGGCCCTCGACGCTGCTGCTGCTCGACGAACTCACTCCGCACTCGCTGGGCGCGCTGCTCGCGCTGTACGAGCACAGCGTGTACGTGCAGTCGGTGCTGTGGGGCATCAATGCCTTCGACCAGTGGGGCGTGGAGCTGGGCAAGCGCATCGCTGGCGAGCTGTTGCCGGCGCTGTCGGACGACGCGGTACAGGCCGGCGATCCGGTCACCCGGGCGCTGCTGGACGAGATCCGCGCGCGCCGCTGAGCGCTCAGGCCCCGCGGTGCCGCGACAGCGCCCAGGCCACGTGTTCGCGCACCATCGGGTCCGGGTCTTCGCGGCGCGAAGCCAGTGCCGCGAGCACCGCCGGCGTGGTCGGCGCATTGCCCAGCGCCACCGCGATGTTGCGCAGCCAGCCGGCGTGGCCGGTGCGACGGATCGCCGAGCCTTCGGTGCGCTGCAGGAAGGTGGCTTCGTCCCAGGCGAACAGCTCCGCCAGCCCGGCGGCATCGAGCCCGTGGCGCGGCTGGAAATCCGGCTGCGCGTGCTTCACCGCGAACTTGTTCCAGGGGCAGGCCAGCTGGCAATCGTCGCAGCCAAAGATGCGGTTGCCCATCAGCGGCCGCAGTTCCTCCGGGATCGACTCCTTCAGCTCGATCGTCAGGTAGCTGATGCAGCGGCGCGCATCCACGCGGTAGGGCGCGACGATGGCGCCGGTCGGGCAGACGGTGATGCAGCGCGTGCAGGTGCCGCAGTGCGCGCTGGCCGGCGCGTCCACCGGCAGCGGCAGGTCGGTGAGGATTTCACCCAGGAAGAACCAGCTGCCGGCGTCGCGATTGATCAGGCAGGTGTGTTTGCCGATCCAGCCCAGGCCGGCGTCGCGCGCCAGCGCGCGCTCGAGCACCGGGGCGGAGTCAACGAAGGCGCGGTAGCCGAAGGGGCCGATCTCCGCGGCGATGCGGTCGGCCAGTTTCTGCAGCCGGTGGCGCATCACCTTGTGGTAGTCGCGGCCCAGGGCATAGCGGGCGACGTAGGCGCGCTCGCCGGCGGCCAGCGTGTCCCAGGCCGCGGCGTCGTCGCCGGTGCCGTAGTCCATGCGCACCGACAGCACGCGCAGCGTGCCGGGTACCAGTTCCTCCGGCCGGGCGCGCAGGTCGCCGTGGCGGGCCATGTAGTCCATCCGGCCGTGCAGGCCCTCCTCCAGCCAGCGGCGCAGGTGGGCGGCGTCCTCGTCCAGTGCGATGCCGGCCACGCCCAGCTGCTGGAAGCCCAGTTCCCGGCTCCAAGTCTTGATCCGTTCGGCGAGGGCGGCGAGGTCGGGCATCGCCGCAAGTATAGAATCCCCGCATGAGTGAACAGTTGCCGCTTTACCGGACATCGCAGGTGCGGGCCATGGACGAGCTGGCGACCAGCGCGCTGGGCGTGCCGGCCTACGAGCTGATGGTCCGCGCCGGCGCGGCCGCCTGGCGCGTGCTGCAGCAGCGCTGGCCGGGCGTGCGCCACCTCGGCGTGGCCTGCGGCCCGGGCAACAACGGCGGCGATGGCTACGTGGTGGCGCGACTGGCCCGGGAGGCCGGCCTCAAGGTGAGCGTGCTGACGCCGCCGGGCGCCACGCCGCGCACCGCGCAGGCGCGGCAGGCGCTGGCGGACTGGCGCGCGGCCGGCGGCAGCGTCGCCAGCTTCGACGGCATGCTGCCCGAGTGCGGGGCCTGGGTGGATGCGCTCTACGGCATCGGCCTGACGCGCCCGCCCTCCGAAGCCGCGCAGTCGATGATCGAGCGCATCAACGCCGCGCGCGTACCGGTGCTGTCGCTGGACGTGCCGTCGGGGCTCGATGCCGACACCGGCCACGCCGCCGGCACGGCCGTGCAGGCCACCGCCACGCTGTGCTTCATCGCCGCGAAGCGCGGGCTGTACACCGGCATGGCCCGTGATTTCGACGGCGAAGTGTTGCTCGACCGGCTCGACCTGAAGATCGGCGCCTTCGATGAGTTCACGCCCGCCGCATGGCTATGCCGCCCCGAAGGGCTGGCCCGGTGGCTCGCGCCGCGCCACGCCAATGCCCACAAGGGCGAGCATGGCCACGTGCTGTGCGTGGGCGGCGAGGAGGGCATGGGCGGCGCGGTGCGGCTGTGCGCCGAGGGTGCGCTGCGCACCGGCGTCGGCCTGGCCAGCGTGGCGACGCGGCGTTCGGGGGTGGCGGCGCTGGTGGCCGCGCGCCCGGAAGCCATGACCCACGCGGTCGAAGACGCCGCCGCGCTTCGGCCCCTGGTGGAGCGCGCCACGGTGCTGGCGGTCGGCCCGGGACTGGGGCAGGGCGCGTGGGGCCAGGCGCTGTTCGCCGAGGCGCTGGCCTCGGGCAAGCCGCTGGTGCTCGATGCCGATGCGCTGAACCTGCTGGCCCACCATCCCTCGGCCGTGCCGCAGGCCATCCTGACGCCGCATCCCGGCGAGGCCGCGCGCCTGCTGGGCCTCGACACCCGCGCGGTGCAGGCCGATCGTTTCTATGCCGCCGAGGCGCTCGCGCAGCGCTTCCATTGCACCGTCGTTCTCAAGGGCGCCGGCACCCTCGTGGCCGCGCCGGGCGAGATCCCGGCCGTCATCGGCGCGGGCAATCCCGGCATGGCGACCGGCGGCATGGGCGACGTGCTCTCGGGCGTGATCAGCGCACTGGTGGCGCAGGGCCTGCCGCCGTTCCAGGCCGCGGTCGCGGGCGCGCTGCTGCACTCGGCGGCCGGCGACGCCGCGGCCCGGGTCGGCGGCGAGCGCGGCCTGTTGCCGTCCGACCTGTTCCCGCACCTGCGCCGGATGGCGAACCCCGGATGAGCCGCGACCTGTTCCTGCCCGATGCCGTCGCCACCGAAGCCCTTGGCGCCGCCCTGGCCCGCACCCGCCCGCCGCGCGCGGTGGTCTACCTGGAAGGCGACCTGGGCGCCGGCAAATCCACCCTGGCCCGGGCCCTGCTGCGCGCACTGGGCGTGTCGGGCGCGATCCGCAGCCCGACCTACACCCTGGTCGAGCGTTACCCGGTGCCCGGCGGCGAGGCGGCGCACCTAGACCTGTACCGGCTCGCGGCAGCGGCGGAGCTGGACTTCCTCGGCCTGGACGAGCTGTCCGCCGAGGCCGGCCTGTGGCTGGTGGAGTGGCCGGACCGGGGGCAGGGCGGCCTGCCGGCCCCCGACCTCCGGCTCCGGCTGTCGGTCGAAGGGGCGGGACGCCGGGTGCGGCTGCTGCCGGCCAGTCCAGCGGGCGAGGCCTGGCTGGCCAGGGCCGCGTCCTGACGGCCTCTCCGGGGCTCTTCTGACCCGAATCCTAGGAAGGTTCGGCAGGCCCCGGATTTAAAAAGGATTTTCTTGCTTTTCTTCACGGACGGTGCTTGAATCCCGCCCATGCGCCGCCTTCCCGCCTTCAGCTTGCTGCTCCCGGCCCTTTTGGGCCTGTCCGCGCTGGACGCGCAGGCGGCCCGGCTGGACGCCATGAAGGTGGTCCAGGACGACGCCGGCACGCACGCCGTGATCGACCTCACCGGCGCGGTGGATTACAAGGTTTTCACTCTTTCCAACCCCGATCGCCTGGTGCTCGACTTGTCGGGCACGTCGTTGGGCGCGGCTTACAAGGCGCCCGCGCCGAACGGCGTGGTCGCGGGCGTGCGCACCGGCAAGCCGGCCGAGGGCGACCTGCGCGTCGTGCTCGACCTGGCGCGCGCGGTGAAGCCGCGCAGCCGCATCGAACATGTCGGCAGCGGTTCGCGCCTGGTGCTTGACCTGCGCGACGAGGGCGACACCGTCGCCGGCAAGCCTGCGCCCGCGCGCACGCTCCAGGACGTCATCGGCAACGGCGACCGCAAGCTGGTGATCGCAATCGATGCCGGCCATGGCGGCAAGGACCCGGGCGCGATCGGCCCCACCAAGAAGTACGAGAAGGACATCACGCTCGCCATCGCGCGCGAACTCGCGGCGAAGATCGATGCCGACCCCGGCATGCGCGCCTTCCTGGTGCGCGACCGCGACGTCTTCATTCCGCTCGAGCAGCGCTACATGATCGCGCGGGAGGCGCAGGCCGACCTCTTCATCTCCATCCACGCCGACGCCGCGCACAACAAGTCCGCCAGCGGCGCCTCGGTGTACGTGCTGTCCCTGCGCGGTGCGTCTTCGGAGGCCGCGCGCTGGCTGGCCGACCAGGAGAATGCGGCCGACCTCGTGGGCGGCGTCGAGCTCGACGCGCGCGACAAGAACCTCGCCGCAGTGCTGCTGGATCTTTCGCAGAACGCCACGATGCGCGTCTCCGACGATGTCGCCACCCAGGTGCTGGCCTCGCTCAAGCAGTTCGGAAAGACCCACAAGCCCCAGATCGAGCGCGCCAACTTCGTGGTGCTGCGCTCGCCCGACGTGCCCTCGATGCTGGTCGAGACCGGCTTCATCTCGAACCCGGGCGAGGAAGCCAAGCTCAGCGACCCCGCCTACCGCAAGCGCATGGTCGAGGCCATCCATGGCGGCCTGCGCGCCTACTTCTCCGACCAGGCGCCCCCGGGCACCTGGTACGCGGCCCGCCAGGGCCAGTTCGGCGGCAGCCGGCAGCACGTGGTCAGCCGTGGCGAGACCCTGAGCCTGATCGCGGCGCGCCACGGCGTGCCGATGAGCAGCATCCGCGCCGCCAACAAGCTCAGCGGCGACACCGTCCGCATCGGCGAGCGCCTGACCATCCCGGTGCCGCCGACCCTGGCGTCCGCGCCCGAGTAGGCGACCCGCCGCTGGTATCATCGGGCCTCGTTCCAAAGAGGCCCGCCGTGCCGATCCAGCAGCTCCCCGACACCCTCGTCAACCAGATCGCCGCCGGCGAGGTGGTCGAACGCCCGGCCTCCGTGGTCAAGGAATTGGTCGAGAACGCGCTCGATGCCGGCGCCACCCGCGTCGACATCGACCTGGAGGAGGGCGGCATCCGCCTGATCCGCATTCGCGACGACGGCGGCGGCATCCCGGCCGGCGAACTGCCGCTGGCGATCTCGCGCCACGCCACCAGCAAGATCAGCTCGCTCGACGACCTCGAAGAGGTCGCGACGCTCGGCTTCCGTGGCGAGGCGTTGCCCTCGATTGCTTCCGTCAGCCGATTCGCGATCAGCTCGCGCACGGCGGACCAGGACCACGGCCTCAGGCTGGAAGTGGACGGCGGCAAGTTCGCGCCGCCGCAGCCGCATCCGCACCCGGCCGGCACCACGGTGGAAGTGCGCGACCTGTTCTTCAACGTACCCGCCCGGCGCAAGTTCCTGCGCGCCGAGCGCACCGAGCTGGGCCACATCGAGGAATGGCTGCGCTCGCTGGCGCTGGCGCGTCCGCGGGTGGAGCTGCGCATCAGCCACAACGGCCGGCTCACCCGCCACTACAAGCCCGCGCGCGACGCCGGCGACCACGTGCGGCGCGTTGCCGAGGCGCTGGGCGAGGAGTTCACCGCGCAGTGCCTGCAGGTCGAGCACGCCGGCGCGGGGCTGCGGCTCTGGGGCTGGGTCGGGCTGCCGACGGCCGCGCGTTCCAGCGCCGACCAACAGTACTTCTACGTCAACGGCCGCGCGGTGCGCGACCGCACCGTCGCGCACGCGGTGCGGCAGGCCTACGCCGACGTGCTCTTCCACGGGCGCTACCCGGCCTTCGTGCTGTTCCTGGAGTGCGACCCGCGCCAGGTAGACGTGAACGTGCATCCCGCCAAGCACGAGGTGCGCTTCCGCGAGCAGCGGCTGGTGCACGAGTTCATCTACCGCACGCTGCACGAGGCACTGGCCTCGACCCGCGCGGGGCTGGCAGCGTCCGCGGGCGAAGCCATGGCCCTGCCGGTCGGCGGCAGCGGCGGCAGCGGTGGCTGGGCGGCGCCGGCGCAGGGCGGGCTGGGGTTGCCGGTGCGCGACACGCTGGCCGGCTACGCGGCGCTGTACGGTGGCGCGACGGGCGCCCTCGGCGCGGCGGCACCGATGCCCGCCGCCAACGAGGCGGAAGCGCCGCCCTTGGGTTATGCGCTGGCGCAGCTGCACGGCGTGTTCGTACTGGCCGAGAACGAGCACGGGCTGGTGCTGGTGGACATGCACGCCGCGCACGAGCGCATCACCTACGAGCGGCTCAAGCAGGCCCGCGACGGCGAGGGCATCCGCGCGCAGCCGCTGCTGGTGCCGCTGCCGCTGGCGGTGTCCGAGCGCGAGGCCGACATCGCCGAGCAGCACGCCGACACCCTGGCCGGCTACGGTTTCGAGATCCGGCGCGCGGGCCCCCAGTCGCTCAGCGTGCGCAGCGTGCCGACCCTGCTGGCCGACCTGGACCCGAAGGCCCTGGTGCTGGACGTGCTGTCCGATCTGCGCGAGCACGGCAGCAGCCGCAAGCTGGAGGAAGCGCGCAACGAGCTGCTGTCCACCCTGGCCTGCCACACCTCGGTGCGCGCCAACCGGCGCCTCACCCTGCCGGAGATGAACGCCCTGCTGCGTGACATGGAATCCACGGAGCGCAGCGGACAGTGCAACCACGGCCGCCCCACCTGGGTGCAGCTGAGCAAATCCGAACTCGACCGTTTGTTCCTGAGGGGGCGCTGATGAAGTTTCGACACCTGCTGTGGATGGCGGCGCTGGCCGCGGTGGCCGGCTGCGGCGGAGGCGCCGACGAGGCTGCGCAGTCGCAGAATGAGGAGCGCGCCGCGCGCGCGGCCAGGCTGGCGTATGAGGGCGAGATCCTGGCCTGGCGCGACCAGCGGCTGGCCACGCTCAAGCGCCCCGACGGCTGGCTGTCGCTGGTGGGCCTGCACTGGCTCACGCCCGGCTCGACCTATGTCGGTTCGGCACAGGACAACGGCACCCGCTTGTCGGTCGGCCCCGCGCAGGTGGGCATGCTGAACCTGGCCCGCGACGGCAGCGCCACGCTGAAGCTGCACCCGGGCGTGGAGGCAGAGGTGATGGTCGATGGCGTTGCGCCGGAGCCCGAGGCCCTGGTGCCGCTGGTGTCGGACGCCGACGGCAAGCCCACGGTGGTGTCGTTCAACAAGGGCGACGCCAGCTTCGTGCTGATCAGGCGCGCCGACCGGCACGCGCTGCGCGTGCGCAACGCGTTCGCGCCGACGCGCACGCGCTTCCCCGGCCTGGAATACTTCGACATCAACCCGGACTTCCGCTTCGTGGCCCGCTTCGAGGCGCACCCGCCGGGCCAGACCGTCGAGATCATCAACATGCTGGGCATGGTCGAACCCATGCCCAATCCCGGCACGCTCAGCTTCGAGAAGGACGGCCAGACCTTCCGGATGCAGGCCGTGGACGAAGGCGACGGGCGGCTGTTCTTCACCTTCGCCGACCGCACCAGCGGCCACGAGACTTATTCCGCCTCGCGCATGGTCTACGCCGACCCGCCCGGCAGCGACGGCACCACCGTGCTCGACTTCAACAAGGCCTACAATCCGCCCTGCGCCTTCACGCCGTACTCGACCTGCCCGATGCCGCTGCCGGAGAACCGGCTCGACCTGCGGGTGGAAGCGGGCGAGAAGAAGCCGCTGCCTTCCCCCGAATGAATCCCCCCTCGCCAAGAGATTCCCTGCCCATGTCGATCCGCTTCCTCGCTGCCCTGTTGCTCGCCACCGTCGCCGGCAGCGCGCTCGCCGAACCGCCCAAGCCGCTGCTGTGGAAGGTCAGCGACGCCGACAACGCCATCTACCTGCTGGGCTCCTTCCACCTGCTCAAGGCCGGTGACTATCCGCTGTCGCCCGACGCCTACGCGGCGCTCGACGATGCCGAGAAGGTGGTGTTCGAACTCTCGCCCGCCGAGATGAACGACCCGGCCCTGGGCCAGAAGATGGCGATGGTGGCCCGGCGATCCGACGGCAAGACCCTGCAGGCGGCCCTGCCGGGCGAGACCTGGGCGCAGCTGGTCGAATACGCGGCCAAGCGCCAGATCGCGCTGCAGAATTTCCAGGGCTTCGACACCTGGTTCATGGGCCTGGTGATCGGCATCACCGAGATGCAGATCGCCGGCCTCGACTCCTCGCTGGGCCTGGACAAGCATTTCGCCGAGCGCGCGCAGGCCGCCGGCAAGCAGGTCGGGGCGCTGGAAACCGCCGACCAGCAGTTCGCCATGTTCGACGGCATGAGCCCGGCCGAACAGCTGCAGCAGCTGCAGGATGCGCTCGGCGACGTCGCCGCGATGGAGCAGGAGATCAACCGCATGCACGCGCTCTGGCGCGCCGGCGACGCCGAGGCGCTGTTCGCGATGAGCGGCGCCGAGATGAAGGCCGAATACCCCGATCTGTACGAGCGCCTGAACGTGGCCCGCAACCGCGCCTGGCTGCCGCAGGTGCGCGCCATGCTCGACGAGCAGGACAGCGACGAGACCCTGGTGGTGGTCGGCGCGATGCACCTGCTGGGCGAGGATGGCCTGGTGCACTTGCTGCGCGAGGCCGGCTACACCGTCGAACGGCTCTGACGCCGGCCGCTCAGGCGGGCCGCGGCCAGCGGACCTGGCCCGGCCGCGGGGCCGGCGGCACCAATTCGATGCAGTCGACCGGGCAAGGCGGCAGGCACAGCTCGCAGCCGGTGCACAGGTCGGCGATCACGGTATGCATGCGCTTGGGTGCGCCGACGATCGCGTCCACCGGGCAAGCCTGGATGCACTTGGTGCAGCCGATGCAGTCCGCCTCGACGATCAGCGCCACCACCGCCGGCTTCTCGACGCCGTTGTCCGGATTGATCGGCTTGGGCTCCCGGCCCAGCAGCTCCGCCAGCGCCCGCACGCCGGCCTCGCCGCCGGGCGGGCACTGGTTGATGTCGGCTTCGCCCGCGGCTATGGCGCGCGCGTAGGGCTTGCACCCGGGGAAGCCGCACTGGCCGCACTGGGTCTGCGGCAGCAGGCGGTCGATGCGTTCGACCATCGGGTCGGCCTGCACCCGGAACCGCACCGCGGCCCAGCCCAGGACGGCACCCAGCAAGGCGGCCAGCGCGACCACCCACAGCCACGTCGCCACCATGTCAGGCCGGCACCAGGCCGGAAAAGCCCATGAAGGCCAGCGACATCAGCCCGGCCGTGGCCAGCGCGATCGGCGCGCCGCGCCAGGCGGCCGGCACGTCGGCGGCCTCCAGGCGTTCGCGCATGGCCGAGAACAGCACCAGCACCAGCCCGAAGCCAAGCGCGGCACCGAAGCCATAAAGCACCGATTCGATGAGGCTGTGCCGCGCCTGCACGTTCAGCAGCGCCACGCCGAGCACGGCGCAGTTGGTGGTGATCAGCGGCAGGTAGATGCCCAGCACGCGATAAAGCCGCGGGCTCTGCCGGTTCATCACGATCTCGGTGAACTGCACCACCGCCGCGATCACCAGGATGAAACCCAGCGTGCGCAGGTACTCCAGGCCCAGCGGCAGCAGGATCCAGTGGTGCACGACCCAGGCCAGCGCGGCCGAGAGCGTGAGCACGAAGCCGGTGGCCAGGGCCATGCCGTAGGCCGCGTCCATCCGGCGCGACACGCCCATGAACGGGCACAGGCCCAGGAACTTCACCAGCACGAAGTTGTTGACGAAGACCGCGCCGACCAGCAGCAGGCCGATGTCTTCCACGACGGCGTTACCGGACCGGCATGCCGGGCAGGGCGCCGGCGTCGGCGTCGAGCAAGGCCAGCGCGCCGCCGTCGACGCCGGCGGACAGGATCATGCCCTCGCTCAGGCCGAAGCGCATCTTTCGCGGCGCCAGGTTGGCGATGAACACGACGCTGCGGCCGACCAGCTTGTCCGGCTCGGCGTAGCTGCCGCGGATGCCCGAGAAAATCTGGCGCTGGCCGAGCTCGCCGGCGTCGAGCAGGAAGCGCAGCAGCTTGTCGGAGCCGTCCACGAAGCCGCACTCGAGCACCTTGCCGATGCGCAGGTCGAGCTTGGCGAAATCCTCGATGCCGATGGTGGCCACCGCCTTGCCCTCTGTAGGAGGGGCTTCAGCCCCGAAGCTCTTCGCGGAGGGCTTCGGGACTGAAGTCCCTCCTACAGCCCCTCCTGCTGGTGGCGCATCGGCGGGCTTGAGGTCTTCCTTGCTGGCTTCGGTCATGGCTTCGATCTGCTTCGGGTCGATGCGGGTCATCAGCGCCTCGAACGGGGCGATGGCGTGGGCGGTGAGCGGCGCGGCGATGTCGCCCCAGCGCGCGACGGGCGCGCGCAGGAAGGCCTCGGCGCGCGCCACCGTCGCCGGCAGCACCGGCTTTAGCGCGGCGGCCAGCAGGCGGAACAGGTTCAGGCCTTGGGTGCACACGGCCTGCAGCTCGGCGTCGGCGCCGTCCTGCTTGGCGATCACCCACGGCTTGCGCTCGTCGATGTAGCGGTTGGCCTCGTCGGCCAGCGCCATCACCTGGCGCATGGCCTGGCCGAACTCGTCGCGGGCATAGCTGGCCGCCACCTCGCGCACGCCTTCGACGAAGCGCGCGTACATGGCCGGGTCCGGCAGCGTGGCGGCCAGCTGGCCGTCGAAGCGCTTGGAGATGAAGCCGGCGCAGCGGCTGGCGATGTTGACGAACTTGCCGACCAGGTCGGCGTTCACGCGGGCCACGAAGTCGTCGAGGTTGAGGTCGAGGTCGACCACGCCGGCGCCGGTCTTGACCGCGAAGTAGTAGCGCAGGTGCTCGGGGTTCAGGCCGCTGTCGAGGTAGGTGCGCGCCTGCACGAAGGTGCCGCGCGACTTGCTCATCTTGGCGCCGTTGACGGTGAGGTAGCCGTTCACGTGCAGGGCCGTGGGGGTGCGGAAACCGGCGCCGTGCAGCATGGCCGGCCAGAACAGGCCGTGGAAGTTGATGATGTCCTTGCCGAGGAAGTGGTGCATCTCGGTTTCGCCGGCGGTGTTGCGCGCGGCCTCGGTGAAGGCCGCGAAGTCGGCGCCGCCGCGGTCGCAGAAGGCCTTGAAGCTGGCCAGGTAGCCGATGGGCGCGTCCAGCCAGACGTAGAAGAACTTGCCGGGCGCATCGGGGATGGGGAAGCCGAAGTAGGGCGCGTCGCGGCTGATGTCCCAGTCGCGCAGGCCGCCCTCGAGCCATTCGCCGAGTTTGGCCTTCACCGAGGCATGCGCCACGTCGCCGGCCAGCCATTCGCGCAGGAAGGCCTCGAACTTGCCCAGCTCGAAGAAGTAGTGCTCCGAGTCGCGCAGCTCGGGCACGGCGCCGGAGACCACGGAGCGCGGGTTCTTCAGTTCGGTGGGCGAGTAGGCCTTGCCGCAGACCTCGCAGTTGTCGCCGTACTGGTCGGCCGAGCCGCAGTTCGGGCACTCGCCCTTGATGTAGCGGTCGGGCAGGAACATCTGCCGGTCGGGGTCGAACAGCTGCTGGATCGAGCGCCGGGCGATCGCCTTCACGCCGTGGCTGCCGTCGCGCAGGCGGGTGTAGATGAGGCTGGCGAGTTCGCGGTTCTCGTCCGAGTGGGTCGAGTGGTAGTGGTCGAACTGGACGCCGAACGCCGCGAAGTCGGCCTCGTGGCTGGCCTGCATGCCGCGGATGAAGTCCTCGGGGCTGGTGCCGGCCTTCTCGGCCGCCAGCATGATGGGGGTGCCGTGGGCGTCGTCGGCGCAGACGAAATGGGTGGTTCCGCCGGCCATGCGCCGGGCCCGCGCCCAGATGTCGGCCTGCACGTACCCGACCAGGTGGCCAAGGTGCAGGTGCCCGTTGGCATAGGGCAGGGCGGTGGTGACGAGGGCAGGCGCGGGCATGGGCAGGCAACGAAGGGCTGGGGCAGGCCGCGATTATCCTAGGTCTGCGGTCCTTGCGGTACTGCGGGACCAGGCGCCGGTGCCACCGCGGAATCGAAGGTCACTTCCTGCTCAGCGAAGCCTTTTATTTCGCAGGAAGTGACCTTCGATTCCGCGGCGTCACCGGTGCGGACCGTCTTGGGTGCCCAACGAAAGGCCCGTAGCGGCCCGCTCCGATGCTTGCGCGTATCGATCAGGACCAAGGCCGGGCATTTTTCTCGCTGACCACGTTGGCTAACCAGCGCAATGCAAGTAGCCGCTGACGTCCCATCGCGCGCGTCCCTTCGGACGCGAGATGAGGGTTCGAGGCCAGCGTGGAAGGTGGCCAGTGCGAAGCACATTTCCGCCCGGCGGCGGGTGGGGGTGCAAGTCGTGGAGCCTGGGTCCGTGCTTTTCCGATGGGCGCCACGGCGACCCGTCGTGTGTGAGCTGACCCAAGTCCCCGGCCATCCTCGAAGAACATCGGGTACCCGTGCGGCGGCGACGGAGCGGTCGGAGAAGCATGGACCGACAAGAATCGCCAAGACCCCACACCCGCCGCCGGGCGGATAGGTCTATCGAACTGGCTACCTTCCGGGCTCGCGCCGGCGCCCCATCTTCACGTTGGCAGAAAAAAAGAGCCCGGCTGTCGCCGGGCCCTCGGTGCTGCGTGATGCGGGCGGTGCCTGGGTTCAGGCGCTGGTGCCGCACTTGTTCTTCAGGAAGTCTTCCATCAGGCGCAGCGTCTGGGACATGTGGCGCGGGTACCACGGCATGCTGTGCGGCATGTCCGGGATCAGGTGGAACTGCGCGTCGACCTTGCCCTTCACGCCGTTGTAGAAGTCCTTGGCGTGGAAAGCCGGCGTGCGCACGTCGCGATCGCCGACGTAGAGCAGGACCGGGATGTTGGCCTTGTCCGTGTTGCGGATCGGATCCATGCCCTTGACCGTGTCGCCCTGCACGATGCGCTGCAGGCGGTTGTCGCTCCAGGACGTGCCCAGGCGACCCAGGTCGGTGACCGGCGCGCCGGAGATGGCGCAACGGTAGGGGCTGTTCGGACGCACCACGGCCGCGGCGGCCGCGAAACCACCGTAGGAGTAGCCGAAGATGACCAGGCGCTTGGGATCGGCGATGCCTTCCTTGACCAGCCAGGCGGCGCCGTCGTCCTTGTCGTCCTGCATCTTCTGGCCCCACTCGGCGTCGCCGCTGGTCCAGAGCTTGCGCCCCAGGCCCGACGAGCCGCGGTACTGCGGACGCAGCACGGCGTAGCCGCGCGAGGTCAGGAACGGCACCCAGCCGGACGCGTCCCAGCCACCGTAGTCACGGGCCCACGGGCCGCCGTGCGGATGGATCACCGTCGGCAGCGGGCCGTCGGCCTTGGTCCAGCCGGCCGGCAGGTCGAGGATGGCGGGGATCTCCAGGCCGTCGCGGGCCTGGTAGGTCACCCACTTCTGCTCGCCGATGTCGTTCGGGTCGATGCCGTCGCGGGTCACCCCCAGGGTCGAGACCTTGTTGCCGTCCACCAGCAGGCGGTAGGCCACCGGGTGGCGCGGGCTTTCGGTGGTGAACAGGATCTTGTTGCGGTCGTCGGTCATGCTGCCGATCGAGACCTGCTGGCCCGGGAAGGCCAGCTTCAGGCCCTCGTGGATGGCCGCCAGCTGCGGGTCGATCCAGATCGTGTCGCCGTTCATGTTCGCGATGGTGAAGCCCAGCACCTTGTTGAAGTCACTCGGGCGCGAGCCCAGCACGATGTTGGCGATCGAGTACTTCGGGTGCGCCAGCAGCGGCTCGTCGTCGAACTTGCTGGTGGCCGGGTCGTACATGCGCGCCTGCACCAGGTCGGAGAAGGCGTCGGTGAGCACGTAGTACTTGCCGGTGGCCTCGTCCAGGCCGACCACGGCCATGGTGTAGCGGTCCTTGATCTTGCGCGACAGGGCCGGGTGCACCACGAACTCATCGGTCCCGGCCTTGCGGATCTTGATGCGCTGCTCCAGGCCGTCGGAGGTGGGCTCGATGGTGGTGGTGGTCAGCACTTCGCCGTTGCGCGGGTTCAGCAGGCCCGGCGCATCGCGGCCGCTGGCGCGGAACAGGAGCTCCGTCTTGTCGGTGGCGAGGTCGTAGCGGTAGTAGTTTTCCTGGAAGGTCAGCGGGTTGAGGCGCGAGACGATCACCTTGGTCGGGTCCAGCGGCAGGCCGTTGACCAGGCTGGCGGTGCCGGCCAGCTCGAGGCAGCGCTCGGTCTGGGCGCTGACGCCTGCCGTGCGGGTGCCGGCCGCGAAGGCCTCGGAAAACTCGGAATGCTTGGTGTCGGTCAGGTAGGCCTTGGACACGAAGGTCTTGGTCGAGCCGGTGCTGTTGCCTTCGCCGCAGCCCTGCAGCGCGCCGGTCCACGCCTGGCGCGCGAACACGAACACGCGGTCGGCCTTCAGCGCCGAGGCGGCAATGAAGCGCATGCGGTCGCCCGAGGCAGTGACAGTGGGGCCAGCCGCGAGGTTGTCGAGCTGCCAGGTGGCCAGGGAGGTCTCGTACTCCTCGGCGCCTTCCTTCCCGATCAGGGCGACGATGTTCTTGCCGTCCGAGCTCATCGAGACGGATTGGATCTTGGGCATCGACGACAGCGCCTCGATCGAGATCGGGTCGCGCGCGGATGCGGAATTCACGGTCGCCAGCAGCGACGCGGTGGCAAGGGCCACCAGGTTTTTGAAGCGGTTGCGCATGGTGCTTCTCCGGTTTACCTGTATCCCCCAAAAGAGACGGCCGGGATAACCCGGCCGTCTCCAAGACTGCTTCTTTCTATCAGAAACGATAGGTCATGCGCGCGAACAGCGAGCGGCCGAACCAATCGTACTGGGTGGCAAACGCCGGGATGGTGCCGTAACGCGTGGCGGTGCCGGTCGAAACGTTCGGCGGATCCTTGTCGAGCACGTTGTCGACGCCGACCAGCAGGTCCCACTTGTCCGCGCGGTAGATGACGGACAGGCTGTGGTACAGGCGGTCCTCGGCGACGGTGTCGTACACCGGGTTCGCGTTGCCGAAGTACGCCGTCGGCGTGTTGAAGTTGAAGTTCTCGGTCTCGTCCACGTAGCGCATGCCCCAGGTGTACGTGAAGTCACCACGGGTCAGCGAGCTGCGGATGTTGCCGACGAGCTTCGGATAGCTGATCAGGCCGACGTAGTCGTTGCTGTCGAAGCCGCTCTCGAGGCTGCTGTCGAACAGCTGCTCGACGTTCTCCATCGTGTACGTGAACTGGCTCTCGACCTCGACCTTGCCGAAGTTGAAGTCGCCGTCCCAACGCAGGTTCAGGTCATAACCACGGACCAGCTGCTTGTTGATGTTCAGGTACGAGTCGCGGATCACGTCGATGTTGAGCGGATCCGAGCCGGTGCCGCGACGGTTGAACAGGTCGCAGAAGGCGTTCGGGTAGTTCGGCAGGGCATAGCAGCTGCCCACGATCGCGCCGGCGCCGAGCTGCGAGATCTGGTCACGCACGTCGATCTCGAAGTAGTCCACGGAAGCGGTGAAGTTCGCCCACGACGGGGTGAAGACGATGCCCGCGGTGGTCGCGGTCGAGGTCTCCGGCTTCAGGACGCCCAGGCCGCCACCGGTGATGACGGTCGCCGAGGAGCCCGCACCGTTGTAGTTGTCGGGGATGCCTTCCGCGGCGCAGTTGGCGCGGATGTTCGGGTTGGTCGAGTTGCCCCAGTCGATGCAGGGATCGATGCCGAACTGGCCCACGAACGAGGTCTGGTCACCCAGGAACAGCTCGTACAGGCCCGGGGCGCGGTACGAAGTGCCGCGGGTGGCGCGGATGCTCAGCGACGGGATGATCTGCCAGCGCATGCCGAGCTTCCAGATCGAGTCCGAGTCCGCCACGGTGTCGTACTTGAACACGCGGCCGGAGGCGTTGACCGCCAGCTCCTCGATGCCCGGGATGCCGGACAGCAGGGGCACTTCGATCTCGCCGAAGATTTCCTGGATGTAGTCCTTGCCCTCGGTACCGGTGGCCGACGACTGGCCCCACAGGCGGCCGGTGCGCTCGAGCTCGCTCGGGTTGTCGTCGATGCTGACGCGACGGAACTCGGTGCCGATCGCGGCGGCAACGACGCCGGCCGGCAGCTCGAACAGCTCGCCGGTGGCGGTGGCGTTGACCACGAACTGGTCATACACGGTGTTGCCGGTGTGCCAGACGCCGATTTCCTGCGCCAGGCGCTCCATGCCACGGCCGCTCAGGAAGATCGGATCCAGGTAGTTGACGGGCGAGCCGCCGCCGTCGAGGTCGCGGAAGCGATCGCCGGTCTTGTTGGCGTCGATGCTGAAGACTTCGTAGTCACCGTCCGAACGCGAGAAGGTGGTGTCGAAGTTCCAGGACCAGGTGCTGTCGCTACCGAAGCCGCCCTTGAAGCTGGACGCCGCGTACAGGAAGTCGACGTCGATGTTCTGGTCCGACTTGAACGGCATGATCGGCAGCGAGTTGGCGCTCAGGCCCACCGAGCGGTAATCCATCGTCGGGAAGAACTGGCGGAAGCGACGCGACTCGGTCTCGCGGTTGGTGTAGAGCAGCTGGCCGCTCCAGTCCACGCGGTCGAAGCTGAAATCAGCGCCGACGAAGAGGCTGCTGCGCTCCTGCGAGGAGAAGATGTGCGACTCGCCGACGAAGTCGGCGTTCAGCACGTCCTCGTAGAACGCCGGGTTGCCGCCGGAGGCGTTGGCGTTGGCGCGCGGGCGGTAGCCCGGGATCGGGCCGATGGTCACGCCGTTCGGGGACGGGACGTAGCGGCTCGCGCCCGAGATGACGGTGTTGTGGTAGAGATTGTTGCAACCACCCAGCGGGGTGTTGCCGATGACCGAGCGGTCCTGGCGGTCGATGATGTTGCCGTCGGCGTCACGCACCAGGTCCCGCGGGCAGGCCAGGAAGTCCCGGTCGCCGATGCTGAGCGGCTGCTGGTCGTAGAACTGGAAGGCGGCAACGATGCTGCCCCTGTCGAAGTCCCAGCCGGTCGCGCCGGACACCGTGTACGACGAACCGCCGGATTCCTGCGGAAGGTCGGTTTCGAAGATCAGGGTCGGCTCGTCGACGCTCTTGCGGGTGATCAGGTTGACGACGCCGCCGATACCGTCGGAGCCGTAGATCGAACCGCCGCCGTCCTTGAGCAGCTCAACGCGCTGCAGGATGACCGACGGGATGACGTTCAGGTCGAACGCGCCGACCTGGCCGCGGGTACCGGCCGGGCCCGGGCGCTTGCCGTCGAGCAGGACCAGGGTGCGGGAGGCGCCGAGGCCGCGCAGGGCGATCGACTGGTTGCCGTTACCGCCCTCGACCACGAAGCCGGAGAACTGGTTGCTGATCTGGGTGGTGCCCGCGGCCACGCTGGTGGTCTGCAGGATCGAGGCCGTGTCCAGCTGGCCGGTGGTGGCGCTGACGTCGGCGGTGATGATCTGCACCGGGGACATCGAATTGAAGCCCAGGCGATTGATCAGGGAGCCGGTGACCGTAATGGTCTCCAGTTTCGTGGCATCGGCCGCGTTTTCTGCCGCCTGCTCCTCGTTTTCGGGCTCGGAGGGCGGGTCCTGGGCGAGGACCGCCGGACCATAGAGGCCGGCGACCACGGCTGCCACGAGGGGCAGACGGGCCAGCGACTTGTTACGCGTGTCTTTCTTGAGGGACATTGAAGCGTCTCCGCTGTTTTGGGTGGGTTCATGAAGCAGATGACTTCTTACCATCGAAGGCAGCCTTAACGCAAATTGAATTTATGGAAGGCCATGGGCTTGTCACATTCCCGGGCTACCCTCCGGCCCGCTGCGCCCCGTCCTCCGCGGTGGCACCATGGCAGGCTGAATTCCCCGCCAGGCCCGTCCATGACCCCTTCCGAAGCCCTCATCCACGCCCTTGGCCAACTGGCCGACCCCCACACCGGCCAGTCCCTGGCCGAGGCGCGGGCAGTCCGGGGGCTGGGCCTGGACGGCGGCAAGGTGGCCGCCGAGATCCGGCTGGGCTACCCGGCGGCGGGCTGGCACGCGACGCTGGCGGCCCAGGCCAAGGCCCTGCTCGAGGCCCAGCCGGGCGTCAGCCAGGCCACGGTCTCGGTCACGTCGCGGGTCGATGCCCACCGGGTCCAGAAGGACCTGACCCCGCTGCCGCAGGTCCGGAACATCATCGCCGTGGCCTCGGGCAAGGGCGGGGTGGGCAAGTCCACCACGGCCGTGAACCTGGCCCTGGCCCTGCAGGCCGAGGGCGCCCGGGTCGGCGTGCTCGACGCCGACATCTATGGCCCTTCCATCCCCAAGATGCTGGGCCTCGAGGGGCGTCCCGACAGCCCGGACGGCAAGTCGATCGAACCCAAACGCAACCACGGCCTGCAGGCCATGTCCATCGGCCTGCTGGTGGGCGAGGACACGCCAATGATCTGGCGCGGCCCGATGGTCACCCAGGCCCTGCAGCAGCTGCTCAACAACACCCTGTGGGACGACCTGGACTACCTGGTGATCGACCTGCCGCCCGGCACCGGCGACATCCAGCTCACCCTGGCCCAGCGGGTGCCGGTTTCGGGCGCCGTGGTCGTGACCACCCCGCAGGACATCGCCACGCTCGACGCCCGCAAGGCCCTGCAGATGTTCGCCAAGGTCGAGGTGCCGGTGCTGGGCATCGTCGAGAACATGGCCGTGCACGTGTGTTCAAACTGCGGCCACGCCGAGCACGTGTTCGGCGCCGGCGGCGGCGAGCGCATGGCGGTCCAGTACGACGTGCCGCTGCTGGGCGCGCTGCCGCTGGACATCCACATCCGCGAGCAGGCCGACTCCGGCACCCCGACCGTCGCCGCCGACCCGGACTCGCCGCTGGCGCTGGCCTACCGCGACATCGCCCGCCGCACCGCGGCCCGGCTGTCGCTGCAGGCCCGCAACAAGGCCATCGCCTTCCCGAACATCGTCATGCAGGACACCTGAGCCGGCCCCGGCCCGCTAGAATCCCCGCCTTCACCACCAGGAACCGCGTCCCGCATGAGCATCAAGTCCGACAAGTGGATCCGCCGCATGGCCGAGCAGCACGGCATGATCGAGCCGTTCGAGCCGGGGCAGGTCAAGCACGGCGGCGACGGCCAGCGCATCGTCAGCTACGGCACGTCCAGCTACGGCTACGACGTGCGCTGCGCGCGCGAGTTCAAGATCTTCACCAACATCAATTCCACCATCGTCGACCCGAAGAACTTCGACCCGACCAGCTTCGTCGACGTGGTGTCGGACGTGTGCATCATCCCGCCCAATTCCTTCGCGCTGGCGCGCACGGTCGAATTCTTCCGCATCCCGCGCGACACCCTGGTGGTGTGCCTGGGCAAGAGCACCTATGCGCGCTGCGGCATCATCGTCAACGTGACGCCGCTGGAGCCGGAGTGGGAAGGCCACGTCACGCTCGAGTTCAGCAACACCACGCCACTGCCGGCCAAGATCTACGCCGGCGAGGGCGTGGCGCAGATGCTGTTCTTCCAGTCCGACGAAGTGTGCGAGACCTCGTACAAGGACCGCGGCGGCAAATACCAGGGCCAGACCGGCGTGACCTTGCCGCGCACCTGAGCCGCGGCGTCAGCCGGCGCCTCAGCCGCGCCTGGCGAGCAGGCTCACGCCCAGCGCGATCAGCAGCACCGGCCACCACTTGAACAAGGTGGCCCAGATCTTGAACTCCGGGATCAGGTTGTTGGCCAGCAGCAGGGCGCCCAGCACGATCAGGATGATGGCGGACAGCACGTTCGACTTCATGGGGACTCCGGGGGCAGGGTGGCGGCTTCAAGCGCCGAACGCAGGGAAGATAGCAGTGCCTCGCGGGCGCTGGCCACGTAGGGCTGGCGTACGCCCGCGCCCCACACCGGCCCCGGCCAGGCCGCGTCGTCCTGCTGGCGCGCCACCACGTGCACGTGCAGCTGGCGAACCACGTTGCCCAGCGCACCGATGTTGAGTTTGTGCACCGGCCCGAGGCCGCGCAGCAGGCGGCCGGCCAGGTTCAGTTCGGCCAGCAGCAGGCGCTGGGCGTCGCCGGGCAGGTCGATCCACTCGATGGCGCCGGGTACGCGCGGCACCAGCACCAACCACGGGAAGCGGGCGTCGTCCACCAGGCGGAACTGCGACAGCGGGCCGTCGGCCACGAACAGGGAGTCCGCCGCCAGGCGCGGATCGAGGTCGTTCATGTCGGGGGGCCTCAGCGCAGGTTCTTCTGGAAGAAGGCGAGGGTGCGGTCCAGCGCCTGCTTCGCCACGGCCTCGTTGAAGTCTGGCCGCTGGTCGCAGTTGAAGCCGTGGCCGGCGCCCGGCCAGACGTGGATCTCGGCGGCATCGTCCAGGGCCTCGCGGTGCATGGCGACGTCCTCGGGCGGGATCAGCGGGTCGTTTTCGCCGAAGTGCAGCATCAGCGGCGCCTTGGGCCGCTCCTTCAGCAGCGGCACCGTGCGGCCGCCGTAGTAGCTGACCGCCGGCAGGCCGATGCGGGCGTTGGCCAGGTAGGCGACGCTGCCGCCCCAGCAGTAGCCCACCACGCCAACCCGGAACTCTCCCTCGACCAGGTCGTAGACGCCACGGACGCCGTCCAGGGCGCCGTTGAAGCCCACTTCCTCGGCCAGGGCACGGCCGCGGGCCACGCCGGCCTCGTCGTAGCCCAGCTCGGTGCCGGGGCTGACGCGGTCGAACAGTGCGGGGGCGATGGCCAGGTAGCCGTAGTTGGCGAAGCGGTCGGTGACCTGCCGGATGTGGTGGTTCACGCCGAAGATTTCCTGGACGACGATCAGGGCGCCGCGCGGTTTGTCGTGCGGCTTGGCCTGCCAGGCCGAGATGCGGCCGTGGCGGGTGCTGATCGAGATGTTCTGGCCCATGTGTGTCCCCCGATGGTCCATCCGTTCGTCCAAGAGGGCCAGCCTACACCGGCTTCCCGGCCGGCGAGGGGTATAATCCGCGCCCCCGCCCCGACCCGGCCCGCCATGTCCGCCAGCCACCCCAAGGTGGGCTTCGTCAGCCTCGGCTGCCCGAAAGCCCTCGTAGACTCCGAACGCATTCTGACCCAGCTTCGGGTCGAGGGTTACGAGATCGTGCCCAGCTACGACGCCGCCGACGTGGTGGTGGTCAACACCTGCGGCTTCATCGATTCGGCCGTGGCCGAGAGCCTGGACGCGATCGGCGAGGCCATTGCCGAGAACGGCAAGGTCATCGTCACCGGCTGCCTGGGCAAGCGCCCCGAGCAGATCCGCGCGGCGCACCCGGACGTGCTGTCGATCAGCGGCCCGCAGGACTACGCCAGCGTGATGTCGGCCGTGCACGCAGCGCTGCCGCCGCGGCACGACCCGTTCGTGGACTTGCTGCCGGACTACGGCCTCAAGCTCACGCCCAAGCACTACGCCTACCTGAAGATTTCCGAGGGCTGCAACCACCGCTGCAGCTTCTGCATCATCCCGTCCATGCGCGGCGACCTGGTGTCGCGCCCGGTGGACGAGGTGCTGCGCGAGGCCGAGAAGCTGGCCCGCGGCGGCGTGAAGGAGTTGCTGGTGGTGTCGCAGGACACCAGCGCCTACGGCGTGGACATGAAGTACGCCGCCCGCGAATGGCGCGGCAAGGAGTACCAGACCCGCATGAAGGGCCTGTGCGAGGGCCTGTCCGAACTGGGCCTGTGGACGCGCCTGCACTACGTCTACCCGTACCCGCACGTGGACGACATCATCCCGCTGATGGCCGAGGGCAAGCTGCTGCCTTACCTCGACATCCCGTTCCAGCACGCCAGCCCGCGCATCCTCAAGCTGATGAAGCGGCCGGGCGCGGTGGACAAGACCCTCGAGCGCATCCAGCGCTGGCGTTCCATCTGCCCTGAAATCACCATTCGCAGCACCTTCATCGTCGGCTTCCCGGGCGAAACCGAGGAGGATTTCGAGCAGCTGCTGTCCTTCCTGGACCAGGCCGAGCTCGACCGCGTCGGCGCCTTCGCCTATTCGCCGGTGGAGGGCGCCAGCGCCAACGACCTGCCGGGCGCGGTGCCCGAGGACGTGAAGCAGGAGCGCCTGGCGCGCTTCATGGCGCTGCAGGCCGAGATCAGCGCCGACAAGCTCGAGCGCAAGGTCGGCACCGTGCAGACGGTGATCATCGACGAGATCGACGGCGAGCTCGCCATCGGCCGCTCCAAGGCCGACGCGCCCGAGATCGACGGCCTGGTGCAGATCCAGGACGGCGCCGCGGCGGGCCTCAAGCCCGGCGACTTCTGCGAGGTCCGCATCATGGGCAGCGACGAACACGACCTCTTCGGCCTGGTCGGCGACGACGAGGACTGACGGCCGTCAGGCCGCGGACTCGTAGGCCACGGAGAGGACGAGGTAGCGGGCGGGGCCGGCGGGGAGCTGGACTTCGAACTCGTCGTCGGCGCGTTTGCGCAGGGCGGCGCGGGCCAGCGGGGAATCGATGCTGATCCAGCCCGCCTTCGCGTCGGTTTCGTCCGGGCCGACGATGCGGTAGCGCGCGGTGTCGCCGCTGTCGGTGTCCTCGATCTCGAACAATGCGCCGAAGAAGATCGCTGACGGGTCCGAGGGCGGGCCCTCGGCGATCTTCAAGGCCTCCAGGCGCTTGCCCAGGTACCGCACGCGCCGGTCGATCTCGCCCAGCTGCTTCTTGCGGTAGGTGTACTCGGCGTTCTCGCTGCGGTCGCCCTCGGCCGCGGCCTCGGCCAGCGCCTTGACCACCGCCGGGCGACGCACGCGCCAGAGCTCGTCGAGCTCGGCGCGCAGGCGTTCGAAGCCGGCGCGGGTGATGATCGCCGTCGAGCCTTCGGCCGGCGGCCGCCAGCGGCCCACGGTCAGCCCGCGGCGGGCGTCGCCGGCAGGTAGATCAGCGGCGAATCCGGGCCGATCGGCAGCTCCAGCCAGATCCA
>LNFM01010526.1_pt1 | contig 27532 bp, 22 predicted proteins | sample 596031 | NCBI WGS metagenome assembly LNFM01 (sample SAMN04254537, study PRJNA301005) | activated carbon metagenome | isolation source: dual media filters at the Ann Arbor, Michigan drinking water treatment plant | place: USA: Ann Arbor
GCAAGGTCATCGACATCATCCACGAGCTGCAGAGTTACGGCGTCGAGGTCAACGTCAGCGACCCGCAGGCCGACGCCGAGGAAGCCATGCACGAGTACGGCGTGCGCCTGCTGCCCTGGGACGAGCTGCCGCGCGCCGATGCCATCGTGGCCGCCGTGTCGCACCGCGAGTACACGGCGCTGAACGTCGAAGACTTCGGCAAGAAGCTCATCAAGGGCGGCGCCTTCATCGACGTCAAGGCGGCCTTCGACCCCGCCGTCATCCAGGGCGCCGGCTACCGGCTGTGGCGCCTGTAGACACGACGTCCGTGCAGAGCGCCACGTCCCTGCCGCCGCTGGTGCTGCATGTGGTCTACCGCTTCGATGTCGGTGGACTGGAGAACGGCGTCGTCAATCTCATCAACCACATGCCGGCCCACGCCTACCGGCACGCGGTGCTGGCGCTGACCGAGGTGACCGACTTCAGCCAGCGCATCCGCCGCGAGGGCGTGCCCACGCTGGCACTGCACAAGCCGCCGGGCCACGGCGTCTGGCAGTACCCCAAGCTCTTCAAGCTTTTCCGCCAGTTGCGGCCGGCCATCGTGCACACACGCAACCTGGCTGCGCTGGAGGCCACGGTGCCGGCCTGGGCCGCAGGGGTGCGCGCGCGGGTGCATGGCGAGCACGGCCGCGAGGGCCGCGACCTGGCGGCTGGCGCCAACCCTTATGACCGCGTGCGGCGCTTCTACCGGCCCTTCGTCAGCCATTACGTGGCGCTGTCGCGCGACCTGGAGACCTACCTCTCGGACGTGGTGCGGGTCGACGCGGCGCGCCTCAGTCAGTTCTACAACGGCGTGGACACCGACAAATTCACGCCTGCCGCCGACCCCCGGCCGGCTATCCTCGGCTGCCCTTTCAATGCCCGCGACCACTGGCTCGTGGGCACGGTGGGCCGCATGCAGCCGGTGAAGGACCAGCCCACCCTCGCGCGGGCCTTCGTGGCTGCGTTGCAGATGGCGCCCGCGCTGCGGGCCCGCATGCGTTTGGTGATGGTGGGCGACGGACCTTTACGGACCCAGGTGATGGAGATACTGAATGCTGCCGGTGTTGCAGAGCTGGCCTGGCTGCCGGGCGAGCGCAGCGACGTGCCCGACATCCTGCGCGGCCTGAACGCGTTCGCGCTGCCGTCGCTGAGCGAAGGCATCTCCAACGTCATCCTCGAGGCCATGGCCAGCGGCCTGCCGGTGCTGGCCACGGCCGTGGGTGGCAACCCCGAACTCGTGGACGCCGGCCGCAGCGGCGAGCTGGTGCCCGCCGCCGACCCCGAAGCCATGGCGCACGCACTCGTCAAGCTGGCCGCAGACCCGCAGCGCAGCGCGTTGCTCGGACGCACGGCGCGGGCCGATGTCGAGGCGCGGTTTTCGCTGCAGGCCATGGTGGGTGCATACCAGCACCTCTACGACGGCCTGCTGCGCCGTCCTGCGCAGGCCTGACGCCATGTGCGGCATCACCGGCATCTTCGACACGCGCGGCGCGCGTGCCATCGACAGTTCATCGCTGCGGCGCATGAACAATTCTCAGCAGCACCGCGGGCCCGACGAAGGCAGCCTGCATGTCGAGCCCGGCCTGGGCTTCGGTCATCGGCGGCTGTCGATCATCGACATCGCCACCGGGCAACAACCGCTCTTCAACGAAGACGGCTCGGTGGTGGTGGTCTTCAACGGCGAGATCTACAACTACCAGGCGCTGATTCCCGAGCTGCAGGCGCTGGGCCATGTGTTCCGCACCAAGAGCGACACCGAGGTCATCGTGCACGCCTGGGAGTCCTGGGGCGAGGCCTGCGTGCAGCGCTTCCGCGGCATGTTCTCCTTCGCGCTGTGGGACCGCAACCAGCAGACGCTGTTTCTCGCGCGTGACCGCCTGGGCGTCAAGCCCATGCACTACGCGGTGCTGGACGACGGCACGCTGCTGTTCGGCTCCGAGCTCAAATCGCTGCTGGCCTACCAGGGCGGCGCCGGTGGCAGTCTGCGCCGCGACATCGACCCGCTGGCCGTCGAAGAGTATTTCGCCCTGGGCTATGTGGCCGAGCCGAGAACCATCTTCCGCCAGGCCAGGAAGCTGTCGCCGGGTCACACGCTGCTGCTGCGCCGCGGCCAGCCGCTGCCTGAACCCCGGCCCTACTGGGACCTGCGCTTCACGCTGAGCAACCCCTGCACCGCGCAGGAGGCCGGCGAAGAGCTGGTGCAGCGGCTGAAGGAGTCGGTGGCCTTGCGCATGATTGCCGAGGTGCCGCTGGGAGCCTTCCTGTCGGGCGGCGTCGATTCCAGCGCCGTCGTGGCGATGATGGCCGGGCTGTCCAGCGGGCCGGTCAACACCTGCTCCATCGGCTTCGACGACCCGCAGTTCAACGAAAGCGCCTTCGCGCAGACCGTGGCCGACCGTTACAGCACCCGGCACCGGCTGGAGATGGTGCAGAGCGATGACTTCGACCTCATCGACACGCTGGCCGGCCTGTACGACGAGCCCTTCGCAGACAGCTCGGCCCTGCCCACCTACCGCGTGTGCCAGCTGGCGCGAAAACACGTCACCGTGGCGCTTTCCGGTGACGGTGGCGACGAGGCCTTCGGCGGCTACCGGCGCTACCGCATGCACCTGGCCGAAGAGCGCCTGCGCGCCAGCCTGCCGGCCGGCGTGCGGCGGCCGCTCTTCGGCCTGCTGGGCCGCGTCTACCCCAAGGCCGACTGGGCGCCGCGCGTGCTGCGCGCCAAGACCACCTTCGAGGGCATGGCGCGCAGCCCGGTGGAGGCCTACTTTCACCAGATGTCCATCCTGCGCGGGCCGGCCCGCCATGCGCTGTTCAGCCAGCGCCTGCACCACGAACTGGGCGGCTACAACGCGCTCGAGGTGTTCCAGAACCATGCCGCCCATGCCGGCACCGACGACCCGCTGGCGCTGGTGCAGTACCTCGACATGAAGACCTACCTCGTCGGCGACATCAACACCAAGGTCGACCGTGCCTCGATGGCCCACTCGCTGGAAGTGCGCGAGCCCCTGATGGACCACCCCTTGCTCGAATGGCTGGCCACCCTGCCTTCATCGCTGAAGGTGCAGGGCAACGAAGGCAAGTTCCTGCTCAAGAAGGCGATGGAGCCGCATCTGCCGCACGACGTGCTGTACCGCCCGAAGATGGGTTTTGCCGTGCCGCTGGCGCGCTGGTTCCGCGGGCCGCTGCAAGGCCGCGTGCGCGAAGCCGTGCTCGGCAGCCGGCTGGCCGACACCGGCTGGTTCCAGCGTGCCACGCTGGAGCGTCTGCTCAGCGAGCACCAGAGCGGCCGTAAAGACCACAGTGCATCGCTGTGGAGCGTGATGATGTTCGAAGCCTTCCTGCGCCAGGTGGTGGACACCAACGACGGTCATCGAACGCTGGCTCCGCTCAACGACCCTCAGGTGACGCATGTCTGACTTAATTCGCGTTGCCCGCGCTGCAGCCACCAATCAACTCGCAAGACTGAGCCCGAGTCTCTACGTTCGTTTGACGGGGCAAACCGGAAGGGGATCTGGCGCCGAGTCGCCGGAGGACATCGCGACTTACTTTCGTGCGTCCCTGGATGACTATTTCGTCCAGCTCAAGATTCAGCCGACCGATATTGGTTCGTTTCTTGCCGGCAAGACTTTAATGGAGTATGGGCCTGGCGATTTGCCTGCGGTGGCGGTGCTAATGGTCGGAATGGGTGCAGAGAAGGTTTATTGCGTGGATCGATTTCCACTTGTGAATCTTTCCTCAAGAAACCTGGCGGTTCTGCAGAATCTTATTGATGGTTTTAAGGGAGAAGCGCTTGAGCGGATTCTTTCGTGCCTGAAAAACAGAGACGATCTCAGCCAGGGCTTTGACTCCAGACGAATTGAGTATCTGGTCAAGCCTAGCGGAATGTCTGGACTTAGCGATGCCATCGATCTGGTCTATTCGCGAGCGGTTCTGGAGCATGTGAATGACTTGCCTGGGACGTTTGCCGACATGCTAAGAGCCATGCGAACAGGCGCTCGCTCAATCCATTTGGTTGACCTGCGCAGCCACGGGTTACACAAAGCCAACGTCCTCGACTTCTTGGCGTGGTCTCCAACCTTGTGGTCCCTCATGTATTCAGAGAAGGGTGTACCGAATCGGTGGCGCGTCAATGAATACCGAAGAATCCTCACTGAGCTTGATGTCAGGGTGGACTTGTTCGAACCGACGTCTCTCGCAAGCTCAAAGGAAGTTACGGATGTCCGAGGCGATCTCGCGCCGCTGTTTCGCGATGTGAGCGATGCCGATCTTGCTTGGTTGGGCATCTGGCTGGCCTTTGAAAAGCGAAGCACCTGAAATGCGCCCGCTGCACGTCCTGGACCATTCCATCCCGCTGCACAGCGGCTACACCTTCCGCACCCTGTCGCTGTTGCGTGAGCAGCGCGCTTTGGGCTGGGAAACCTTCCACCTCACCAGCCCCAAGCACACGGCCGGGCTGGCTCTGGACGAAACCGTCGACGGCTGGCATTTCTATCGCACACCGGCCACGGGCGCGGCGCCGCGCTTGCCCGGCCTGGGTGAAGTGGCCTTGATGAAGCACCTCACCACGCGCCTGGAAAGCGTGGCACGCGAGGTCAAGCCCACGCTGCTGCACGCCCATTCGCCGGTGCTCAACGCCATCCCGGCGCTGCGTGTCGGCCGCAAGCTGGGCTTGCCGGTGGTGTACGAGGTGCGCGCCTTCTGGGAAGACGCCGCCGTCGACCATGGCACCACCACCGAAGGCAGCCTGCGTTACCGGCTGACGCGCAGGCTGGAAACCTATGCGCTGCGCAACGCCGACCATGTGTTCACCATCTGCGAAGGCCTGCGCAGCGACATCGCCGCGCGTGGCATCGCCAAGGACAAGATCACCGTCATTCCCAACGCCGTCGACATCGACGCCTTCGCCGTCGGCGGCCAGCCCGATGCCGCGCTGAAAGAGCGCCTGGGCCTCAGCGGCTGTGCCGTCATCGGCTTCATCGGCAGCTTCTACGCCTACGAGGGCCTGGACCTGTTGCTCGATGCGCTGCCCGCGGTGCTGCAGCAACGGCCTGACGTGCGCGTGCTGCTGGTGGGTGGTGGCCCGCAAGACGATGCCTTGAAGGCGCAAGCGGCACGCCTGGGCCTGGCCGACAAAGTGGTGTTCACCGGCCGCGTGCCGCACCAGGAGGTGCAGCGCTACTACGACCTGGTGGACGTGCTGGCCTACCCGCGCCACTCGATGCGCCTGACCGAACTGGTGACGCCGCTGAAGCCGCTGGAAGCCATGGCCCAGGGCCGGCTGCTGGTGGCCTCGGACGTGGGTGGCCACAAGGAATTGATCCAGCATCGCGAGACCGGCCTGCTCTTTCAGGCCGGCAGTGCCCCGGCGCTGGCGCAGACCCTGGTGGAGGCGCTGCGCAGCCCCGAGCTGGCGGCCAGCATCCGCGTGGCCGGCCGCAGGTTCGTCGAGCAACACCGCAACTGGAAGGCTTCAGTGGCGAACTACGTGCCCGTCTACCAGCGCCTGGCCAAGGGCTCGCCGCCGTGACTTCACCGTGCGTGGTGATGTCCGGGCCGCTGCCGCCCGCGGTGGGCGGCATGGCCTCGGTGCTGGAGGCGCTGGCCGCCTCCAGCCTGGCCAGCCAGGTGGAACTGCGGCTTTTCGAAACAGGCAAGACCACGCCGGCCGGGCGCCCCTTCTGGCAGGGCGTGGCCGCACGCCTGCAGTTGATGCGTGCGTGGTGGCAGCTGTTCGGCCAGCGCCCCGTGCCGGTGGCCCACATCCACACCTGCAGCGGGCTGACCTTCTTCCTCGACGGGCTGCTGCTGCTGCTGAGCCGCGCACGCGGGGCGCCGGTGGTGCTGCATGTGCACGGCGCCCGTTTCGACGCCTTCCTCGACGGCCTTTCGCCCCCCATGGCGGCCCTGGCGCGCTGGCTGTCGCGGCGCGCCACCGTGGTCATCGTGCTCTCGGCCGAGTGGCAGCAGCGCCTGGCGCAGCGCTGGCCCGGCGCGCGGCTGCAGGTGGTGGCCAACGGCGTGGCCATGCCGGTTTCGGCGGTGGCGCTGAACGTGCCCGGCACGCCCTGTTTTGCCTTCATGGGCAACCTGGGGCGGCGCAAGGGTGTGCATGTGCTGCTGCAGGCGGCGGCGGCTTCCCGGCAAGACTGGCAGCTGGAACTGGCAGGCGGTGAAGAAGAGCCCGGCGCGGCAGCTTGGGCACAGGCAGAGATTCAGCGCCTGGGCCTGCAGCAGCGCGTGCGCCTGCTGGGCCCGCTGGTGGGCGACGCCAAGCTCAACTGGCTGGCCCGCACCCAGGGTTTTGTGCTGCCTTCGCTGGCCGAGGGCCTGCCGATGGCCATGCTGGAGGCCATGGGCATGGGCCTGCCCGTGGTGGTGAGCAATGTCGGTGCCATGCCCGAGGTGGTGCGCGACGGCGTCGAAGGGCGTGTGGTGCCCGCCGAAGACGCCACCGCGCTGGCGGCGGCGCTGGATGAACTGGCGGCCTCGCCCGCCCAGCGGCAGGCCATGGGTGCGGCCGGCGCGCTGCGCTGCCGTGCGCTGTATGGCATCGAGCGCATGGTGCAGGCCCTGGTGGGCGTGTACGCCGCGCTGCCGGGGCGGCGGTCATGAGCGCGGCCACGTCGGTCTACACGCGCGTGGTGTCGGGGGCGCTGTTTCCGCTGCAAGAGCGCCTGAAGAAGCACAGCACCGTGGCCGTGCGGCGGCAGCTGGAAGAAAGCCAATGGTGGCCGGCCGACGCGCTGGCGCAGCACCAGGCCACGCGCCTGCGGGCGCTGCTGACGCACGCGCAGCAGCACGTGCCCTACTACCGGCAGCTGTTCCAGGGCCTGGGCTTCGATGCCGCCGGCGTGCGCACGGCAGCCGACCTGCAGGCCTTGCCCTTCCTCACCAAGGAAGTCATACGCGCCAACGCCGAGGGCTTGAAGTCTGATCAAGCGCAGGGCCTGGCGCGCTTCAACACCGGCGGTTCATCCGGCGCGCCGCTCATCTTCTACATCGGCCGCGAGCGCGTGAGCCACGACGTGGCCGCCAAATGGCGCGCCACACGCTGGTGGGGCGTGGACATCGGTGACGTGGAGGCCGTGGTCTGGGGTTCGCCCATCGAGCTGACCGGCCAGGACCGCGTGAAGAACTGCTGCCGGCCTTCGAGATGAGCGATGCGAAGCTCGACGGTTTCGTGCAGCGGCTGCGCGAACGCCGGCCGCGCATGCTCTTCGGTTACCCCTCGGCGCTGAGCAAGATCGCCCAGCACGCGCAACGCCGCGGCGTGGCGATGAATGACCTGGGCGTGAAGGTGGCCTTCGTCACCTCTGAGCGCCTGTACGACGAACAGCGGCAATTGATCGAGACCGTGTTCGGCTGCCCGGTAGCCAACGGCTATGGCTCGCGCGATGCCGGCTTCATTGCCCACCAGTGCCCCGAAGGCGGCATGCACCTCACTGCCGAAGACGTGGTGGTGGAAATCGTCGACGACGAAGGGAAGGTCTTGCCGCCGGGGCAGGCCGGCGAAATCGTCGTCACCCACCTGGCCACGCGAGACTTCCCCTTCATCCGCTACCGCACCGGCGACCGCGCCGTGCTGGACGACGCGCGTTGCGCCTGCGGGCGCGGCCTGCCGATGCTGCGCGAGATACAGGGCCGGGCCACTGACTTCGTGCACGCGCAGGACGGCACCGTGATGCACGGGTTGGCGCTGATCTACACGCTGCGCGACATAGCCGGCATCAGCGAATTCAAGATCGTGCAGGAAAGCCTGGACCACACCTGCGTGCAGGTGGTGCCCGACGCCACCTGCAACGTGCCCGCAGCGCGCGAGCGCATCACGCGCGAGTTTCGCGCGCGGCTGGGTGCCGGCGTGCAGGTGCAGGTGGACGTGGTGGACAGCATTGCGGCCGAAAAATCAGGCAAGTACCGGTACGTGGTGAGCAAGGTGGCGGCATGACTGCGGTGTACGACATCGTCTATTTGCCTTTGGGGGCGGCAGCGTTTGGCGGTGCAGAACGCTCACTGCTGGAGCTCGCTGCTGCGCAACAGGCCGCGGGGAGCAGCGTTCTCGTTTGCTATGACGAAGCGCTGGACGCTACCGAATTTGCAGATGTGGCGCGCTCGCTGGGAGTTTCGGTCCGCTGCATATCGCTGGCGCCTTCTGCAGGGCTGCGGGGTTCGTTCCGAGAGGCGTGTGCGTTGTTTCGATCGGTGCGCGCCGGCGTGATTCACTTCAACATCTCATGGCGACCGCATATGTGGTGCGTGCCGCTCGCTGCCCGGCTGCTAGGTCGGGCCAAGTTGGTGGGCACCATGCGCGCCATGCCGGAGGCCTTCGGTGACCTGCCGCACAGGCGCTACCTTGGGTTCATTCCAGGGCCTAGGGTCTGGGCTTGGCCTGACTACATCACTGGCCGGGTCTGGGCCAACACCTTGCATGCAGTTGCCTCCGTGAACCGTGACGACTATCCGCCGCGGATGGTCAGCGCCTTTGGGTTCCACCAGCACCGTCTGTTTGTGGTCTACAACGGTGTGCGTATTCCCGCGCACGCGCCCACTCTCGAAGAGCGGAGGGAAGCGCGAGAGGCGCTGGGCGTGCGGGCTGGCCGATTCTTGGTGGCCTACGTGGGTAGAGTGTCGTCCGAGAAGGGGGTCCGCTATCTGGTTGAGGCGCTGACGAAGTGTGCCGATTCGGTGGACTTGGTCATTGCCGGCGACGGCAGCGAATTGGAAGCGCTGCGTCAGTTGGTGTCTCACCTCGCTCTTGAGGACCGCGTTCGGTTTCTGGGCTATGTATCGCCAGCCACGGCCATATTCCAAGCGGCCGACGTAGCAGTGGTGCCTTCACTTTGGAACGAAGCTTTTGGCCGTGTGGTGGTAGAAGCCATGGCCTGCGGGACCGCTGTTGTAGCCACCGCAGTGGGCGGTATGCAGGAGATCTTCACCGACGGCAAACAAGGTCTTCTGGTGCCAAAGGCCGACTCCGACGCCATTGCTGCAGCGATCGAACGGCTGCGCGGTGATGCTTCATTCCGCATGGGTTTGGCTGAGGCAGCCTTCCAACATGTCAGCGCGACGTTTTCCACAGAGCGCGTGTCGGCGCAATACTCCGAGTTGTACGCGCGTGTGACAAGCCAGGCTTGAACGATGAGAGACATCGGATTGGCGCTCATCCTTTGCGTGGTCTTGCCCATGGCTTTCAGGCGCCCTTGGTTTGGCGCGCTGGCCTGGGTTTGGATCAGTGTGTTGAGCCCGCACCGGATGACTTACGGCTTCATGTACGACGCACCGGTGGCGCAGCTTATTGCCTTGGCCTGCATGCTGGGTTTGGTATTCAGCAAAGAGCACAGGCGGGTGCCGATGGCGCCGCCAGTCGTCTGGATGATTCTGTTCACCGTTTGGATGGTCATCACTTTCCCCTTCTCATTGCTCGGCGCGTCTGAAAACTGGCCCCAGCTCGACAAGGTTCTGAAGGTGATGTTGATGAACTTGGTGGTTCTGGCGCCGCTGTACACCCGCAAGCATGTCGACCAATTGATTGCGGTATTCGCGTTGTCGCTAGCCTTTTTCGGTACTAAAGGGGGTGTCTTCGCCATCGCTACGGGCGGCAACTTCCAAGTGCGCGGCGGCGGTGGGTTCATTGAACCCAACAATGAACTGGCATTGGCGCTGGTGACAGGGATTCCGCTGGTGTACTACCTGTCGTTGCGGGTTGCGAAGGCCTGGCAGCGATGGGGCCTGTTGATGGTAATTTTTTTGATGAGTGTTGCCGCCATTGCTAGTCAGTCGCGCGGCGCCCTGCTGGCTATTGCCGCAATGACCGGTGCGTTCATCTTGCGTAGCCCGTCGCGCATTCGATTGATCATCCCTATCGTGTTGACTGCTGTCTTCATACTGGCGTTTATGCCCGACAAGTACTGGGATCGAATAGAAACAATAAATACCTACCAGAGCGATGCATCGGCGATGGGGCGCATCAACGCGTGGATGATGGCCTGGAATATTGCCACTTCAAACTTTTTCGGGGGGGGATTCTCGCTGGAGGTGCAAAGCATCTTTGATCGCTACGCACCTGACCCGAGTTTTATTGCTGTGGCGCACAGCAACTACTTTCAGGTGCTCGGGCAGCATGGATTTGTTGGCTTAATACTGTATCTTGGTATTTGGATCAGTATGTATCGATCATGTTTGTGGATTTACAAGAACAGCAACGAAGCGAGGGACAAACAACTCGCGCGGATGATTGAAATCAGTATGGCGGGATTTTTCGTAGGCGGCGCATTCTTGAATTTGGCTTATTGGGATGGGCCGTACTACGTCATGATCGCCGTAGTCATTTTGCGCTACAAGATACTTTCTGCAAAGACAGTTCAAGGTGGCGCAGGTCCGAAATTGCCGCCCGCCGTCGTGTAACAGCGTTGCTCTTCATGGCGGGGCGCGCCCATCCCAATGCGACTTGGGGATTGTCCAGAAGTGCAACTCAATCCAGCATCTTGCAAAGGCTTGGGCAGCACCGGCGAACGACGTCGATCCATTTCGATCTTCGAATTCAAGCAGCTGCAGATGTCTCAGAGATGTTGCGGTATGGGTGGTTCCCGATCGGCAAGCAGGTTCGCTCAGGCTTCCTCCGCTGCTTGTTAAGGGCGCAGGGGCTTCTTGTGCTTTCACGCTGATACAAGCCTTGAGTAGGTGGCCCTCAACAAGCCATTGATCTGGCCGAGAAACATAGTTCCTGGGCGTTTCGAGGCAACTACTTGATTTCGCGACGTGTCCCTCAGAAGTAGGAGAAGAATAGTGAGTCAACCTTCGCGCCGTGAGATGCTTAAGTACGGCTTTGCCGGTGTTGCCACATCGGTAGTCGGCTGTGGCGGGGGCGGCGCCAGTTCCGCCGACGCCGGTGCCAGCGGCGGTGGGACTGGAGGGGGAGCACCGCCGCCGCCGCCAGCCGCCGCGCCCGCACCAGCACCCGCACCCGCACGGTTGTCGCCAAACGCGCCGCCGCCATCGGTTCCTGCAGGCCTGTGGCAAGAGCTGGCCTATTCAGCCATTCTTCGTAAATCGCTTACTGGCGCCACATCGAACGGCGATGCTTTTGACCCAGCCATTGCTCTAAGCGTTGAAGCCCTCACCCCCGTCAGTTCGGTCGCCCTGCCTTACCGGGATTTCTGTCGTGCGTCCATGGGTGAGCCTGGAGTGCTTTACTACCACGGATCGTTGCATTCCAACTATGCCGGCAACGAGATCGATCGCATTGATGTGCGCGATTTGGCCAGCACGGTAGTTGGCGGCAGCATCAACCACCAGCCGGTCGTGCCGCCGCGCGGGCGTGAGTCGGGGTACAGCTCAGGATCTGGCGCTTACTTGCACCGCCAATACGGCACAGGGCTGGCCGACCCAGTGGCGGAATGGCAGCCATACGCCTTCCACAACTGGTGCTTCAATACCTACCGCCCCGGCGACGGATACCTGCTATTCACGAACTATGCAGTTGAAAACGGTGCCACGCTGGGGCCAGATCCGACTGGCGCTGGCAGCGGTTACGTGCAGTCGTCGAAGCTTGTCTATCCATCTGGGGATCAACGTCAGTTGGGGTTGATTCGCTACTACCGGAATAGCCGGTATGAAAAGATCGCTAATTCGCCACCTTTTGAGCTGGCCGGCATGGGCGACTACAACGCCTACCGACAGTGCATTCTGGCTGCCGGCTGCGATGGCACTACCTTGCAGTTTGCTGAACTGCTCGGCACGTCATGGACCGCGGTGGTGGCGTCCTTTCGCCTCTCCACGGCTATGGCGCCAGGCATCACCAACGGGCAGGTTGCGCGGGGCAAGGACGGAAATGGCATCTTGCTGAAGCACATGGAGCGTAACAAGTATCTTGTTTACACCACCAGCTACTACCGTCCTGGCCAGCTCGACATCACGACAACGCTGGATAACATCAATTACTTCGCGTTGACATGGGTGCTCGATCTGGCGCCCATTGGTGGAGGCGCTGCGACTCTGACGCGCGTACTTCTCGGTAACAACGTGGTGGTCAAGCTGCAACAGAACTACCCGGCCGGCAACTTCGATCACATGGGGGATGGTCAAGTCACCTTTGCTGTGGATCGGGCTTCACGGCATGTCTACTGTCAAGCCGTTGATGGCCGCGCCACGCCTATTGGCAGCAGTCCCTTCCACGCTGGTCCACTGCTCCTGTGGCGGGCGTCGTTTGATGACCTTACTGCTTGGGCAGCGATCTCGACCACGGCAACACCTGTGGTTACCCATAACGCGGCCATCGACCGCGAACCTCTCCATGTCTTTAACGGCCATGCCTTCATGCTGAGCAGGGCGGGCGACAACACGGCTTTGCACCGCGTGAAGCTGGGCAATTTCGAAGCCGCTCCGAGTTTCACCTTCCACCGCCATGAGCAAGCGACTCAGAACTTCCAGCTTGCGGCGCCGGTCTCGTCTGACGTGCTACGTGGCAAGCATGCAAACTATGCTTACCGTACGGTAGACGGCCGGTACTACCAGATGGGCGGGGACATTGCCGAGAGCTACACGCAAAGCAGCTATAGCCTAAGTGTGAGCCCCGGCAGCTACAACTTTCGCCAGGAGTTGGATGAGTTGACACCTGCCCCCGTCGGCTACGTACGCCCCTGGTGCACCGACGATGGAGCCTGGACGTACTGCGGCTCAAGCAACAGCAACGCGACACTTGCGGATCGTTTCATCTACTTCCGCGGTGGTCAGGGGATCGGTGCTCTGAGCAGTGTCTATATGCAAAGCGCGTATGCCAGCCAAGCCGCCGCAGAGGCCGCTCGCTGGACAGGCGCGCTCATCACGCTGTACGACCCAGTAAACAAGCGGTTTAGCGCCCTGGATTCCAGTGGTTGGACCTTGAGCAAGGGCAGCGACCCGCCTGACCCGCGCTCCTATCCTATCGACTACAGCCGCAACGGCGTATGGGACGGCACGCGCAACCAAATGTTCCGATTTGCGCCGGGAAGACTCACGCGCTGGGACTTCGATGCGCGTGCAATCAAGGTATGGAATGTCGCTTTCTGCAGTACAAATGATGGCAACGCCTACAGCGCCGACACTACCTTTAATCAGGCGTTGACCAACGAATTCCCGACGTTTGTGGCTGACGCAAACTGGCCGAATATGTACGTTGATGACGTGGGCGCCGGCCGCAAACGAACATTCGTTGCAGCGGAATGGGCTCACCAAGAACTTTGGCTAGATGAACGCGACGGCAAGCTTTACTACGTCTCACCGGGCACGGGTTACCTCTGGTGTTTTGAGACCCGAGGTGCCGAGCGCACGAACGGAGATGGCACCTTAACGATTCCCTTCTACGCAATTCCAGGACGGATTCCATTGAAGTTTCACTGGCCACAGAAGCCGGGTGCACAGTGGGATGTGCGCATGCATAGTTATCTAGTCCCGTTCAAGGGTGGATTGTTATGGACGCACGACAACCCTGGCAACCAAGATGGCGGGGGGCGCCACGCCTATTGGCGGCGCCTAGGATTTACGGGTGACTGGACACCAATTACTTTGCCTAATGATTGGGCCGCTAATGGCGTGCAAGCCAAGGCACGCAACGACATCAATAACGATGAGTTCATTGGATTGCGTGCGGACATCAGTGTCGGGGGGCGCAATTCGGCTGCCTTCTATTTGGTGAAGTGAGAGCCGCGTGTTCAGACTCTGCCGACCGACGCTTTCAGCAGAGCCAGGGTCTGCGATGCAGTTATACGCCAGTCGAACAAGGCTGGACGTTGGCCCTGTAGTGCCAAGCGGGCGGCACGAAATTTCGCGTCACCGACCACACGATCTATCGTCGACTCGACGAGTTCGGTGTCGGCTAGTGGCAGGCACGCCTGGGGATCTCCGAGCACCTCGGGGATAGAGCTTGAGTCTGAGGCCACCACCGGCACACCTGCCGCGCAGGCTTCCAACAGGGGTAGGCCGAATCCTTCGTAGCGAGAAAGATACAGCAGCCCCGAGGCACCCCGCATGAGATCCGACAACTCGTGCTCCGTCACAAAGCCAGGCATATGAACCCTCTCACTGACGCCCAGTGCGGAGGCCGTTTCTAACAGGTGCGAACGGAAGACTGCATCGCTGACGCCGGCAATGACCAAGCTAAGTTGGGGGTGTCGACCAGCGACGCCGGCAAATCGTTTCAACGAGTATTCGGTGTTCTTCCGCGGTGACGCGCCGCCCAGCACCAAAAGATACCCTGTCGCCGGCGCTCTAGAGCTCGTCTGTGCAGACAGGCAGTGTGGTGCGCCCCAGTGCACCACGTGAATCTTGCTAGCTATGTGCGGAAACGACCGACACAGGTCCGCTCGCGTGTGACCAGAAACTGCGACGACGAAGCGTGATTGCCGCAGGCCCCAGTTCAGGCGTCGCCTAAAAAGTTTGCGTGCACCTTCTGACTGCCCATCATCAACCAGCAGGGGAATGAGGTCGTGTACGGTCATCAGAATTGGGATAGGCGACCAAAGTGGCCCGCCACTTCCAGTGCAATGCAGGACGTCGCATTGCTGACGCCACGCGCTGAGGGGCAGGCTGAAGTTCTCCCATGCTTCGTACCGGTGGCCTCGAGAACTCAAGGACACGACTTTCACGCCATCGGGCAGGTTGCCTTTGTAGTCGCGGACCCGTTCATCACCGAAGAACACCATCCTCAGGGCGGGGTCGAGTGTGGCGATTTCGCTGTAAAGGCGGAGAAGGCTTTTGCCTTCGCCCCGGGGCTCCTTGCACAGAAGGCTTCGTGCGTCGACGCCCACTGTGAACGTCTGCTTGGGCATGCTCACGAAGTCGACGCGCTGGCAGGGCGCTCAGGTGCATCCGGGTCGTCTGTCTTGCAGTCCATGTGAGGTTGGTCCGGAAGCGTCATAGAGTTATCCCACTTGCCTTGCTCGATCAACTGACGCTTCAAACCATCAAAACGCGGCTGCAGACGCTCTGCACGTAAGGCATTGCGCTGAGCCAGAGCAAAATCGCCAAGTTTCAAGCGCGCCAAACCGATCTGGTACTGCAGCGCCGCGTTGAGGCATGCGCCCGTGTCTCCGGCGGCCAGTTGTAATCGGGACTCTTCGCCTCGCCCACGGAAGGCCAAGTAGATGCCGTACTGCGCGCGGACCAGCGGGTCATCCGGCACAGTCTGCAACGCTCTTGTGAACCAACACTCCAGCGGGTAGTACGACCCGGGAATGTCGTCGCTGCCCAGGCGTCGGCCAATTTGTTCCATTGCAGAAAGCGCAGCAGGGTGATTGGGAAATGCGCGTAGCGTGTAGCCTAGGTTCTGCCCGATGTACTTATCAAATGGGCGCCCTCGTATCCAAGTCAGGAACCTTGGCATCCAATCGTCAAAGTGATAAATCTCAACACGCCGGCGCGTGGATGGGCGCGCTGTTCGGTAGTCAATAGGTCCGTAGAACCCAGTCCAACCACCACAAAGAGGCAGCGCAACGCGGGGAGTGATGTCGGCAGGGAGCGCGCGGGGACGGAGGTAGATAACCGTTTCGTCATCAGCATGCGCCGATGGCACCGCCAACGCGATGACCAGTGCCAGCGCACCGAAATGCCATCGGGTTATGTGTGCTGCCATGGTCTCAGGTCAATTTTGACGAAGTAAACATATTCAGCAACAGACGAGCCTGGAACCGCGGCATCGATATGTCCCAGGGTGTAAATCTCGGTAGCGTGAAAAGACTTTGCCCAGGTCGGCCGACGCCCGGCTCCGTTGTGAATGCAGCATCAAACCCGAGTTGTTCAACCAGTTTGACATGGCGTTCGTCGAAGTCGCTGCGCCAGTGCCCATTCGGGTAGGCAAACAGGCCAACGCGCTGCCCTGTGATCAACTCCAGGCGCGATCTACCCCGGTCGATGTCGGCGGCTGCCTCCGCTAGGTCGGTTTGCGCAAGTATGGGGTGTGATGCCGTATGCGCTCCAACATCGAACCCCTGCTCGACGAGGCCGCGCACTTGTTCGCTGGTCATCATCAGGTTTGTGGGCGGAGCGGGTAGTTCGCACAGTTCAGACATCCGCTGTGCCGTGCGTTCACGCTCTGCCTGCGGCAGGTGCTTGGCGCGCTGAACTGCTCCACGCAGAAGGGCGAAGCGATCCGTGGTGCCGGCGCAGGCGCCGCAGAGTTCCAGAAGCGGCGCCTTCTGCAGTGCGACTTCTGGCGCAGCCCGCAAGCTTTCCGTGAGCAGGTCGTTCCACATAATGCCTCCATCGAGATAGTCGCTGGAAACAAAGAATGTCGCAGGCACGCCTTGCTCGCGCAACAGCGGTGCCACGACGGTGAAGTTGTCCTGATACCCATCGTCAAAAGTGATGGCACCTGCCGCCGGTGGTAGTGTCCCCTCGCGAAGACGTCTGACTGCCTCGGGCAGTGGCAACAGATTCAGCTGTGATTTTAAGGCGCCGAGCACCTGCGCAAATCTCGAGGGTATCGGCTCTGTGGGTGCCATTGGGTCCGACGTCAGCATGACCCGATGAAAGAAGAGTACTGTCAAGCCGCCCCGATCTCCACCGGGGCATAACAGATTAGAAATTGACCTGGCAATCATGGTGGCTATAGAGAATCCTGATGCAGGCATCGTACGCCGGCATGCTGGCTCAATCGGGGGCAGTCTGGTAGTTGGTCGCAGGAAGTAAAGGCCGCCGTAGATCGAGTTGAAGTGTTTGCGTGAATCGTTGATGGGCTACCGGACTGTGCTGCGGCGCTGGTTAGAAGGCAGCGCCCAATGGCGGGAGCTGTAGGAGATGCCATCTTTGCTTCCAGCTTCCGCGGCGACGCGCGGGTTCTGCCGGCCCTCAAGAAATTAATCGATTTGACGCCGTGACGGAATATATTTCGAGAGCCCCTCGAACCTGTGCTGAGCGCGAACCACTCAGCGATGGGCATATTGGCCGCCGCGGCGTCGATACCTGAAGGAACACGATATAAAAGAAAAAGAGGGCCGAAACTCCGACAGCCGGAGTGCCAAGCGGACCAGCCTGTTGTTCTGGGCGCCAGAATCATCGTTTACCAATCCGCGGCAAAAGTAGATCCTTCAACCAATAGTGAAAGCGTGCCGCCTGTACGATTTCATACCTGTGCCCAAGGGTTGCCAGATGAACTGCGGTGATTGCAGCTACGGCTGCGACTAGCGAGAGCCAAGTTTCTCCGCCGAGCACAAAAAGGGTTACGCCAAAGAACGCAGCAACCATGACGCACATTGCAAGGTTGTATCGGAGATCTTCCCACATCTCCGCTTTCAGTTCCGGCCCCAATGTTGCGACAGAGAGCCAGGGATAAACGGCGCAACCGAACACGAGTCTCGGTAAAGTTGCGCCGAGAGCCAGACCAATCAAGCCCAGGCCGAATACGCTAGGGAGTAGCAACGAGAGAATAATGCATCCTGCTGCTTCGGCTAGGCTGATCTTCATGGTGATGTCCACTCGATCTAGGCTTGCGAGACTCAGCGGACCGGTGCTGGCGATGGACTGCAGCAGATATCCGCTCGCTAGGATTGCAGCCACGATACCGCCAGGCGCATATTGGGCGCCAACCCAGAGCGTGAGAAAGCTCGTCGAGAAGACGATCACTCCTATGAAGACGAGCGACCCTACAGCGAAACTGAGATTCATGTACCGAATGTATATTGCTCTCAGGGCCACAAAATCCCGTGTTGCGCCCGATTTCATGACACTTGGAAAGATCGCGCTGTTGGTTTGATCGATCAATCGACGTGAGTATTGAGTCAGAGTCAGGGCAACAGAGTAAATTGCCACGGCTTCGGGGCCGAGCAGCCACATCCCGATTAACGGGCCGGAGTCTGTTGCCATTGTGCTGGCAGTGCGGCTCACAAACGAAGCCACGCCAAATCTCCACATTTCCTTCAGTCGTTCTGAGCTGTATGACCAGACGGCGGGCATCTCTCTTCCGTATACAACGCGTGCAATGATCAGAGTAGCGATCGTGTTGGCGGCATTGATGCCAATTGTCACGGCGACCAAGCCCTCCAAGCCATGGCCTGCTGATAGAACCCAGACACTACCTGCGGTGCGCGTTGCTAAAGAAGCAACGCCCAGATAGTTTGTTAAGTATATGTACTCCTTGGCTGCGACTAGGTTGCCGAATATCGAGCCGACGAAGGATAGCCACAGACCAATTCCCAGCAAAGGGAGTGCGTCTTGAGCTGGCTTAATTAGTTCTTCTGGGGTTTTCGGGAAAATATTTGAGAAGAAAGCAGCCAGTACGAATGTTCCGGCGATGGCCGCTGCGCCCAGCGCAGTCAGCGCTATCGTTGCTGTTCCCACCACCTCGTCTAGGCGCCGCCGATCTCTTAGCGCAATGTAGTGATTGATGTATCGGCCGACACTTCCCCGAATCCCGATATCAATCAGCCCCATGTATCCAATTAGACTGAAGAGCAGGGAGAAGATGCCGTAGCCCGCCACTCCGAGGCTGTTGATAATGTATGGAGTGAGTGCGAACGCGACCAATACCTCCAAAGCGAGAAGTAGCCAGCCGCTGGTCACATTTCTCGAGAAAAGCGCCTTGTTTGCAGAGTGAGGCATTGATCTGGACGTCGGCTTCAGATTGATCAGCGTTTCGCGGAGCTTGGTTGGTTCAAAAATGAACTTTGGACAAAATAGTGCCGCATGCAACGCGAAGTCGTACTCGAACGGCTTGATAAAGCGGCAAGTCCGATGCGTGTCGCCACGCAATCAATCTGAGAATTTGGCCGGATTTGTCTGTGCGATTTAGTGATTCACCCAGATGATGCGCGCTTGACGCGGCGCGGGCCGCTAGCTCAGTCCGGGTGCTCTTGTTCAGAGTCTGATCCTCGGCGAGCAGAGATAGGGCGCGAACGTAGCTTATTGCCATGTTGCTGCGCCTGCCAAGGCTGTCATCTCGCTCCCGGCGTCGGACTAATGCTCGCTCGTCATACGCAAGGCGATGACGGATTGCTGTTCTATACGCAAGGTGAAAATCCTCAGCCCCGTTTCGCAGTTGTGGCTCGAATCCTCCGAGCTCTAAGAGTGCGCTACGGCGGAAAAGCCATGTAGATGGGATCTGGCAATAGAGGTCATCTAATATTCTTTCTGCTGCTCCGGGATCGACGATTAAGCGACCGCTAACGCCGATCTGCTTAGTCAATAGTGATCTGAGGACTGGACCTCTAGCGAAGCCATTTGGTGCTGGTTCGCCGCCGAACGACTCGTAGTCACAAAAGACAAGCCCGATTTCCGGCGATCCTTCTGCTAGTCGAACTTGGGCCTCAATCTTGGAAGGTAGCCAAATGTCGTCGTTGTCCAAAAAAGCGACGTAGTCGCCAGTCGATGCGTTAATGCCCCGGTTTCGCGCAGCCGAGTTGCCTGCGTTTTCCTGAACAATAAGGTTGATCTTGGTGCCAAACGACTCGAGGATCGATACCGTTTGATCGGCAGAACCGTCATCGACGACCACAATCTCAACGTGCTTCCACGTTTGCGCCAGCACCGACTCGATAGTTTCCCTGATCCAGTTCTGCGCATTCCAGCTTGGAATAACGACCGATACTTTGGGCGGAGCGGATGTCATTTGCAATCAATCCGAGACGGCAAACCTTGGCGCACGTGCGCGAAGCCAGAACTCCAGCATGCATATGATCCACACCAGTTCCCCGTAGTAGCCTGGATGCGCGGGAAGCAAATCTCGTCGAAGGCTCGACACAAAGCGCGGCTCAATGACCGAGCGAGTCGCAAAGCTAGCCAGTGCATCATCCGCCAGCTTCGAAAGCTGCGCATGTCGCAATGCCCACACCCCAAACGGCAGCCCGAAGCCCTGCTTCTTCTTCGTGATGATTTCGTCGGGCAGAAAGCCGCGCAGTGCTTCCTTGAAGAACCAGCGCAGCTGCTGCCCGTTCAGCTTGTACTGCGCGGGCAGCTTGAGCGAAAAGTCCAGCACCTCGTCAGCCAGCAGGGGAAAGGCCGTGCCCATGCCAGCCAAGGCCGTCGTGCCAGCCAGCGTGTACTTCCAGTCGAAGGCCAGCATGCGGTTGATGAACAGCGCGCCGTCCGTGCGCGCGTACTCGGCGCGCTGCTGTCGCAGTTCGTGCTCCGGGTCTATCCGGGCGCGAAATGCGGGCGTCAGCACTTGGTCCAGGCCCAAGCGGCGCAGCAGGTTGTACATCTGCAGTCGGTCGGGCATCGGCACGCGCGCCTGCTGCACGTAGCTGGCTGCCTTGGCTGCGCCAGGCAGTCGCTCGGTCACTCGGTTGTCCAGCAAGGGCTGAAGCAGCATCCGGCGCATCGGCCCGGGCACCTTGTCGTAGTGCGCGAACAGGGTTTGCTTGGCATAGCGCGCATTGCCGCCAAACAGTTCGTCCCCGCCGTCGCCCGCCAGCAATGCGGTGCGCCCATCTTCGCGGGCCACGCGCGCGCAGTGGTAGGCGGCCACCGCCGAAGAGTTGCCGAACGGCTGGTCGTAGTGGGTGGCCACCAGGGGCATGCCGGTCGCAACGTCTTCCGGGCTCAGGTAGTACTCGTGGTGCGTCAGCCCGAAATGACGGGCAGCGAGGCGCGCGTACTCCATTTCGTCATAGCCGTCGGCGTCGAACCCGATCGAATACGCGTGCACCGGCCCCTGCGTCACCTCGCGCAGCATGCCGCTCACGGTGGAACTGTCGGTGCCGCCCGAGAGGAAGGTGCCAACGGCGCCGAGGCCCTCGCTGGAACGCGCCACGGCCGTGCGCAGGACCGATCGGAACTCGTCTTTCAAAGCGCCGAAGTCGGCCTGGGCCGGCTCCACGAACACGGGCTGCCAGTGCGGTTGCACCTGCAGCGTGTCGGGCCCGGCCAGCAGGCGGTGCCCGGGGGGAAGGCGGCTGACGCCCTGGAACACCGTGTCCGGTGCCGGTATCACGTGCGAGAACAGGTAGGTGAAGATGGCCTGAGGGTCGATGTCGGCGCCATCGGCGATGGTGTCTGCGCGGTCAGACAGGCGCAGTCGCTGCCCGGCGCTGGCATAACACCAGCCATGCACGGCCATGCGGTCGTTGGCCAGCAGCACCTGCCGCTTTTGGGCATCAACCACCGCGATGGCAAAGCTGCCGCGCAGGCCCTGGGCGAGATCGGCTCCCATGCGCGAATGCCGCGCCAGCAGCGCTGCTGCATCGAGCAGCTTGTCTCCGTCCCGGGGTCGCCCTGTCACCACCACCAGGGTATCGCCCTGCTGGAAGCTGGTGGCAGCGCTGCCGTCCAGCGCCAGCTTCACCCCGCGTGCCAGGGCACCGGGGCCCAGGGCCGTCCAATCGATATCTAGCCGCATCACACCAACACTTCAACCACCGCCGGGTGCCCCAGGAAGCCCTGCGGGCTGGCCGTGGCGCCATAGGCGCCCGATTGGTACACCACCACCAGATCGCCCGGCTGCGCCTCGGGCAGCGCCATGCGGTCGGCCACCAGATCCAGCGGCGTGCACAGCGGGCCCACCACCGAAGCCGGCGGGCCGGGCGGCGCATCCATGCGGTTGCCTATGGCCACCGGGTAGTTCTTGCGCAGCACCTGGCCGAAGTTGCCTGAGTTCGACAGGTGGTGGTGCAAACCGCCGTCGGCCACCAGGAAGGTGTGGCCGCGCGACACCTTGCGGTCGACCACGCGGCACACGTACACGCCGGCCTCGCCCACCATGTAGCGGCCCAGCTCGACGATGAGCTCGGCCTGCGGCAGGCGCCGGGCGGCGTCGGCGGCAATGCCGGCCATGCAGTCGCCGATGGGGCCCAGGTCCAGGCGCGTTTCGCCGGGGAAATACGGAATGCCGAAGCCGCCGCCCAGGTTCAGCGCCTTCACCGGGCCGGGTGCATGTTCGGCCAGGCGGCAGGCCAGCTCGTAGCTCTTCTGCTGCGCCTCCACGATGGCCGCGGCTTTCAGGTTCTGTGAACCGGCGTACAGATGAAAACCTTCGAAGGCCAGGCCCAGCGTGCCCATCTCGCGCAGCAGCGCCGGCACTTCCTCGGCGTCCACGCCGAACTGCTTGGGCCCGCCGCTCATCTTCATGCCCGAGCTTTTCAGCTCGAAATCGGGGTTCACGCGCAGCGCCACGCGCGCGGGCAGGCCCAGGCGCTGGCTGATGCCGGCCAGCGCGCGGGCCTCGCGCGGGCTTTCCACGTTCAGCAGCACGCCTGCGGCCACGGCCTGGGCCAGTTCCACGTCGCGCTTGCCGGGGCCGGCGAAGCTGACGTCCTGCGCTGGCATGCCGGCGTTCAGGGCCACCTGCATCTCGCCGGCACTGGCCACGTCCAGCCCGTCCACCAGGCCGGCCATGTGCTGCACCAGCGCGGGCATGGGGTTGGCCTTGATGGCGTAATGCAGCGAAATGCTCGCCGGCAGCGCCGCGCGCAGGCTGGCCACGCGGGCATTCAGCAGCGCGCGGTCTACCGCGTAGAAGGGCGTCTGGCCCACACGTTCGGCCAGGCGGCTCAGGGGCATGCCGCCCACCAGCAGCTCACCGCCCTGGCTGGTGAACTGGTCCATCGGTGCGTGCACCGGGGCCGCTTTGGGGGTGTCGCTCATCGTGCATTCTCGAACAGGGCTTGGAACTCGGCCGAAATCAGCTTGCGGTCGATCTTGCCGTTGGGGTTGCGCGGCAGCGGGCCGGGCCGCACCTCGATGTGCGCCGGCACCATGTAGGCCGGAAAGCGCGCCTTGCATTCGGCCTTCAGCGTTTCCAGGTCCACCGCGCCGCCGGGCTCGGGTGTCACCACCAGCACGATGGCGTCGCCCAGCCGCGGGTGCGGGGCGCCGAAGGCCGCCACTTCACCCACCAGGCGCGTGGCGTAGATGACTTCTTCCACTTCCGTGGGGCTGACGCGGTAGCCCGAGGTTTTCATCATCTCGTCGCGGCGGCCGACGAAGTAGAGATAACCCTCCGCGTCGCGGCGCACGGTGTCGCCCGAGAACACGGCCATCTCGGGCAGCACCAGGCCTTGCGGGCGGGCACCCAGGCCGGCGGGCAGAGGTTTGTAGCGCTCGGCCGTTTTTTCCGGGTCGTTCCAGTAGCCCAGGCCCACCAGGGCGCCGCGTTGCACCAGTTCACCGGGTTCGTCGGGCGCACATTCGCTGCCGTCCTCGCGCAGCACCAGCACTTCGGCGTTGGGTATCGCCTTGCCGATGCTGTCGGGCCGGTGGTCCACCTGTTCGGGCGGCAGGAAGGTGGCGCGGAAGGCCTCGGTCAGGCCGTACATCAGGAAGGGTTTCGTGCGCGGCAGGTGCTGGCGCAGGCGCTGCAGCGTGTCCAGCGGCATGCGGCCGCCGGTGTTGGCGATGTAGCGCAGGTGGTCGGTGGCGGTGGCGGGCCATTCCAGCTGGGCCAGCTGTATCCACAGCGGCGGCACGGCGGTGAGGCCGGTCACCTTTTCCTTGATGACTGCGTTCAACACGTCGCGCGGCATCAGGTAGTTCAGCAGCACGGTGCGTGCACCGCGGTGGAAGGCCGTGGTCAGCTGGCTGAAGCCGGCGTCGAAGCTCAGCGGCAGCGCGGCCAGCAGGGTGTCGCCGGGGCGGTTTTCCAGGTAGGTGGCCACGCTCTTGGCGCCCGCCACCATGTTGCGGTGGCTCAGCACCACACCCTTGGGGCGGCCGGTGCTGCCCGAGGTGTAGAGGATGGCGGTCATGTCGGTGTCCACCACGCGGGGGGCGGGTGCGCCGGTCCGGGCGCCGCTGGCCAGCAGGGCATCCCAGCCGTGTACCGGCAGCGTCAGCAGATCCGGCGCAACAGCGGCCGTGCCACACACCACCACGTGCCGAAGGTCGGGGCATTCGGCCAGCGTGGCGGCCAGCTGCGGCAGGCGTTCGGCGGATGTCACCAGCACGCGCACGTTGCAGTCACGCAGGATGTAGCCCACTTGCTCTGGCTTGAGCAGCGGGTTGATGGGCACGAAAACGCCGCCGGCAGCCGGCGCGCCGAAGCTGGCGATGACGGTTTCGAGCCGCTTGTCGAGGTAGATGCCCACGCGGTCGGCGCGTGCCAGACCCAGGGCGCCCAGCCCGGCCGCGAATGCGGCGACGCTGGCCTGCAGCTCGGCATAGCTGAGCGTGCGGGTGCCGAAGGTCAAGGCCGGCGCTTCGGGGGTGCGCTCGGCCGACAGGGTGATGAGTTCGGGCAGCAGGTGCGCGTCGGGCATGGGGCGGGTCTGTGGGTGGGGCCTCAGCCAGCGTCGGCGGGCCTGGCAACCGCAGCCAGCGAGTGCGGGCCGCAGTGTCTGCGCCTGGGAAGAGGGCAGTACAAACAATTATGGGCTAGCGTTTGCCGGCCCCAAGCGCGTGCGCGGCACCATTGCGGCGGAACTTTGCACACTTCGCACGGCATGAAAGCACGGGGTGCCGGTGCATAGTGGCGGCCCGCGCAGGCGACCCCCGGCAACATGGCAATCAAGACAGTCTTCAAGGAAATGGGCCTGCGCGACGGCGCCTGGTACGGCTGCACGCGTGTGCTGGAGGCGCTGAGCGGCGGGCGCGTGCGCCTGGTCAAGTACTACCTGGTGGCGCAGCCCATCGGGCAGCCCGGCAGCAAGCCGATGCGGCCCGACGCCGCCACCACGCTGCGCAGCGTGCCCGCCGGCGACGCGCTGGAGGCGGCGTTTCCGCGCCCGCCCGCCGTGCTGGCCATGCGCCGCGCGGCCGGGGCCGCCTGCACCGCGGCGCTGGTGCGCGGCGAATTCGCCGGTTTCATCTGGATCCAGCGCGGCCGCTACGAAGAAGACGAGTTGCGCTGCACCTACGTGCTGGACGACCCCGTGCGCAGCGTCTGGGACTACGACGTCTACGTCGAGCCGAAGTACCGCGTCGGCCGCACCATGGCCCGGCTGTGGAGCCATGTCGACGCCGAACTGGCCGCCACCGGCGTGCGCTGGAGCTTCAGCCGCATTTCGGCCTTCAACCCGGCTTCGCTGGCCTCGCACGCGCGGCTGGGCATCGTGCGCTGCGGCAGCGCGCTGTTCCTGCGCGTCGGCCCGGCCCAGCTGTCGTGGGTGCCGCAGTTCCCGTTCCTGCACCTGTCATTCAGTGACGCCCGCGCGCCGCGTGTGCATCTGCGTCCGCCGCCATGAAACCGTGCAGGAATGAACAAGGCCGCGCAGACCCGCCTGCCTACAATCCCGGCGCTCCAACGACCGAAGATGCCGCATGCAAGTTGCCGACGAACTGAAGACCATCCTCGACGACGTGCTCAGCCTGGAAGGTCGTGCCAAGGGCTTCGACGCCGACACCGCGCTGCTGGGGGCCATCCCCGAGCTCGACTCGATGGCCGTGGTGAGCCTGATCACGGCGGTGGAAGAGCGTTTTGGCGTCGAGATCGCCGACGACGAACTCGACGGCTCGGTCTTTGCCACCTTCGGCAGTCTGCTGGCCTTCGTCGAGCAGATGATGGCGCAGTGAGCTTGGCCAGCCCCGAGCCGGCGCGCCCGTTTTTCCTGCAGCGCGGCTCGCGGCAACTTTTCTGTCTGCACCACGCACCGGCCGGCGCGCCGCGCGGCGCCGTCGTGCAGGTGCCGGCGTTTGCCGAAGAAATGAACAAGTCGCGACGCATGGTCAGCCTGCAGGCGCGGGCGCTGGCTGCCGCGGGCTGGCACGTGCTGCAGCTGGACCTGCTGGGCACGGGCGACAGCGAAGGCGATTTCGCCGAAGCCACCTGGGCCGACTGGCTGGATGACGTGGCCGAGGCGCGGCGCTGGCTGGCCAGCACCGCTGGGCACGAGCCCTGGCTGTGGGGTCTGCGTCTGGGCGCCTTGCTGGCCAGCGCGAGCGCGATGTCGAAAGCGGCGCCCGGCCTGCTGCTGTGGCAGCCGGTGTTGTCGGGCAAGCAGCACCTGCAGCAGTTCCTGCGGCTGAAGGCCGGTGCCGAATGGCTGGGCGCCGGCCGCGAGGCCGAGGCCCAGGCCAAGCCGATGGAGCAGTTGTCGGCCGGCCAGGTGGTGGAAGTCGCCGGCTATGCACTGAACCCGGCGCTGGCATTGCCGATGGCGGCCGCCACGCTGGTTTGCCCGGCGGGGCTGGAGCGGCTGGTGTGGTTCGAGGTGTCGCCGCGCGCCGATGCCACGCTGGCGCCGGCCAGCGAACGCGTGCTGGCCCCGCTGCGTGAAGGCGGGCGCCTGACGGCGGCCGTGGTGCAGGGTTCGAGCTTCTGGCAGGCGCTGGAGATCGAAACCGTGCCGGCGCTGGTGGCTGCCGGTGTGGAGGCCCTGTCTTCATGACACCCGCCGAACGCGGCCTGCGCTTCAGCTGCGAGGGCGAAAGCCTGGTCGGCGTGCTGTCGCTGCCCGCAGGCGACGCGGCGGCTGTCGGCGTCGTCATTGCCGTGGGCGGGCCGCAGGTGCGGGTGGGCAGCCATCGCCAGTTTCTGCTGCTGGCGCGCCGGCTGGCCGCGGCGGGCCATGCGGTGCTGCGCTTCGACGTGCGCGGCATGGGCGATGCCACGGGCGAGTTCCCGGGCTTCGAGGCCCTGGGGCCCGACCTCGCCGCCGCCGTGGCCACGCTGCGCGAGCAGGTGCCCGCCGTGCGCCGTGTCGTGCTGTGGGGTGCCCTGATGAACGTGCCGGCCTTGCAGGGCGTGGACGGCCTCGTGCTGCTCAACCCCTGGGCTCGGCATGCCGACACCCAGGTGCGCACCGAAGTGAAGCAGTACTACGCCAAGCGTGTCTTCGATCCCGCCTTCTGGCGCAAGCTGCTGGCCGGCCGGGTGAACGTGGTCAGTGCGGCCGGCGAACTGGCCGGCAAGCTGTGGCGTGTGCTGCGCAGCCGCCTGGCACCGGCTGCCGGTGCCGCTGCCGATACCGATGCGCCTGCCGACTACCGCGAGCGCATGGCCCGCGGGGCCTTGAGCTTCGGCGGGCCGCAGCTGTACATCCTGGCCGGCAAGGACCACGTGTGCGCCGAGTTCCTGGATTACAGCCAGAGCCACCCCCGCCTCGGCCGCCTGTGGCAGCGACCGGGCGTGACGCGGCTGGACCTGCCGCAGGCCGATCACACCTTTTCCAGCGCGCAGCTGCGCGGGCAGGTGGAGGCCGCCACGCTGCGCTGGCTGCAGGCGCTGCCTGACGCGGGGGCCGGCCGGTGAACATCCTGCTGCTGTGTGACCGGGTGCCCGACAGTCCGTCGGACGGGCTGCTGTTGCGCGTGCTGGCGCTGGCCCGCGAGCTCGCACCGCGCCATGCCATCGACGTGTTGTGCCTGCGCGCCCGGGCGAGCGTGCAGGAGCCGGCGCCCGGCATCTTCCGCCGCGTGTGGATGGCGGCGCCGGGTGCGCCCCGGCCGCCGGCCGGGCTGCTGGGGCCGCTGACCGGGTGGGGACCCGAGGTGCTGTACGTGCCCAGCCCCGAGGTCACCACCTTGCTGGAGCACGAGATCCACCCGCAGGACTACGACGTGATCTGGGATGCAGCGGCCGTGCTGATGACGCAGCTGCCGCCGCGCTGGCAGGCCGTGCCCGTGGTGGCCGACCTCGTCGACGACATGGTGCTGACCTTCCGGCGCGCCATGC
>LNFM01002286.1_pt1 | contig 27511 bp, 35 predicted proteins | sample 596031 | NCBI WGS metagenome assembly LNFM01 (sample SAMN04254537, study PRJNA301005) | activated carbon metagenome | isolation source: dual media filters at the Ann Arbor, Michigan drinking water treatment plant | place: USA: Ann Arbor
CCCCCCCAACTTACAACGCGCGGCTGGTTTGAAAACTGGCTTTATCAGCACGGAATATTTGAAACGCAAGCCGCCGCAATTATGGATTACGTCATTCCGAAAGTTGACGCGCAACTCGAAGCGGCCGCGCAACCCGGCGACACGGGATATAAAATCACCTGGAACCGTCCGGCCAGTGAATACCCTGAATCATTTTACGGGGTAATGATATTCACGCAAAAGATCAAGCAACACGTTTACGACTGGGCCGAACAGAACATGCCGCTTGCATTCTGGAAACCGATGTTCGATCCGAATTTTAAAGTACCTGGACAATGAAAAAACGCACGATCAAAACCGCCCTTGCTGACCTCAAATTCGAGCAAGTACCGAACAGCGACGTTCCGCTGTTCGGCTTATGGGTCAAACAATACCCCGTCATTTCAACCGCCGTTTATTTCAATCACTCGACCGGTCAACTGTTTTCGATAAAGTTCGCGAACGATTTTGAAATGTTTGAACGGGTTTTCGATGCCGAGCCGAAAGGGCTGTTCACGCATATTCAAAAGACCGACCTTTTGAAATCGGTCAACCTTCAACAGATTGTCACGGCTGACGAACTCGATCAAGCAATGATCTTTTTTGAATTCCGCTTTGAAACTGACATGATCGAAAGGTCGTCGAAAAACCCTTATTTGTCCGGCGACCGCGTCGTTTGCTGCAAAGGATCAAAAGGGTTCTTTGTCGGCATTGTGATCGGCAGTACGTCCGGCGGCGTCCTTGTCAAAACCGAATCGGGGAACGTGACGGTCAAACTGAAAAACATGGCCGCCGTCACGAGCGAAATTTTAATGACGAACGCCGGGGTCGTGTTCGCTGAACATCAACGATTGATAACATCGGCAAAACTGAAAAGTATTGTCACAGTCCCTTTTTGAAAATGGAAAACGTCGTCAAATTTATAAACAAGTATTATCAATTCGATTTTGATAAAACGATCAGCAGGAAATCTTTTTCGGGCACCTTGCAGGATTTCGCGCGTTTGTACGATCAAGACAAGGCACTCGTGCAAATGAAACTCGCAGTCGACGCCGGGTATTTGGAAGTTGTTGCAATCAAGGCAAAGCGGTTCCTTTATGAAATCGCAAGTCAACAGGTAAGTTCGCCGGTCAAAAAAATTCTTGATAAAGAATTGACACGGCGGCAACTATCGGCCCGGATAAATCGACTGCTGAAAATGCACGAGGAAACCGACGCCGTCATCAACGCGTCGGCGCTTACAAACGAAGAATTATTAAGTTATGAAGCGGCTTTCGACGATGTCATCGCGGGAACGACGACCTTTTTCCAATTCACGCCGGGGCAATTCACGTACGACACAAAACTTTTGACGCACAAAGCAATCGTCGTCAGTTCGACAAATCGAAACATCATTGATTCATTGCCGGAAACGGCGCCCGGTGAAACAATGTGTTATGTCGTTTTCAAGATCGAACCTGAATTGGCGTACAGCCATTTTATTTTTGCATTCGTCAGCGGATCGACGAAAATAATTGCGACCGACAAAATGCTGTTTGCAACCCCGAACATTGCCGAGCGTTCCCGCAACCCCTGGCGGCGTGCCGAAAAAAAATTCGATACCGGTATGCCTTACGCTGAACTGTTGAATCTTGTTGAAAATTCGACGGCGGTTGTTTCGACTGCTGGTCAGTTTTACGACATTTTCAAAATCGAAGATTGCAAAGATGGCGGCGTATATGTTCGCAGTTTTGCGCAAATGATTTATCGCGTTCTTGTTTCAAGCGAAATCAAAAATGTAACCTGGTCAACGGACATCAAAACAAAATTGATCGGATCAGGTGAAAGCCCGGCCGATGCACCTGAACAGGATACGTTGACCGGATGGGGCATTGCATCGAAAAAACGTTTCGAGGAAATAATCGAAGCGAACGAAACCGTCCGGCATTTGCCCGCCATTGTTTCTTACAATATCGACGCCGTACGTGACGACGATTGGTTCGATACACCCGAGAACCTTAAACGTCGCGCCGTTTATATGGCCCTGGAAGAAAGTCGAATCGCGATTCAAAGTTCGTTGCCTCGTGCGGAAAGGATCAAAGAAGATTTAAACGATTTTGCCGTTCAGCGGGCCGAATTCATCCGGGAACGTTTGTTGTCGGCACAAAAAATTTACTGGGTGCAAGATGACTATTCAACGAACAATGAGGCGGGCAATCATTTCAATTTGAAACAGGGCAAAAGTCGGCACGTCTTTACTTTATCCGAACTTTCAGAAAGGAAAGATTTATGGCCTGATATGGACGTTTCAATTTATCAGGGCAGCCGGTACGACCGTGAATGTATTTGCCCGATCACCGGGGCGAAAGCAAATGTCAAGATCGTCGCGACGTTGAAATCTTCCGACGCAATTGCCTGGCTTTTCGGCGTTGAAAAATCTGAACTTCCGCAATTCTGGAAAGCGTACAAACATCATTCTTTGTTGCCGTACACGGGAAATTCGATCCTTGACAGTGTTCACCCTCACGCGCTTGTTTACGACCTTGCAAGCGAACGTTATCCGAACGGCGTGAACCTCGTGTTCTACCTGTCAAAATCCGGTTACAAAAAGATTATGAAGGACAAGCCCGACGCGAATACTGTTGTTTACGATGCGGACACGAAACAAACCTTTGTCATGGAAAATCAAGCGGTCGAAAGATCGGATCAACACGGGGCCGTAATAAACTTTTTTAAAGGATGAAAACGGCGTTTTGTCTTTTCGAGGAAAGCGGCGTTTTTGCAAATTTATTGCGCAATGCCGGTTTTAATGTTGTCGCTGTTGATTTGCGTCTTGATCCACCGGTCGACATCTTTAAATTCAAGTACAAAGAATATGAAAATGTTCAATGGGTTATATCACATCCGCCGTGTACTGAATTTGCCGTCAGCGGTACGCGGTGGTGGAAATCGAAACCGCCTGAACTTCTTGACCTTGGTATTCGGCTTGTGGAAACTACTTTAAAAATAATTGATTATCACAAACCTGAAACGTTCTTTTTGGAAAATCCGGTCGGTCGCATTGAATCATGTGTTCCAACATTGAAAAGCATGTTTAAATGGGCTTTCGATCCTTGTGAATTTGCTTTGTATGCTGACGACCCGGAATCGGAAGCATATACGAAAAAGACAATTCTTTGGGGAGATTTTACCCCCCCCCATCCACGATCAATTTTTCCGGCGCTTGGCAGTAAAATGCACCTTTTACCACCAAGTCCAGAACGGGCGGCGCTTCGCTCAAAAACCCCGGAAGGGTTCGCCCGTGCGTTTGTTCAGTATAATTTGAAAAGAGATCGTCAATTAAAACTCAATTTTTAAAAAATGTATGGTAACAGGATTTGAAGAATACACGAAACCCCTGACGGATGACGAAAAGATTCTCGCTGTTCACCTTATGAAAGGCTTTGAACGTCGGACGATCAAGAACCCGATTGTTTCCCGTGACATCATGGCCGGCGTGAACGTTCGCCTTGCTGATTACGGCGTCAAATCAAAATTAACCGAGGCGCGATTGCGTAAAATTGTCAATCATATTCGGGCGCATTCTTTACAGCCGCTTATGGGCACAACGCGCGGTTACTATTTGAGCGACGACCCGGTCGAGATCAGGCGACAAATTCAGTCGTTGAAAGATCGTTCCGATGCGATATTGCACGCCGCGCGTGGCCTGGAAGAATTTTTAAATCCGAAATCACCGGCGGTCGCTGAACCGCCGAAAACGCTATTCGATCAATGAAAAACGACAAAAGCATTTACATCAAAGCATTGTGTAAGTTTTGGAAAAAGAAACTGAAACACATTAAAAAGCCGCGCATTCGGAAACGGAAAATTGTTCAACAGTACGCATTTGCAACGGCTGTTCATTACGGGCGAATGAGCGCAAAAACCGCGCAAATTTCAGGATTTTCGGAAGTTATGGAGCAACTTAAAATCCGGCTTGAAAATGAATTGAAGTCGCAAGGGCACGAATTAATGTACACCGTTTACGACGATCTATTATGAAAAACAAGGGCCGAATACATAAAGCAAACAGCGGAAATTGTAAAGGTTTCCTTACTGGAATAACAAGGGATGTCCGCAAAATGGGCCGGACGCCAAAAACTCACTACCCGCGCGGCGTTTCCAGAAACTTTATAAAAAAGGCTTGGTCAAAAAGGGTTCGCGGTTATTTCAAATCACAGACAAAAGACATTTTTCAATGAAATTATTCTTTCACCCGTTTTTGATGGAATCAATCGTTCCCGAGGAACCCGTCAGAATGTCCCGCTTGAACTGGGTCGTCCTGAACGATGAATGCAAGATCGTTCGCGGGTACTCATTCAACATCGACCCGACCGACTGGGGCATGACTGAACAGGGCGCCGTCAATCAGACAGGCGATTCTTTTGACCGTATCGCTACAATCGGGCACCCGGTCGCGACTGTCCTGCAAAAGTTCATCGACGACCATGACGCGTGCGATACCGTGTTTTGTGTTGACTGTGATGCGGCGTTCGCAATTCTCATTTATGAGGCAAAGCGGGCGGGATTGCGGGCGAACAGGCCGATCACTGATCGGCGGTCGATGAAAGAATTCACCGACAAGTTACCGGACATGAAAAACGGTATGCAGCCGCTTGTCGATTTCTTTATTCGGAAATGCCCGAATGAATTCTTTGAATTCACCCCTGTCAGTGAATTATGACAATCGAGGAATTTTTCGGGGATCGTGCATTCGACGTTTTTCAGGGGCACGCGTTCGCTGATACTTTTGTCGTCGCGTACGCTGAACCGCCCCGAATTTATGTTTCCGCCGGGTTGATAAAGTACATCACGACGGAAGTGAAAGCGGGCGGGGAAATCGAATTCATTCGCAATCTTAAAATATCAAAAGCATTCAAAAAAACGCCGTTATGATAACAACAGCCGAGGAATTTAAAAAACTTGATTCGCGTACGCGATGGAAAATAGCTCAGGAAATAAACGGCTTTGTCACCTGGCATTGTGAATGTTGCGAAGCGATTGTCGACGACGGCGTCATGCCTCGTCGTGTGATGGATGGTTCAGTTCATTGCGGTAATTGTAACGCAGTTTTAACCGAGCGGACAGGCGGCGGGCAATTTGACCCTTTCAATTTCACATTCAGGGTCGGCGGTTTGAAGCCGGAATCGCTGGAAAATCGCGTCGTCATTCAGGATTTAACCGCGCGGAATCAAGGTGTTCCCGAACGCACATTGGCCGATAATTCGCAAATCAGATTTGAGATAAAAGGCGTTCATTTCATTGTCGCAATTGACCCTGTTCGTGAATGCCTTGTCGTTCAAAAAAAGCCGAAAGACTTTAATCTCGATACGATTGTGATAAACCCGATTCATCAAAATGCAATTTTACTGAAATGAAGAAAGTTTCAATTGTTGATAAAAAAGGCGTAGTTGTAATAATGGAACCGGCCGATTCTGGCGAACTTGAATTGGATGAAACCGATTCAGTACGTTTTGAAATCGACGGGCTTTTTTTTGATGTCAGAATCGACCGGCGCCTCAAACTTTTAATGATTCAGAAACACAACGCGCCCGGCGAAACTGTGACGCCGATACTGATTCAGCCGATTGATAATACAACTTTATTACTGACATGAACAAAACGCAGATTGACAGGGCGCAACGACAGGCGTTGAAATATCGGCGGATGTTGGAAGAAAGGCGCGGTGGTAACTTCGATTACTGGTCGGACAAGTTCGACGACATGATCGAAAATAAAGGATGGAACCTTGCGTCGATTACGACTACCCGAGGCGAACAACTGTCGATTTATTCGTCTGAAATTGCAAAAGAAAAAGTCAATCAATTGCGGGCCGCTGGAAACTTCGCCCGCGTCGTGTGCGGCTACGAACGCAACGTTCAGCGTCGAAAAACATATTCTGTTATCTATAAACCGAGGGCAAAAAAGGCATGAAAATTTACCTGGATTTTGACGGCACGGTCGTCGAACACTTTTACCCGCAAATGGGCCGCGTGAATTTCGGTTGCCTGGAAGTGATCCGGCGTTTGCAGGATGCCGGGCACGAAATTATTTTGAACACGTACCGGGTCGAGTTCAAAAACGGCACCCTGGCGGCGTCACTGGAATTTCTGAACACGCACGCCTGGGCCTATCTGAAACCCGACACGCCGAAAGATTTTTACCCGCATCCGATAGAAAAGCACACCGAAACAAAGTTGCACCCCTGGCCCTGGGATTGGGACGTCATGCACATGGAAGGTATCATAATGATCGACGACGTCGCTGCCGGTATTCCGCTGAAACCTGCCGTCATGTTGCCCGGTCAAATGGTCGACTGGGATGTCCTGAACCTTGAATTCGATGCACACGGCATTTATTCACTTGTAAAAAATGAGCAATGAAAAAGTTTGAATTTGTAATTGAATTTCAATTGCCCGGCGGCGGTAAAATGAAAGTCAACCTCGAAGCCGACAGCCCCGACGATGCCCTCGACGAGCTGTTCAAGGCGATACGGGCAAAGACAAAGATTCACGCCGTCGACAAGCCCTTGACCGAACGGAACAAGCGTGCCGACGATCAGGAATCAGCCGAGGAATTGATCGACACGGTTTTCGGAAAAATGCGCGTCAATCGAAAGGGCAAAGGCAGCGACATCATTGACGACCTATTGAATCAATTCAAAAACGGAAAATGAGAACACGCGCCCAGTACAAAGCATTCAAGGAATCGCGGCCGTTTGCCCGGATTAAAATTCGCATCCGCAATCCGTCGAAACAAACGATCAAACGGATAATGCGCCGGGCCTGGGCCGCACATTATTCTGATTCGTGGCAATGGAACCCGAAAGACGAGAACAGTTACTTTCTTTTCAACTGGGTCGGCGCCCGGCTTTACACGATGTCGAAGGGCCGAATTTGCAACCGCGAACCCCGAGGGTACGGTTTTTTGAGGGATGAAAAGCATTGGAAGCGGTACAAGATCGTTACCGAGGTCGAAGCCGTCACCGATCATTCTTTTGCCTTTCAGGTCGCAAAGGATAATTTCAGGGCAAGTCGTTTCAGGGCACGAATTTTGTCACGTTGAAAAATTATCCTTATTTTGTGGTGTAAAACAAAACAAGATTGCACATGAACCTTTTTTTCTGGCGAAGGCCAAAACCGATTTTTGTCATCGGATTGCCTACCGATGTAACTGAATACGACGACATGATGACAAGAATGGCGAAATATGATGCACACGATAAGGCAATTCATATTTTGAAAGACAACGAACAAAAGTTTCACGGGCAAGATTATCATGTACTTGTTTATACTACGACATTGCCTGAACCAACTTTTCAAGTTTTCCATGAAAAGGATTTCAAGAAAGGCGAATTTGAGGCATTACAAGCGATTGTCGATAATGCGGTTCAGCAACAGCGAATTTTTATAGAAGAAATGCGTGAAAAATACCTGAACGATGGCAACAGTTAAGAAAGGAAATATCACCGACATCGTTTTCGACGATCACAATGCGAACGAAGGCACCGAACGCGGTCAACAACTGATCGAGCAATCAATCGGCAGCCTGGGCCTGGGTCGTTCCGTCGTCGTCGACAAGAACAACAAGTTAATTGCAGGTAACAAGACGACAACCGGTGCGATTGACAACGGCGTCGACAAGGTCATTTTTGTCGATACGACCGGGGATGAACTTGTCGTCGTCCGCCGAACCGATCTTGACCTCGACGACAACGACGATCAGCGGGCGCGGGCGCTTGCCCTTGCTGACAACTACACGGCAGCCGAAAATTTGAAATGGAACCCGAGCGAAATGTCGATTCACTTCGACGCCGTTATCGCGATGGATATGCCCGATTTTAAATTCGACCTGAAAGTCGACGACCCCGGAAACAAGAAAGGCAAACACGACGACCTTTCGGGCAACCTGGAAACACTCTACAAAATCGAAATCGAGTTCGACGACGAAACAGCACAGCGCGAAGCGTACGAAAAACTTGAACAAATGGGTTATGTATGCCGAATTTTGACATTATAAAAACCGTCAACGTCGCATCGACTTTCCGTAACGCTTCCGTGATCGGTATGTTCGACCTGAAACCCGATGCGCAAACAGAAAGGTTCGCCGGATCGTTTGAATTCCCCGAGGGCTGGCAAATCGGCGTCATCGTCGGCAATTCCGGCACTGGCAAGTCAACAATTGCGAAAGAACTGTTCGGGGCGAATTTCATCGAAGGCGGCGGGCAAATCCCGAAAGATGTTTCTATCGTTGATGCGATGCCCGTCGGCGCCGGTATGCAGGAAATAACAGCGACGTTCAATGCGGTCGGGTTCTCGTCGCCGCCGTCCTGGCTCAAACCCTACGACGTGCTGTCGAACGGCCAGAAAATGCGGGCCGACCTTGCTTTTCATATCCTGGAAGAAAGACCGCTGATTGCCTTCGACGAATTCACATCCGTCGTCGACCGTACTGTCGCACAGATCGGATCGTTCGCCGTGCAAAAGGCAATCCGCCGGACGAAAAAGCAATTCGTCGCCGTGACCTGTCATTTCGACGTCATCCCCTGGCTTATGCCCGACTGGGTGTTCGACACGAACGACATGACTTTCCGCGTTATGTCCGAAAAAAAAAACGACCCGACATTCGCGTCGACATATTCCAAACAAAAGATAAATCAGTCTGGAAGGTGTTTGCAAAGCACCATTATTTGAATCACAGTTTCAATAAATCCGCTGATACATTCGTCATGTACGCAAACGGGGAATTGTGCGGATTTACTTCGACCCTTACTTTCGTACATCCAAAAGTCAAAAACACGAAACAGGGGCACCGTACCGTTATCCTGCCGGATTTTCAAGGCGTCGGCCTGGGCGTTTACTTGCGTGACTTCATTGCCGAGCATTACCGACAGAACGGGTTTTCATACATCACAACGACGTCGAACCCCGCCCTTGTTCATTCGATGAAAAATTCCCCGAAATGGATATGCACCCGATACGGGCGGACGGTCGCGGTCGCCGGGGCGCAAAAGGGAATCGGGAGTTTAAAGAAAACTATATCGGGCGGCGCAAGGATCACAACGTCATGGCGTTACATAGGTTAAAATAATTAATATGAGTACGATAAAGAAATTCGATTCAAAAACCGGCATGATGGTCACATTCGATCAGTTCCATGCCTTACGCGGTGATGACGGCGTCGGCGGATACAAGAACACCGACGAATGGGATCACTTGCCGGAAATCGTGAACGCCTACGACAGCGAAGCCGATACCCGAAAGCACATTGCACGGGTCAACGAACTGTTATTGAAGGCGTCGCAAGAACTGATCCGTCGAGGAATCGCACACGACGCGTCGAAACTGGGCGAATACGAAAAGCCGTATTTTGACCGCGAAGGCAATACTTTTGCCCGCATCGAATTCGGAACGCCTGAATACACGGCAGCGATAAACCGACTGGGCCCGGCTTTGCAAAATCACTATGCGGAAAACTCGCACCATCCGCAGCACTACGAAAACGGAATTCTGGGAATGGATTTGTTCGACCTCGTCGAAATGCTTTGCGATTGGAAGGCAGCCGGGGAACGTGACAGCGGCGGCAACATCGTTCGTTCGATTCAGGTCAATGCAAAGCGGTTCAATATTCCCGAGGCACTTGTCGAAATCCTGACGAATCATGCCGCACGACATTTCCCGACCCCGTCACATCAAAAAGCCCCTGAACAAGACGTTCCGAAAATAACCGTTGAAATGTTCGACGAACAGAACATCGTTCTGAACATACGGCATAAACCTATCAACGCAGTGTAAAAGCAGTGTAATCATGGCGATTACTTACAAATGTTTTCTTTTGCAGCCAGACAGTACGACGATTTACGGCGTCATCACTGAAAACGCGTCGACAATCGGTTTACAACGAATGAGGTTGTCGTCGTTCGGCAAACTCATACCCGCGCACTGTCCGCCGATTTATGAGGCGAAAGTGTTCATCAAGTCGGCGAAGTTCATACCGACGAAAAACGAAGCCGAGGCAATCGAACACGTTGAAACTGTTGACAGAATCAGACAATTGTGAACGCGGCCGGGGCGAACCCCGGATCATTCAAACGCTTGTATCATGGAAGTTCACCAAGACGATAATTTGCCGGAACAAACCGACGGTTCCCGCCCTGGAAGAAACGGCGGCACTTTGCAACCCTGGAAGCCGGGGCAATCAGGCAACCCGGCCGGGATGAAAAAGGGAACGCTGCATTTTAATACGATTATGCGGAACATCCTTGCCGAGGAAGTCGTCGTTTCATTCAACGGCAAACCTGTTGTGTTGACACGCGCCCAGGCAATCATGTTGGAAAAGATACGCCTTGCGACAAGTTCCGAACATGACGCCGTTCGTTTGCGGGCAATCATGGACATCGAAGATCGGATCGACGGCCGTCCGGTTCCTGTCATACCGGCAGCCCCGGACATTGACGAGGAAGGCGTCGTTTTTTACATACCGAACGCGAATTCAAGGCGCCGAAAGGATCAGTAAATTTTATCATTCAAACCTATAAAGTACATGAAACGTCACATCTTTTTTACCCTGGCACTGTTTTTTTGTGCCCTTGCCCTGAATGCGCAATCCGATTTTAACTTCGCCTTTTACCCGCCGAACTCGTATGTCAAATATGAAACCGAGTTTAAAAAAGACAGTACCGGCAAATTCGTCGCTGTTGTCGATACTTTCCGGGGACAGGTTGCCGTGTTTATTGAAAAGACCTTTGCGAAATTCGTGATCCGGCATTTGCACGATATGTCGTTGACGTCCTACGAAAGCAACGTTCGTTTTAAAGGGACGGCTGCCGACGGGACGCTGTCTTATGAATCAATTGCGACAGCGGGCGAAATGGTATTCGTCAATCCGGGGCAAGGTCGTTGCGAAATTGTGTATCAGCGATGTTTCGAGGAACCCGCCGATAAAAAAGGGTACATCAAAAAATATTGCAACGAAACACGACACGTTTTTGGTAATATTGCCCCGCCGATACTGCCTGTCACAGATAAAAAATGAATCATGGCCTGTTGCGTTTCCTCACCTCTTTTACCTTGCGATTGCGGCTTTGAAAGCCCCGTGATTCAATTGCCCGCCCTGTCTATCAAACAGCCGATGGCCTCGCTTGTCGTGTTCGGCTTGAAAGGGCTTGAAATACGAAGCCGCCCGACAAAGGTTCGCGGGCGGGTGATCGTTTGCGCATCGCTGAAACCGTACGTCGATCCTATGCTCGACCCGGACAATCCCGGCCTGATCCTGAATGACGCCCGGCAGTATATCGACCGCATGGGCGAACTTGCTTTGTACGGGCAAGCGATTGGAATGATCGACATTGTCGGCTGTCGGTTGATGACGCCCGACGACGAACAACGGGCACTGATCGAATACATCCCCGGCACCTATGCCTGGGAACTTGCAAACCCGACCGAGATCGAACCGTTTCCCGTAACTGGTCAATTATCCTTTTTCAAAATACCGGCGAATAAAGTGATCGTAAAATGCGGGCTTCATTGCTGACGTTTACTTATATTTGCCACTCATAAACAAATATTCTTTTCACACAACCCATCACGAAAATGGCATTCCTTGACAACCTGGGCACACTGATTACCCAGAACGTAAATTTTAACGACGATCAACTCGAAACCCTCGTCGAAACCCTGATCGAAAAAACGACCGCAACGGCAACCGCTGGCGTCGAATTCGTAAATCTGGCCGGCGACAACGCAGCGACAACCGCTGCCGGTGAAAGCCTCGTCAGCCTGGCCGGTGAAATCGGTACGGCGTTCCCTCACCTGACGGCGGAACAAGCCGACCGTTTTAAAGGCATCGTCGCGAACGTGTACGACAATCCTGATCCGGCTGTCGATGCGGCCGCGCAAAAAGTATTCGATACTGCCGTCGATTCTGTCGTCGCCGCACAGGCCGTCAGCGATTACGTCGCAAGTACAGAAACGGACACGGGCACCGAGGGCGAATAAACCCGACCTGAACTTGACCTTTGTCTCATGGGGAACGTGCTGTCAGAAATGGCAGCACGTTTTTTTTGTCCCGTGAATGTTGGTATATTTGCGATACATTCAAACCGTCAACACATGGTAAATACTATCGAACGCATTCACCGCGACTTTTCTGTCGACTTGCTGGAAGAATTGCGGGCGGCAAACGAAGCCGCTTTTCTGGAACGAATATGCCCGCCCCTTGTAAAAAAGGAAAAATTTATCGAGCGGGTCACGCATTACCGACAACACTATCCGACATATAATTTTGTAACCGAGCAACAGATCGAGGAAATTTGTATTCGGTACGGGCTTGTTTTCGGATCGTTGATGACATTCAGCGGGACGATACCGGTGAAAAACCGCCTTGAAATCAGAAACTTTAATTTGCGGGCTGCCGATGCGACGTTCGTTGACGCGTCCTTGCCGGGGCGCATTTACGGGCTTGCACTGAACAACGGATCAGCAACACAAATCACAGTGCCGGAACGCGGCGGTCACGGAACAATCGACTTTCGGTCGGGCTTTCTTCCTGCTGATCCCGACCGGCCGTTCGACGTGATCCCTGTCGGGGAACACTTTACCCTTGTGCGCAATCCTGACGAAACAAGTTATCGGCTTTACCTCGAAATTGACGTGTGCGGTTCGCCCTGGCTGATTCAGTACGGCGTCGCTCGAATCAATTTCGGCGAAGTGTTCATCACCTGGCGGGCCGAGCGTTTCGGCAATCGGATCATTCAACAGTCGGAGGTCGGATTGCGCCTGACGATGCGGCAAATTCAAGAATCGAGGGAAATTTGTTTGCGTCGCAATGTTTCCCCGATGGTCGTCGGCGACCGTTCAATGTTCACCCGTTTCGGTGATGCTGTCGAGACTGTCGGGCACCGCCTGAAATTCAAGCGGGCGCAAATGCCGCCCGGCGGCGCCTGGATTTTCACGAACGACCCGATCATTTTGCAGCCTGTCCCGTACGGGTACCTTGTTGTTACAAAGTGGGGCGCTGAATCAAACATTCCCGAGATTATCGACGGCCGATCAAACTGATCGGTTATGACAGGGCCGGGGCAAATAACGCCCCGGTCATACTTTTTTTTGAATGAACGAATGGCCCTTTAATGGAAAATCTGCCTGGTCAACCTTGTCACCGGGTCAAAAATTCGCGGCGTTCGTCGGCGTCCCGATCTTTCATTTGATGTTTCGGTCGGCGCTTTACCTTGTCGATACTTCAATCCCCTGGCTTTGGCTTCGCATCTTGTTTGCCTTTTCGCTGTTTTTCATATTGCCATGGGTTTATGTAAACGGTATCGGTACATTAATTGCAATCGGGTTTGAAATAGTATTGAAAGCGACGCGGCGAAAATGAAAGAAGAAATCGGGCCACAACCGGGGTTTCAGGAAAAGGCGGTCGATTGTGCCGCTGATATTGCAATCATCGGCGGCGCTGCCGGTGGTGGAAAATCTTGGTGTTTGCTTTACGATCCGGTAAAGTATGTGTTCGACGGTTCACCCGGTTTCAACGGCATTATTTTTCGTCGAGAATTAACACAGATCAAGACGACCGGCGGTTTATGGGACAAGGCAAAAGAACTGTTCAGTAAAATGCCCGCCGGTTTCCGTCCCGCTGCATTCGGCGGCAACACACATTTCAGGTTCAAGTTCCCCGGCGGCTTCGATTTACAGCTCGCACACCTACACGACGACAAAACAATTTATCATTATCAGGGCACGGAAATCGCCTATATTGCTTTTGATGAATTGACGCATTTCACCGAGGATCAATTTTTTTACATGCTGTCGCGTAACAGGTCGACAGGCGGCGTTGAACCTTACGTCAGGGCATCGACGAACCCCCAGGGCGAAGGATGGGTCAAACGTCTTGTTGCACCCTGGATTTATCCTGACGATTATCACATCGAAGGTTTGCGCGGCGCCCCGATCCCTGAAATGCAAGGCGTTTTATTATACCTTGCCCGTGTCGATGGCGTCGTAATAATGCGCGAAACACCTGAACAGGTATTGGAATCAATGCCGCCTGACATCGCCGAAACATTCCCGGTTGATTCGATTCGCTCGATCACTTTCGTCGCCGGTAAACTTGCCGAGAATCAGATTTTAATGAAGTCAAACCCCGGTTATTTGGGTAACCTGTTGGGCCTGTCTGAATCAGAACGGGCGCAATTGCTTGACGGTCGTTGGATCAACCTTGACAGCGATGCAATGCGTTTGTATTCAAACAACGCAATTTCTGATATTTTCAGTAATTTTGTTGCCGGTGGCAAAACGCGGTATATCACGGCCGATATTGCGTTCGAGGGTTCCGACCTTTTTGTCATCGCGATTTGGGAAGGCTGGCGGCTTGTTGAACTTCGCGTGTTCCCGAAATCCCTGGGTGACGAAGTGTTGCGGGAAATACAAAAAGCGGCGTCTGATTGGAGCGTGCCTCGGCGAAATATTGCGTTTGATGCGACCGGCGTCGGAAGCCCGTACAAAGGATTTTTGCGCACCTCATACGCGTTTGTTTCAAATGCTATGCCGATACCTGAAAAACCGAAAACGTTTACACAGGGCAAGCAACAACAGCAAATGAAGCCCCTTTACTATAATCTTCGATCACAAGTGTTCTTTTATTTGCGTGACATAATAGAGAACTCCGAAATGGAAATCGTTGACGACACATATCGGCGGGAAATCGAGGAAGAATTAAGAGCGATTCGGAAGATGGAAACAATCGACGGAAAATTGCGGATCATACCGAAAAAGCAAATCGTTTCAGCGATTGGTCGTTCACCTGACTTTGCCGACGTGATTGCAATGCGGGCAATTTTTGATTTAATCCCGACATTCACGCCGCCGCCCCGAATGTTTAAATCATTTTAAAAATAGGTTTTCACCATGACATTACTTGACAAAGCCCTCGAACTGTACAAGGGCGTTCTTGAAGCGAAACCGCGAACCGATCCAATGGTTTTGCAAATTCAAGCCTATATCGTCACCCATTGGGGGCACGAAGGCACGAAAGGCACCCGAGCCGTCGAGGAAGGGCCACTCGAATACAAGTACAAGAAAGAACAATCCGGCGTCCGGCCGATGCGGACTTTCAACGAACAGCCCGCCGCCGAACCTGACGAACCTTTCACGGTCGAGCAAGGCGAAAACGCCCTTGCAAAATACGAGGCCGATTATAAAAAGATCGGCGCGGAAATCGCGGGATTGCCTTACGACGATCCGAAACGGGGGCAACTTGTAACCGCCGCCGCTGATTTGCGAATCAGGATCAACGCTTTTTCCGGCGGTCGTCCGGCGGCACCTGTCGCAACTTCGCCCGTTCCTGAACAGCCTGTCGGCAACGTTCCCGAGAAATCGAACATCCTGGCCGAAAAAGCGAAGGAAGCGGGAAAGGGAAAAGCCCCGTCCAACTCCCCAACCCCGCGCAAGGATGTTGCGGCGGATAAAAAGGAAGTGGCCGGCACTGACGGGGCCGCGACTGAAATGCCGGTGATGGATGTCGCACACCTCAAAACGTATCGTGCGAAAGCCCTGGGCGAAGCCTATACGCCCGAGGTGTTAAAACACTGGCTGTCGCAAATGAACGTCACGCCGTCCGGCACTGAAAGTCGTACGCAACTTGCACAGCTCGTTTTGCAGCATATCAAAACGGAAAAGTAAATGATTCAGGGTACTTTAAAGAGGCCGGACGGGGGCACGTTAATCGCTTTCGATATACCGGAAAGATTATCCGAAGTGCCGTTATCACGGTATATCGACTTTTTGATTCACTGTCGAGAATTCGACGATACAAGCGCGACCGCGATTGCCGTAATGGCGAAAGCGGTTTCCGCTTTTCTTGGCATTGACCTGCAAACCGTTTTGAGCGCATCGGCTGGCGTTTTCGACGCCGGTGAAAGATCGTATTCGGGCGCCGTATCGAACTTGCACGGGTATATCGTTAAAATGATCCGGGAATTTAAACCCGAAATCAAGTCGGCATCGGCGGCGGCGTTCACATACAAGGGGCAACAGTATTTTATCCCGACGATCATTCGACAGGCAATCGAAGGTGAATTCACTTTGCCCGACCTGTCTGTCGCCGAGGTGATCGAAGTTGCGGAAATATCCCGGTTCAAACAACAGGTCACGCAAACGCGCGGTGATCGGGACGGCGTACTGTTGAAAAAGATAAACGACCTTGCCGCAAAGCAAATCAAGGACAACGGCGGCAAGGATCAGGACGGCGAAATCGCGAAAGCGGCTGACAAGGTTTATCGAATGGAAGTTGAAAGGGCCGGTGATCCTGACGGGTCGTTGTCATATACCTTTTACCTGCAAATGATTGCCGTGCTTTGTCGGTTGCCGGGTGAACAATTGCCCTTTGAAGATTCAGCGCGGGAATCATGGATTCAAAACCGGGCGTACTATTTTCAGGACATCGACGCAGAAACAGCGCTGAACCTGGATTTTTTTTTGACCAATACTTTACCATTCTCAAATCAAAGGCCGGTTGCCGTTGGTTTTTTGAGAAACCACAGTTTCGCCGTCGTGGCGGCGACCCAGTTAAAGAGCGCGAAGCGTTCGAGCGGTCGGTCGCGCAATCGGAAGAAACCTATAAAAAGGTAGGGTGGCGACAATTGGTCGTGACACTTTTGCAAAAGGGGTGGTTTAATTCGCCCGATATGTCGGCAATTCAATCTGTTCTGTCTGCCTGTTTTGAAGATGCCGTCCGACTTTTATCAATCGAAAATGCGTCGAAATGAATCAACCTGTTAATTTGACAATCACAGACTTTTACCGGATTTGCCGTAACAGCGTTCGGTTCTTTCCTGCTGACATCGACGGTCGCACCTGTCATCAAATTCAAGCCTGGCGCGTCTTGCAGCGCGACCCGCGCATGATGCACGAAATCGGTACCGATACCCTGGGCGCCGTTCCGACCGATGCCGACAGCCCGTTCTTTTGGTCGCGAAAATGGGAAAACGAATCATTCGACCCCGGCAAACTTTCGTACGATTACCCGCTTTTGACTGCATTCGAGATCGTCAACGAAACGACAGGAAGTGTCTTTCAGGGCAATGTGTCACGAACGTACACGGTCGAACTTGCCGTTCTGGAAGCGTTCAAACCTGAATCGTGCGTGCCGAATTCCGAATCGTGTGAGGGACGGCCGATCAATCAAATATTTCTCGATACGGAAATGCTGCTCGATTCTGTTGTCGGCTACATAGGCGGCACGGTTGCCGCAAAACTTCCTGATAACAAAGTCGTTATCGGAAACCTGGATATGTTAAAAGCCGAATACGGAAACAGCGTCGACGTGTTGCTCGATTACGGCCGGATTTGGCAATCACAGAACCCGAGGCTTGTATTTTCACGCGTCGAATTTCCTGCAAAAAACATATACGGGACAAAAACCCGTGTGACGTTCAAGGCTGAAAGATGCCCGACGGTAAATTTCAACTTTAAATTACCCGAGCCGGGAATCGTAGGATTTGAGGCCGGTTGCACAAATTGTTAATCACATCAAAAATTCTTACACTATGCAACGTTTGAAAGATGCCCGTTTCGGAATAGGGGCAATACTTCTTTACCTGGGCATCATGTTTTTCAGCCGATGCACCGAACCGACAAATCCGCCGATAGTCAAATGCCCGTGTGAATGTCCGCCGGTCGATACGATTATCACGAACCCGCCTGTCGATACTTCAATCGGCCGGGAAATCCTGTTCGGTGCAAATACGAACAACTATCAGCCGAAAGAAAAACAGGCGCAAATGCAAGGCGTCCGTTTTTACCTTCCGATTGGTTGGGTATTTACCCCGCAAGGTTTTTACGGGGAACCTCAAAAGCAGGGGCAAAAGCAATTCACCGGCGTCGACACTTATCTCGAATATATGAGGTCACAGAATGTCGATGTTCTGTTGACCCTTATGCAATCGCCTGACTGGCTGAACGGTCAAACGGCCGGGCCTGGATTGAACACGAACGACTTTCCGCCGATTCGCCCCGGTCTGAATCGCGAATTGCCGTCGTCGTTTTCGGATGTCGCCGGGATTTACAAGGCGTTTTCGATTCGTTACGGTTCCCGTACCTGGGCACCCGGATCGTACCGAATTGACCCGGCGCCGCCCCGCTGGACAAATGACGGGCCGCAACAATTCAAATCAGGTTTGAACCTCGTGAAATTTATCGAGGTCGGGAATGAGCCTGACAGGTGGTGGGACATCGGAACGCCGAAATACATGACGCCGAAAGAATACGGCGCGATGTTGATTGCCGCTTACGATTCAATCAAATTCGCCGATCCTTCCTTGCAGGTAGTTATGGCCGGCCTGACGAATTTCGACCTGAAATATTTGACTGAAATGAAAGTGTATTGTGATGCACGCGGGCGCAAATTCCCCGCTGACATTATCAATGTGCATCACTATTCGTCGACCGGTAATCTGACGGGCGTACATCCGCCGACCTGGCCCGCGAACAGCGGATGCCCGCCGGAACTCGACAAGGACATGAACAGCCTTGCGAAGATCGTCACGTTCGCGAACGGTATCGGGCTGCCGACCTGGGTCACTGAATACGGGTACGACGATCAGACAGGTTCGCAACTTGCCCCGGCGCCGCTGATCCTTGTCACGAACAGGGATTTGCAAGCGCAATGGAACGTCCGTTCAGCCCTGGAACACATACGCCTGGGCGCGTCCCGATCCTATGTATTCACAATGGCCGACGAGGCGAACGGCGGATCGGGTACGTTTCAAACGTCCGGCCTACTTGGGCGCGAATCTGTCGGGTATGCAGAAAAACCGGCATTCACTTTGTTCGCTACTATGTGCAAAGAACTGAAAGGGTTCAAATACCTGGCCGACGAATCGACAGCAACGACCCGCGTAATGAAGTTCAGGCACCCGGACGGCCGATTCGTTTATGCCTACTGGTCGCCGACCGCATCCGCAAAAACGTTCGCCGCGACAATTGCAGGAAAGGCGGTCGCCGTAACCGAAACAGTTCAGTATTTAAAAACGTCCGCAAATGGTCAATATCTTCAATGATCCCGGATTGTCAACCCCGCCCGATGCAAATGTCGAAGGCGGGATCGTTGAATCTTACGTGATTGATCCGGCCGACATCCGCCGGGATGGTGACGGGTTTCTCGACCTGGGCATCAAAAACGGCGTCGTCACGAAAATCAATATGAAACGAAAAGGCACGTATCACGGCAAACGATACGACCGCCCGATTCAAAAATTCACTTATAAGTAAATCAGACAATGAAAAAGATTTTTCAAAAACTTGCCTACGGGCTGCCGTTGCTGCTGTTTATCGGTATGTTTTTACAATGTACTGAAAATCAATCAGATACGACAAAAAAGACTGAAACGGAAACGAAGGTCGTCAGCGATTCGGTCGCGTCGCCTGAATGGTTCTGTTCGGCAATCGAAAGGTACCCGGCCGACGCCAACAGTGCGCAACGCGCCGTCGGCGGCAAAAACAAATTCTGGCAGACAGGAACCGTTTTGCGCATCGGCTTTATCGGCGGAACGGCTTCGCAAATTGCAGCCGTCAAACAGTACGCCCCTGAATGGGTCGCGCCCGGCGCCGCAAACCTGACGTTCAGTTACCCGACATCGGGGCCGTACGACATCCGGGTCGCATTCAACCCGAGCGGCGGCGCCTGGTCATACGTCGGAATTGACGCGAAACTCGAAACGAATCAGAACAAACCGACGATCAATCTGGGATGGATCGGCCGCGACGTAATCTGTCACGAATTCGGTCACGCCCTGGGCCTGTTTCACGAGCATCAAAACCCGAACGGCGGTATCTGTTTCAACGAGGCGAACGTCATTGCCTCATTATCAGGCCCGCCGAATAACTGGTCAGTTGCGCAAATCCGTTTTAATGTTCTCGACAAACTGAACGCAAACGACGTATTAACAACGCCCTGGGATCGTGTTTCCGTCATGCACTATAATATCCCCAGTTCGTGGACATGTAACGGCGTCGGCATCCCCGGCGGCGTTGTCATTTCGCAAACTGACAAGGACTTTATTCGTGCCCGTTATCCTGGAACCGTTGTTGTTCCGCCTGTCACTTCCGTCACCCTGACGTCAACGCAAATCGACGAGATCGTGACGATGCTGAATACCCGACAGACTGAAATCGACACGACCGCCGCCCGCTGGCGCTCGACAAGTACACGAATCAGAACGATACTGAAAAGGTAATGACGAACCCGACACAAAGTTTGCTGGTCGACATTATGCTCGAATTACAACAGGCGCTCCGTGATGAAATGGCAGCGCAAGGGCATACGTTGACCGGCAAACTTTCGGATTCGATCACGTTCGAGATTTCGACCGACGGATCGGAAGCCGTCGCGCAAATGTTTTATGAAGATTACGGCATTTTTGTGAATGTAGGCGTCAAGGCGCAAAACATCCCGTTCGGCGGCGGTCGGTCGAAGGGCGGAAAATCAAAGTACATTCAAGGCTTGATCGACTTTTGGGAAAATCGCGGTTTGTCAGGGCGCGAAGCAATCGGGGCCGCATTCGCGACCGCGCATGTTCACGCCCGCGACGGTATGCCGAGCCGGGCAAGTTATCAGTATTCCAGCACGGGGGAACGTACGGGTTTCGTCCGTGATGCGCTGGAAAAGCATATCGACAGAATTACGGGCACGATAGAGGAAAGGTTTGGCGCTTCGCTTGAACTGGCATTTGCCGAACAAATACGAACACTCGAAAACGTATCCGTCGCATGAAATTAATATTTGAACTCGTTGTTCAGGACAATAAAGCCGCCGTACAACTTGACCTGTTGAAAGGTAATTTGCGCGAAATCAACAAGGAATTAAAACTTGTCGATCAGGACAGCAAAGCCTTTCAATCGCTCGTCGAGGAAGCCGCTACGACCCGGACTGAAATAAAGAAATTGACCGATCAGCAAAAGGAACTCCGAAAGGAATTTCAGGCGGCAACCGTGCCGACCGATTCGCTGGCCGGATTGCGCATCGAGTATTCAAAACTCGTTGAACAAATCACGAAATTAACGAAGGCCGAACGGGAATCAGACGCCGGAAAGAAACTGATTGCAAACGCCGGGGCCGTTAAAAACGAGATCAACGAAATTCAGGAATCGGTCGGCAACTTTACCGGCAGCGTCGGTAACTATAAAGGCGGCATCCTTGCCGCATCCGAAGCCCTGGGCATATTCGGCGGCACGCTGTCGAATCAAACGCAGTTGCTACAAACGGCCGTTTCTGTACTGGAAACCGGCGGCGCCGCTGCAAAAAAGTTCTACGACATAACGAAGGCGGGCGGACAGGCATTCCGCGATAATGTTTCCCAGTTCCGGGAATACCTGTCCGGCTTGCGTGATTCAAAGAAAGCGTCTGACGAGGCGGCGAAGTCACAAGGCGACGTCGCTGACGCTGTCGAGGAAGTCGCCGACGGCGGCGAAGCGGCGGGCAAAGGACTGGCCGAAAGTGCAAAGGGCGCCGGGCTGTTGTCGCGTGCTGGCGGGGCGCTTGGAGGCGTCCTGAAAGGTTTGGGCATCGGCCTGATTATAACACTCGTTACAAGCCTGATCGGCGTATTCACCCGCTTCGCACCGGTGATCGACTTTGTCGAACAGGTTGTCGACGGATTGTCGGCAGCGTTCGACGTCCTTGTTTCCCGAGCCGCAAAACTTGTCACGGCGTTCGGGAAATTCTTTTCAGGTGATTTTTCAGGGGCGTTCGACGATGTCGGCGACGCTGTTTCCGGCCTGGGGGCACAAATGGTCGAAGCCGCCGCCGCCGCCGCTGCATTGCGCAAGGAAATGCAGGATTTGGAAGATGCGCAAAAGGATTTTGAACTGACAACCGCCCGCAATGAAGCGGCCGTCGCGAAACTGACTGTCGCGCTGAAAGACCGTACAAAATCCGATAGTGACCGGCTGAAACTGGCCGCGCAAATCACAAAAATCGAGACGAACAATTTGAACGAAAAAACGGCGCTGATCGACAAGGAAATCGACATCGAACGCCGTCGCCTGTTGTTGACCGGACAGGTAACAAAAGAACAGGCCGATCAGATTGCGGCGGGCAATTTCGTTCTTGCTCGTCAGTTGGAAGATGAATTCAAATTGCAAGCGGATCAAACCGACCGCATTCGGGAACTGCTGATTAAACGCACCCAGGCCGAGGGCGAATCGGCCGTCTTGCTGGAACGTATCGACAACCGTCGAAACGCCATTCTTGAAGATCGTCAGGCACGTCAGGAACGCGCCGCACAGAAAGCCGCCGCCAGTGCGGAAAAGGAAGCGAAAGCCCTTGAAGCGCAAATCGCGCGTATCCGTGACCTTGAAAAATCTATCCGTGACCTTGACGCGTCGACAATCACGAATGACTTTGAACGTCAGGCTGTCGAGATCGAGAACAAACGCGCCGAGGCACTCGCAAAGGTCGGCGAAGCCCGTGACGTCCTGACAAAGAAAATCGCTGAACAGAAAGGCGTATTAACCGAGGCCGACAAAAAGGAACTCGCTTTGATTTCCGAACAAACCGGGTCGATCATTGCTGCATACGATTTACAACAGGACGCACTATCAGAAGCCCGCGACCGTGCGGTCGAAAAGCAAAAGGCGGAACTTGCCGCCCTTACCCTTGACATTGCGCAACTTGCCGAGGAAAACGCGCAACGACTTGCCGAGGCTGAATCAGAAATCGCGAACGCTGATTTCGCACAACAGCGCAACGAATTACTTGCCGTTCTGAATGAGCGAAAAAAGGCACTGACTGAACAACTGATCGACGGGTCAATCAGTCAAAAGAAATTCAAAGAGGAATATTTGCGCGAACAGGAAGCGTTTAACGTCGGCAACCTGGAACTTGAACGCAAGCGGGCGTCCGAAATTAAGCGCATAAACGACGAACTCGAATCAGCACGGATCGAAGCCGCGAAGGCCGCACTTGCTGTTCGCCTTGCCGCAATTGAAGCCGAAACAGAAACAGAAATTCAGGCAGCAAAAGACCGGGCGAAGTCGGAAGGCGGCGACGCCGGGGCGGCAATCGACGCGATTAAATTGAAGGCAATCGAAAAGCGTACGACGGCCGAACTTGATTTCGATAAAACTGTCCGTGATGCAACCGAGGCGAACAAACAAGCGCAACTCGCAGCAATCAAGGACGTCGACGCGGCGAATGAAAAAACGCATCAAGATCAAATCGCACGGATCGAAGATGAAAAGGAACGGCGAAAGCGTTTGCGGGATGCGATTATCGAGGCAACACAGACGATTGCCGGGGCCGCATTCGAGATCGAACGCAACAGGATCGACCAACAGGCGACGGCACAAACGGCCGCACTTGACAAGGAATTCGAGCAACGGCGGGAACTTGCGCAAGGCAATACGGCCGAACTGGAAGCGCTCGACAAAGAGTATCAGAAACGGAAAGAAGCAATCGAAAAAGAGGCGGCGCAAAAACGCAAACGCCTTGCCGTCACGGAAGCGATAATACAAGGCGCCCTCGCTGTCGTAAAATCCTTGCCGAACCTTTTACTTGCAGCTGTCACCGCTGTCGCAACGGCAGCACAGGTCGCCGTCATCAACTCGCAAACCTTTGCGCAAGGTGGTATCGCACAGTTCCGCAAAGCCGGAATGTTCAAAGGTCGTTCGCACGCGCAAGGCGGCGTCAACGGGTATTTTTCCGACGGTACGCGTGTCAATGTAGAGAAAGACGAGGTGTTCGTCATCCTGAACAAACGTGCATCCCGAGAACTGGCCGGCCTGTCAGAACACAACTATCGTCACGGCGGTCGACGCTTCGATGCGGGCGGTTCGCTTGACTTTACGCCACAATTCCCGATCCCGAACGAAAGCGGGCAAGGGCAAATCGTCATCATTGCACGCGCCGAGGTTTCCGACGAAAGTGTCGAAAAAATGGCCCGTGAAATTGCCGACAAAACATCAACGAAAACCCAAAACGCAGTCGTCGCCGGGCTTGACGAACGGAACCGGACTGCCGAGCGGGAATTATTAATGGAAGAAAGCCGACAGGTATGAGATTTAAAAACATGGCCCGCATGGGTACCGTAAAACTGTTGCACATCGTCGAAACGCTGACGGAATTTAAAACCGGAAAGCGGGCAATCGCGAAAGTGTCCTTTGCCTGGAACATCGGTTTCGGGTATCACCGCCGCGTCGAGGAAAACAGCGTCGTCGAGTTCTATTTGTGTCCGTTTACCCTCGTGACGATCACAACGTTTTCACTGGGCGGAACGATCCCGAATGCAAATGCCGGATTTGCCGCCCGCCTGGAAGAAACATTCACCGAAAAAAATGAAATCGTATGATCGTCATAACGAAACAGCCGCCGCACATTGAAGATTTTTTCGATGAACAGGCGCCGCCCGTGCCGCTGTCTGATTGTATCGAATATTGTTTGCAGCCTGATTCGGCTGACGTATTCGTTTCAACCGGGGCGAAAGCAAAGGTCGTCATCACAATTCCAGCGACAGCGTCGACCGTTGCCGACGGCACGCCTTTCACAATCTGGGGTCACGATTTCATGGTCGATTCAGCGACGCCCTTTTCATCCGAATCATTCGAGGTTGAAACCGTCGGATTGCTGACAGCGTCAAACCTGGGCAATATGTTTTCCGCGAACATCTTTTTCCGACGCGCTACGACGCAAACCCTGGAACTTGACGGGTCAAATTTTGTCCTGACTGTCGAATGGCGCGAATGCCGCGAACAACCGAATTTCGCCGGTACAAATATGGATTTGGCCGTTTTCTCGTCAATCGGTGGCAGTGCCGTCGCAACGAACGGCGTCAGCCCTGTTTATGTCGAGGCGTACCGGTTGCTTGTCGGCGCCGCCCGATGGGACGACACGACATCTTTTTATTTGCCCCTGGGCGCCCTTGCCGGTTTGGAAGTCGAAAAATTATGCGACACGGTCGGCGAATTGTGCCTTGAAATAAACCCGAGGGTCGCCGACGACCTGTTTACCTTGCTGCCTGAACTGACGAATACATCGTTCATCCCCGCCGAGGTCAACGGCCGGTCAATGATGCAGTATTACGCGCTGCAATACGGTTGGACTTACCGGGAAAATTGTGTTCCGAAATCCGGCACGACAAAAAATTCCGATCTTGTTTTGGCGCTGAACGCCGCATTCGACATCGACGACCCGTATCAGATTCGTCGGTACTGGAACGGGCATCCCGACGGGTTCCCGCCCGGTCAATTCGTGCCCGATTTCCTTTCGACACAACCGAAAAAAATAAAGTTGTGCCGCGATTCTTTCAAATGGCTTTGGTTGCTGAATCACTGGCACGACGAGGGGTTCGGCGCTTATACCCTGATTGCCCGATGGGTTGAACAGGATGCAAACGGCAACTATGTCACCGAATACCGCGAAGTTATAAGCGACCCACTGACGGAAGATGCACAGCCTTATCAGCCTGTTTCTTTCAACGCATCACCGGGGCATTTTTACGACATCCTGGGCGCGTCGCCGAATTCGCCGACGTATTTGATTCAAGTCATCGGCGTCAATCCGTTGGATCACGAAGAAATTTATTTCAACGCATCCGAATACCTGGAATTCAACGTCGAACGCTGTTGCGACGATCATACTGATTTGTACTTTCTTGGCCCGCCCGGCGGCATTGATACCGTCGTCGCTCGTGTTGATAAAGTTGAAACCTTGCAAGCGGACGGGCAAGAAATTATCGTCAATATCCCGTGTGACGCGTCGCGTTCCGACCGGGCATCGTACGGCGGTCGCACGCTGACGGCCGTACGTGCATATCAAAAAGTTTATATCAGCATTGAAGGCGCCCGGAATGATGAATGGTCGCGATGGATGAAACATTTACGGCAGTCGCCGCAAAGGTGGATTCGTGTAAAGGATGAAGGCGGAAACCCGATTGCAAAAAAAATCCTGTTTGAAAACGGGGCCGTCATTACGAAGCAATCAGGCGGCGGCGAACCGTTTGAATTTGTAGGTTATTTGCAGGACATACCGACCCAACAGGGCACGGAAAAAAGGTTTTGATATGGCAAAAAATACCGTTGTAACAATTACGAATTTGCCGTCCGAAACCGCTGCATTGTTGGGCGGGCGTACGTCTGTCGACCTGGAATTGCCGGGCAAATATTCTGTTCGATTAAGTAAATCCGTCGAACAATTATCGGTCGTGAATAAAATCAGCGTCGAGGGCGCATTGGGATTTTCCGCCCCGTTCACCCCGATTAACAACACGATATTTGCTGAATACATGACGCCCTTGACACTTGACCCGAGGGATACTTTTTTTCAGTGTCACGTTCTGATCGACGGCATACCGATTCAGTTTTCCCGGTTATTCGTCAGGCGTAAAAATACACGATCCCGCCAGTGGGAACTGGAACTTGCACGCAACCCGGATCACTGGGTCGAACTCGCTTCGCAAGTCAAAACGAACGAACTTGATTTCGGAACCTTTCAAATGGCCGGCGTCAATATTCTTGCATCCTGGGACGTGCCCGCGTACGAAGGTGATTACCGGGATTTATCCGGCGGGTACCCTGTTTACTGGCCGCTGATTGATTACGGCGGATGGGCCGACCAGACGTTGCCGCCGCAAGGCGCGACCGGTCGTTTCAAGTCCGTCGCGGTCGAAGATTTCCGCCCCTGGCTTTCCTTCAAATACATTTTACAGGCCGGTTTTTGCAAAATTGGGTGGACAATTGATTCGGTTCTGTTTGAATCTGACGTGTTTAAAAGGTTGTGGGTTTACGCCTTGCGCCCTGATTATTACATCGCGTCGGAAAATCAACGAGGCGGACGGGTGAACGGCGGTATCTATACACGGCAATTATTCAACGACGGCGACAAACTTCTTTTGGAAGATGTCAACGTCCTGGCCGATTATCGCGTCATTGATAATTCAACTTTACCTGTCAAGCGATTCGCCGGGGTAAAGAACTTTCCGGGCGTTGCCCTGAAATACCGGTTCTTTTTCAAAGGTGAATTTCATAACGACAGGGCGTTACCTTTTACCGCTTTCTTTTCCGTCATGGAAGTCGAGGAAATCGGCGGCGCCTATACATTCACCGGCGAAGATTTGTCCGCTGCACCCCTGCAAATTGACTTTGCACCGAACGAAAAAAAATCGGTCACGTTCGATCAGACTGTGACACTTGCGCCCGGTCAAATGGCCGCAATTCATGTTCCCGTCTTGCCGAACACTGTCGGCTTTTTTATTGAAAAGGGGTTTTATTTTGCCGTGTATCCGGCAAACGAATCGTATATGACGGATGACATTATCGACGTTCGCCTGTCCGTGTCTGACGATATGTCCATACTTGATTGGACAAAGGCTTTTGTTCAGTGCGCGAACGGTCGGCTTGAAACCGATTGGGAAACGAAAACCGTCACAGTCTTTCCGAACAAAACATCAAATGTTTGGGGCGAAGTCGCGCCGGGCTTCCTGTTG
>LNFM01005590.1_pt1 | contig 27511 bp, 26 predicted proteins | sample 596031 | NCBI WGS metagenome assembly LNFM01 (sample SAMN04254537, study PRJNA301005) | activated carbon metagenome | isolation source: dual media filters at the Ann Arbor, Michigan drinking water treatment plant | place: USA: Ann Arbor
TGGCGCGGCCGGGCGACAGCCTGCTGATCGGTGTGGACCTCATCAAGGAGCGCGCGACCCTCGAGCGGGCCTACGACGATGCGCTCGGCGTGACCGCAGCGTTCAACCGCAATCTGCTGGCGCGCATGAATCGTGAACTGGACGCCGACTTCGATCTGAGCCGCTTCCGGCATGTCACGCTGTTCAACGAGAAGCTGAGCCGCATCGAGATGCATCTCGAGAGCACGACGGCTCAATCCGTAACCGTCGACGAGCGCAGGTTCTCGTTCGCCGCCGGGGAACGGCTGCATACCGAGAACTCCTACAAGTACAGCGTCGAGAGCTTCGCTGCGCTCGCGGCGCAGGCAGGTTGGACGCTGACCGAATCCTGGACCGACGAGCGCCGCAGGTTCGCGGAGATCCTGTTCGAGGCTTAGACGATGTTGAGGTGGTCGATCCCGGACATGATGTCCTTCTCCTTGGCCTCGTGGCCGTGGAGCTTGATCGCGAGCCGCAGTTCGTTCATCGAGTCGGCGTTGCGCATCGCGTCTTCGTAGCTGATGTTGCCCGACTCGTAGAGGTCGAACAGCGCCTGGTCGAAGGTCTGCATGCCCAGTTCGCGCGACTTCTTCATGATTTCCTTGATCTCGTGCACCTCGCCCTTGAAGATGAGATCGGCGATGAGCGGCGAGTTCAGCATGATCTCGATGGCGGCGGAGCGGCCCTTGCTGTCCTTCTTCGGGATCAGGCGCTGGGAGATCATGCCCCTCAGGTTGAGCGACAAGTCCATCAGTAACTGCGCACGGCGCTCTTCCGGGAAGAAGTTGATGATACGGTCGAGCGCCTGGTTCGAGCTGTTCGCGTGCAGGGTGCACAGGCAGAGGTGACCGGTTTCGGCGAACGCGATGGCGTTCTCCATGGTCTCGCGTTCACGCACCTCGCCGATCAGGATGACGTCAGGCGCCTGGCGCAGGGTGTTCTTGAGCGCCATCTCCCATGACTCGGTATCCACACCCACTTCGCGTTGCGTGACCAGGCAGTTCTTGTGGTCGTGCACGTATTCGATCGGGTCTTCGATCGTGATGATGTGGCCGTGGCTGTTCTCGTTGCGGTAGCCGATCATCGCGGCGAGTGTGGTGGACTTGCCGGAGCCGGTCGCACCGACCACGATCACCAGGCCGCGCTTGGTCATCACCACGTCCTTCAACGTGTCCGGCAGGCCGAGATCTTCCATGCGCGGGATGGTCGTCGTGATGGTCCGCAACACGACGCCGACGCGCTGCTGCTGCACGAAGGCATTCACCCGGAACCGGCCGATGCCGGGCGGGTTGATGGCGAAGTTGCACTCCTTGGTGCGCTCGAACTCGGCGGCCTGCTTGTCGTTCATGATCGAGCGGGCGAGTTCCTGCGTGTGCACCGGCGTCAGGCTCTGGCTCGACACCGGCGTCATCTTGCCGTCCACCTTGAAGGCGGGGGGAAAGCCGGCGGTGATGAAGAGGTCGGACGCCTTCTTCGCCACCATCGCGCGCAGCAGGTCGTTGATGAATTTGCTTGCCTGATCGCGATCCATTCGAAACGCTCCTGAAGTGTTGCGCCGTCGCGCGTGCCGCGTCAGGCGGGAAAGAGGTCCTTGTTCGCCGCTTTGGTTCGGGCTTCCGGCGACGCGACGACACCACGCTGTACCAGCGTCTGCAGATTCTGGTCGAGGGTCTGCATGCCGTACTGCTGACCGGTCTGGATCGCCGAGTACATCTGGGCGACCTTGTTTTCGCGAATCAGGTTGCGGATGGCGGGCGTGCCGATCATGATCTCGTGCGCCGCGCAGCGGCCCTGGCCGTCCTTGGTCTTGAGCAGCGACTGCGAGATCACCGCGCGCAGCGATTCGGACAGCATCGCGCGGATCATTTCCTTCTCCGCGGCGGGGAAGACGTCGATGATCCGGTCCACGGTCTTGGCGGCTGAACTCGTATGCAGCGTGCCGAACACCAGGTGACCGGTTTCCGCGGCGGTCATCGCCAGGCGGATGGTTTCGAGGTCGCGCATTTCGCCGACCAGGATCACGTCCGGGTCTTCACGCAGGGCCGAGCGCAGCGCGTTCGAGAACGACAGCGTGTGCGGTCCGACCTCGCGCTGGTTGATCAGGCACTTCTTGGATTCGTGCACGAACTCGATCGGATCCTCGACGGTGAGGATGTGACCGTGCTCGTTCTCGTTGATGTCGTTCACCATCGCCGCGAGCGTGGTCGACTTGCCCGAACCGGTCGGACCGGTCACCAGGACCATGCCGCGCGGCTGCTGCGCGATTTCCTTGAAGATGTTGGGCGCCTTCAGGTCCTCGAGCGAGAGCACCTTGGAAGGAATGGTCCGCATCACCGCACCCGCGCCCCGGTTCTGCACGAAGGCGTTGACGCGAAAGCGCGCCAGGTTCGGGATCGAGAACGAGAAGTCGCATTCGAGCGTCTCTTCGTAGGTCTTGCGCTGACCGTCGTTCATGATGTCGTACACCATGGCGTGCACGTCCTTGTGCTCCATGGGCGGCAGATTGATACGCCGCACGTCACCATGCACCCGGATCATCGGCGGCAGGCCGGCCGACAGATGCAGGTCGGACGCCTTGTTCTTGACGACGAAGGCGAGAAGCTCGGAGATGTCCATCTATAATCCTTGCGCGTTCGGGTTCGGGAAGGACTCTTAACCGGAGATCAAGGAAGCTAGGAGCATGCCATGGGTGGCATGCTGCGCCGGCTCCGGAAGATGGAAGCGCGATCGATTATGGGGGGACTGCCTGAACGCCTGCAAGCCGTAGCCGGCCGGATCGCCTCTGCTGCGCGGGCGGCGGGTCGCGGGCCCGGCGACATCCGTCTGGTGGCGGTCTCGAAGACCTTCCCGCCCGAGCGGATTCGGGCCGCATTCGATGCGGGGCAACGCGATTTCGGCGAGAACTACGTTCAGGAAGCAGTCGACAAGATCGACGCGCTGGGTGCGCTGCCGATCACCTGGCACTACATCGGGCCGATCCAGAGCAACAAGACACGGACCATCGCCGAGCGCTTCCACTGGGTTCATTCGGTGGATCGCCTGAAGATCGCCGAAAGGCTCTCGGCGCAGCGGCCGTCCGGTTTGCCGCCGCTCGAGATCTGCCTGCAGGTGAACGTGAGCGGCGAGGAGAGCAAGAGCGGCGTGGCGCCCGGCGCAGTGAGCGCCCTCGCCGCCGCGGTGGCGCAACTGCCGAACCTGCGTTTGCGCGGGCTCATGGCGATTCCCGAGCCGACCGACGATGTCGACTTGCAGCGCAGCCGTTTCGCGACTTTGCGACAACTGCGTGACGCGACCGGGCTCGGTCTCGACACGCTTTCCATGGGTATGTCGGACGATCTGGAAAGCGCCATCGCGGAGGGCGCCACGATCGTGCGGGTCGGCCGGGCCATTTTCGGCGATCGCGGTTGAGCCCCTATACTTGACGATGCGGCTCGTATCGACGCGCCGGCCGTCCCACAACGACAAACCGAGGAGCCCCATGAAACAACCCCTGAAGCTGCTGCTCGCCGCGGCCCTTGCCGCCGGCGCCGGATCCGCCAGCGCCGATGAAGGCTGGAGCACGCTCAACACCTACGAGACGATCACGGTCAACGCGACACCGGACCAGGCCTGGGCCGCCATCAACCGTTGGGATGCCCTGCAGACCTGGTGCCCCGCCTTCGAGAAGACCGAGATCGTGAGCGGCGGCACCGACGTTGGTTCGGTCCGCGCAATCACGCTGGCCAATGGCCCCACCTTCACCGAAGAGCTCCTGGCGCTCGACGGGGCGGGCATGTCGCTGCGCTACAAGATCATCGACTCGCCGCTGCCTATCGTCGAGTATGTCTCCGGGATGCGCGTGGTGAGCGTTGCCAAGGGCACCTCCGAGATCATCTGGTTCAGCAGCTACAAGCGCCGCGCGAAGGACAATCCCGGTCCGGATGCGAACGACGAAGCCATGCAGAAGCTGGTGGGTGGCCTGTACAAGGCCTGCCTCGCCAACGCCAAGAAAGTGGCCGAGGGCAAGTGACGCAGGCAATCCACGGTGGTGTGGCGCCTCCGGGCGCTCAACACCCCTCAGCATGAAGCTCGCATTCATCGGCGGCGGCAACATGGCCACCGCGCTGATCGGCGGTATCCTGAAAAGCGGTACTGCGGCGGCCGACGTGCGGGTCGCCGATATCGTGCCCGAGGCGCGCGAGCGCATGCAGGCGGAGCTGGGTGTGACTGCTGTTGCGTCCGCCGCGCAAGCGGCAGCCGGTGCAGATTGCATCGTCTTCGCGGTCAAGCCGCAGCAGTTGCGTGCCGTTGCCTCGGAGGTCGGCGACGCGGCGCGAAAGGCGCTCATCGTGACCATCGCCGCGGGGGTGCGCACCGGAGATCTCGGCCGCTGGCTGGGCGGGCACGAGCGCATCGTGCGTGTCATGCCCAACACGCCCGCGCTCGTCGGCGCCGGGATGTCGGCGCTGTTCGCGTTGCCGTCCGTGAGCGCTGCCGAGCGCAAGGCCGTCGAGCAGCTCTTTGCGGTGGTCGGGAAAGTGCTATGGGTCGACCGTGAGACCCAGATCGACGCGGTCACCGCGGTCTCCGGCAGTGGCCCGGCTTACGCGTTCTACCTGGTCGAAAGCATGGAGGCTGCCGCTCGGCAGCTTGGGTTCGACGCTGAAGCCGCGCGGCTGCTCAGCGTGACCACGTTGCTGGGGGCGGCCAAGCTTGCGGACGCGAGCCCCGAATCGGCCGAGGTGCTGCGGGCCCGGGTAACGTCCAAGGGCGGAACCACGGAACGGGCCTTGTCCGTGCTCGAAGGGCATGCCGTGAAGCAGCATTTCGTCGAAGCCATCCTTGCCGCCGAGGCCCGCTCGCGCGAGCTGGGCGAAGCCGCCGGCAGGGACTGACAGTGTTCTCGAACGCCATCGTCTTCCTGCTCCAGACCTTCCTGGGTCTGTTCTCCATTGCGTTGCTGCTGCGGTTCTACCTCCAGTTGGTCCGTGCCCCCGCCCGCAATCAGGTCTCCCAGTTCCTGGCGGCACTGACGGATTTCGCCGTTCGTCCGGCGCGGCGCGTCATTCCCGGCCTCTGGGGCATCGATCTGTCGACCCTGGTCCTCGCCTGGCTGGTCGAACTGCTGCTGCTGGTCGCCGTGCTGTTCGTCGTCGGCCAGACCCTGGGCGCCGAAGTGGGCCTGTCCGTCATCGGGCTGATCCTGCTGGCGGGAGTGAATGTCCTGCGGGCAAGTCTGTACATCCTGATGGGGGCGCTGATCGTCCAGGCCGTCCTGTCGTGGGTGGCACCCCACAGCCCGATCGCCCCGGTCGTGAACACGCTGACCCGCCCCCTGCTGCGGCCGATCCAGCGCCGCATTCCGCCCGTGGGCGCGGTCGACCTGTCACCCCTGTTCGCGATCGTCGCCTGCCAGCTGGCGCTGATGTTGCCCCTGGCCTGGCTCGATTCCCTGGTGAGAACGCTGCTGTAAGGCCTCGGCCCGGTGTTTGGTACGATGCTTGCTGCACCCTGGTCCATTTAGACCGGGTGCTCACGTGCCCAGCCGCTGCCCGAACCAGCCATGAGCCAACTCGAAAGCCTAGTTGCCCAGTATTCGCAATGGCGCGACCAATTGCGTGCGGGCATCGAGGCCTATCACGCCTGGCTCGATTCCCACGGTCACGTGGACATCCAGCGCTCGCTGCGGCTCTACGACCTGGCCGAGAGCCTGCGCAACGACCGCATGACCCTGGCCTTCCTGGCCGAGTTCTCGCGCGGCAAGACCGAGCTCATCAACTCGATCTTCTTCTCCGATTTCAAGCAGCGGCTGCTGCCCTCGAACGTGGGCCGGACCACCATGTGTCCGACGGAGATCTTCCACGACGCCGCGGAGGAACCCTACATCCGCCTGCTGCCGATCGAGACGCGCAAGTCCGACGAGACCATCGCCGCGCTCAAGCACAAGCCGATCGAGTGGGTGAAGGTGAAGTTGAACCTCGACAATTTCGAGGAGCTGCAGAAGGCGCTGTCCACCCTCGCACAATCGAAGAGTGTGGCGATCGAGGAAGCCGACGCGCTCGGCCTGCTCGTCGAAGGCGACATCTTCACCACCACGGTGATCAAGCGGCGCGTGTCGCGAGTCGACATCCCCGCGTGGCGCCACGCGATGATCAACTTTCCCCATCCGCTGCTGAAGAGCGGGTTGGTGATTCTCGACACGCCCGGCCTCAATGCGCTGGGTACCGAGCCCGAACTCACCGTGAGCATGATTCCCAATGCGCACGCGGTGCTGTTCCTGCTCGCCATGGACACCGGCGTCACCAAGTCCGACCTCGAGGTCTGGCAGAAATTCGTCCAGGGCAAGGTCGCTCGCTCGCTCGCCGTGCTGAACAAGATCGATCTCATGTGGGACGATTTGAAGTCCGAGACCGAGATCGAAACCAACATCCAGCGGCAGATCGACGAGACTGCACACACCCTCGACTTGCCGCGCAATCACGTCATCGCCATCTCGGCGCAGAAGGCGTTGCTCGCGAAGATCCGCAACGACTCGGTGTTGCTGGAGCGCAGCCGAATCAAGCAGCTGGAACGCCTGCTCGCCGAAGAGATCATTCCTGCCAAGCAGGAGATCCTTCGTGCGGCCGTGTATCGCGAGATCGGCACGATGGTCGAGGGTTCGCTCGAAGGCGTGCGCTCGGCGCTCACTTCGACTTCGAGCGAACTGCAGGAGCTGTCGCAGCTCTCCGGCAAGAATCGTGATCTCGCCCGCGCCATGCTGGGCCGCCTGGAGCAGGACAAGGCGGTCTACCAGCAGAACATGGAAGCGTTCAAGACCAACTACGGCGTCGCGCTGAAGCAGGGCCATCAACTGCTGGGCACGCTGTCCGACGATGAGCTGGACCGGATGCTCTCCGAGAACCAGAAATCGATCGAAGGCAGCTGGACCACGGCGGGGCTCATGAAGAGCATGAATGCGCTGTTCGACAAGTTCGGCGAGGAGGCCAACAAGATCCTCGAGTTCGCGACCGAAGCGAAGAAGTTCGTCGACGGCGTCTACCAGACATTCCACGAGAAGCACGGCTTTCCGAAGCTGTCGCCGCCCAGCCTCAATCTCGAGAAGCACATTCTCAAGATGAACACGTTGCGCGACGTCACCGACAAGTTCTGCCGCGACCCGGTCAATGTCATGACCGAGAAGCACTTCCTCGTGCGCAAGTTCTATGGCGGCCTCGTGGCCGAAGCGAAGACCGTGTTCCAGCAGGTGCGCGGTGAGTTCGAGGCGTGGCTGAAGGGCGCCCTGGTGCCGCTGTCGATGCAGTTGCGCGACCACCAGAAGCTGCTCGAACGTCGGGTGGAAAGCATCCGCAAGATCAGTGGTGACATCAGTTCACTGCAGGATCGGGCGAAGTTGCTCGAATCCTCTCGCGGCGATCTGCAGAAGCAGGTGGACGAGCTGTCTCACATCAAGACCGTGATCGCCGGTCATACGGAGAAGCCGCGGGCCAAGGTGGCGTAGTCGTCGGTTGTCGGCGATTCGGTAGGACTGCTGCCCCCATCCCAACCTTCCCCCACGCTGCGCGCGGGGGAAGGAGCGTACTTCAACGACGCCGCGACAATAGGCACTCCTTCCCCCGGCTGCGCCGGGGGAAGGTTGGGATGGGGGCAAGCGAACAAAGAAAAAGGGCGCCCGACCCTTGAGCGAGCGCCCTGACCTATATTGAAGCTCGACCAAAGCGCCGCACCGCTTGATGTGAGAGGGCCCGTGCGCCCCGGCTTCGCCGGCCGCTGGCCCACCGCGGCAGCAGACGTCTCAACCTTTCACACAAACCACCTGCTTCAGGGTGTGCACCACCTCGACCAGATCGCTCTGCGCCGCCATCACCGCGTCGATGTCCTTGTATGCGGCCGGCGTTTCATCGATCACATCCTTGTCCTTGCGGCACTCCACGCCTTCAGTGGCCGCGCGATGGTCCGCCAGCGTGAAGCGCTCCTTCGCCTTGGTACGGCTCATCGCGCGACCGGCCCCGTGCGAGCAGCTCTCGAAGCTCTCCGGATTGCCCTTGCCGCGCACGATGTAGCTGCGAGCACCCATGCTGCCGGGAATGATCCCCAGCTCGCCGAGCTTCGCGCTCACCGCGCCCTTGCGGGTGACGTAGACGTCTTCGCCGAAATGGCGCTCCTGTTGCACGTAGTTGTGATGGCAGTTGACCGCTTCGACGTGGCTCCCGAACTTCTTGCGCAGCGTGGCCTGCGCCGCCTCGATCACGCGCTTCATCATCACTTCGCGATTCAGCGCGGCAAACGACTGCGCCCAACCCACGGCCTTCACGTAGTCGCCGAAGTAGCGGTTGCCTTCCTCGAAGTACGCAAGATCGCGGTCCGGCAGGTGCACGTCGTTGCGCATGGCGTCCTGACGGGCCAGTTCGATGAACATCGTCCCGATCGCGTTGCCCACGCCGCGCGAACCCGAGTGCAGCATGAACCACACGGCACCCTCTTCATCCAGACACACTTCGATGAAGTGGTTGCCGGTGCCGAGCGTACCCAGGTGTTTGCGGTTGTTGGTGTTCTTGAGCTTCGGAAAGTCGTTGCACAGATCCGTGAAAGCCGGCTCGAGCTGCGCCCAGGCGTAGTTCACCGTGCCCGGCACGTTTGCCCAGGCACCCGGATCGCGCGCACCCGGCGCTCGGCCGTGCGGCACCGAGCGTTCGATCGCCGAGCGCAGCGGCGCCAGGTTGTCCGGCAGGTCTTCTGCGCGCAGCGTGGTCTTCGCCGCCATCATGCCGCAGCCGATATCCACGCCGACCGCGGCCGGAATGATGGCCTTGATCGTGGGGATCACGGAACCGACCGTCGCACCAATGCCGACATGCACGTCCGGCATGGCCGCGATGTGCTTGAACACGATGGGCAGGCGCGCCGCCTTGGTGAGCTGCAGGCGTGCTTCGTCCTCGACCGGCACGCCGCGAGTCCACATCTTGACGGGTACGCCGTCGGTCACTTCCTGTTCGATGTACTGGGTACTCATGTCAGTTTCCCTTCTCCATGGGGAACACGCCATTGCGCTCTCCCCAAACATGCACCCCATGGTGCATTCTTTCTCCGCCCGCCGGACAGCGCCAGCAGGACGCCATCTTCCAGCTACTCCCTCCCCCATCCCCGATGGGGGAGGGTTGGGGAGGGGGCAAGCACCTGCACGTCACTTCGGTTGTGTCCACGCGCGAGCATCCCGTCGGATGCGGTGTCTCGTTGCACGAGGCGAGGCCAGGGCCGCGCACATCCCGCGCCGCCAACACCATTTCACGCGGCAACGGAGTGCATGGACACACCGAAGTGAGCGGATGACGGACCGGACCCCCGGTCCATCCTCCACAATGAGCTTTGAAAGAACATCCGCCGACAGGGCGGTGCTGCAACTGCAAAAAAGCAAAAGGCCCGGATCCTTGCGGAATCCGGGCCTCTGACGGGCAGAGCTTGGAGGGGTACGAGCGCCTTAAGGTGCTCCCTCTCCCGGATAGGCATGACCAACGCTGCGATCGAATCCATCGAGGTTCGATAGCGATGTCGGATGCACATTCGTGGTCGGCATGACGAACGACAGCATCGCCCGGACACACGCGCGCGCAACCGGACCCTGGACGGGCCTGGCGGCTATGACGGTGTATGCGGGTTTCACGATGCAGCCTCTCGAATGCAGTGCTCGCAGGAGCGAAGGGCGCGGACTGTAAATAGTCTTTACGGGGCCGTCAACCCCCTGCGACAATAATTCTTCTACGAGTTTCATCATAAGGACCATGAGCAACATCACCATCACCCGCCGGCAGAACGTGCTTGCGCTCTTCCAGGCCTACATCGAGAAGGCGCTCGCCACGGGCGCCTCGCCCAAGGGGTTGGAGCAGTCCTTCGCCGCATCGGTGGAGATCTCCCCCAGCATGTGGAGTCAGTTGAAGGCGTCGCGCCCCATCGGCGACAAGCTCGCGCGCCAGATCGAACAGCATTGCGGCAAGCCTGCCGGGTGGCTCGACGAGGAAAGGGCCGATGCCACCCCCACGGCGACCGAGAAGGCTTTTCTCGATCTAGCGCTGAAAGCGTGGCGGGCCACCAACAGTGCCGGCCGGAAAGAACTGCGCGCACGGCTGAAGGACATGATCCTCAACGCAGCTTGACCAGCCCGTTCAGGACCTGATCGAGGCCCCCGAACACCGAGATCCGGTCGATGCGCTCGGCCACACGCTCCAGCGTCTCGAGCTCCTTCAGGCGCAGGGCGACAGGGTTGTCTTCCATCACCTTTGCCGTGTTGAGCAGCGAACGCGTAGCAGCGGTCTCCTCGCGCCGGCGGATCCCGTTGGCCTCGGCAGCCTTCCCGGCCTCCACCACCTGGGCGAGGATGGTCTTCATCTCGCCCGGCAGCACGATGTCCTTCACGCCCACGCTCTCGAGCGACAGGCCGTAGGGCGAAAGCCGCTCGCGAACCTGAGTGCTCACGATATCGTCGATCAGCGTCTTGTTCTCCAGCAGCTCGTCGAGCGAGCGCGTCCCTACCGCGGACCGGAGACCGAACTGCAGCTCGCGATAGAGCTGTTCCTCGGGCTTCGCCAGTTCGTTGTAGGCCTTCACCACGTCGATGACGCGCCAGGTAGCCGACAGGTTGACACGCAGCCCGACCTTGTCGCGGGTCAGGATCTCCTGTCCCGTGACTTCCGTCACCTGCAGCCGAAGGTCCACCAACTTCACTGTCACGTCGCGGTTGAACTTCCAGAACGCGTGCGCGCCCGGCGTCAGCAGCCGATCGATCTTGCCGTCGATCCACAGGATGCCGGCCGCGTAATCGGGCACCAACACCTGCAGGACACCGGAAAGACCGGTCACCGCTCGCGCTCGCGCTTCGTTCGGCGCAATACGAGTCGCCAGTGCCGTCGGTACCTCCGCCGACCCAGCGATGTCGATGGTCTCGACGGCCACGTCGACCAGCCCGTCCTTCCAGTAAAGACGACGGCTCCCGGGCGGCAGCACTTCCACCGGCATACCGTTCTCGGTGCGCAGGCCCACCTGGTTCTCGCCGAGCACCACGTGCACGAACTCGGCCGCCACGACCGCAGGCTCCTTCGCCATCAGATAATCCGCCAGACGGTGCGTGAACGCGGGTTGCTCGAGCGAGAACAGCTCCACGCTCATGCTGTCCAGCCCCTCGTACAGCCAGTACGTCCCGGGACGCAGGATGCGATCGAAATCGCCGTAGCGCAGCAGCAGGCCGCGCTCGTGCTTTCGCACGACTACGCGCTTCATGAACATCGGTTTCTCCTTCTTCCTTGCTGATTGAATGGGTGCCGTTACAGCGGCGGCGGCGGGCAACGAATGCCGGGGTCGGGGGTCACGGCGCGCTTCGTGGCAGTACCGTTGCCAGAAGTTGACCGTGGACGCGCAACCCTGCTTGTTCGGTGCACGAGCTGCCGCCGCTGATGAACTGCCTGAGCTTAGATGGCTGTGTTTAGGCAGGGCTCACGTCCGGCGGATGGTCTTGCGACCGGTACTGCTGGATTTGCTGTCCAGTCATTGGAGCGGGAGTCGAACCCGCGACTTGCGCACGATGAGTGCGTCGCTCTACCGACTGAGCTATCCAGTGGAGGTGAAGCGGGGAATCGAACCCCGACCCTTGCGGGCGTCCAACGCTTCACCGGATTCATCGTTTCCCGCTTGGCGGCATGTACGGTGACGACGGGGCATGCCCGGTCGCCGCACACCGGCAGGGCTTGTGAACCCTGACCTGTGAGCCTTCGCGTTTCGCGACGAAAGCGTCTGGCGCGGGATCGAGCCTGAGCGCGATCCTGCGCAATCAATATGGTCCCCTCGGTCCGAGTCGAAGACGGTGAGTCACCCCCACGCTCTCTGCGTTCGCTGCCCCCATGGGGGGGCGCCAGCACCAAGGGGCGGCCCGGCGGAACTGATATGCCTCGCGGCCCCGGTTTCTGTGACCAGTGCGTAGTCCAGTTTCGCCACGAGGGGAAGAGTTGTTGTGTGGTGCATGCGCTTGGGGGTGACCGGCCGGAATTGAACCGGCATCGGCGGAGCCACATTCCGCCGCTCTGCCGTTGAGCTACGGCTACACCCAAGCGCACGCCGGATATGGTCTCGGTGGCAGGCCTCGAACCTGCGGCCTCGTGATCCCAAATCACGCGCGCTCCCAACTGCGCCACACCGAGGGTAGTGCTTGGACTGGACGGTCCGATTCGAACGGACGCGGGCTTGCGCCTTCCGGTTTGCGGCCGGATGCCTTCGACCACTGGGCTACGTCCAGAATGGTGGTGCCGAGAGAAGGTTTCGAACCTCCGACGCACGCGCCTTCAACGCGCCGCTCTACCGGCTGAGCTATCTCGGCGAAAGTGGTGCCTCCGACGACGATTCGAACGCGCGGCCTGCCGCATGTATGGCGGCTGCCACGCAGAGGCGGCACGGATGTACCAGAGGTGGAGCGGATGACGAGCCTCGAACTCGTGACCTCGACTTTGGAAGAGTCGCGCTCTGCCTGCTGAGCTACATCCGCGGAATTGCAGGATTCGCCTTCGGCCAGTGCCGAGGTCTTCCTGCGCCGAATTGTCAAAGAGCGATCACCAGCCGGCGCCATGGCCGACCCGTGAGTGGAAATGAAAAAGGCCCGGATCCTTGCGGTATCCGGGCCTCTGCGAACAGAGCTGTCGGGCGCGCGCGCCTACGCGCTCGGCCCTCCCGGATACACAAGATTCGCGAACTGCGCGGGGTGCCTGTGACAACCCGCCGGACGAGCGACCTCACCACGCGATGCCGGCGACGGCATGCCGGCCGAGTGCGCGAGCGCGGGTGAACCCGATAGGGGTCCGCGTGCAGCAGCATTGGTGATGGAAATCATGGTTTCGTGTTGACGAGAATCGAAGCTCGGTCGAGCAATGGCGACGCAATGTAAAGACTCTTTACTTGTTCGTCAACCCCTGGAACAATGCCGGCCTCGAAATTGTCCGGAACAGATCCGGCGTACGCGCAAGCGCACGCCGCGAAGCCGCAGGAGACCGCGATGCGCGATGACATGAGCAAGGTACTGGTCGAGAAGCCCCGCGGCGGGCTTCGATCGGCGTACGACACGCGTGGCACCCGCAGAAAATGGCGCAACCGGATCGATCGCGATGGCGAGAGCGCACCGCTCCGTTACGGTATCCGGCGGGACGCGAGGGAGCGCAAGGGTTTCGGTGAGAACCTCAATCCGCTCTACCGGTATCTGAGCAAGCAGATCCATCGCCCCTGGGCGAAGGTCTACAGCGAGCTCAGCGCGCACATCGATCGACGCAACACCGTGCAGGCGCATCTGTTCCAGCACATCGACGATCGCGTGGCCATCCAGACGTTCTGGCGCGACGGTCGCGTGTTCGTCCATCAATACAGCAAGCCAGTTCCCCTGGAAGTGTGCGGGGTGGACCTGTACGTACACCCGCTGACCGGCATCCTCCTGCCGAATCGAACGGCCGCGGGTGTGCGTCAGCGCTGGAAGGAGGCGTGCTGCACCCGAAAGGTGGCGCCGAATCCCGATCGCCGTATCGGCCTGCCGGGCATGTCCGTCGATCGGCAGTGGCACCGGGTCAAGGGCATCTGGTACGAGGCGTCGCTCTGCCTTCTGGAGACTGGCCCGGAAGCAGCGCCGGCCTACGACGTGGTGCTGGGCTCCCTCGTGAACCGCGACAGCAAGAAGGTGCTGGCAGCAACCTACGGATTCAACGACGTCTACGCGTGGTCGAAGCGCCAGCTTCCCGGCAAGACGCTCCGCAAGCATGGGTTGGAGTCGAAGGCAGAGTAGCCGCACACGCGGCATCTACTCGGCGAGTTCATCCTGCGGTGCTGCTACTCGGCGTCCTCCCTGCGGCTGCGCCAGAAATTGCCGAAATCGAACGAGACCTGCAAGTGATGCTTGATCGCCAGCAGGTAAACGTTCGTTGCGGACTTGCGCGAATCGGCAACGCTGCCGATCGAGTAGAGCAGGAGATAATCTCCCGACAGGTACTCGCGGACCTCGACGTTGCCGAACTGCTTGATCAGAGAGGCCAGTCGATCCCGTGCTTCGACAGACTGCGCCGTCCGAGTGAGGAATCGGCGCCCGATGCGCGGATGGCGCTCGAGGCTGTCAACTACCAATGCAAGATCGTCGAGCAGGGTCGCGTAAGCCTGGGGTGCTTCGCGTTCAGTCCAGAACCCTTCGATCTGCGCCAGGTTCGCCTCGAAGTTCGCTGTGAACCGGACGATGCTTCTGGAGGCTGCCACAGCTCAGCGGGTCTTGCGGCGGGCTCCGGCGGTTCTCCTGTTGACTTGCCCGAGGCTCGCGAGGGCTTCCCGTGCGTCGCGAACCCGGCCTGCCGCCACGTCTGCCAAGCCTTGCTCCACTTCGTCGATCAGAACGAGGTGGATGCGTTCCCGCTCCAGGCGGTGATAGTAGTCGAGGCGTTCGGCATCGATCAGCGCGACATAGCTCTCGCCGTTCTTCGTGATGATCTTCTCGGCGCCAGCTTTCACCTGGTCGGCGAGTTCGGAGAGATTGGCTCGAGCCTGGGTGAGTGGCACGACGTCGGCGGCAGTGATGGTCATGGGGTTCCACGAAATCAGTATCGAATTCTGTACAGTTTACCTGCCTTCGAGCCTTGTGACCATCAAGGGCGGCACGGGAAACGCACCGGGCGGCATCGTTGTGGCAGGAATCGGGTTTTTGGCTGGCAGGTTCGGGTCGTGACACCCGATCGCATACCCGATTGCACCCATTCCTGGCTGCTCGCGGATGGCCCGATCATCTCGACCTTCTGCGAAGGCCCTTCAATGCCGGCGCCGCCTCCGCCAGCGCCGCGAACAACACATCCAGACCGAACTCGAACACCGCATCGAGGCTCTGGACCGTCAGGTGCGGCGCGACCGCGCGCACTCGCGGAAAGGCGATCTGCTCCGGATCGTGCTCGAGCCGCAGCGGCGTCGCATCCGCGATCCGCTCGCGGCTCGCCACGTCCGCCATGCCCGAGCCGCTCGCGAAGTTGCCGATCAGGCGGAACCAGCGGGCCGCTTGCTTCGCGTCGAACCCCAGGTCGGCGAACATCTCCAGGATCACCTCGTAGAAAGCGAAGGCTCGCTCGGTGTTGAAGCGCCGCGCCGCCAGCAGTATGAACGCCGGCGGATGGCGCAGCGCCATACCGCGATAGCGGGTGACGAGGGCTCGCAATCGGTCGAGCGGTGCCATGGCATCGCGGGCCGGGATTTCCACCTCGTCCAGCAACTGCTCCATCACCGCATCCAGCAGATCGCCCTTGCTCGGAAAGTGGTGGTACAGCGCCATCGCCTCCACGCCCAGCCGCGCGCCGAGCCGGCGCATGGACAGGCTCTCCAGCCCCTCTTCGTCGATCAGGGCGAGGGCGGCCAGGGCGATGCCCTGCCGCGACAGCGGCATGCGCTCACCGCCTGCGGTTCGCTTTCGGGGTGATTGGGCCATAACGCACTTTACACCGTAAAGGTAGTTGGGTACATTGCCTTTACGCTGTAAGGCATAGACAGCAGGTGCGCCCGGGCAGAGGCATCCGCCGGGCGAAATGGGGCGACCCCGCCGAGGGCCGCCGCGTAGTCGGACCCTTTTGAAGGAGAATCGCCATGGAAGCTGAAGAGGTCGTCGCCCTGATGATTCCGTTGACCTGGTTGGCCATGCTCGGGTTGGAGGCGCTCGGAACCGGCCGTCGCTGGCCCGCGATCCGCCTGTGGCGCACGAAAGGCGCCGCCTTCTTCGTGATGCTGATGGGCCTGAACGCCGTGCTGCCGGCGCTGCTGCCGCCGTCGGTCACCGCGCACCACCTCTTCGAGGGTGCCCGGCTCGGTGTGGTGCCCGGCGCCGTCGTGGGATTCCTCGTGCTGACCTTAGGCAATGCGCTGCTGCACCGCGCCTATCACCGCTTCGACATCCTCTGGCGTTGGGTGCATCAGCTCCACCATGCGCCCCATCGGCTCGACGTGCCCGGCGCCGTCGTATTCACACCCTGGGAGGTCACGCTCAACATTGCCATGTTCCAGCTCGTCATCGTCTTTCTGCTGGGGCTCGATCCGCTGTCTGCTGCGATCGTCGGTTACGTCGCCGTCTTCTACGGCCTGTTCCAGCACTTCAACATCCGCACGCCGAAGTGGCTGGGCTACTTGATCCAACGACCGGAATCCCACGGCGTTCATCACCGTCGCGGCTTTCACGCCTACAACTATTCCGACCTGCCGTTGTGGGACCTGCTCTGGGGCACGTTCAGGAATCCCAAGGAGTACCTGGGCGACGTGGGGTTCGAAGGCGGCGCCGCGACGCGCATCGCGCCCATGCTCGTCGGGCGGGATGCGAACGCCGCGACTTACGGCCCACACAACCGCGGCCGCATCGAAACTGCGGGCAATCCGGCATGAGCCTGTCGCCCAGGGAGGCGGCGATGCTGGCCGATGACGTCGAAGCAGCGGCCTTCGTGGATCTGTTCGAAGCCGCTCCGGCCGCGTTGCGATCGCGGCTGGGGCTGCACGTCGAACACGTGGGCGATGCGACGTTGCTGGTCGCGCCCGGGCTGCCTTCGTCGATGTTCAATCGCGCCATCGGCCTCGGCCTCCGCCAGCCCGCGACGACGCAGGCCGTCGCGTCGATCATCGATGTCTATCGTCGCAACGGGCTCGAGTCCTGGTGGTTGCACTGGAATCCGTGGGCTGCGCCGGATGGCTTCACCGCGCAACTGACCGGCCTGGGTTTCACGGTGCCGGCACGGCGTAGCTGGGCGAAGGTCTTGCGCCCCACTTCGTTCCCACCCGAACGCTCCACCGACCTCGAGATCGCTATCGCGCGCGACGACCAGGCCGATGCAACGACAAAGGTCATCGCTGCCGTCTTCGACATGCCGCCATACATGGGCGACTGGATGAGAGCCCTGCACGGACGACCGCGGTGGAAGCTGTACACCGTCACCGATGCGGCCACCATCGTCGGCGGTGGCTGCCTGTTCATCGATGCAGAGGCCAGTTGGCTCGGGATGGGTGCCATCGCACCAACCCATCGGCGCCGTGGCGCACACGGCGCCTTGATGGCGTGCCGGATCGCCGACTCCGCCCTCGCAGGAGCCCGCTACGCGATCACCGAGACGGGCGAGCCGATCACCGACGAACCCAATCCGTCGCTGGCAAACATGCGGAGGTGCGGATTCGAGACGGTGGCTTCGCGGTTGAACTTCGCCGGACCGGCGTAGCGTCCGACACCACTGCAATGCCGCGCGGCCGGTCACAGCGTATATCCTCGTGCGACCGGTGCTGTCCGGCTGAAGACCTCGGACAGCGGCCGTTGCATCGGTACTCTCGAGACAGGCATGACCTCCATTGCTCCCCTGGCGCCTCCTGCGCAGCCACAATCGCCGCACCCGCGACGTGTGTTCGTGCTCGGTGCCACCGGGACCATCGGCCGCGTGACCGTTCGCGCGCTGGTGCGGCGCGGTCACGAGGTCGTCTGCTTTGTGCGCCCGAGAGCCGGTGTCGGCGGCGCGCTCGCCCCGGACGCAAGCACCCGAGTTCTCGCGGGCGCCACCGTACGGTTCGGCGACGTACAAGACCCAGCCTCGTTAAGGCGCGATGGTCTCCGGGGCGAACGCTTCGATGCCCTCGTGTCGTGCCTGGCCTCGCGCACCGGTGCACCGAGCGACGCCTGGGCCATCGATCACCGAGCGAACGTGCAGGCATTCGAGGCGGCCCACGACGCGGGCGTGTCGCATGCCGTGCTGCTCTCCGCCATCTGCGTGCAGAAGCCGTTGCTCGCCTTTCAGCACGCCAAGCTGGCATCCGAGAAGGTGCTGGCGGAGTCCGGCATGGCCTACTCCATCGTGCGGCCGACGGCGTTCTTCAAGTCGCTGTCGGGACAGGTCGAGCGGGTGAAGCAGGGCAAGCCGTTCGTGGTGTTCGGTGACGGCACGCTGACGGCGTGCAAACCCATCAGCGACGACGATCTCGCGGATTACATTGCCGACTGCCTCGACGACGAAAGCCGTCGAAACCGAGTGCTGACGATCGGCGGGCCGGGGAAGGCCATCACGCCGCGCCAGCAGGGCGAGCACCTGTTCGCGTTGCTCGGGCGCGCGCCTCGGTTCAAGCATGTGCCGGTGGCACTACTCGACGGCATCATCGGTGTGCTGGGAACCGTCGGGCACGTGGTGCCCGCGCTTGCGGCGAAGGCGGAGCTTGCGCGCATCGGTCGCTACTACGCCACCGAGTCCATGCTCGTCCTCGATCATGCCACCGGTCGCTACGATCCGGACGCCACGCCTTCAACCGGCAGGCAGACGCTGTTCGACTTCTACGCGAGCCTCATCGGCGGCGCCGCTGCGCCCGAGCGCGGCGATCACGCCGTCTTCTGAAGCTCACCGACCAAGGAACGCTTCGACGGCAGCAAGGGAATCCGCCGCCGCCTCTTCATGGGGTAGATGACCTGCGGTCGGGAACGACGCCAGCCGGGCATCCGGCAGCGTCTTCAGATAGTCCGCCGAGTTTGCGAACGGGATCATTGCATCGCGCTCGCCCCAGACCAGCAAGGTCGGTGCGCGGATGGCCGCAAGCAACGGCCGCGGATCGACGAGCACCGTCTGCCGCATGCGATCCAGCATCGCCTGGCGGGCGCCCGGCGCTTGGATGAGATCGTAGTAGCGATCGAGCAGCGCATCGCTGAGAAACTCCGGGCTCGCATAGGCAGGCTTAAGGTTCATCCGCAGAAGCGACTTCGGCAGCACGTAGCGTATCAACCCGAGGACGCTCGGTACCTCGGGCGCCTTGCCATACTCGAATCCCGGGCTCGCGAAACCGTCGGGTGACACCAGCACCAGCCGATAAACACGCTCGGGGTGCGTCGCCGCGAATGTCCACGCAATGCGACCGCCGATCGAATGGCCGACGATGTCCGCGCGCTGCAGGCCGAGCCGGTCCATCAGGGCGAGTAGCAACTCGATGCTGCGCACGTCGGTATAGTCGGCAGCCGGGTCCGGCAAGCTCAGCCCGCTGCCGGGCAGGTCGAAGCGAATCACTCGGTGCTTGCGACCGAGGCCCTCCGCCCAGGCGTCCCATGTCTGCAGGCTCGCACCGAAGCCGTGGATCAGGATGATGGCCGGAGCGTCACGTGGACCGCTGTCGCGAACGTGCAGCCGCCAGTTGCCCACTTGCATCATGTCGCCAGGGGCGAGCAGGTATCTGGCTTCGAGGAGGCTTCGGTCTTCGTCGGGCGTCCAAATCCACCAGGCGAGCAGCGCGCTAGCCATTATCGCGACGGCAAGGAGCATCCTTCTCACGAGTTCCTTTACTGCGGTCCGACCAAACTTGAAGACGCCCGCTTGTCGAGCGACCGCCGCGAGATACCCAACTTGGGCAGATCCTGGTCAGACCGCGGTGCGTTCGGCAAGTGGACCGGGGTGAGATGTCCCGATCACCTATACCAGAACGATGTCGTACTGCTCCTGGTTATACAGCGTTTCCACCTGCAACCGGATCGGTTTCCCGATGAACTCCTCCGCCATCGCCAGGCTCTGCGCCTCTTCATCGAGAAACGTATCGATGACCTTCTGCGAAGCCAGAATCCGAAACTCCCGCGCATCGAACTGCCGCGCCTCTCGCACGACTTCGCGCAAAACCTGGTAGCACACCGACTGCGCAGTCTTCAGCTCACCGCGCCCATGGCACGTAGGACACGGTTCACACAACACGTGAGCCAAGCTCTCACGCGTGCGCTTCCGTGTCATCTCCACGAGCCCAAGCGTGGTGAACCCGTTCACCCCCACGCGCGTCCGATCCGTCGACAACGCCTTGCGGAACTCCGCCAGCACCGCATCCCGGTGCAGGTCGTTGTCCATGTCGATGAAGTCGATGATGATGATCCCGCCCAGATTGCGCAGCCGCAGTTGCCGCGCTATCACCTGTGCGGCTTCGAGATTGGTCTTGAAAATGGTGTCGTCGAAGCTGCGCCCGCCGACGAAGCCGCCGGTGTTCACGTCGACGGTCGTCAACGCTTCGGTTTGGTCGAGGATGAGGTAGCCGCCCGACTTGAGTGCCACCCGGCGCGCGAGGGCGCGCTCGATCTCGTCTTCGACACCGTAGACGTCGAACAGCGGCCGGTCGCCGGTGTAGTGTTGGATGCGGTCGAGCATCGGCAGGTTGTAGTCACTGGCGAAGGTGGTCAGGCGCTGAAAGGTCTCGCGCGAATCCACCAGGATGCGTTCGGTGTCGTCGCTGACGAAGTCGCGCAACACGCGCAGGCTGAGGTCGAGATCCTGATACAGGAGGGCGGGTGCTGAACTGGTCCGCGCGCGCTCCTGGATCCCTGCCCACAGGCGGCGCAGGTACTCCAGATCGGAGGAGAGTTCCGTATCCGTGGCCGTCTCGGCCATGGTGCGGATGATGAAGCCGCCCGGTTGATCCGACGGCAGCATCTGGTGCAGGCGTTCTTTCAGTTGCGTGCGCTCGGTCTCGTCCTCGATGCGTTGCGACACACCGATGTGCGATTCCTGCGGGAGGTAGACGAGAAACCGTCCCGCGATGCTGATCTGCGTGGACAGTCGTGCACCCTTGGTGCCGATCGGGTCTTTGATGACCTGCACCAGCACGGTGTCGCCGTCGTGCAGGATCTTCTCGATGGGCTTCGCCTCGTCGCCGCCACGGTGGCCCCAGATGTCGGCCACATGCAGGAAGGCGGCGCGATCCAGCCCGATCTGGATGAAGGCCGACTGCATTCCGGGCAGCACGCGGCTCACCACACCCAGGTAGGTGTTGCCCACCAGCCCGCGTTGCGAGCTGCGTTCGACGTGCAGTTCCTGCGCGGAGCCCTGTTCCATCACCGCGACCCGCGTTTCCTGCGGGGTCACGTTGATGAGGATCTCCCCGTTCACAGTACCCGGCAGCCGAACCGTGCCAGCAGATCGCTGGTCTCGTACACCGGCAGGCCCACCACACCCGAGTGGCTGCCGGCGATGTGTTTCACGAACAGGGCCGCCTTGCCCTGGATGCCGTAGGCGCCGGCCTTGTCCATCGGGTCGCCGGTCGCGACGTAGTTGCGGATGATCTCGTCGGAAAGGGTCGCGAACGTGACCTGGGTGGAAGACAGCACCACCTCGACCCGCTCGTCCATCTTCACGGCGACCGCGGTATGGACTTCATGGCTGCGTCCGGAAAGCGCCTGCAGCATGCGGATGGCATCGGCCCGGTCCGTGGGCTTCGCCATGATCTTGCCGTCCAGCGCCACGGTGGTGTCGGCAGACAGGATGGGCTGCTTGAGCAGCCGGCGTTGCAGCATGCGGGTCCAGCCCACCTCGGCCTTGAGCTTCGCCACCCGCAGAACGTAGTCCACCGCCGGCTCGTCCGGCAGGGGGGTCTCGTCGAAGTCCTCTCCCCGGGTGACCCCCTCCCGCAGCAGCAGCACCTCGTACCGCACCCCCATCTGGGTGAGGATCTCCCGCCGGCGCGCGCTGCGCGAGGCGAGGTAGATGTGGCGGGTCAGGGTGGCCATTCAGCTGGTCCGGAGAGCAGATTTGCATCCGCTTCCCTCACCCTCGGTCCCTCTCCCGGCGGGAGAGGGTCCCTCCGGGAGAGGGGTGGGGGTGAGGAAAAGTGGTGTAATGGAGCGCACGTCAGTGGTGTAGAACCGATCCATCTAGTCGCGGTGGTACGGGTGTCCGCGCAGCAGTGAGTGCGCACGGTAGAGCTGCTCCGCGAGCACCACGCGTGCCAGCCCGTGGGGTAACGTCATGGCGGAAAGCGAAAGCCGCCGCTCGGCCTCGGCCTTGAGGCTGGCGTCCAGCCCGTCGGCGCTGCCGATCACGAAGGCGACGTCGCGTCCGCCCGAGAGCCATTGCTCCATGCGGGCCGCCAACGCGCGGGTGGTCACCGCCTCGCCTGCCTCGTCCAGGGCCACCATGGCGCAGCCCTTCGGCGTGGCGGCGCGGATGCGTTCGGCCTCCCGCTCCAGCAGTTTGGCCACGGCGGCCTCCCCAGCATTGTCGGAACGTGCCTCGGGGCGCAGCTCGATCAGCTCCACGCGCACCTCGCGCGGCATGCGCTTGGCGTATTCACCGAAGGCGCTTTCGACCCAGGCAGGCTGGCGATGCCCGACCGAGATGATCAGGAAGCGCATCGGCGGAGCCGGGTTGGCAGGGGGTTCGGCGCCCGCACGCGACGGACGCCGTCGACATCAGACGCTGGCTCCGGCGTACCCGGCACCGGCATGCAGGTGTCGTGGCACGGGCCGCTTTCCACCCCAGAGTTCCTCGAGATTGTAGTAGTCGCGGATGGCGGGCTGCATGATGTGGACTACCACGTCGCCCAGGTCCACCAGCACCCATTCGCCGGATTCTTCGCCCTCGACGCCAGTGATCGAGGCACCGAGCTCCTTGGCGCGCTCCAGCACATGGTGCGAAAGCGCCCGCGTCTGCCGCCCGGATTCGGCGCTCGCGACGATCACGATGTCGAACAACGACGTCATCTTGCGCACATCCAGTACCACGATATCGCGCGCTTTTACGTCTTCCAGCGCGGCTATCGCGGCGCGGACGAGATCCTCAACGTGCATCCGATTCCTTGTACAGATCGTTGCGGGCAATGTAGCCGAGAACGCTTTCGGGAATCAAGTAACGGGGGCTGCGGTCGGCCGCCAGTAACGCCCTGATCGCGCTCGCGGAAATGTCCAACTGGGTGATGGGGAGAGTGGCGATGGCACCGGCCGGGGCGTTCACCAGTCGGGCACGGTCGGCGCTCAACCGGGTGTCGAACTGCTTGCGCAGCGCTTCGCCCATGGAGGCGCGCCAATCGTCGGGTTCCCAGCCGGGGCGGTGTGCCACGATGATGTGGGCGTAGCTGAAAAGGTCAAGCCACCGCCTCCAGGTCTGCAGCAGCACGAAGGCGTCCGCCCCCATGATCAGCGCGATCGGCCGCGCCCCGCCGAACTCGGCGCGCAGGCTGTCGAGTGTATCGATGGAGTAGCTGGGTGCCGACCGGCGCAGCTCGCGGTCGTCGGCCACCAGCTTCGGGTTGCCTGCCACCGCCAGTCGGACCATGGCCAGGCGCTGCTCGGCCGTCGCCCCCGGTGCTGCGCGGTGGGGCGGTGCGGCCGAGGCGATCAGGTGGACCTGGTCGAGCCCGAAGGCTTCGGCCGCTTCTTCGGCCAGACGCAGATGGGCCAGATGGACGGGATCGAACGTCCCGCCCAGTACGCCGATGGCGCCGCCGGCCGCCACGCTACCGCTAAATCATGACCCGACGGAGGTCGGACAGGACTACGTTGAGATGCGCGATGAACCGCGCGCCCTTGGCGCCGTCGATGACCCGGTGGTCGTAGGAAAGCGAGATCGGCATCATCAGCCGTGGTACGAAGGTGCCGTCCTTCCACACCGGCTTCATGGTCGAACGCGATACGCCGAGGATCGCGACTTCCGGCGCGTTGATGATCGGCGTGAAATGTCCACCGCCGATGCCGCCCAGGCTGGAGATGGAGAAGGTGCCGCCCTGCATGTCGGCCGGGCCCATCTTCTTGTCGCGCGCCTTCTGACTGATCTCGCCCAGTTCCTTCGCCAGCTGGACAACGCCCTTCTTGTCCACGTCGCGGATGACCGGCACGACCAGGCCCTCGGGCGTGTCGACGGCCACACCGATGTGGTAGTACTGCTTGAGGATCAGCGCGTCCCCGCCCGGTGCGACCGAGGCGTTGAACTCGGGAAATTGCTTGAGCGAAGCGACCGCCGCCTTCATCAGGAAGGCGAGCGGGGTGATCTTCAGGCCGCTCTTGGCGTTCTCGTCGGAAAGCGTCTTGCGAAACGCCTCCATGTCGGTGACGTCGGCTTCGTCGTGCTGCGTGATGTGCGGAATCATCACCCAGTTGCGATGCAGTGCCGGGCCCGAGATCTTCTGGATGCGCGAGAGCGGCTTCGTCTCCACCGGGCCGAACTTCGAGAAGTCGATGTTGGGCCAGGCGGGGAGGTTGAAACCGGGCATGCCGCCGCCGGTCGCCGCGCCTGAGGCGGGTGCGCCACCAGCGATCGCGCGCTTCACGAAGTTCTGGATGTCTTCCTTGATGATCCGTTCCTTGGGGCCGGAGCCTTTCAACAGACCGAGATTCACTCCCAGCTCGCGAGCAAAGCGGCGCACCGACGGGCTCGCGTGTGCCTTGGCGAACGAAGCTTCGTCGATGGGCCCCGCGGCGGGTGCGGCAACGGGCGCAGGGGCTGGAGCGGCCACTGCAGCGGGTGCGGGGGCAGGTGCCGCCGGTGCCGGCGCGGGTGCTGCTGCCGCGGGCGCCGGTGCAGGAGCAGGTGCTGTTGCTCCAGCCTCCGCGGCTTCGAGCGTCAGCACGAGCGTGCCTTGCGAGACCTTGTCGCCCACCTTCACGCGCAGATCCTTCACCACGCCGCCGAAGGGTGCGGGCACTTCCATCGTCGCCTTGTCGCTTTCCAGAGTGACGAGCGATTCCTCGGCGCTGATCGACTGCCCGGCCTTCACCAGGACTTCGATGACCGGCACATCCTTGTAGTCGCCGATGTCCGGCACGAAGACTTCCCTGATCACTCCCATGCGTTCGTCCCTGCTTGTGTCGAGTTGGATTCGGTCAGACCTTCCACGGCGACGGCTTCGCGGGGTCGATCTCGTACTTGCGGATGGCCTGGGTCACCGTGGCAGCCGGTATGGTGCCTTCTTCCGCGAGCGCCTTCAGTGCGGCCACGGCGACGTACTTGCGGTTCACTTCGAAGAAGTAGCGCAGTTGCTCGCGCGTGTCCGACCGGCCGAAGCCGTCGGTGCCGAGCGTGAGGTAGCGCCGCCCGACATACGGCCGGATCTGTTCGGCGAAGGAGCGCATGTAGTCGGTCGCGGCGATGACCGGACCGGCATGGCCTTCGAGGCACTGCGCGACGTAGGGCTGGCGCGGCTTGTCTTCGGGGTGCAGCAGGTTCCAGCGCTCCACGTCCATGCCGTCGCGGCGCAGTTCGGTGAAACTGGGGCAGCTCCAGATGTCGGCCGTCACGCCGAAGTCGGCCGCGAGCAGTTCCGCAGCCGCGATCACTTCACGCAGGATCACGCCGCTGCCGAGGAGCTGCACGCGCGGCGTCTTCTTGCCGCCGGCCCCTTCCATCAGCAGGTACATGCCCTTGAGAATGCCGGCCTCCGCGCCCTCGGGCATCGCGGGGTGCTGATAGTTCTCGTTCATCACCGTGAGGTAGTAGTAGACGTCTTCCTGCTCGGTGTACATGCGGCGCAGGCCGTCCTGAATGATCACGGCGATTTCGAAGGCGTACGTGGGGTCGTAGGAGATGCAATTCGGGATGGTCGCCGACATCAGGTGGCTGTGACCGTCTTCGTGCTGCAGGCCCTCGCCGTTCAGCGTCGTGCGGCCGGCGGTACCGCCCAGCAGGAAGCCACGGGCACGCTGATCGGCTGCGGCCCAGGCGAGATCGCCGACGCGCTGGAAACCGAACATCGAGTAGTAGATGTAGAACGGCACCATCGAGACGCCGTGCGTGGAATACGACGTGGCTGCCGCGATCCACGAGGACATGGCACCCGGCTCGTTGATCCCTTCCTGCAGGATCTGGCCGTGCTTGTCTTCCTTGTAGAACATGAGCTGGTCGGCATCCTGCGGCGTGTAGAGCTGGCCCACGGAGGACCAGATGCCGAGCTGGCGGAACATGCCCTCCATGCCGAAGGTGCGCGACTCGTCGGGCACGATGGGTACGACGCGCTTGCCGAGGTTCTTGTCGCGCACGAGGATCGCGAGGATGCGCACGAACGCCATGGTGGTGGACAGTTCGCGATCTTCCGAGCTCTTCAGCAATGCTTCGAACGTCGACAACGGCGGCACTTCAAGCGTGTCGCCCTTCAGGCGGCGCGTCGGCAGGTAGCCGCCCAGCGCCTCGCGCGATTTGCGCATGTACTCGAGCTCGGGCGAGCCTTCGGGGAACTTGAGGAAGGGCACCGACTCGAGCTGATCGTCCGGAATCGGCAAGCCGAAGCGATCGCGGAAAGCCTTGATGGACGAGGTGCCCATCTTCTTCTGCTGGTGGGTGATGTTCTGCGCTTCACCCGCCTCGCCCATGCCGTAACCCTTGATGGTCTTGGCGAGGATGACGGTCGGCTGCCCAGTGTGATTCACGGCGGCCGTGTATGCCGTGTAGATCTTGTGCGGATCGTGGCCGCCGCGGTTCAGGCGCCAGATGTCGTCGTCGGTCATGTTGGCGACGAGTTCCAGCAACTGCGGGTACTTCCCGAAGAAGTGCTTGCGGACGTACGCACCGTCCTTCGACTTGAAGGTCTGGTATTCGCCGTCGACGCATTCTTCCATGCGCTTCAGCAGCAGGCCGGTGCGGTCCTTGGCGATCAGCGGATCCCAGTACGAGCCCCAGATCACCTTGATCACGTTCCAGCCGGCGCCGCGGAAGTCGGATTCGAGTTCCTGGATGATCTTGCCGTTGCCGCGCACCGGACCGTCGAGGCGCTGCAGATTGCAGTTGACCACGAAGATCAGGTTGTCGAGCTTCTCGCGTGAAGCCACGCCGATGGCGCCCATGGATTCCGGCTCGTCGATCTCGCCGTCGCCCAGGAAGCACCAGACCTTGCGGCCTTCGGTGTTGGCGATGCCGCGGTCCTGCAGGTATTTCATGAACCGCGCCTGGTAGATCGCCATCAGCGGGCCGAGGCCCATGGACACGGTCGGGAACTGCCAGAAGTCCGGCATCAGCCACGGATGGGGGTAGGACGACAGTCCCTTGCCCGCCACTTCCTGGCGGTAGTTGTCCATCTGCTCGTCGGTCAGTCGGCCCAGCATGTAGGCCCGCGCGTAGACGCCGGTGGCCGAGTGGCCCTGGACGAAGACGAGGTCGCCGCCGTGCTTGTCCGACGGGGCGTGCCAGAAGTGGTTGAAGCCGACGTCATACAGCGTGGCGGCCGAGGCGAAGCTCGCGATGTGGCCGCCGACGTTGGTGTTCTTGTTGGCCCGCAGCACCATCGCCGCGGCATTCCAGCGCACGTACGAACGAATGCGATGCTCGATCTCGTGGTCGCCCGGCGAGCGCACTTCCTTGCTCGGCGGGAAGGTGTTGATGTAGGCGGTATTCGCGCTATAGGGGAGATAGGCACCCGAGCGCCGCGCCTTGTCGATCAGCTTCTCGAGGATGTAATGGGCCCGCTCCGGGCCTTCGTGTTCCAGTACCCCGTCCAGCGCCTCGAGCCATTCGTTGGTCTCGTCGGGATCATTGTCGGGCAGTGCAGCCATGACTCGACGCCTTCCTCCGGTTATCGTTGAACCGATTGCGCTGCAACGCGATGATGCAGCGCAAAATTATTCGATCCATTATACGGCGGTGGTGTGCGGTTCCGCCTTGCGGCGCGAGGGAATACCCCCTCTTTGCGAATGGCATGCCCCCAAGCTATCCCTCCCCCAGCCAAGCTGGCGCTGCGCTTCCCCCACCCTCCGCCCTCCCCCAGCCAAGCTGGCGCTGCGCTTCCCCCACCCTCCGCCCTCCCCCAG
>LNFM01004072.1_pt1 | contig 27504 bp, 25 predicted proteins | sample 596031 | NCBI WGS metagenome assembly LNFM01 (sample SAMN04254537, study PRJNA301005) | activated carbon metagenome | isolation source: dual media filters at the Ann Arbor, Michigan drinking water treatment plant | place: USA: Ann Arbor
GGTGGAACCTGCCAATACGGCGGCGGCGCGACCACCGATTTCGCCGGCAATCCGCTCAGCCTCGAATGTCAGCAGAATACGCTGGTCAATCTGAACGTTCTCAAGAAGGACGTCAGCTTCTTCGAAGTCTACGGCAAGGTGAATTACACCTTCACCGACAGCTTCTCGATGGGCGGCAACGTCTATTATACGCCGAGCTTCCTCAGCAGCGGCGCCGAGGGCACCTACGCCTCGATCGTCGGCAAGGCGATTGCGCCGAGCACCTGGTTCGGCGCCAGCGGCCTCGGCATGTACGTGTCGGGTGAGTTCGGCCGTCAGTGGCTGGGCACGTCAGACTCGTTCTACGGCACCGCGCTGTTCCCGAACGGCATCAACTACGCCGACTACAACACCTGGAACATCGGCATCGGCTTCACCTACAAGGTGTTCACGCTGGACTTCCGCTACTCCGACACCGACCTGTCGAAGGGCGATTGCAACGCCTTCACCAGCGACTTCGCAGCTCGCGGCAACATCTCGGCATCGTCGGGCACCTTCGTCACCCCGATCAATCCGTCGGGCGTCGGCTCGAACTGGTGCGGCGCGGCCGGCATCGTCAGGCTCTCGGCCGACCTGACCGCGTTGACCAACCTTAAGTAAATCATTCTGTCGAAGACGAAGGGGCGGCAGAGCAATCTGCCGCCCCTTTTGTTTTGCGAGGCTGTCGAATGATACGGGGTTGGCGGCGCACCGCGATCAAGGCGATTTCCCGCAACGATCATCGCAACGCGCTTGCCGGTGCGGTAGCGGGCCTCGGTGGCGCCATCGCCATCGGCATCATGGAGATGTTCTCGGTCGTCGCGGATTATCCGCTGGCCGTGATTCCCTTCGCGACCTCCATCGTGCTGGTGATCGGGTCGCCCAACGCCGAGCCGGCGCAGCCGCGCGCGTTGATCGGCGGGCACGTGATATCGGCGCTGGTCGGCCTCGCGGTGCTGAAGCTTACGGGACCGCAGGCCTGGGCGGCGGCGGCGGCCGTCGGGCTTTCGATCCTGGCCATGTACGTGACCGGAACCTTTCATCCGCCGGCGGGCATCAATCCGCTGCTCATCGTATCAGGCAATCTGCCCTTGACGTTCCTGCTCGCGCCTGTGCTGGCCGGCGCGCTGCTGCTGACGGCCTTCTGCTGTTTCTGGCACCGCACGGTTCGGCGCCAGTCGTGGCCACATCGCTGGCTTTGAAGAGGCAGGTACGCGGCTACGTCGCCTTAATGCTCTTACCTGCGTCCTCCAGCACGAACCGATCGCCGTCACGGGCGAGCTTGACGTTGCGCTGGTGGAAGGCGTCGAGCGTCGAGCGATGGCCGATCGAGACGATGGTCGTCGCCGGCAGTTTCGCCTCCAGCAGACGATACAGCGCCGCCTCCGAAGGTTCATCGAGCGAGGCGGTGGCTTCGTCGAGGAACAGAAACTGCGGCGTGTGCAACAGCGCGCGTGCGAGCCCGAGGCGCTGCTGCTCGCCGAGCGACAGCGTCCGGTTCCAGTGCCCGTGCTCGCCGATCTGTGCAGCGAGCTTGGGCAATCCGACCTGCTCCAGCGCGCTGCTGATCTGGAGGTCGGTGAAGGTGCCTTCCGTGGAGGGATATTCCACCGCGCCGCGCAAAGAACCGGTCGGGAAATACGGCCGCTGCGGCAGCAGCATCAATGTTGCGCCCGCGGGCACGGTGATCGAGCCCGCGCCGAACGGCCAGATGCCGGCGATGGCGCGGAACAGCGTCGACTTGCCCGACCCCGAGGGGCCCGTCATCAGCGTGCGCTCGCCCTTGCGCAGGCTGAACTTCTCGGCGCTGACCAGCGGCGTGCCGTTCGGCAGTCGCAGCGCCAATCCCTCGAGGTCGATTGCGCTACCGCCCGCAGCGTCGACGACGTGAATCCTGTCGCTGCGGGTGGCAAGATCGCGCGCCTCCGCTATCCCAGCCTCGAAACCGTCGAGACGGTTGACCACCGCCTGCCACTCCGCGAGTTGGCGATAGATGGAAATGAAGAACGAAAGCGCGCCTTGCACGCTCGAAAACGCCGATGCGGTCTGCATCATGCCGCCGAGCTGGATCTTGTTCGCGAAGTACGCCGGTGCCACCAGCACGTAGGGAAACACCACCGAAGCCTGGTTGTAGCTTGCCGTGAACGCCGTAATCTTCTTGGTCCGGCTCATGATGGCGAGCCAGTTCTCCACCACGCGTCCGAAGCGGACCAGCAGGCGTTCGTGCTCGGCGGCCTCACCACGCATCAGCGCGATCTGCTCGGAGTTTTCCCGCACGCGCACCAGGTTGAAGCGAAAATCCGCTTCGTATTGCTGCTGCCGGTAATCGATGCCGACCAGCGGCCAGCCGATCAGGTGGGTCAGGATGGTACCCAGCACCGAATAGATAAGCGCGCACCAGACCAGGTAGCCGGGAATTGAGTATTCCTGACCGAACAGATGCAGCGGCGCGGCGTTCGAAAGACCCCACAGGATCGTGACAAAAGACGCCAGCGTGACGATCGAGCTCAGCAGGCCGACCCCGATGTTGAGCGTGCGATCGACGAACAGCTTGACGTCATCGGTCATGCGCTGGTCGGGGTTGTCGGCGGCGTCGCCTTGCAGCTGCATCCGGTAGTGGTTGGCCTGGTGCAGCCAGTCGCCGAGATATTGCGAGGTCATCCAGCGTCGCCAGCGGATCTGCAGCCATTGATTGAGGTAGAGCTGGTAGACCGCGAGCACGATGAAGATGGCGGCAAGGACGCTGAAGTAGATGATCTCGGAGACGAAGCTGTCCCAGTTGCGTTCCTGCAGCGCGTTGTAGAACCGGCTGTTCCATTGATTGAGCAGGACGTTGATCGCAACGATTGCCAGCTCGATGGCGATGACGGCCGCCAGCAGCCCGCGGCCGGCCCATCTGTCTTCGGAGCGGAAATAGGGGACGGAGATGCGCCACACATTGGCGAGCGTCGAGCGGATATTTTTCACAGATTGCCGTCTCCGGGGATGGGCCTAACGCCCTGAAGGAATGCAAGAATCAGCTGCGCGCAAGTTGCAGGATTTTGCGCCTTGCGGCGTCTTGTCGCAGTCGCTGAGCAGACCCTAGCATGGCTGCGACGGCGAGGGGCGGCGGCCATCATACTTCGCGAGCTTGTGAGCAGATATTTGGCGAGGTGCCTGCAGCCCCTGCCGATCGCGTTCGCTTCCGACGTGACGGGCCGGCGTGAGGATTCTGCGGACGACGCGTTTGCGGATCGCTCATTCCTCCGCGTGCATTTGTTAATTTCTCCTGAGGTTTGCGTGCGCCAATCTGTCCCGCTTTCGCCCCTGTCACAGGCTGGGCGATGCGCTACGGTGAAAAAAAATCCAAGGAGGGAATCATGTTAACGAAACTTAATCGGCGTCACTTCATCGCTGCCGGCACGGCAGCCGCCGCGATGCCGTTCATCTCGCGTAGCGCTTCGGCGCAAGCAGCCGCGTGGCCGTCGCGGAGTATCCGCATGGTCTGCAGCTACCCGGCGGGCGGGCAGACCGATCTGCTCGCGCGTGCGTTCGGCGAATTCATCTCCAAGCAGGTGGGACAGACCGTCGTCAACGAGAACAAGGCGGGCGCCTCGGGCTCGATCGGCGCGGCGGACGTCGCGCGCGCGGCGCCGGACGGCCACACCATCCTGTGCTCGATCTCCACCACCTATGTGATGAACCGGGTGATGATGAAGAACCCCGGCTACGACATGGACAAGGACCTGACGCTCGTCAGCGTCATTCCGGGTGCCGGGCTGCTGCTGATCGCGACGCCTGCGTCCGGCGTCAAGACGCTGGAAGATTTCGTCGCGTTCGCGCGCAAGAAGGGCCAGGTGAACTTCGGGACCTATAGCGCCGGCTCGGCCCCGCACATGACGATCAACGAACTCAACAAGCAGTACGGTCTCAGCATCGAACCGATCCATTACCGCGGCGAGGCGCCGATGTGGACGGGACTGATGGACGGCACGCTCGATGTCGCGATGGGCAGCTTCACGGCCGCTCAACCCGTCGTGCAAAGCAACAAGGGCACAGTGTTCGCCGTGCATTCGAAAAAGGTCCCCTCGATTCCGGACGTCAAGACCCTGCCTGAACAGGGCGCGACAGCGAAGTTCTTCACCATCAGCGGCTTCTCGGGCTGGGCGTTGCCGAAGGCGACGCCGCAGCCGATCGTCGACCGGTTGGCGGAACTGATTGTGGCAGCCAACAGCGATCCGAAGGTGAAGGAGGTTCTCAACACTTTCGCGCTTGAGCCGGCGATCGGCTTCAAGGAAAGCAATGCCTTGTATCAGCGCGAATTGCCGACCTGGATCGAGAGCGGGAAGGCGCTCGGCCTGGAGCCGGTCTAGGTCGGCGCGGTTCGGCATCGCGCAGGAACACTTCACGACGTTCGCGCAGTTCATCGACGCGGGCTGTGCGGACGTCGTCTGCACAGCTCCGGCTCCATCGATTACGCCCTAGCCATTCGCGCCGTTGTTCAATAGAACGGCGCGCGGCGCTGGGGTCTTGATGGTTCGAGAGGTTGCATGAATTCGTTCGCGCGCATGATTCAGGCCGGCGCTGGCTCGCTGTTGCTGATGGCCACCGTCCTGCCCTCCAGCCTGGCTTTGGCCAATGATGGATTTCCGTTCGGCGCCGAAATGACGCTCGACGTCGACCGCCAGCCCGGCTCGAAGCGGATTCCGAACCTGGAGATCGGCGACAGGGGCGAGGTGATCCTCGAACTCTGGTGCAAGGGCGGCACGGGCCAGTTTTCGGTGGCGGGCAACACCGTGATCTTCGTTCCCGGTGCTATGGAGAACCGGCCCTGTCCGCCGGATCGCGCGCAGCAGGACGACGAACTGATCGCGGCGCTGGCGGCGACTGGAACGTGGAAACGCCAAGGCGATTTCGTGTCGTTCGTCGGCGCGAAGACGCTGAGGTTTCGCATCAATACCAATTAGAAATCAATTAGGGCATGCATCGCGCTACGCGCGATTCTTATCCAATCCAGCGCGTCAACAGGGAGGCAACATGATTATCGACCACGGAAGGCTGCGTGCGTTCGCAAACCGCATCGTCGCGGCAGGCGGCAGTTCGCCTGATGAGGCAGCGTTCGTTGCCGACCATCTGGTCGAGGCTAACCTGCGCGGGCATGACAGCCACGGCGTCGGAATGCTCGTCGCCTATGTGCGCGATTTCGAGGCCGGCACGCTGAAGGTCAACCAGAAGCCGGAGATCGTCTCGGACACCGGCACCATCTCGGTGTGGGACGCGCGGGCCGGCTACGGCCAGGTGATCGCGCATCAGGCGGTCGAATGGGCGATCAAGGCCGCGAAGCAACATGGCGTCGCGGTGAACGGCTTGCGCAATGCGCACCACATCGGCCGCGTCGGCACCTATGGCGAGGTTGCGGCACGCGAAGGGATGGTCGCGCTGCACTTCGTCAACGTCGCGTCAGGCGCACCCGGGGTGGCGCCCTTTCGCGGACGCGAGGGACGCTTCCTGACCAACCCGGTTTGCATCGCCATCCCCGGCACGTCGAGCAACGAGCCGATCCTGCTGGACTTTGCGACGAGCCGGGTTGCCCTGGGCAAGGTGAGGGTTGCGCACAACGCCGGCAAGCCGATGCTCGATGGCGCATTGCTCGATCACGCCGGGCAGCCCACGACCGATCCGTCGGTCATGTACACGGAGCCGCGCGGCGTGGTGCTGCCGTTCGGCGAGCACAAGGGCTCCGGGCTGGCACTGGTCTGCGAACTGCTGGCAGGCGCCATCGTCGGCTCGCCAAGCGTGACGACGAACACGCCGCCCGAGCGCGGCATCATCAACGGCATGCTGAGCATCGTCATCGATCCCGCGCGGCTTTCCGCGCGCGACAGCATGATGAACGAGATCGATGCCATGATTGCTTGGGTGAAGTCGGCGAAGCCTGCCGATCCGGAACTGCCCGTGCTGGTGGCCGGCGAGCCCGAACGCATCGCGCGAGCAGAGCGGCTCGCCAACGGCATCTATATCGACAATGAAACCTGGAGCCAGTTGTCGGCGATCGCCGAACGCTATCAGATCGCGCTCGATCGCTGAGATCCGGGATCGCGTGGCTACTGCGTCGCGATCAAGCCATGCGCGGTGGCGACGATCCAGCGGTTGCCCCAGCGCACGATGGAGTCGATCCGCCCGATTCCGGCAACCATGTCGCCGCGCGCGGCCATCTTGATTCCGTCGGGGCCTTCGAGCACGGCGGTTCCGTCACGAACCTCGACCACACTCCATCCGGGAATGGTTGTCGGTTTCGTTTCCGGCGCGGGCGCCAACGATGGTCTCGCCGCCATCGCTACGGGGTTCGCATTGGCCTGCGCGGCGAACACCGCGCTCGCTGCCGTGGCGGAAGGTTTCGGAATGCTGCCGACAGTGACGGGCGACGCGTTTCGCAGGTCTGACGTCGATGCAGTCTTGCGCGCGCCTTCCGCCTTGCCGCCCGGTTTTGCCGCGGCGATGGAAGGTGAGGGCGCGTCCTGCTGCGCGATCTGATCGGCGCCGATCAGGTTTTCGACCTCGGGCCAGTGAAGGGCGCCTGCCCATCCCAGCGCAAAGCTGGCGGCCAGCGCCATCGTCGCGAGCAGGAAAGGCCGGGCGCGCGCGACATATGGCTCGCGCAGCACCAGCACGTCATCGCGATTGCGGCTCAGGACATCGGGCATCCCTGCCGGCTGTCTTGGGTACCAACTGCGTTCAAGGAAAATCGGCTCGCGGTCTTGCATGGCGTGACCCACGGTTTGGTTAGCCGATGATGTTCCCGGAAGCTGAATCGAGTCTTAACAATCAGACGGACGAAGCACGGTGATGCTCGAAAAGCGTCACGCCAGGCCAAGCCGAGTTACGTCACCCATGATGACGTGTTGGGTAAACGCGCGCCTTGGCTTGCGTGCTATTTCCACACCGACCTGTCGGCGTCCCAGCGCTGACCCTTGAACTCTTTCGCCAGCGCCTCGACTGAACCGTTGTCGTCCGCTGGTGCGCCGCCTTCCTCCTCGCCGCCGGTGGACTCCTCCGACAGGTTCAGCTTCGGACCCGTGCCTTCATCCGCGGTGGAGACCAGGGGGCTCGAAATCCACAGCATCAGGCGGTCCGATGCGCCCGGTCTGTCCGGCGACACCAGTGCGGTGATCTCGACAGTCTCGGTGAGGGCGAGTGCGGGATAGATCTGGCTCGGCCGCTTGAAGGTCAGGTGCAGCTTTCCGGTGTTGGCGTCCCACTCGGCGCCGGCAGGCTTGGCGGTAAGTGTTTTCGCAAGCACGCCTGATATCGCCGACGCGATCTTGTCCCTGTTGATCCTGTCGCCGTCGCGCCATTCGGCTGCGGCAAAGCGGATGGTACGGTCCATCTCGACGCTGCCGCTGGTCCAGCCGGCGGCGAGCACGCCTGGGATCGACCTTGCCTTGGCGATCAGCGCGGCCGCACGTTCCGGATCGATCGTCAGGTTGATGGTCTGTTCGCCGGCGCGCAGGGCATCGCACGTGATCGCAAGGGTGTTGAGTTCCACCTCGACCGCTTCGCCCTTCAGACTCCTGAGAAATTCCAGGGCGGCATCGAGCTTGACGCGCACCGCGATCGTTTCCGGCGACACTTCGGTGAAATCCTTCGGGGCCGGCGTGATGCCGTCGTCGCTGGCCTGGTTCTCCAGGAATTCCTTTTCGCTGAGATCGGAATTGTCCGTCGACGCCACCTCAGTCACGACCTGGCCGATGCTGATCTGGCCGCGGAACTCGAAGCTGTCGCCGGTCGGCTTGCGCAGCAGTTTGACGGTGACCGGCTGCTTGTCGCCGATGCTCTGCGTGGTACCGGTCAGGTTCTGGCCGCTGACAGTGAGGTTGGCGACGAAGCGGTCCTTGCGCTCGGAGCCTTTCTCGGCGGGAAAGCAGACGTCGAGCACGGCGGCCGTGACGTTCTTGCCCTGGCGGGTTTCCTTCAGCACGACGTCGGCATTGCCGTCCATCAGCCCGTCGATCGAGGTGAAGTACCTGATTTCATTCCCGCCCTGCGCTTTGGGCTGCGGTTTCGGCTGGGCGAAGGCGAGATCCGCAGAGACCGTCACCAGACCGAGCAGGCAGAGCAGGAGCGCGCGCATGTGGAAATCCCGGAATGGTGAAAGCAGCAAACCCCGATGTCTTCAGCCAAAAAGAAGGCCGCCCGGAGGCGGCCTTCGATCTGTCGGTGAGAGCAGGGTGGGTCTCAGAAGCCCATACCGCCCATTCCACCCATTCCGCCGCCACCGCCGGGCATCGGGGCTGCCGGCTCCTTCGGCAGTTCGGCGACCATGGCTTCCGTGGTCACCAAGAGGCCGGCGACGGAAGCGGCGTCCTGCAGCGCGGTACGCACCACCTTGGCGGGGTCGATGATGCCCTTGTCGACCATGTCGACATATTCCTCGGTCTGGGCGTCGAAGCCGAAGGTCTCGGACTTGTTTTCGAGGATCTTGCCGACCACGATCGAGCCCTCGACACCGGCGTTCTCCGAGATCTGGCGAACCGGGGCTTCCAGCGCCTTCAGCACGATGTTGATGCCGGCCTGGACGTCGGAATTATCGTTGTTGATGCGGCCGACGGCCTTCTTGGCGCGCAACAGCGCCACGCCGCCGCCCGGCACGATGCCTTCCTGGACCGCCGCGCGGGTTGCGTTGAGGGCGTCCTCGACGCGGTCCTTCTTTTCCTTGACCTCGATCTCGGTCGCACCGCCGACCCGGATCACGGCGACGCCACCTGCCAGTTTCGCAAGCCGTTCCTGCAGCTTCTCGCGGTCGTAGTCCGAGGTGGTTTCCTCGATCTGCGCCTTGATCTGCGTGACGCGGGCTTCGATGTCCTTCTTCTTGCCCGCGCCCTTGACGATCGTGGTGTTTTCCTTGTCGATCACGACCTTGCCGGCGCGGCCGAGCATGTTGACGGTGACGCTTTCCAGCTTCATGCCGAGTTCATCGGAGATCAGCTGACCGCCGGTCAGGATCGCGATGTCTTCCAGCATGGCCTTGCGGCGATCGCCGAAGCCCGGCGCCTTGACGGCGGCGACCTTCAGTCCGCCGCGCAGGCGGTTGACCACCAGCGTCGCCAGCGCCTCGCCCTCGACGTCTTCGGCGATGATCAGGAGCGGGCGGCCGGACTGCACCACGGCTTCCAGCACCGGCAGCATCGACTGCAGGCCGGAGAGCTTCTTCTCGTGCAGCAGCACATAGACGTCTTCGAGTTCGGCCGTCATCTTCTCGGCGTTGGTGATGAAGTAGGGCGACAGGTAGCCGCGGTCGAACTTCATGCCCTCGACGATGTCGACTTCGGTTTCGAGCGACTTGTTTTCCTCGACCGTGATCACGCCCTCATTGCCGACCTTCTGCATCGCCTGCGCGATCATCTTGCCGATGGCGCTATCGCCATTGGCGGAGATGGTGCCGACCTGGGCGACTTCGGAGGAAGACGCGACCGGCTTGGCGCGCTTCTCGATGTCCTTGACGACGGCGTGCACCGCGATGTCGATGCCGCGCTTGAGGTCCATCGGGTTCATGCCGGCGGCGACCGACTTGGCGCCTTCGCGCACGATCGCCTGGGCCAGCACGGTCGCGGTGGTGGTGCCGTCGCCCGCGGTGTCGTTGGTCTTGGATGCGACTTCGCGCAGCATCTGCGCGCCCATGTTCTCGAACTTGTCCTCGAGTTCGATTTCCTTGGCGACGGTGACGCCGTCCTTTGTGATGCGGGGAGCGCCGAAGCTCTTCTCGATCACGACGTTGCGGCCCTTCGGACCGAGCGTCACCTTCACCGCGTTGGCGAGAACATCGACGCCGCGCAGCATGCGGTCGCGCGCGTCGCCGGAAAATTTAACGTCCTTGGCAGCCATTGGAGTTGCTCCTGGAAATGAGGGATACGGCCTCTGCCGTGTTGTTAACTCGTCATTGCCAGGCTTGACCCGGCAATCCATCGCCTGCGCACGACTCTTCCGAAACGGATGCATGCCCGGGTCAAGCCCGGGCATGACGTGTAGTGTGCGACGGTCGTAGCGTGCGTCAGCTCAGCACGCCCATGATGTCGCTCTCCTTCATGATCAGGAGTTCTTCGCCGTCGAGCTTGACCTCGGTGCCCGACCATTTGCCGAACAGCACGCGGTCGCCGACCTTGAGGTCGATCGGGATCAGCTTGCCGGCCTCGTCGCGGCCGCCGGGGCCCACGGCCGTGACCTCACCCTGCGACGGCTTTTCCTTGGCGCTGTCGGGAATGATGATGCCGCCCTTGGTCTTCTCCTCGGCATCGATGCGCTTGACCACGACGCGGTCGTGAAGCGGACGGAATTTTGATTTCGCCATGACGTCTCCTCTTGAAGTTCCTCTGGGAAGGCTTCGGTTTCCGAACTGGTTGCCATTGAAACTGGCTGGAATGCCGGGTATTCGATGCCGTCCCGGGCGGGACGGTTCGGCCCTTAGCAATCGTTGGATTTGAGTGCTAACGTGGTGCCGGGAAATATGGCTTGGCGCCGATCCTGTCAAGCAAACAAGGGGCTTAAGGCCTTCTTGAGGCCAATATAGGATGCTGCCACGGAAACCGAATCGGAGTAGCGGCGTAATTTAACGGTCATTGCTCCGGCAGGAGTTTTGCGCTTGGCTGCTTGACGGGAGCGGCTCAAGGAATCGGTCGGGGGAATACGATGTTCAGGTCAGGAAGTACGCATACGGTTGCCAATCTGGCGATCGCGTCGGCGCTGACGATGTTCCTGGGGGCGTGCAGCAGCACGCTGCCGTCGCTGTCGTCCAATCCGGCGCCGGACGCCGAGCCCCCCGCGGCGCCCGAGATGCCGGCCAGCATCCGCGCCGACGAGATCGTCGGCCGCTGGGGCCTCGCCTCGTTCCAGAATCCCAACGACCGTGCCCGCACCGAAGCTGCGGCGCGCGGCCAGTGCAAGCAGCCTTACGTGATCAGCGCCGGCCAGTCCGGCGGCGTCATCATGCACCTGGCCGACCAGGCCACCCCACAGGAACTGCGGCTCAAAGGCAGCCCGAGCGGCAAGAATTACATCGGTCCTGCCGGCCCGACCCCCGGCGAGCAGGATCGCGAGATCATCTCGTTCGACGGCCGCATCCTGGTTACCCGCTTCATCGACAAGGATGCCGCGGTCCGTTACGGCAACATGGTCTACGTCCGCTGCGCGCCGCGGGCGTGATGTAGCCGGCACTATTCAGTCATTGCGAGGAATCCATCTACCGTCATTCCGGGGCGATGCGAAGCATCGAACCCGGAATCTCGAGATTCCGGGTTCGCATCTTCGATGCGCCCCGGAATGACGGCACGAGAGATGGATTGCTTCGTTTCGCTCGCAATGACGCAAAAAAACGCCGGCATCGCTGCCGGCGTTTTGTTTAATCTGCGTTAACCAGCCCGGTCAGTTGAACAGGGCGTCGATGTCGTTCTGCGAGGCATGACCATCGTCGCCGTCGAGCTTCGGGCCGTTGAGCAGCTTGGCGTCGCCTTCGCGGGTATCGACGATCGGCGGTGCATGCGCCTTGATGGCATCGACGCCGCCCCAGATTTCCATCATCTCGATGATGTGCTTTTCGATGAACTTCATCGTGTTCATCACCTTGCTGATGCGCTGACCGGTGAGATCCTGGAAATTGCAGGCCTCGAAGATCGCGACGACGCGCTCCTGGATTTCCTCGCTGAGCAGCTTCTGCTGGTCGGGCGAGATGTTCTTGGACAGCGCGGTGGCGGCCTGGTCGATCGCCTCGACGGCCTCGAGAATCTGCTGCGTGGCCTGTTCGGTGCCGCCGACGACGGCGCCGAGCTCGCCATTGACCTTGGCCATTTCCTGGCCGTCAAAGCTGGTGCCGTGCAGGGTTGCGATTTCGCGCTTGGTGCGGTTGATCGCGTCATGAATGAGGTCGAGTTCGACCTTCAGCTTCTCGCACTGCTCGATCTGGGCGCGGTAGGTTTCCAGCAGCGCCTGGGCGTCGGCAACCTCGCGGTTGACTTCAGCGTTAACGGTCGCGGTCGTGGCATCGGCTGCGGCGCGCGCCGGGCTGACGGATGCCATCTGCGTCCGGATGGCGCGCAGCTCGGCCATGATCTCGCGATGCATCGGTCCGATCTCGCCGCCTTCGACGGGCATGGAGATGGGAGCGTCCCCCAAAATGGCTTGTTCGATACGAAAACGCTTGCGAGTAACCGACATGAGTCTTCCCTACCCCTCTAAATACCCTGATGTCTTACACCGACGCGATTTAACGTGAGGTTCACGCCGGAACGTCTCATGGCGGCGCTTTGCCATTTGCCGCACACCAGCGGTTAACCATGAGGGTGCCGCGTTCATTCAAAATAAACGCTACCGGGCAAATCCGGGCGCGATTGACGACGTGGTGAATCGAAACGCCGTTTTCGTTTACCAAACCGATCAGGTTTTCATTTGTATTGATCGCACGCAACGGCGCCGTCTGGTCGCGGTTGCCGACCCGCAGTGACGAAACAGTACAGAGTACGTCGATGTCCGGAAAACTCTCTTTGGCGCTCCTTGCGAGCGTTTCCTGCCTTTGCTTCGCCGGTGAGGCCGCTGCATTCGATGCGCGGCGGTCGGGCGGTGAACGAATGATTTATTCCTACCAGCCGCCGCAGCCTGCGCCGCGCATGGCCTATGCCGGGCGCTCGCAGATGGGCGGCGGCTTCATCGAATTCCTGTTCGGCGACGGGCCGCAGGGCGGGCGTTATCAGCAGCCCTCCTATGAACAGCAGCCCGGTTATGGCGGTAGCCGAATGCTGCTGCCGCCGGCGGACCCGCAGGACGCGATGTACCGGCGGGAGGAGCCCGATCCTGCGCAGCTTCCGCTCGATCCGAAATACGAGAAGCAGGTGGTCGAATATCACGGCAAGGAAAGCCCGGGCACGATCGTGATCGACACGCCGAACAAGTTCCTGTTCCTGGTGCAGGGCGACGGCAAGGCGCTGCGCTATGGCGTCGGCGTCGGCCGTCCCGGCTTCATCTGGTCGGGCGTCAAGACGGTTTCCGCCAAGAAGGAATGGCCGGCCTGGACGCCGCCGCCGGAAATGCTGGCGCGCCGGCCCGATCTGCCGCGGCACATGGAGGGCGGCCCGCAGAACCCGCTCGGCGCGCGCGCGATGTACCTGGGTTCGTCGCTCTATCGCATCCACGGCTCCAACGAACCCTGGACCATCGGCACCAACGTATCGTCGGGCTGCATCCGGATGCGCAACGAGGACGTCATCGACCTCTACGGCCGCGTCAATGTCGGCGCCAGGGTCGTCGTGATCTGATCAAGTCTCGCTCCCGGACTACGAACCTAAAAAATGGCCGCCCGATCAGGCGGCCGTTTGTCATTTCCGGATCCTGCGCGGTCACGCCTAATCGCTGTCGCCGCCATCTCCATCAAAACCGTCGCCGTCGTGATCCATGTCGCCGTCGTCGTCGTAAGAGCCTTGATCGAAGAAGCCCTGCCGCGAACCGGAATCGCTGTTGTCGGCGCGCTGGTTTGACGAGCCGATGTCGTTGACCCCGGCCTCACGCGCCAGATTGCCGCCGGACTGATCGCCGCCCCACGGCCGGCGGTCTTCGATGCCGCCGCTGTGGCCGGCGGTGTCGCCGAAGCTCTGCTGGTTGCCGCCGCTGCCGCCCATCATCGAACGCAGGCTGCTGGCCAGCATAGAGCCACCGACCACGCCGACGGCGGCCGCCGCCGCGGTACCGAGGAACGAGCCGCCACCGCCGCCGAACGCCGACTGCTGCTGCGGCTGTGCGCCATAGGGCTGGCCGTAGGCCGGCTGACCGTACTGTCCGGGAGGCTGGCCCTGCTGCAGCACCTGGCCGGAGTTCCACGCCGGACGGTCGTCGCTGATCCCGGGTGCGCGAACGTTCGGCACTGAACCTTGCCCCTGGCCGTGTTGCTGGCTCTGCCCGAAAATCGCGCCGCGCATCGAATCGAGGAATCCGCCGGGTTGAGTTTGCTGGCTTGTCGCCGCTTCCAGTTCCTGGATGCGGCTGTCGGCGCGCTTCAGCGCCTCGTCCTGCACCAGCGCGGTTTGCACCAGCGCGTAGACGGCGTTGGGCGCCTTCTGCAAGCCCTGCATGATCGCAGACATCGCCTCGGCGTCGCGCGGCGCGCTCTCCAGCCTGGTCAGCCGGTTGAAAAGATCGTCAATCAGTTGGCGTTCTTGCGGTGTCATGGCCCTCTCCTTCGCGTCGAAAACGTCATCGATGCGCGGGGGAGATGTAAGTGGGTTTTGTGTCGCAAGTAGTGGGAGGGCGAATTAAATTTCGGTATGCGACAAAACGGCCGGCCGGTTTTCGCGAACCTTGTCAGTCCAGTGTAACATTATTCGCCGCCAGCAGCGGCGGGAACTGGTCGCCGGCAAGATAGGCGTGTTCGGCCTCGCGCTGGGTGGTGAGGGGATCGAGACTTCTGAGCGTGTCGTCGACGAACCCAGGATGGCACATCACGAGCCCGCCATCCGGCATATCAGTGATGAACTGCCGCATCAGCCCGCCGAAGTCAGGCGATTTCGTAAAGTCATAGGCGCCGGCAAAGGCCGGATTGAAGGGGATGCCGGCGGCAGTCGCGCGCCGGCGGAATTGCGCGCTGAGGACATCGAGCACCAGCGACTTGGGTGCACCGAGCCGTTTCGCCAGCGGTGCATTTCTGCCGCCCTGGCGTACCCAGGCGCCGGGCGCAGCCGCCTTTACCGCAGCCAGAAATCCGTCGCGCACCTGCGGAAACAACTGCACGTGCTGGTGACCATCGACGAAATCGGGCGCGCGTCCGAACAACTCCTTGAAGGCCGCGAGTTGCGCCAAGAGTTCGTCCTCGATCAAGTCAGGATCGAGCCGCCGCAGCAGGCCCGATCGCAGCATGGCCGGAAACGGCAGGAACAGTCCGCCGTGGAGTGGCCGAAAGTACATCGACAGCGGGCGGAACGGCGCCGTCAATGTCGCGTGCAGGCCGATGGCGCAGCGCGGGCTCGCCGCCGCGACCGCCTGCAGTTCGGCGACCTCGTCGCGGCCGATCGCAGCACCCACCACCATCACCGACGTCGCATTGAGACGGCCGCGGGAGATCAGGTCGCGAATGGCGCGGTTGACGCCCTCGGCCAATCCGTAGTCGTCGGCGCACAGCCAGATCCGTCGCGGCGGCGCGGCGTCGTTCATTCGGCGGCGGTCCGCTCGGTGGCATCAGCGCTGGTCTCGCCATTGGCGCGCCTTTCGGAATGCTCGGCGACGAAATAGATCGGGCGCGCCTTCAGCTCCGACAGGATCTTGCCGATATATTCGCCGACGATGCCGATCATGATCAGTTGTACGCCGCCGATCGTCATCAGGCCGATCATCAGCGAGGGATAGCCGGGCACCTGCTTGCCGGTGGTCAAGACCTCCCAGAGAATGGTCAGGCCGAAGATGAAGGCGGTGAGCGCGAGCAGTACGCCAAGCAGGCTCGCAAACCGCAGCGGCGCCACCGAGAACGACGTCAGTCCCTCGATCGACAGGCCGATCAGGCGACCCGGGCTGAAGGTGGTGACGCCGTGCGCGCGCGGCGCCGGTTCATAGTCGACGCGGATCTGGCGGAAGCCGATCCAGTTCGACAGGCCCTTGAAGAAGCGGTTGCGCTCGGGAAGCTGCCGCAGCGCCGTGGCCGCACGCGGCGACAGCAGGCGGAAATCGCCGGCATCCTCGGGGATCTTCTGCCGCGCGCCCCAGTTGATCAGCGCATAGAAGCCGTGCACGGCCTTGCGGCGCAGGAACGTTTCATTGTCGCGATGCGCCTTCGCCGTATAGACGACGTCGTAACCGTCGTCGATCCAGTGCGAGACAAGTATCTCGACCAGGCTCGGCGGATGCTGGCCGTCGCCGTCCATGAACAGCACCGCGCCGCGGCGGGCGTGATCGAGCCCCGCCATCAAGGCGGCTTCCTTGCCGAAATTGCGCGACAGCGACACCACCTGGATGTCCAGCCCTTCGGCGGCGAGCGAACGCGCAATCGCCAGCGTGTTGTCGGCGCTGCCATCGTCGACATAGACCACTTCGATGGCAAGGCCGTACCGCGCCTGAAGCGTGCGGGCGAGACCGGTCAGCCGCTCGTGCAGCATGGCGAGCCCGGCCGCCTCGTTGTAGAGCGGCACGACAATCGACAGGCCCCGCGCCGCGGCGCTCGCCGCGGTGGTGGACAGGCCGGAAACGTCAGAGCCCAGCGTCATCGATCAGGTCCCAGTTAGATCCCGTGCTTTGATTCCGTCGTGCAGCATGGATCGCGCCATGCCCGAAACAGCATATGCTACTTGCCGCAAGCTGTCGCAACGATGAACAAGCGGCAGCCTTATTGCCGCAAGAACGCCTCGAGCCGGGCAAATAGCGGGTTTTCGCGGTCGAGCACGTAGTCGAGCGAGGCGATCGAGACCGTATCGGCGCCATGCTCGCGCAGGAAGCTGCCGAGCGCGTAAAGATGCGTCGGCGGGCAGTGCAGCGTCAGCATGCCGGAGGAGGTCGGTCCGCCGAACGGTGCCACCACGCCGAAGCGGTTGTGGGCCTCGGTCAGCAGCGCCTCGTTGCAGCCGGCAAAGCGCGTTCGCACCTCGCGGTACTTGCTGGCACGGGCGCGCGCGGCGATATGATCCAGGATGACGCGCGCGGTCTCGCGGGCCTCGTCCGACCAGTCGGCGTCCCTGGAGGCCACGAGGTTGGCCTGGCTGCGCAGGATCACGCCGTCGTCGAGCACCTTCAGCCCGTTGGCGGCCAGCGTCGCGCCTGTTGTCGTGATGTCGACGATCATCTCGGCGGTGCCGACGGCGGGCGCGCCTTCGGTGGCGCCGGCGCTTTCGACGATGCGGTAATCGACCACGCCGTGGGATGCGAAGAAGGTGCGGGTCAGGTTGATGTATTTGGTCGCGACCCGCATGCGGCGATTATGCTGCGCGCGAAACCCTGTCGTGACGTCGTCGAGGTCGGCCATGGTGCGGACGTCGATCCAGGCCTGCGGTACCGCGACCACGACGTTGGCGCTGCCGAAGCCGAGACTGTCGATCAGCAACACCCGCCTGTCGGCATCCGCAATGCTTTCACGCAACAGGTCTTCGCCGGTGACGCCGAGATGCACCATGCCGCGCGCGAGCTGCGCGGCGATCTCGCTGGCGGAGAGGTAAGCGATCTCGACATTGTCGAGGCCGGTGATGGTGCCGCGATAGTCGCGGGCGCCACGCGGCTTGGCGAGCGAAAGGCCTGCGCGCGTGAAGAACGCCTCGGCGTTTTCCTGCAGGCGGCCCTTGGAGGGGACGGCGAGAACGAAGGGGGCGCTCATGCGATGCTCGCTTTCGCCGCGGGCTTGGCAAGCTGCGTCAGGGCTTCGACCCAGATCGAAAATCCGACGGCGGCGATCGGCGTCACCGAACCGAGCTGGGTCATCAGGCCATCGTAGCGGCCGCCCGCGACCAGCGGTTCGACGCCGTTGCCCAAGGTATTGCCTTTGGCGTGCAGCTCGAATTCGAATCCTGTGTAGTAATCGAGCCCGCGGCCGAACGAGGTCGAGAAGCGCGTCAGCCTCGTGTCGATGCCGCGCGCGGCCATGAAGCCGACGCGGCTTTCGAGCTGATCGATCGCCGCCGTCAGGTCGAGCTTCGCATCGGAGGCGAGGGCGCGCAGTTGCGCAACGGATTCATCGGGATCGCCCGCGATCGCAAGAAAACGCTTGATGATGTCGAGCGCGTCGCGCGGCAGTGCGCCGCCCTTCAGCGTCGACTGCTCGAGAAAGCGGTCGGCGATTTCGGCAACCGTGCGGCCGCCGACATTGGTGGTGCCGGCGATCGACATCAGGTCGGTGACCAGCGCCAGCGCCGCCTTGCGGTCGGATCCGGCCAGCGCCGCCAGCACGCCCTCATATTCGTTGCGGCCTGGGGCTGCCGCGAGCGTCAGCCGCTCGATGTCCTCGGCGAGGCTGACCTTGCGGTTGAAATCCTTGATCAGCCGCCGCCGCCAGACCGGATAGAGATCGAGCGCGTCGATCAGCGCCGTGAACAGGGCTACGTCGCCGGTGCGAATTTCGACGTCCTTCAGTCCGCCTGCGGCCGTGGCCTCCAGCGCCAGCGCCAGCATTTCCGCATCCGCCGCGGCACGGTCCTGCCGGCCGAAGGATTCAATGCCAGCCTGCAGGAACTCGCTCGGCCGGCCGCCGCGATAGCGGAACACCGGCCCGAGATAGCTGAAGCCCGCGGGCTGCCCGGCCCGTCCGGAGGCGAGGTAATCGCGCGCGACCGGAATGGTCAGGTCAGGGCGCAGGCAGAGCTCCTCGCTCGAGGGGTCGGTGGTCAGATACAGGCTCTTGCGGATGTCCTCGCCGGAGAGGTCGAGGAACGGCTCGGCCGGCTGCAGGATACCGGGCTCGGCCCTGACGTAGCCGGCCTGCGCAAACGACAACAGCAGCGCATCCGCCCAGGCGGCGGATCCGGCAGCACGATCGTTGGCGGCGGTAGCGGTCATTTCAACGTCCAAATGGCAGGAAACGGGGTTTCCCGGGCTTTCCGAGGTTAGCTGGCGCAGCCCTTTACCATGGCCGAACCGAGGTTTCGACAGGGTTTGGCGGCGTGGCTTAATGATTGGGAGCGTTAACGATTTTGCGGTGGCTTGGCTAGCTGGGAGGTACCACGCGCCGGGACTTGGCTGGTGCGATGGCAAAAATTGCTAAAGTCAGTGCTAGTCTAGCGCCCATAAAACGAGCCGCTATACCTCGGTAAGCGAGGTTGTGCGCGAGGCCTCCAGATCATGGAACAGACCGAAGAAGACCGGTTGGCTTTCCTGCGGAATGCCTGGGTGGCAGGCCGGGAAAGCGGCGATGCCGGCCCGGCCGAATTTGCGAGCATCAAGGCCCAAGGCCGGGCGCTGCTGAGGCGGCAGGAAGGCAGTTGGGGAGTGCTCCCCACGGACACTAAATTACCGTCAGCTTGAACCCCGCCAGTCGCCCAGCGCGGCCTGTACCAGCGCCAGCGCGGCGACGCCGGCCGTATCCGCGCGCAGGATGCGCGGCCCCAGGGAGAGGCTCAACGTCCTGGGCTGCCGCAGCAGCAGTGCGCGTTCATCTTCGGCAAACCCGCCCTCGGGACCGATCAGGATGTCGATCCCGGCTGTATCGGCCAACCCCTGTTGCAGCGCCAGCAGCGGATCCGCCACCTCGGTCGCCTCGTCGCAGAACACCAGCAGGCGCGTCTGTTCGCGCGCGCCGAGATAGCGGTCGAGTGCCACGGGCTCTGCGACATCGGCGAGGCTGAGGATGCCGCATTGCTCGGCGGCCTCGATGACATTGGCGCGCATCCGCTCGCCGTTGACGCGCGAGACCTGGGTGTGACGGGTCAGGACCGGCTGCAGCTTGGAGGCGCCCATCTCGACCGCCTTCTGCACCATGTAGTCGAGGCGGGCGTGTTTCAGCGGCGCAAAGACATAGGCGATGTCGGGCAGGCGGTCCTGCGGCCGCGTTTGGGCTGCGATGGTCAAGCCGTCGGGCCGCTTGCGTCCCGCGATCTCCGCCCGCCATTCGCCGTCGCGGCCGTTGAACACCAGGATGCTTTCGCCGGAACCGAGCCGCAGCACGTTACCCAAATAGTTGCTCTGGTTGCGTTCCAGCGTGATTCGCACGCCCTCCCGCAGGGGGGCGTCGACGAACAGGCGAGGGGCGCGAAAATCTAGATCAGGCATTTGTGATGTTCCGTTACCGGGCGATTTTAGCCCAAAAGCGCACGGATTCGGCCTTGTTTTTGAGTTTCGACGTGACCCTACGCCGCGCTGCCGCCCTATTCGACGGGTTGTTAAAGGCCGGCAGGAATCGTAAAAAGTCCATTGCAAATCTGCTTCGTTCGGAGGCCGCTGGCTACCTGGACCTTGCCGGAGAAACACGCTTCATGATCCGCCGCCTGATTGTGCCGCTGACCGTTGCCGTCGTGACCTTGCACGCGGGCCACGTCCTTGCGCAGACCCCGTTTCCGGCGCCGTTGCCCAACCAGGGCGCGCCCGCGAATGCCTCGCCGTTCCCGCCCGTAAATGGCGCTGCGCCGGTCCAGAGTGCGGCGCCGGTTTCCGGCGCCTCGGTGTTCGATCGTGGCGCCGCGCCAACGGGCGGAGTGCCGCAAGCCGGCGGAATGGCGCCAGCGGGCGGTCCGCCGCAGGCGGGCGGCGCGGCCGATGCCTGCATGAAGGCGTTCGTCCCCCTGCGCGAAGAGGCGGAGAAGCGGGGCAAGATGATCAAGGCCGCGAGCGACCGCAAGGCGCCGCCCGACGAAGCCTGCAAGCTGATCGGCAGTTTCGGCCAGGCCGAACTGAAGATGATCAAATACGTCGAGACCAACGCGGCGAAATGCGGAATTCCGGCGCAGATCGCCGAGCAGCTCCGGAACGGTCACAAGAACACCGACAAAATGCAGAAGCAGGTCTGCGGGATGGCAGCGCAAGTGCAGGCGCGCGGGCCCGCGGGTCCGAGCCTGAGCGAAGTCCTGGGCTCTTCGGCGGCAATGCCTGAAGCGCAGACCGTGAAGAAGGGTGGCAGCACCTTCGATACGCTGAACGGCAACGTCCTCGCCCGATGACCCGCACAAGATGAGCGACGCGACCGCCCGCGTTGCCGATGCGACCGGCAACTGGGTGGATACGCGTGCGCCGTCATGGTCGCGGCCCTATCTGCGGCTCGCCCGCTTCGACCGTCCGATCGGATCATGGCTGCTGTTGATGCCGTGCTGGTGGTCGGCGGCGCTCGCCGCCGGTGTCGCGCACGATGTTGGTCAATTGCCGCAGGTGATCGCGCTGTTCTTCATCGGCGCCTTCGTGATGCGCGGCGCGGGCTGCACCTGGAACGACATCACCGATCGCGACCTCGACGCCAAGGTCGAGCGCACGCGCTCGCGGCCGCTGCCCGCGGGGCAGGTCAGCGTGAAGCAGGCGTTGGCCTTCCTGGTGCTGCTGGCGCTGATCGGGCTTGCCGTGCTGCTGCAATTCAACCGCTTCGCGATCATCACCGGCATCGCCTCGCTGCTCATCGTCGCGATCTATCCCTTCATGAAGCGCATCACCTGGTGGCCGCAGGTCGTGCTCGGCCTGGCCTTCTCGTGGGGCGCACTGATGGGATTTGCGGTGATCCTGGGCCGCATCGATCTGACCGCGCTCGTGCTCTACGCCGGATCGATCGCCTGGGTGATCGGCTACGACACCATCTACGCCCACCAGGACGCCGAGGACGACGCCCTGATCGGCGTCAAGTCGACGGCGCGCTTGTTCGGCGCGCGTACGCACCTTGCGCTCGCGGTGTTCTATTCGCTCGCGGTGGTTTTGATCGGCGTGGCGCTGGTGCTGGGCGCCGCGCAATGGCCGGCATGGATCGGGTTGGCAGCGTTCGCCGGCCATCTCGTCTGGCAGATCCGCCGGCTCGACATCCGCGATCCCGCGCTGTGCCTTCGGATTTTCAAATCCAACCGCGATGCGGGCCTGCTGCTGCTTGCAGGATTGCTCGTGGACGCCGTGATGCGCGCGGCTGCGTAGCCGTGTGGCGTGGGCAACGCGCCCACCTTGCGCTGTGCCTGCCGCCACCCAACACCGATGACGTCTCCCTATTGCGGTTTCGATTTGCCCCGAAATTCTCTCGGTGTAATTCCAGAAAATCGTCGAAAGGCGCGAGTGAAATGCGCAGGGTCGGAATAACCCGAAGAGAATGCGACGTCGATAATCCTGGCATCCGTGTCGCGCAGAAGTTTGGCAGCATTTTCAAAGCGGACCCCGTCAAGGAGGTCAGAATATGAAACGCCCGCGCTCGAAAGCTTGCGCTGAAAGCTTCTGCTGCTGATGCCAGCCATCTCTGCGATTTCCGCGACGGTTGGAATGCTTTCGTCCAGATAGGATGGCAGCATCAATCTGACTGCCGAGACGATTTCGTGGCCGGACGGTCCAACCCCGTTGTCATGGGAAGTCGCCGGCGTCTCGCTTGCGAGGTTGGGGAGATCCAGGAATGAAACGGGGATATCGATCCATGAGGAATTCTGGCCCGACATGAAGCGGGTATTCTGCCAGAACGATCGAGTCTCAAGGCTGGGTTCATAGCTGGCTTCGAATGCGAACGTCGCCGGAACCCAGTGGGGGCCGGCAAATTGCCGTACGATATGCATCACGTAGACATTCTGAAGCCACTGCGAATGCTCGAGATGCGGCACTCGCGCCGTGCCCGCGACCCTGCTGCAAATTCTGACGCGATGGTCGTCGCGCTCCAGCCACACACTTACGGTCGTGTCTTCAAGCGACGCCCATTTGCACAATTGCTGCAAGGCAATGAACAGCGTCGGCGAGAAGCGGATGATGGCGCGCATCTTTTCGCTCACGTGGCAGAATTGCAGCTGCCGCGCGGCCTGAAATCCAATGTCTGTGATGCCTTGAGACCGCTGAGCGGCTTCCGCGAAGCGTACCGCCTGCAGGATCGGGATATAGTGTTCAGCCTTTTCCTGCAAAGAAGCTGGAAGGCGAAACCTGGTCAGCAACGTCTCCGTTGGGGCACCGATAGCATCACAAATGGCAGCGAAAGGAATGATGAACTGGCAACGAGTCAAAGGCAGTATGGTCATTTTTTGTTCTCGTTCAAAATGGAATTTCGGCGGTTTCCCCCCGTTATGACGTGCGGCTAGGCTGAACTGCCGCCAGCTTAACAGCTCCAGCCTGGCGCGTATTGCAAATGTTGCCCGATTGCATTTGGGGGCGGGGGCCGGGTTGGCGCGCGCGCCCTTTGGTTTCAGCGTGGCGGCTTATGGCAAGACGGTTCACGAATTTCCGCTCAGGCTCGGCGAGGTGTCTCGGCGCTTTTGCCTTCACCACATGTATTCGGTCCCATGAAGCCTGTTCAAACACCTTCGCGGTATTCGGTACGGGCGGCGATTGCCGCCTCACTGTGCGACGGTGGCGCAGCACTTGAACGCACCGCAATCCAGCTGGGGATGAGCCCGCGCTCGTTGCAGCGTCATCTCGCTGCAATGGGCACCAGCTACACTGACATGGTTGCGGAAGTGCGCTTCGATACGGCGTGCCACCTGCTTCTTCAATCCAACGAGAGCATATCGCAGATCGCCCTGCGCCTCGGCTATGCGGGAACGAGCAGCTTTAGCCGCGTCTTCATGCGTTGGACAAAAATACAGCCTGTCATCTATCGACGGCAAAGAGCTGTTCAAGGAATTGACAAGCCCCGACCCGGGAAGGGGCCGCATGCGGTCAACCGGGACAAGCCGTTGCAATTGGCGCGGATGCCTTCCTCGCCAAACGGGAATAGCATTGCAAGCCCTCCAAAAGGGAAAAGATAGCGCTTGAGCGGCATTGACGGGAAGACGTTGGCGTCAACCCCGCATCGCTTCGACAGGGCAAATGATGCTCGCCACTTTGTCGGCTATCGACGCGGCGATTGGCGTGAAATGGCAAGACATCCTGTCCGGCTGCTGTGAGATTGCAGGGACAAAACCATTTTCCCGTGCTCATGGCATGCCAGCATCGATGGTACAGGAAACAGAAAAGGTGAACCAATGAAGATACTCGGTACCGCACTTCTCGCCATTGCCGCCGCCGGTATGGCGTGTGTGCCGACGGTCCTTTCCGCTCAATCGGCCGAGCCGAAGCCGCATATGCCGCTGGAGAAATCCATCGGACAGGCGAAGCCAGAGGTCGTTCCCTCGTTGTTTGTTCTCAACTCAAGGGGCGCCGTCCTGAAGGACGGAAAGCTCGTTCTGGCCGGCGTGTCTCCGAATGCCATCGTGTTTGCGGATCGCCCGGTGCGGGCCGCCGGGCATGATCTGACAGCGCGGATTGTCGAGGATTGGGGCAGCGGCAGCGACAATTTCGCAAAGGATCCGCCGAACGCCACGGTTTCCGGATTCAAGAAGGACGGATCGTCTGTCCTCGACGCGGTGGTTGTGCTGAAGTCGCCGAAGCTCGAAGGCGACAAGCTGACTTTCGATGTCGATGTGCTCGAAGGTGATCTGGCGGGAGCCGATGGCCCGGCATCGGTCTTCATCGACATCATTGGCCGGCCGTTTACGCCGATGTCGTTTGCCGGCGTCGCCCGCCGAACCGCCTGGCGCGGCGCATACTATCGTGGGGCTGCTTTTGCAGGGGCCGCGGCTGTTGGCGTGGCTGCTGCGGCGGCCTATCCTTACCCCTACGCGCCGCGCTGTGGCTATTATCCCTATCCGCCTTGCTACTAGGGTAGCCGCACGAAGCGCAGAGGCCCCGGTCAATATGTCGGCCGGCGCATCAACCAATAAACTGTAATGGATGAGCCGACATCCGAATTTGAATAGATTCGATAATTCAATCGAACAATAAAGGAGTACGGGCAAATGTTGACGAAGCGAGATCTACTTCGCTCCACCGCGGCGATCGCCGCGCTCGCGGCCACGACGGCGAAGTACACCCCGGCAATTGCGCAGAACAAGGCCGATTGGCCCAGGCTGTTGGAGGCCAAGGACATCGCTGAGGAAGGCTTCATCTACGGCCTGCCGCTGGTGATGAACTATGCGGTTATGCAAGAGTTTGCCGTGGACAGGAACTCCGGGCAGTTCAAGGCACCGTTCAACGAAATCAAAAGTCTGCACCACGTCGCCACCCCGGCGGATACGGCAGTCATCACGCCGAACAGCGACACCCCCTACTCGATGCTCTGGCTGGATTTGCGCGCAGAACCGATGGTTATCTCGGTGCCGGCGATCGAAAAGGATCGCTACTACGCGGTCCAGCTCATCGACGGCAACACCTACAATTTTGGTTATATCGGCACGCGCGCCACGGGGACCGAGGCGGGCGACTATCTGGTGGTCGGCCCCGACTGGAAAGGTGGAACGCCCAGCGGGATCAGGAAGGTCTTCCAATCGACGACCCCTTTCACGCTCGCGCTTATCCGCACGCAACTCTTCAATCCCGGCGACATTTCCAACGTCGAAAAAGTTCAGGCCGGCTACAAGGCCGGGCCGCTTTCCGCCTTCCTCAAACAGTCCGCCCCGCCCGCCGCGCCGAAGATCGATTTCGTTCCCGCCACCACTGCCGGGATCAAGGATAACTTCTTCGAGTATCTCGACGCAGCCCTGCAATTCGTCCCCGAGACGTCGAGGGACAAGGCGATTCGCGCGAAGCTTGCGAAGATTGGCATCGGCCCGGGCAAGACCTTCAAGTTCAAGGAACTATCGCTCGAACACAAAGCCGAAATCCTGGTGGGCATGAAGCAGGGTGACGACAAGGTCGACAAATGGCTGTCCGGCGGCAACAAAGTCATCAATGGCTGGAATGTCGGCTCGTTCTTTGGCGACGAGGCCTTCTACAACGGCGATTGGGTGATGCGCGCTGGCGCCGCCAAGGGCGGCCTCTTTGGCAACGATGCCGTGGAAGCCATGTACCCCTATACCCGAACGGATGCGACCGGTGATGCGCTCGACGGCAGCAAGCACAAGTACACCATCACCTTCGCGCCCGGGCAGTTGCCGCCAGTAAATGCGTTTTGGTCCGTTACGATGTACGACGGCAAGAGCCAGCTCCTGGTCAAGAATCCGATCAATCGCTATCTCATCAACTCGCCGATGTTGCCCGCGATGAAAAAGGACGCGGACGGCTCGGTGACGCTTTACATCCAGAAAGACAGCCCCGGCGCGGACAAGGAAGCAAACTGGCTTCCGGCGCCGGATGACAAAATCTATCTCGTGATGCGCCTGTATTGGCCGAAGCCTGCGCCACCTTCGATCTTGCCGCCCGGCCAGGGGACATGGCAGCCGCCTGGCATCAAGCGCGTTTGATGCCAGCTGGGCCGATCATGCTGCGCTGAATGTTACTCAAGCGCTCGAACTCGCGCCGGTCTCTTTTGGCCGGCGCGATCCTGACGTGACTCGCAAGGTTCTGAAGCGCGAGCGGAAGGTGGCATGACAGCTACTGGAGCCCAGCCATGTTCATCATCCTGACAGTTTATCTGCTGCTGGTGTGGCTCATCTTTTCCAGGCTCAAGCTGGTCAGATGGGGGTGGGCATCCGGCGGCGTGGCAGTGCTGATCGGCGCGTTCATCCTGGCGGTGTTCATGGCGATGTTCAATTACCTCACGCCGTCAGGCAGTTTCGTCGTGATCTCGCGTGTGGTCGAGGTCGCGCCCAACGTCTCCGGCCAGGTGATCGCAGTTCCCGTTGAGACCAACGTGCCGGTAAAGACCGGCACCACACTCTTCAAGATTGATCCCGCGCCGTTCCAGTACAAGGTCGACCAGCTCGAGGCATCGCTGGCCGGGGCCAGGCAACAGGCCCTGCAGCTCAAGGCCAACTACGAGCAGGCGAGCGCCAATGTGGAAGGACTGACCAGGCAGTTGGCCTATCACAACAAGCGGCTCGCCGACTACCAGCAGATGGCCGGCGATGGGGCGCAAAGCGAATTTCGGTTGCAGGACACCCAGGTTCAGCAGGAAACAGTGCAATTCCAACTGCAGGCCGCCAGGGCGGCGCAGCTCAACGCCAAGCTCGCGATGGATTCCGAGATCGGAGGCGTCAACACCAATGTTGCGCAGATCCAGGCCCAGCTTGACCATGCCAGATGGGAGCTGGCGCAGACGACCATCCTCGCGCCCGGCGACGGTTACGTCACGGTCATGGCGCTGTCGGTTGGCGACCGCGCCACGCAGCATAAAGCGGTGCTGTCGTTCATCATCGCCGACCAGATCACCGTCGTCGGCCTGTTCGCGCCGAACGGATTCCGGACCATCAAGCCCGGTGCGAAGGTCAAGCTGGTTTTCGACAACGATCCCGGCCGCATCCATGAGGCGACGATCACGGGAATCCCGCGGGGCGTGGGGCAAGGCGAGATCGCGGTCTCAGGGACGCTGGCCAAGGTCGGCTCCATCGGGGGCGTCAAGGCCTATCCTGCCGTGATCTCCATACCGAAGGACATCGACCGCGGCCAGTTGAGGCTTGGCATGCCCGGCACCGCCACCGTGTTTGCGGACAACGCCGGGGTCATCGGCCTGATCATGTCCATTCTTGTTTGGGTCAGCTCGTACGCTGCATATCTTTGACGTCATCACCTTGAGTTCGGTAAACAAGTCGAGATTCGGTCGGCGCGACCCGTTGGCTGGCAACGACGATGTGAAGGCAGCACGGGCGACAAAATTGCCCGACGGGCAAATCGATAAAAACCCGTCCAGCCCTCCAGCCAAAAATATTCCGCTCGCGTCGTCGGGCAAATCAGCGGCACAATTCCGCGCGTCTCACCCATTGAGGGGCGCTCGCGATCGTCACGAACGTGCGGTGAGATGCGGTGGACGCGAGGGCCATAACTGACGAGTGTGGCTCAAGCGTACGGCGAAGTCGTGTGGTCCTGACGCCGCGGTGCTGGCGTCAAGTTGCGTGAGGCGCATGCCCCGCGCAGCGACGGTGGCAAAAGAGCCGTTCACCGGGGAGAGCACGAAGTAAGCCGTAAAGCCACTGCGCAGGGAAGGCCGGGATGCTCCCGCTGAACCTG
>LNFM01006247.1_pt1 | contig 27494 bp, 24 predicted proteins | sample 596031 | NCBI WGS metagenome assembly LNFM01 (sample SAMN04254537, study PRJNA301005) | activated carbon metagenome | isolation source: dual media filters at the Ann Arbor, Michigan drinking water treatment plant | place: USA: Ann Arbor
TGATGTGCTCCACGCGCGCGCGCGTCGTGCCATCGGCGTCCGGGACGTTGACGGTCGTGCCCGACTCCACCTCGCGCCGCACCATCGCCATGGCGAGCGCGCCTTGCGCCGATGTCGCGACGGAAGAGCGAACGTCGCCGACATCGGATCCGTTCGCGTCGAGCACCCGTGCCCCGGCGCGCAGCGGTGCCTCGCTCACCAGCCACCGCAGGTGCCGGTTCACGTGGCCTCGGAAATGGATCCGCGCCACGACCTCCTGCCCGGTGTAGCAGCCCTTGTTGAACGAGATCGCGCCGAGGGCGTCGAGATTCGCTTCCTGCGGAATGGTCTCGAGGTCCATCTCGGTACCCCAGGCGGGAAGCCCGCGCTCGAGCCGGTGCGTGAGGACCTCCGTCGCGGTGGCGGTGCGCATCCCGCTGGCCGCGAGCGCAGCGCGCACCGACTCCACACGCGCGCGCGCGCCGATCACGTCGAATCCCGCGACGCTCAGGTCGTCGGAGCGCACGACGTACAGCGCCTCGTCGCCCTCGCCGATCCAGCGGCCCCCGAGCGGCGCGAGCGCCGCGAGTGCGTCCGGCGCCACGGCATCGGCGCCGATCGCACGCGCGAGCCGTGCGGCCGCCTCATCGCCATGCACGCCGAGGCAGCCGGTCGCGTCGGTGATCACCGCGTACTTCGCGAGGCGCGGATTCACGAACTTGCGGATCATCGCCACGAATCCATCACCTGCGGCCGCGTCGCAGTCGACGAGGAGGTCCGGCCCGCGGTCGAAGATGCGGCAGAGTGCGATCACGCGACCCTTCGGCGTGAGCGCCGCGGCGCGCTGCCCGTCGCCGGGCTTGAGGGCGACGACGTCGTTGGTGACGAGCCCGCCGAGTGCCGCCTTCGCCTGGTCGCCGGTGAAGGTCATCCGCAGCCGGTCGCTGCGATCGTGCAGGAAGCCGCTCATCGCCGCCGCTCCGTGCTCACGCCGAGCAGGGCGCGCACCCGTTCGGGCGTGAGGTCGGCGAGCGACTCCACCCAGGCATCGCCCTCGAGCGCCTCGTGCGCCGGCATCGGGCCGACCCCGACGCTGGCGAGTCCCGCCGCCCGAGCCGCGCGCAGCCCGACGACATGATCCTCCACCGCCAGCGCCTTGAGCTGCTGGCCAGGGAAGAGCTGTCCGATCCGCGCGAGCGCCGCGAGCCAAGGTTCGCGTGCGGGTTTCGCGGGCAGCACCTCCTCGCAGCCGATGATGGGACGGAAGAGTCCCTCCATCCCCGCGAGGCCGAGCAGGAACTCCACTTCGCGCCGCGACGCGCGCGTGACGAGCGCCAGGCGCGTGTGTCCGGCCAGCCGCTCGAGCGCGATGCGCGCATCTCGGGTGAGCGGCAGCCCCTTGCCGGCCCGCGCGGCGAACGCGCGCTCGGCGCGAAGGCGCCCCAACTCCACCGCGGTCTCGTCATCCGGGGCGCCGGCCGCGCTTCGCGCGCGGCGCACGGCGATCTCGGTGGCGTAGCCCGCCCCGGCCGCCAGTATGGCGTCGGTGCCGGAGATCCCTTCTACCGCGAGCGACTCGGCGAGCGCGGCGCGGCGCGCTGCCGCCGTCTCCGCGATCACGCCTTCGAACTCGATGAGGAGGACGGGGACTTCCATGCGCGAATGCTAACCGTGGCGATGCGCCCGGGCGTAGCCCTCGTCGAGCAGTTCCACCGGATGCCGGGCGACCACCGGGCTCCCCGCGAGCCGCAGCCCGCCGCCGATCTGCATGAGACAGCCGGGATTCCCCGTGGCGACCACCGCCGCCCCCGATTCCGCGATGCGCGCGAGCTTGGGTGCCAGCACCCGCTCCGAGACGTCCGGCTGAACGAGATTGTAGATCCCGGCGCTGCCACAGCACTGGTCGCTGTCCGCGAGCGGCACGAGCGCCACGTGGGTGCAGGCGCGCAGCACGGCGAGCGGCGGCTGCACGATGCGCTGCGCATGCTGCAGGTGGCACGGCGCGTCGTACGCCACCTGCGTCACAGCGGCCGCGGCTCCCGTTCCCGTTGGCGACGGTCCCGCACTCGCCAGCATCTCGCTCACGTCGCGCACCTTCGCGGCGAAGGCCGCGGCGCGAGCCGCCCACGCCGGATCGTCGTGCAGCAGGTGTCCGTACTCCTTGCACATCGCGCCGCAGCCGGCCGAGTTGAGGGCGATCACGTCGGCGCCGCTGCGCTCGAAGGCCGCGATGTTCGCGCGCGCCAGCGACCGCGCGGTGGTGCGGTCGCCGGCGTGGGCGTGGAGCGCTCCGCAGCAGCGCTGCCCCCGTGCCTCGGCGAGCGTCCAGCCGTTCTGCACGAGGGTGCGCTCGGTGGCGCGGTTCACGTCGGTGAAGAGCCCTTCCATCACGCAGCCCGTGAGCACGGCGGTCCTGCCGCGCGTGTGGCTCCCGCGTGGCATCCACGCGGGCGTGCGATCGCGGCGAGTCGAATCGAGCATCGCCATCGGCATCGCCAGGCGTGCGGGGAGCCAGCGCGCGAGCCGCGCGGCCGCACCGGTCCATCGCACCAGCCGCGCGAGCGCGAGCGCCGGTCGCAGCGCCCACTGGCGCGCGAAGACGCCCAGCACGAGCCGCGCGACGAAGGGAAGAGGCCGGTGCGCGATGAGCGACGCGCGCGTGGCCTCGAGCAACTCGCCATACGGCACGCCGCTCGGGCAGGCGGTCTCGCACCCGCGGCAACCGAGGCACTGGTCGAGGTGGGCGCCCACCTGTGCATCGTCGGGGCGCACCGTGCCATCGAGCAGCGCGCCCATGAGCAGCAGGCGCCCGCGCGGAGAATCGTTCTCGTCCTCCAGGGCGAGATAGGTCGGGCAGGCGGGCAGGCAGAAGCCGCAGTGCACGCACTTGTCGAGGCCCGCGCGCGCGGCGTCGAGCGCTGCGAGGAGGGGTGCGCTCATGTCGGCTCCCCGAGGAGTCCGGGGTTCATCATGCGATGCGGGTCGAACCGGTCGCGCAGGCGGATGGCGATCGCGTCCCAGCGCCATTGGAGCGCGCGCGGCGGCGGCTCATGGGATCCGCGCCAGGCGTCCATGGCGCTCGGCCCCTGCGGGATGGTGTCGCCGAGGGCTTGCAGTGCGGCGCGCGACTCGGCCACGAAGGCCGAGTTGCCGCCGATCCGCACGAGATACCAGTGGTGCGCCCCCCCGCGTGGCGCGTCCGGCGGCTCGTGCCGCACGCAGGCGAGCGGCGCGAGCGGGCCGCGCACGTACGCTTCGAGACGCGCGAGGCCATCGAGCTCGAGGCGCAGGGACCAGCACTCGTCCACCACGGGTCGCGCGCGCAGGCGGAGGTGCACCTGGGTGATGGCCCCGAGCGTCCCCCACGCGCCGATCATCGCGCGCGTGAGGTCGAAGCCGGCGACGTTCTTCACCACGCGTCCGCCGGCGGCGATCACGCGGCCCGTGCCGTCGACGCACTCGAGTCCGAGCACCAGGCTCCGCGGCCGACCGAGCGTGGCCGCGTAGGGGCTCTCCATCGCCGTGGCGACCGTGGCGCCGACGGTGCTCGTCAGGTCCATGCCGGGCGGCGCGAGCGGACACCACTGACCATGCGCGCGCGTCGCCTCGTCGAGCTCGAGGATCGTCGTGCCCGCGCCGCAGGAGATCGTGAGGTCGGCGGGAACGTACGAGGTGATCCCGCTGATGCCGCGCAGGGAGACGGTGCGCGTAGCGCGCACGGCGTGTCCGGCGTCGAGCCAACTGCCGCAGCCGGCGAGGCGCAGTCCCTCGTGCGCGGCGCCCGCCTCGCGGACGATCGCCGCGACCTCGGCCGCGGTGCGCGGGAGCTCGGCGTCGAGCGCTCGCGGACCGACCGATCCCAGGACCGTGGGTGTCATGCGACGGACCCCGCCGGCCGTGCCGCCGCGGCGGCGTGCCACTCGCGGCAGGCGCGCACCGGCACCGACTTCCCCGGGTTCGCGCGCCGGGCGGGATCGAAGACGTCGCGCAGCGCGCACATGGCGTCGAGCGTGTCGGCCGTGAAGAGCTGCTCCATGTACGGCAGCTTGTCGAGCCCCACGCCATGCTCGCCGGTGATGGTGCCGCCCGCGTCGATGCAGCGGGTCATGATCTCCTGCATCGCCGCGTGCACGCGTGCCGACTCGTCGGGGTCGTTCGCGTCGTACGGGATGTTGGGATGGAGGTTGCCGTCGCCCGCATGGAAGACGTTGCAGATGCGCACGCCGTGGCGCGCGCCGATCGCGGCGATGTCGTCGAGCAGTTCGGCGAGTCGCGAGCGCGGCACGACGGCATCCTGCACCACGAGGTGCGGCGCCAGGCGTCCCATCGCGCCGAAGGCCTTCTTGCGGCCGAGCCAGAGCCGCGCACGCTCGGCGGCATCGTGCGCCACACGCACGTCGCGCGCCCCCGCGGCGCGGCAGAGGCGCTGGATCTCGGCCGCATCATCGTCGAGCCCCGCCGCCGCGCCGTCCACCTCGACGAGCAGCACCGCCGCCGCATCGCGCGGATAGCCTGCCGCGTACACGCTCGATTCCACGGCCTCGATGGTCGGCTGGTCCATGAGCTCCAGCGCGGCGGGCAGGATCCCCGCCGCGACGATGCGTGAGGTGGCGTCGGCGGCGGCGCGCACGCTCGTGAAATCCGCGAGCAGCGTGATCACCGCCTGCGGGTCGGGCGTGAGCTTCACGGTCACGTCCACCACCACGCCGAAGCACCCTTCGCTGCCGACGAACGCGCCGAGCAGGTCGTAGCCGCCCACGTCGCCGCGGTCGAGGGTGAGCACCTCGCCGTCGGGGAGCACGACCGTGGCGCGCAGCGCATGGTCGAGCGTCACGCCGTACTTGAGGCAGTGGGGCCCACCCGCGTTCTCGGCGATGTTCCCGCCGATGGTGCAGGCCGACTGCGACGAGGGATCGGGGGCGTAGTGCAGGCCGAACGGCACTGCCGCGCGGGTGAGCAGCGCATTCACCACGCCTGGCTCCACGGTCGCGGTACGCGCCACCGGATCGATCGCGATGATCCGCTTGAGCCGATGCAGGCCGAGCAGCGTGATGTCGTCGGCGAGCGCGCCGCCGGAGAGCCCGGTGCCCGCCCCCCGCGCGACGAACGGGGCGTCGGCGGCCGCGAGGGCACGCACGACCGCGATGAGTTCCGCGCGCGTGCCGGGGAAGACCGCGAGTGCCGGCCGGCGCTGGAGGCCGGGCAGCGCATCGGAGCGGTACACGAGCAACTGCGTCGCGCGCGTGATCACGTGCGATTCGCCGACGATGCGGCGCAACTCGGCAGCGAGGGCGGTCACGACGAGAAACTACACGAAGGGGGCCCGGATTCGCATCCGGACCCCCCTCGACCCTCGCCGCGCGATCACCGGGCGCGCGACGAGCGGCTGCAGACTACGCCCTCAGGTGACGGCCCAGAACCCGGCGAGGGAGCGACCCTCGGGCGAGGTGCGGAGCTTGTCGAACGCGCGCTCGCGGATCTGGCGGATGCGCTCGCGGGTCACGCCCATGAGCGCACCGATCTTCTCGAGCGTCATCGCCTCGGCCCCTTCATCGAGACCGTAGTACAGGTTGAGGATCTTGCGCTCGCGCGGCGTCAGGTAGTTGCGGAACACCTTGTCGATGCACTCGCGCATGAGCTTGAAGTCGGTCCGCTCCTCGATCTCGATCCCGTCGCCGCCGGCGAAGCGCTCGCCGAGCGTGCAGGCCTCGCGGTCGGAGCGATCCACCGGCGCGTCGAGCGAGAGCTCGGTGGAGGACATCTGCTTGGCGGCCCGGACCTGCTCCGGGGTCTCCTCGAGGAGGCGGCCGATCTCACTGTCGGTCGGATCGCGCTTGAGGACCTGGGCGAGGACCGTCTCGGCGCGCGAGAGCCGGATGAGCTGCGAGTTCTGGTTGAGCGGGATGCGCACCGAGCGCGTCTGCTCGGCCAGCGCCTTGAGGACCGCCTGGCGCACCCACCACACGGCGTACGAGATGAACTTCACGCCCTGGTCGGGATCGAACTTGCGGACCGCCTTCAGCAGTCCTTCGTTGCCGATGGCGACGAGCTCGGAGAGGTCGAGGCCGTGGCCCTGATACTTCTTCACGTAGCTGATGACGAACCGGAGGTTCGCGGTCACGAGCCGCTCGGCGGCGGCTTCATCGCCCTTCTGGGCGAGTCGGGCGAGTCGACGCTCTTCGGCGGCGTCGGTGATCAGCGGGAGCTTCTGGATGTCCGAGAGGTACTGGTCGAACGCGGATGAGGGTGAGGAGCGGAAATAACCTTTCGATCTCGTCTCGGTGGCGTGCTGCATACCCATCCCCGTACCTGCGTGTTGAAGGAGGCGGCGCCCCGCTTGGGGAACCAGTGCCTGCTACGCTCTGTGGGACGTGCGGTACATCACATTCGCCGGCTCGGACCGCCCGGGAAGCCAAGGCTATAATAGGAGGTGAAGTCCGGTCAACAGCCAAGAAGCGTGCCAAGGCGACACCGTCCCGCCGCCAATGCGCCATCCCATTGCATCACAATGGGATAGGCTCGGTCACAAATGTTCGAGCGCCCGCAAGGTGTCGGCGTCGCTCACCCGGACGCCGTACCGCGTCTCGGTCCCGGCCATCTCGCCCATCGCGCGCGGCAGGGCGAACTCCACCTGACCGCCCCGCGCTTTCTTGTCGGTGCGGGTGGCCGTGACGATCTCCGCCGGACTCACGCCGTCGGGCAGCCGCACGGGCAGCCCCGCCGCGTCACACACCGTCGCGATCTGGTCGGCGAGGCCGCGCTCGGCGAGATGCAGCCGCTCGGCGAGGATCGCCTCGGCCACCATGCCGATCGCGACGGCTTCGCCGTGCGAGACGCCGTACGCCGTCACCTGCTCGATCGCGTGCGCGATGGTGTGGCCGAAGTTGAGGATCTTGCGCAGGCCGCGCTCGCGCTCGTCCTGCCGCACCACCTGCACCTTGATCTCGATCGAGCGCTGCACGAGATGCTGCTGCGTGGCGTCGTCCGGCGTGTCCGCGTGGAGGATCTGGCGCAGGTTCGCCGCGATCCATCCGAAGTAGACCGGGTCGGCGATCACGCCATGCTTGATCGCCTCGGCGAGGCCGACGCGCATCTCCTTCGGCGGCAGCGAGGTGAGCAGGCGCGGGTCGGCGACGACGAGGGCAGGGTGGTGGAAGGCGCCGACGAGGTTCTTCCCGGCCGGTGTGTCCACGCCGGTCTTCCCGCCGATCGACGAATCGATCATCGCGAGCAGCGTGGTGGGCACCTGGACGAACGGGAGGCCGCGCATGTAGGTCGCCGCGACGAAGCCCGCGAGGTCGCCCGTCACACCGCCGCCGAGCGCGACGACCACCGTGTCGCGTCCGCACCCCGCCGCGAGGAGTTGATCGGTGAGCGTGGACCAGCTCTGCCGCGTCTTGTGCTTCTCCCCCGCGGGGAAGGTGAGGAGGATCGGCGTGGGCGTGGTGCTCCCGAAGGCGGCGAGCGCCTGCGGGCCGTAGAGGCCGGCGACGGTCTGGTCGGCGATGATCGCGACGCGGTGCTCGGGTGCCCGCTGGCTCACGCGCGCGCCGAGCGTCCCGAGCGCGCCGGGCGCGACCTCGATGCTCGCCCCGAGCAGGGTGAGCGCCGGCACCGCGCCTACCACGTCACTTCGCCGGCACCCGCCCGCTTGTTCGCCACGCGGGCGAGCACGAAGAGGAGGTCGGAGAGGCGGTTGAGGTAGACGATCACGATCTGCGGGACCTCGGTGTCGCGCTGCAGGTGGATCACGGCGCGCTCGGCCCGGCGGCAGGTCGTGCGCGCCACGTGGAGCGCTGCCGCCTTGGGCGTTCCGCCCGGGAGGATGAAGGCCTTGAGCGGCTCGAGCTCGGACTCGCCGTCGTCGATCGCCTGCTCGATCTGGGCGATGCGCGCGTCGGAGATGCGCGCCTTGGCGAGCTGCTCCTTCATCTTCTCGAGGTCCGGCGTCGCGAGGAGCGCGCCGAGCGCGAAGAGGTCGCGCTGCACCGGCGCGATCACCTCGTCGATGCGCGGCATCATCTCCACCGAGCGCGCCATGCCGAGCACCGCGTTGAGCTCGTCCACCGCGCCATAGGCCTCGACGCGCGGGTGGTCCTTGGGCACGCGGCCGCCACCGAAGAGCCCCGTGTCGCCGTCGTCGCCGGTCTTCGTGTAGATCTTGATCGTCATGGCCGGAATCTAACCCGGCTGTCCGCTCGGGCCGCTCGGCGGTCCGAGTGCCGTCGTCGGCCGCGTGGGTGCCTTGTAGCTCTCCGGGAAGAGATCGGCGAGGTGTGCCTGGAGCCGCTCCGGCGATCCCGGCGTGGCGCGCTGGGAGCACCAGAGGTCCAGTTCGCGGCCGAGGGTCGCGGCATTGGGCCGGTCGGCGGGTTCCTTCCTGATCGCCATCGCGATGAGCGCCTGGATGCCGGGGTCGGCATCGGGGAGGCGGAAGGTCAGGTCCGGGCTCGGGTTGAGCACCACCTCGTCGAAGGCCGCCATGGTCTCGTCCTCGGTGAAGAGCGATCGCAGGGCGAACAGCTCGAACAGGACGACACCCATGGAGAAGACGTCGGAGCGCGGGTCCACCGGCCGCCCCATGAGCTGCTCGGGGCTCATGTAGTGCTTCTTGCCGAGGAGGACCTGTCGCGTGGCGGCCGGGTCGGCCATCGTGCGCGCCTTGGCGATGCCGAAGTCGCCGAGCTTCACGTGGCCGTCCCAGGTCAGCATCACGTTGCCCGGCGAGACGTCGCGGTGCACGATGTCGAGCCGTTGCCCGTCCTCCCCGACGAAGTGGTGGGCGAAGTCGAGGGCCCGGCAGACGCGACTGGCGCAGTAGGCGGCGACATCCGGTGGCATGGGAAGCCGGCGGGCGCGGTGGGTGTTGATCAGCGTGCGGAGCGAGATGCCCTTGATGAGCTCCATCGCGATGAAGAGCGTCCCGCGCGATTCGCCCAGCTGGTAGATCTGCACGATGTTGCCGTGCACGAGGTTGGCCGAGAGCTTGGCCTCGTCGATGAACAGTTGCCGCCATTCGGGATGCCGGCCGAAGCGGTCGTGGATGATCTTGAGCGCCATCCGCTTGGTGAAGCCGGCGGGTCCCACCTGCTCAGCCTCGTGGACCGTCGCCATCCCGCCCCGGGCGACTTCCCGGATGAGCACGAAGCGGTTGGAGACGGCGAGATCGGCTTCGTTGGTCATTCGATCGTGTGATGAGGGAGCGCGCGCCCGTTGTCCGCGACGCGGAGCGGGGCGAAGTTAATTAGATGCAAACCCCTGAGATCCGGGACCTCTCCATCATCGGAGCCGGTCCCGCCGGGCTCTTCGCCCTGTTCTACGCTGGCATGCGCGGCGCCACGGCGCAAATCATCGACGCACTCCCGCAGCCCGGCGGCCAGCTGGCCGCCCTCTATCCCGAGAAGCACATCTTCGACGTGGCGGGTTTGCCGAGGGTCCTCGCGAAGGACCTCGTGGACTCGCTGATGCAACAGGCCGGCCAGTTCCAGCAGCCCGTGCACCTCGGCCAGCGCGTGGTGGGGCTCGAGGAGGCCGACGGCGTCTTCACGCTCGTCACGGAGACCGACCGGTTCCGGTCGCGCGCGGTGATCATCGCCGCGGGGATCGGCGCCTTCTCGCCGCGCAAGCTGCCGCAGGCGTGCGCCGAGCCGTGGTACGGCAAGGGCATCGACGCGCTGGTGCTGCAGCCGCAGGCCTACGCCGGCAAGCATGTCACCATCATCGGCGGCGGCGACTCGGCCTTCGACTGGGCGCACCAGCTGCAGGGCGTGGCGAGGAGCATCACGCTCGTGCACCGCAGCGACCGCTTCCGCGCGCACCAGGCGACCGTGGACCAGGTGATGGCGGCCGCGGCCGACGGGCGCGCCGCGGTGCACACCTTCCATGAGCTCGCCGACGTCATCGCCGAGGACGGGCGCATCGTCGCGCTGGAGCTCAAGGACATCAAGGCCAAGTCCACGCGCCGCGTGGACTGCGACGTGGTGCTGCCGATGCTCGGCTTCGTGAGCGACATGGGGGCGCTGCTCGAGTGGGGGCTCAACGTGGAGAAGGACGAGATCCACGTGACGCAGCTCATGGAGACGGGGCGCTCGGGCATCTGGGCCTGCGGCGACGTGAACACCTATCCCGGGAAGCTCAAGCTCATCGCGACCGGCTTCGCCGAGGCGTGTACGGCGGTGAACCAGGCGGTGCACTGGGTGTATCCCGACAAGAAGGTCAACCCGGGCCATTCCTCCAACCTCGCCGTCTTCGGACAGAAGGACGACTGAACCGATGAGCCGGCGCCGCTCCGCTCTCGTGGGACTGGCGCTGCTGCTCGCGGCGGCGCCGCCGCTCGTCGCGCAGGAGACGCGCTGCGAGCGCGGGGACACGGAGGTGCGCAAGCTCGCCTTCTCGGGGAACACGGCCTTCACGGACGCCGATCTCGCGGCGGGCATCGTCACCACGCCCTCGTCGTTCCTGCGGCGCGTCTTCCGCATCGGCGGACAGCGCCGCTGCCTCGACCAGCGCGAGTTCCCGCTCGACGTGCTGCGCCTCACGGTCTGGTACCGCAACCACGGCTTCGTGGATGCGACGGTGGACACGGTGGTCACACCGGTGGGCGGCAACCGGATCGACGTGCGCTTCGTGATCACCGAGCGCGAGCCGGTCCTCGTGGACACGGTGCGCTTCGAGGGGCTCGACGCGGTGCCCGAGCGCGCGCAGCTGATGCGCGGCCTGCCCACGCGCGTGGGCGGCCGTTTCGACCGCTACGCCAACCGCGCGACGAAGGACACGCTCGCGCGGCGGCTGCGCGACGGTGGCTATCCCGACGCCGAGGCCTTCCTGGGCTACGACCTGCGCACCGACGCTCGGCGCGCGACGGTGGTCTTCATCGCGAACCCGGGGTCGCGGCGCCGGATCGGCGGGGTCCTGGTCACGCGCGAGGGCCGCAATGGACGCGACGCTGAGGTGACCGAGGCCGCCGTGCGCCGCCTGGCGGGCTTGCAGCCGGGAGACCTCTACCGCGAACGCAATCTCGAGCGCGCCAAGCGCACGCTCTACCAGAGCGAGGCCTTCGCGCAGGTGGAGGTGGAACCCGGCGACGTGCGTCCGGACTCGACGCTGACGGTGGACGTGTCGGTGGCCGAGTCGTTCCTGAAGTCGGCGCGCCTGGGTGGCGGCTGGGGCACGCTCGACTGCCTTCGCGCGACGGGGGAGCTCACCGACTACAACCTCTTCAAGACCGCGACGCGGCTCGAGCTGCGCGGTCGCCTCTCGAAGATCGGGATGGGGGCGCCGCTCGACGGCGCGCAGCAGCTCTGCAGCCGCATCGCGCGCGACGATCCCTACAGCGACACGCTCAACTACTACGTGAGCGCGACGCTGAGCCAGCCGTCGCTGCTGCGCGCGAGCTTCGTGCCGACGCTGTCGATCTACTCGGAGCGCCGGTCGGAGTACAAGGCCTTCCTGCGGACGGCACCGGTGGGTGCGGCGCTCGCGTTCAACCGCGCGCTGCCGCGCCGCACGCACAGCTTCGGCTACAGCATCGAGCTCGGCCGCACCGATGCGCAGCCGGCGCTCTTCTGCGCGGTGTTCAACGCCTGCGTGCAGGCGGACCAGGACGCGCTGCGCGCCCTGCAGCGGGTCGCGGTGGTCAGCGCGGGCTCGGGCTACGAGCGCACCGACAATGGGCTCGATCCCACGCGCGGCGTCACGGCGCGGGTCGACGCGCGCTATGCGAGCCGATTCACCGGCTCCGACTCGACGATCCAGTTCGCGCGCCTCTCCACGGACGGCGCGTTCTACTTCCCGGTCAGCGAGGACATCGTCTTCGCCCTCCGCCTGCGCCTGGGCGGCGTCCTCGGTCCCACGCTCGCGCTCGACGAGAACGACCGCTTCGTCCCGGCGCAGGAGCGGCTCTTCGGCGGCGGGCCCAACTCCGTGCGCGGCTTCCGGCAGAACGAGCTCGGGCCCACCGTCTACATCCCCGACTCGTACGAGACGGTCGACCGGCAGACCGGGCTCCCGGTGACCACCGTGGCGCCCGGCGACACGGTCTACTTCCGTGCGGCGGACTCGCTCTCCAATCGCGCGGTGCCCACCGGCGGCAATGCGATGGTCGTCGGGAACCTCGAGATGCGGCTGGCGAGCCCGTTCCTGCCCGCCCTGCTCAAGTGGGTCGCGTTCGTCGATGCAGGACGTGTCTGGAACCGGGGTGCAGGCGTGTCGAGGCTGAAGTTCGCCTCGCTCGCGGTGACGCCGGGCATCGGCATCCGCATCCGGACCCCGATCGGCTACCTGCGCGCCGACATCGCCTACAACGACTATCGACGCCCCGCCGGCGCGGCCTACTTCGACGCGCCGCTGGACGAGGGCGGGCTGCTCTACTGCGTGAGCCCGGGCAACACGCTCCCGGTGGCGCGCAACGCGAGCGGCGTGCTCGAGCAGCAGGCGGGGCCGTGCCCCGGCACCTTCCGGCCCACGCGACCGATGAACTTCCTCAGTCGGCTCACGACGTCCATCGCCATCGGGCAGGCCTTCTAGCATGATGGGCCGCCGCCGCCTCGTCGTGCTCTGGAGCGCGGTGCTGATGCTCGTCATCGGCGCGGGCCTCATCGGCGCGTTCGTCGCGGCCACGCAGGGGGAGCGCGGGCGTGACTTCATCCGGCGCGTCGTCGAGGCGCAGCTCGGGCGCACGATGCAGGGACGGGTGCGCCTCGGGACGCTCAGCGGGTCGTTCATCACCGACCTCACGGTGGACTCGCTCGAGATCCGCGATCCCGACGACTCGCTCTTCGCCGCCTCGGGCCCCATCCGCCTCACCTTCGATCCGCGCGACCTCATGGACGGGCGGCTCTTCGTGCGCACGGTGGAGGTGACGCGACCGAACGTGCACTTCCGTCGCGGCTTCGATGACCGCTGGAGCAACGAGCGCATCTGGCCGCGGAAGGCGGGGCCGCGCCGCGCGCGCGGGCGCGCGAGCTTCGGATCGCTCCTCGTGCTCGAGCAGGTGTCGGTGCGCGACGGTGCATTCGCGCTCACCATGCCCTGGGCACCGGCCGACTCGCTGCGCGGCGCGCGGCTCGAGGCGGTGGTGCAGGCGGCGCTCACCGACCCGATCGCCGGCGTGCAGCGCGCGGGCGGACGCCGCTTCACGCGCACCTATCGCTGGAGCGAGATCGCGGCCGACGTGCCCCGCATCCGCCTGCTGCATCCCGACTCCACCGGACGCCACATCACGATCGGGCGCCTCGACGCCGTCGAGACCAACCCGCCGTTCGCCTTCCGCGACCTGCGCGGCGAGCTGGTGTGGGCCGGGGACTCGATCCGCTTCGACCTCTCGCACTTCGCGCTCACCAACTCGAGCGGCCGCGCCAGCGGCCGCATCGTCGTGCACAAGGGCGAGCCCGCCGAGTATCGCATCCACGTGGAGGGCGACTCGGTCGCCCTCTCCGATGTCGCCTGGATCTCGCCGTCGCTCCCGACGGAGGGGACGGGCCGCATGACGCTCGAGATCCGGAACCAGGAGAAGTCGTCGTCGGTGTTCGAGTACGCGATCAGCGGGATGGACGTGCGCGCGCACCGGTCGCGCGTGCGCGGCGACATGACCTGGGTGATCGGCGGTCCGGTCGTGATCATGAAGGACGTGGACCTCGAGGCGGCGCCGCTCGACTTCGCGCTCATCGAGCGCTTCAACCAGGGTCCGCTGGCCTACCCGTTCGCCGGCCAGATCACGGGCCGGCTGCGCGGCCGCGGCGGGCCGCTCAACCGGTTCGTCGTCGACGACGTCCGCATGCTCTGGCGCGACGGCAACGTGCCGGGCGCGGTGACGCAGGGACGCGCGCGCGGCGAGCTCGACATCCTCGAGCCGGCGTTCACGACCTTCCGCGGCTTCGACGTCGCGCTCGACTCGTTCGACCTGCGCACCATCCAGTTCGTGAACCCGGACTTCCCGCTCCTCCGTGGCACGCTGGCGGGCACGGCGCGGCTCGACTCGTCCTGGCTCGACGTGCGCTTCTCGCAGGCGGACCTGGTGCACCGCGACGGGGACCTCGCGCCGTCGCGCTTCACCGGCGCGGGGCGGATCACCTCGGGCGACGTGGAGATGTCGTACGACGTCGCGCTCGACGCGCAGCCGCTCGCGATGACGACGCTCGCCGCCTCCTTCCCCGAGATCCCGCTGCGCGGCGACCTCTTCGGGCCGCTCAAGGTCCGCGGCACGCTGCACGACCTCCTTGTCGAGGCCGACCTCGAGGGCGACGCCGGCCGCATCGCGACGAACGTGCTCGTGGACATGGAGCTGCCGAAGTACCGGCTCATCGGCGAGACACGCGTCACGGCCCTCGATCCGAGCGTCGCGCTCGGCGACGCCACGATGCCCAGCGGCGAGCTGACGGCGCGCCTCACGACCGACGTCGCCTTCGACTCGATCGCCGACCTCACCGGCTCCGCCTCGCTCACGCTCGACCGCTCGTCGCTCGCCGGCGTGCGCATCTTCGTCGGCGACGCGCGGATGCGCTTCGGCGACGGGCGCCTGCGGCTCGACACGCTGCACCTCGAGACGACCGCGGTGCAGCTCGATGGCGGCGGCGCGCTCGGGCTGCATGCGGGCGTGAGCGACGCAGTGAACCTCACCGCGCGCGTGGACTCGCTGGGGGGCTTCCGTCGCTGGCTCGCCGCGGACGTCACCGACACGCTCGTCGGCGGCTTCATCGTGGACGGCATCGCGAAGGGATGGCTGCGCGACTTCTCGCTCGACGCGAACCTCGATGGCGAGGGATTGCTGGCCGGATCCACGGGGATCCGCCTGCTCACGGGCTCGGCCGAGCTCACGGGGCTGCCGTCCGCCGCGGCGGGCACGCTGTCCCTCGCCGCCGACACGCTCCGTGCCGCGGGCTTCGCGATCGACCGCGTCTTCGCGCGCGCCACGCTCGACGGTGCCGGCAGCGCGGTGATCGACCTGGACGTCGCGGCGAGCGCCCGCACGCACGCCGTGGCCCGCGGGATGGTCGGACGCGGCGGGGACACGCTGCGGGTGGTCCTCGACTCGCTCGCGTTGCGCACCGAGGGCCAGCGGTGGTCGCTCGCGGGCCCGGCCTCGTTCCTCAGCGGGCCGGCCGGCTTCTCGGTGGACTCGCTCGTGCTGCGCGGGGAAGGGGAGGCGACCCTGCGCCTCGCTGGCGCGGTGCCCATGGAGGGGCCGTCCAACCTGCGCTTCCGTGCGCGCGGTGTCCCGCTCAAGGACCTTGCCGAGCTGCTGCAGACGCCGGGGCAGCAGGAAGGCACGGTCGCGATCGACGCGAGCCTCGAAGGCACGCGCGCCGATCCGGTGCTGGAGGTCGCCGGCACGCTCACCGGCGGCCTCATCTCGGGCATCCGGCTCGACACGCTCGTGCTCACCGCCTCCGGCACCGCCGACGCCCTGCGTGTCGCGGGCACGCTCGGACCGCCAGGACGTCCGGTGATGATCGCCGAGGGCACCCTCCCCTTCCGCCTGCGCCTCGACGAGACCGGCGCCAGGATGGTGGACGACGGCGAAGTGCGCGCGAGCGTGACGAGCGATACGGTGAGCCTGCGCATGTTCGACGACTTCACCAATCGCACCACCGGCGATCCGGGCAACTTCTCGCTCAACCTCGACGTCACCGGTACCTGGCGCGAGCCGCGCGTGGTCGGCGACCTGCTCGTGCGCGACGGCAACGTCACCTTCGCGCCGCTCGGTGACGTGCGCTGGCGCAATCTCACGGCCGACATCGGGCTCATCGGCGACAGCATCTCCATCCGGCGCCTCACGGCGACGTCCAACTCCGGCGGCCGGCAGGGCCGCGCCTCGCTGGGCGGCTGGTTCACCATCGCCGACCGCGACAACCCCGCGTTCGACCTGTCGCTGCGCGCGAACCAGTTCCACGTCTACGACGTCCGCAACGTCGCCGACATCGACCTCTCGGACAGCCTGCGGATCAACGGCACGCTGCGCTCGGCGACCCTGCGCGGGTCGCTCACCGCCGATCGCGCCGTCATCTCGATCCCCGAGATCGCGACGAAGGACGTCATCTCGCTCACCGAGTTCGACCGCTTCGGCGTCGCCGACACGACCGCCCTGCTCGACAAGCGGCTCGCCCCGCGACCGCCGTCGGTGTTCGTGGACAACCTGATCGTGCGCAACGTGCCCATCCGGATGGGCCGGGACGTCTGGCTGCGATCGGCCGAGGCGAACATCAACCTGGGCGGCGAGATCTCCATCACGCGCGCGCAGGGGGCGGGATCGCGCGGCAACGGCGAGGCCCAGCTCGCGCTCACCGGCTCGCTGCAGACCGTGCGCGGCACCTACCAGCTCAACATCGGCCCCGTGCAGCGCACCTTCGAGGTGCAGCAGGGCTCGATCGACTGGTTCGGCGACCCGGACTTCGTCTTCAACCCGAACCTCGACATCTCCGCGCAGCACACCGTGCGGCAGTACAGCAAGCAGGGCGCCCAGCCGGACGTCCGGGTGCGGGTCAACATCGGCGGGACGCTCATGGAGCCGACGGCCGTGCTCTCATCCCCCGACTCCATGCGCGTGCGCAACGCCGACCTCATCAGCTACCTCGTGACCGGCGGCCCCAGCTTCGAGATCGGCGGACGCAACACCAGCTACACCTCCACGGCGACGCGCCTGCTGATCAGCTCGCTCGGGAGCTATCTCGGTGGGAAGGCGGGCGGGCTCTGCGATGAGGCGCGCGTCTCCACCGCCACGGGCGACGAGGCCACGCGCAACATCCGCAGTGGCACGGCCGCGGTGCTCGAAGGGACGCGCTTCAACTGCGGCAAGCAGGTCGGCGACCGCGCCTTCGTGCGCCTCGACGCGGGACTCTGCCAGGTGGGCCAGTTCGTCGGCGGCAACTCGCTCAACGCGGCTGCGCTCGCCAACTCGATCGGCGTGAAGCTCGACTACCTCCTCCGGCAGGGCTACACGATCTCGGCCGGCGTGGAGCCGCCCACCAGCGCCGTGCTCTGCAACTCCAACATGAGCGCGCGCGGATTCGTCCCGGCCCCCCAGCAGTTCGGCTTCGACCTCTTCCGCGCCTGGCGCTTCTAGCGTTCCCGCCGCCGCCGGCGCCACGGCATTGCGCGTCGTCGACCGGGCGCCATCTTCCATTCACCGTGACCGCCCCCGTCCCCGCACGACCCTGATCGCATGGCGAGCATCCTGATCATCGATGATGAGGTCGCGATCGCCACCGCGTTCGCGATGTTCTTCCGCCACGACGGCAATCATCAGGTGGCCGAGGCGTACACGGGGCAGGAAGGGGTCGAGGCGTACCGACGGCTCAAGCCGGACCTCGTGCTCCTCGACGTGCGACTCCCCGACATGACCGGCTTCGATGTGCTCGACGCCATCCGCGACGACCATCCGGTGGTCATCATGGTGACCGCCTACGGCGACGTCCCCATGGCGGTGGACGCGCTCCACCGGGGCGCCGAGAACTTCCTCACCAAGCCGGTGGACCTGAGCCACCTTGCGGCCTCGGCCGAGCGCGCGCTCGAGAAGGCGCAGCTGCGCCGGCTGAGCCGCTGGCTCACGGCCAAGCGCGGCACCGGCACGGAGCTCGTCTTCGGCTCCACGCCCACCATGCGCGAGTTGCAGGCGCAGGTCACGCTCCTCGCGGGCAGCGACCGCACCACCGCGCTCGTGCTCGGGGAGAGCGGGTCGGGCAAGGGTCGCCTGGCGGAGCTCATCCACGCCAACAGCCCGCGCGCGGCCAAGCCGTTCGTCGAGGTGAACTGCGCCACGCTGCGTCCCGAGTCGCTCGACTTCGAGCTCTTCGGCGCGGAGGGGAATGCGGCGCCCGGCGGGCAGACCACGGCGGGCGCGTTCGAGGTCGCCGACGGCGGCACGCTCTTCCTCGACGAGATCAGCGACCTCGACCCGGTGCTGCAGCCCAAGCTGGTGCGCGTCCTCGAGGGGAAGGGCTTCCGGCGCGTCGGCGGGGCGAACGAGATCACGCCGAACGTGCGCGTGATCGCGGCCTCGTCGAAGGATCTCGGGGCCGAGGTCGCCGCGGGCCGCTTCCGCGAGGACCTCTACTACCGGCTCGCGGTGATGCCGATCAGGCTCCCTCCCCTGCGCGAGCGTGCGCGCGAGGATCTCGTGGAGCTCGTCGCGAGTGTGCAGGACTCGCTCTCGCCGTCGGTGCCGGGCGGGCCGACGACGCTCTCGGATGACGCGCTCGACGCGATCCTGCGCTATCCGTGGCCGGGGAACGTGCGTGAGCTGCGCAACGTGCTCGAGCGCGCGATGCTCGTCGCGCGCGGGCTGCCGGCGGTGGACGTCTCGCACCTGCCGCGCGACGTGCAGGGCGCGTCGGGGGGCGCGGTCGCGCACCACGAGCCGCGGTCGCTCTCCGACGTGGAGCGCGCGCACATCGACCGCACGCTGCGCGCGCACGCGCACAACCGCACGCACGCCGCGCGCGAGCTGGGCATCTCGCGCGCGACGCTCATCAAGAAGATCCGCGAGTACGACCTCGCCGAGAAGCCGCGGTGAGCGCGCGGGGCAGTCAGGCGCCGGACCGGGGGAGCCGATGACGGAAACGGATGCGATGGTGTGCCGCGCATGCGGCCGGGCGGAACGGGCCTCGGAGGGATACCCCTGCGAACGCTGCGGGACCTTCGTGTGCCAGATCTGCCAGATGCGCGGCGTGACGCTCTGTGCGTCGTGCCAGGCGCTCGAGGAGGCCGAGCGCGCCGCGCCGGCCAAGCCGTCGTGAGCACGACGTGAGTACGACGTGAGCACGTCACTCGCGCGATTCGGTCTCGCGGTCGGCCATGCGAGCGACGAGGCCGGCGGTACGGGCTGCACCGTGGTGCGCGGCGTGGATGGCCCGCACCGGGCCGCGGTCGCGGTGATCGGTCGCGCGACGGGGTCGCGCGAGCTCGCGCTGCTCGAGCCCGGGCACCTCGTCGAACGGGTGGATGCGATCCTGCTCTCGGGCGGATCGGCCTTCGGGCTCGACGCGGCGGCGGGCGTGATGCGATGGATGGAATCGCGCGGCCGCGGATTCGTGGCCGGTGCGGGCGTCGTCCCCATCGTACCGGCGGCGGTGCTCTTCGATCTCGGTCCGTGCGGACGGTGGGATGCGCGCCCGACGGCCGCGATGGCGGAACAGGCCTGCGACGCGGCGGTGAGCGCGGACGTGGCCGAGGGCAGCGTGGGCGCCGGGACCGGCCTCACCGTCGGCAAGGTGCTCGGTCGCGCTGGCGCGATGAAGGGCGGCTTCGGCCTCGCCGTGAAGGAGGCGGAGGGGTGCGCCGCCGCGGCGATGGTCGCCGTGAACGCCTTCGGCGATGTGCGTGACGCGCAGGGGCGCACGATCGCGGGCGCGCGCCGCCCCGACGGGCGCTTCGCCGGCACCGAGCAGGTGCTCGCGGCGGGTGGACCGGAGCGCGCGTTCGGGGGCGCGTCCTCGCCGGGCGGCACGTCCCCTGCCGCGCCGAACACCACGCTCGCCGTGGTCGCGGTGGACGCCGCCTTCTCGCGCGTGGAGCTGCAGCAGGTCGCGCGCGCGGCGACGGCGGCATATCACCGTCGCCTCGCGCCGGCCGGCTCGAGCTTCGACGGCGACATCGTCTTCGCGCTCTGTCCGATGGAGGGCCCGCGCGCACCGCTCGCGCAGGCGGAGTCACTCGCGGTGGCCGCGCTCGAGGACGCGATCGAACGTGCGGTGCGTCTCGCCCGGGGCCGTGACGGCATCCCCGGGCTCGCCGACTGAACGGCTAGGAGACCATCCCGCCCATCGGCGGGAGCGTGACCGCCCCTCGGCGCAAAGGTCGCCATCGAGGGCGACGCGCATCACGTGCGTGCCCGGCTCGTGGATGGGGAGGTCGATCGCCGCGATCACCGGTACGTCGAGCTCCGTGGCGCTCGGCGGCGGCGCGCCCACGTCCAGCTCGCCCGACGAGGACCAGATCTCGTCGCCGCCGGGACCGATCCAGCCGAACGCGAGCGTGTGCCGGCCGATGTCGTCGGGCAGGGCCTTCAGCCGGACGATGAGCGTGGCCCGCGGGTGCACGGCCGGGACGGTCGCCACCTGGAGCGCGTCGAACACGCCGAGGATGTTGAGCTTCCCTTCCTGCGAGATGTTCGCGGCGTCCGCGAAGAGGGCGAAGGAGACATGCATCCGGGGAAGATAGCGCCCGCGGGTGCGCCCCGCCCTCGGTGACGAGCGGCGCCGATTAGGTTTCGCGGGTGCCCAGCGCCGAACACGCCCTTCCGCATCCCCGTCACGCGTCGCACGCGACCGAGATGAGCCTCGTGCTCATGGCGGTGATCTGGGGGGTGAACTTCTCGGTGGTGAAGTACGGCACGCAGGTGATGGAGCCGATCGCGTACAACGCGCTGCGCATGGGGCTCGGCTGCGTGGTGCTGCTGGCCCTCGCCATGTGGCGGCCCGGCAAGCGTCCCGAAGGCGCCGACATGTACCGGTTGCTCGCACTCGGCGTGCTCGGGCACTGCGTCTATCAGGTGCTCTTCATCAACGGGATCGCGCGCACCCGCGCCGGCACGGCCTCGCTGGTGATCGCGTCGAGTCCGGCGATGGTCGCCATCGTCGCGCGGCTCTTCGGGCATGACAAGCTGCCCCTCAAGGCCGTGGCGGGGATCGCCCTCTCGATCGCCGGCGTCATCCTGGTGCTCGGCGGTTCGATGAGCGCCGACGGCGCCGGACACGTGACCGGCGACCTCATGATCCTCGTCGCCGTCGCCTGCTGGGCGTTCTACACGAACTGGCTCGTCGGGCTCACGCAGCGGATCGACGCCGTGCAGGTCGCCGCCTGGACGCTCGTCGGCGGCGTCGTGCCGCTCGCCGCGATCGCCACGCCGGCGCTGCTGCGCGTGGACTGGGGCGCCGTGACGCCGCTGACCTGGGCCTCCGTCTTCTACTCGGGCGTGATGGCGATGGTGGTCGCCTACCTGCTCTGGTATCGCGGTGTGCATCGCATCGGTCCCACGCGCACCTCCATGTACGGCAACCTGCAGCCGGTGGTCGCGGTGATCGTCGCCTGGGTCGTGCTCGGCGAGGTGCCCACCGTCTTCCAGGGTGCCGGCGCGGCGACCGTCATCGGCGGCCTCTACCTCTCGCGGCGATGACGCGCGTCGTCCTGTTCGACATCGACGGCACGATCCTCCTCAGTTCGGGGGCGGGTCGCACGGCCATGGAGCGTGCGCTCGTCGAGCACTTCGGCACCGCGGGGCCCGAGAGCTATCGCTACGACGGCAAGACCGACAAGCTCATCGTGCGCGAGACGATGCGGCTGCACGGCATCGCCGACGCCGAGATCGATGCGCGGATGGAGGCGGTGCTCGCGCGCTACCTGGAGCACCTGCAGACGGCGTTCGCGTCGGGCGCGCGACGGGCATACGCCCTGCCCGGTGTGCCGGCGCTCATCGATGCGGTGGAGCGCGCCGACGACCTCGTGCTCGGGCTGCTCACCGGCAACGTCGAGGCCGGTGCGCGCGCCAAGCTCGACGCCGTTGCGCTCGCGTTCGACCGCTTCGTCGTCGGCGCGTTCGGGTCGGACCACGAGGAACGGCCGCAGCTCCCGCCCATCGCGCGCGACCGCGCGAGCGCGCTCCTCGGCTACGAGGTGCCCGGCGAGCGCCTCATCATCATCGGGGACACGCCGGCGGACGTGCACTGCGGCCGCGGCGTCGGCGCCCGCGCCATCGCCGTCGCGACGGGGGGATTCACCGTCGACGAACTCGCCGCGCACGATCCGGCGGCCACCTTCGCCGACCTGCGCGACACCGACCGGGTGCTCGAGGCGATCCGCGATGCGTGAGGTCGAGCTCAAGGCGATGGTCGCCGACCCGGAGGCGGCGCGCAACGCGCTGCGTGCCGCCGGCGCCACGCTCACCTACGCCGGACGGCTCGAGGATCGACGCTACGACCGGCCCGACCGCGCGCTGCGGCTCCGCGACCAGGTCCTGCGCCTGCGCGTCTATCGCGGCCACGAGGTGCGCGCCCACCTCGACTGGAAAGGGCCCTCGTCGTACGAGGGCGGCTACAAGGTCCGCGAGGAGCACTCGACGCCCGTCGTCGACGCGGCGGCGCTCGCCCTGATCCTCGAAGGACTCGGCTACGTGGTCACGCGCGAGATCGACCGCACCATCGAGCAGTACCAGTACGAGGGCGCGACGGTGCGCTTCGAGCGATATCCGCGGATGGACGTGCTGGTGGAGGTGGAGGGCGAGCCGGCGGCGATCGAGCGCGCGATCGCCGCACTGCACGTGCCGCGCGAGGCATTCTCCACCGGACGTCTCCCGGACTTCGTGCTGCGCTTCGAGGCCCGCACCGGCGAGCGCGCCGCGATCTGCGACCGCGAGCTCGCCGGCGACTATCGCTACTCGGCGACCGATGCCTGAGTTCGAGCTCCCGGAGTTCACGCGCTCGCTGCGCGCGCTGGCGGTGCCCTCGCAGCCGGGCAGCGACCACGACCGCGTCTTCAAGCCGCTGATCCAGGCGCGCACGGCAGCGCACAAGGTGCAGTCGGTGGAGGCGCAGGTGGCCGCCTTCGACCCCGCGAGGCTCGAGCGCGAGTGGCGCGAGGCGATCACGGCGCTCGCGAGCGCGCGTCACGCGAGGTCGGCGCCGGACCGTCGCGCGCTCGAGGCCGAACTCGACACGCTCGCGGCGCCAGTGTGGACGTCACTCGAGGCGCTGCAGCGGGCCGGTGCCGCCGCCAAGGCCGCACCGGCGGACGGTCGCCGCGCCGCGTGGACGAAGTGGGTGGAGGAGGTGCAACGCACCTTCGATGCTGCCGACGACTGGTGGCGCGCCGCACTTCCCGTCCTCGGCGACCCGCGCGGGCGCCGCGGGGCACTCTGGCGCCGCATCCTCCGGAGGTCGTGATGATCGTCGGCGTGGGCTTCGACCTCGTGGCGATCGCGCGCGTGGAGCAGATGCTCGCGCGCAAGGAGCAGCGTGCGCTCGACCGGCTCTTCACGGCGCACGAGCAGCGATACGCGCTCGCGCGCGCGCGGCCGGCGATGCACCTCGCGGCTCGGCTCGCCGCCAAGGAGGCGGCCTTCAAGGCGCTCACCGGCTCCGACGAGGCCAAGCTCATCGGCTGGAAGGAGGCCGAGGTCGTACGCGGCGACGAGGGACCGCCGGTCCTGCGGTTCACGGGCCGCGCCGCGGCGCGGGCTGCCGAGTTGGGCGTGACGCGTGTGCATCTCACGCTGACCCACACCGACGAAGTCGCCGGTGGCGTGGTGATCCTCGAAGGCTGAGTCCCGTCCGCCCCCGAGGATCGACCGGCCATGTCAGGCGGCGAGGATCCCGGGCTGTCGCTCCGATGGCGTCGCACGCATCTGCATCCACACCGCGCCCGCGGCCACGAAGCCGATCGCGATGAGCTGCGCCATGGTGAGCACGCCGAAGAACCGGTCGTCCTTGGCGCGGAAGAACTCCACGATGAAACGCTCCGTGCCCTGCAGCACGCAGTAGACCCCGAAGAGCCAGCCCTGCGCGTGCTTGTGGTCGCGCAGGCGCCAGAGGATGAAGAACATCACGAGGCCCATCGCCGTCTCGTAGAGCTGCGTGGGATGCACCGCGAGCACGGTCTGCGCGGGCAGGTCGGCGTACTCCTTCAGCCCGAACTGCTGCACGAGGTTCTGCACCGTGCTCGGCGGGGCGCCGTCGGGGAAGGCCACGGCGAGCGGGCCGTTCCACGGGGTGCCGTAGTCGTCGCCCACGGCCCAGCAGCCGCTGCGTCCCACCGAGTACGCGGCGGCGAGGCCCGGTGCGCAGGCGTCGGAGATGTTCGCGAAGCTCGCCTTCTTCATCACCACCACGACCACGGCGCCCAGCATGCCGCCCATCAGGCCGCCCCAGAAGACGAAGCCGGCGCGGCTGAGGATCGAGCTGAGGTCGCCGACGAGGATCGCGTAGTAGACCTTGGCCCCGAGCAGGCCGCCGATCACCGCCGCGACGGTGATGTCGCCCATGATCTCCGACCCCCAGCCGCGCCGCTCGAGCTCCTCGCTCGCCACGGACTGACCGATGAGGAAGGCGAGCAGCATCGCGAGCCCGAAGCCGGTGAGTTCCAGCGGGCCGAAGCGGTACGCGAACGGATGGTGGGTGATGGGATCCATGCGGGAAACCTATCCGGCGGTGGTCACGGGGGCGATGAGCCCCGGGATGGGGAGCGCCGAGTGCGCGTTGAGGGACGCGCCGTCCCGCTGGCCCTGCTCGAACCGATACAGCGCGGCGGCGGCGATCATCGCCGCGTTGTCGGTGGCGAGGCGCGGCGTGGGCGCGAACACGCGGCCGCCGAACGCACCCGCGGCTTCGGTCATCGCCGACACCAGCGTGCGATTGCAGGCCACGCCGCCGCCGAGCACGATGCGCGTGCGGCCCTGTGCGCGCGCCGCGCGCAGGGTCTTGGCCACGAGCGTGCCGATCAGTGCGTCCTGGAAGCCGCGCGCGAGGTGCGGTCGGTCGCGCTCGAGGTCGTCGCTCGCGCGCACGGCGAGCAGCACCGCGGTCTTGAGTCCGCTGAACGACACATCGTAGTAGTCGGCGTCGCCCGGCTGCTGCCCACTGTTGAGCATCGGCTTGGTGAACTTGAACCGCCCCGCCTCGCCCTCGCGCGCGAGCGCCTCGATGTGCTTCCCGCCGGGGTAAGGGAGCCCCATGAGCTTCGCGACCTTGTCGAAGGCCTCGCCGGCGGCATCGTCGCGCGTCTCGCCGAGCAGGCGGTAGCGGCCCCACGCCTCCACGTCGAGCAGCAGCGTGTGCCCGCCAGAGACGAGCAGCGCGGTGAACGGCGGCGCGGCCTCCGGATGCTCGAGCGCCGTCGCGAAGAGGTGCCCTTCCATGTGATGGATGCCGAGCAGCGGCTTGCCCAGCGCCTGCGCGAGCGACTTGGCGTAGCTCACGCCCACGAGCAGCGCACCCACGAGTCCGGGCGCGTGGGTCACCGCGATCGCGTCGATGTCGGCGAAGCCCCGTCCCGCATCCGCGAGCGCCTGCCGCGTGACCGGCACCACGGCGGTGAGATGCTCGCGCGACGCGATCTCGGGGACGACGCCACCGAAGATCCGGTGCACGTCCTGCGAGAGGATCACGAGCGACTCGAGCCGGGGTGCGTCGCTCGTGCCGCTCACGACGGCGACCGAGGTCTCGTCGCAGGAGCTCTCGAGGGCGAGGATGCGGGGCATGGGGATCGCGCGGAGCTCAGGGCGTGGCGCAGGGCCGGCCCGCCGCGGCTCAGGGCTTCGGTTCGGCGAGCAGCCGCTCGAGGAAGGCGACGTTCGCCTCGCTCGACCAGTCGTCCGCCCCGATGATCCGGCGCCGGATGGTCCCGTCGCGCCCGATGATGAAGGTCTCGGGCACGCCGGTCGTCTGGTACTGTTGTCGGATGCGGCCCGGCGCGTCGTAGAGGAGCTCGAAGCTGAGGCTCAGCTCGTCGGCGAAAGCGTTGATCTTCGCCTCCATTCCCGGATCGTCCACGCTCACCGCGACGATGCGAAGCCCCTTGGGACCGAGGCGCTGCTGAAGCCGCTCCATGCTCGGCATCTCGATGCGGCAGGGGCCGCACCACGTGGCCCAGATGTTGAGCAGCACCACCTCGCCGGCGTAGTCGTCCACACCCTTCTCCACGCCCGCGGCCTCGGTCGTCATCGCCCGCGGCGACAGCGTGACCGCCTGGAAGTCCGGCGCATCGGCGCCGATCGTCAGCGGGAAGAGCTCATCGCCCAGCGCCGTGACCGCCGCCCACAGTCCCGCCGCCATGAAGGCGACGGCCCCTGCGACGATCAACCACTGGTTGCGGGAGCTCACGCCTGCACCGCGCACAGCGCGCGCAGCGCGGCGATCTCCGCCTTGGGATCCTTCGCCGAGAAGAGCGCATTGCCCGCGACGAACGTATCCGCGCCGGCGCGCCAGCAGGCCGTGATCGTCTCGCGCGAGATGCCGCCATCCACCTCAAGCACCGCCTTGCTGCGCGCCTCGTCGAGGACGGTGCGCGCACGCGCGACCTTCGCCACCGAGGCCGGGATGAACTTCTGTCCGCCGAAGCCGGGATTCACGCTCATGATGAGCAGCAGGTCGAGGTCGCTCGCGACCTCGCGTACCGTCTCGAGGGAGGTGGACGGGTTCATCGTCGCCCCCGCCATCGCGCCGAGCTCCTTGATGCGCATCACCTGGCGGTGCAGGTGCGGCGCGGCCTCGACGTGGATGGTGATGGTATCGGCGCCGGCCTTCACGAAGGCGTCGAAGTACTTCTCCGGTTCGACCACCATCAAGTGACAGTCGAGCGGGAGCTTCGTGAGCGCCTTGCACGTCTCGATGACCTTCGCGCCGAAGGTGAGGTTGGGCACGAACACGCCGTCCATCACGTCCACGTGCAACCAATCGGCGCCGCCCTCCTCGAGCATCGCGAGGTCCTCGCGCAGCTTGCCGAAGTCGGCCGAGAGGAGCGACGGGGCGATGCGGACCTTCCGGGTCATCACTGGGCTCCCCGGCGCAGGCGCGCCGCGAACGAACCATCGGTGCCGTGCCGCTGGGGCAGTACGCGGAGGCGGCCGGCGTCGAGCACCGCCGCGGGCACGCTGCCCTCGGGCGGCGGCTCGAGCGACCAGCCGGGGTTGTCGGCGAGGAAGCTCTCCACCTGCGCGTCGTTCTCCTCGGGTTCCAGCGAGCAGGTGGAGTAGATGAGCAGCCCACCCGGCGCGACGGCCTGCGCCGCCGCGCGCAGCACGGCGCGTTGCGTGGCGCTCATCACCGCGAGGTCGGAGGTGCGCAGGCGCCACCGCGCATCCGGATGGCGGCGGAAGGTGCCGGTCCCGGTGCAGGGCGCGTCGACGAGGACCGCATCGAACGTCCCGAGCTGCGCCGCATCGCGTGCGTCGGAGACCACCGCCGTCACATGGTCGAGCTCGAGACGGTCGATCGTCTCCTGCAATCGCACGAGGCGCGCCTCGCTCGAATCGGCCGAGGTCACGTAGCTCGCGGTGCGCGCGAGCTCCACCGTCTTGCCGCCCGGCGCCGCGCAGAGGTCCGCGACCTTCGCACCGGCGGGGATCGCGGCGTACATCGTCACGAGCGTCGCCGCGGGATCCTGCACGAAGCAGCGCCCCTGCTGGAACGCGCCCAACGACGTGAGCACGGTGCCGGGCGCCAGGACCATGGAGTCGGGCACGAGCGGCGCGTCGGTGACCTCCACGCCCGCGGCCTCGAGCATCGCCTCGAGCTGCTCGCGCACCACGCCCCACGGACGCACGATCAGCGGCGCCTCGCGGTTGTTCGCGTCGAGCAGTGCGCGCGTCTCCTCGGCCCCCCAGCGCGCGACCCAGCGCGCCACCAACCAGCGTGGGTGCGATCCCTCGATGGCGAGTGCCTCCACCGGGTCGGACGGCAGCGCCGGCTCCAGCATCTCGCCGCGCTCGCGGTCGAGCCGCCGCAGCACGGCATTCACCAGCTTGCTCGCCCCCATGCCATGCCGCTGCTTGGCGAGCTCCACTGTCTGCGCGATCGCCGCGTACGGCGGCA
>LNFM01010304.1_pt1 | contig 27493 bp, 25 predicted proteins | sample 596031 | NCBI WGS metagenome assembly LNFM01 (sample SAMN04254537, study PRJNA301005) | activated carbon metagenome | isolation source: dual media filters at the Ann Arbor, Michigan drinking water treatment plant | place: USA: Ann Arbor
TCCAGTGGCGCTAATCATGAAGGAGTGCGCCACTGGAGTGGCGCGTTCCCCCGAGGCTTGAATGTTCAAGTACCAATTCCGCTGGGACACGGTCTGGGGCAGCTTCGACTTCCTGATGTCGGGGCTGCAGATGACGCTGATCGTCTCGGCCATCACGCTGGTGCTGGCGATGGTCAGCGGACTGATCATCGCGCTGCTCGACATGTCGCGCTTCAGAGCCCTGCGCTGGATCGGAGTATCGATCGGCGAGGTCGTGCGCAACACGCCGATCCTCGTCCAGCTGCTTTGGGTCTATTACGTGCTGCCGATCGTATTCGGCATCCGCATCGAAGCCCTCGTCGCCCTGATCATCGGCCTCGCCCTCTACCAGGCGGCCTTCATCTCCGAGGTCTATCGCTCCGGCATCCAGAGCGTGCCCAAGGGTCACGTCGAGGCCGCCCAGGTGCTGGGACTCACACCCCTGCAGTCGTTTCGGCGCATCGTGCTGCCGCAGGCGATCAAGATGACCTTGCCGCCGCTCGCCTCCAATTTCGTGCAGCTGATAAAGTTCTCCTCGCTGGGTGCGGTCATCTCGGTGAGCGAGATCACGCGGCGCGGCATGGAACTCTCGGCCACCAATTTCAGGCCGCTGGAAACTTTTACCTTCATCGCCGTCGTCTACTTCCTGATCTGCTGGCCGCTCGCCATGGGCATCCGCTTCTGGGAACGAAGGCTGCAGAATCGCTGATGTTCGACCCACTGAGAGTTGATCTTGCCCGCCGGGTCGATGGAGCGCGCGAGCGCCTGATCGCAACGACGCAGAGACTCGTGGCGGTGGCCTCGCCCAACCCGCCGAGCGACACCCACGATGTCGCCGAGGTGGCCGAGGCGTTGCTGCGCGAGATCCCGGGCATCGAGGTCGAGCGCATAGAACCCGCGCCGCGGGTGGTGAGTCTGGTCGGCCGTATCAGAGGCGGTCGCCCCGGGCGGCGGCTGATCTTCAACGGCCATCTCGACACCTTCCCGCTCCTCGAGAATCTGCCGTGGACGGTGCCGCCGCTGGGCGGCGTGCTGAAGAACGGCAAGCTCTACGGTCGCGGCGTCTGCGACATGAAAGGCGGCATCGCCTGCTCGATCCTGGCGGTCGCGCTGCTGGCCGAGCACCGTGACGCCTGGTCCGGCGAGATCGTGCTCACGCTGGCGGGCGACGAGGAGAACATGGGCTCTCTGGGTTCGGGCTATTTGCTGGAACACGTCCCGCACGCCAGCGGCGACGCCAACATCTGCGGCGACGTCGGCTCGCCCCGCGTGGTGCGCTTCGGCGAGAAGGGCCTGATGTGGGTCGAGATCGAGGCCACCGGATCGCCGGCGCATGGCGCGCACGTGCACAAGGGCACCAACGCCATCGACCGGCTGCGCACCGCGCTCGACCGGCTGAAGGATCTGGAGGACGTGCCCTTCCAGGCGCCCCCCGTCGTCACCGAGGCGATCGCCATGGCGAAGGCCATCTCCGAGGCGCTGTCGGGCCCGGGCGAAGCCGAGACGCTCAGCCGCGTCACCGTGAACATCGGCACCATCGAGGGCGGCACGTCGCCCAACCTGGTGCCGACCCATGCCATCGCCCGTGCCGACATCAGGCTGCCGGTCGGGATCACGACCGACGTGCTGGTGAAGCAGCTCGACGAATGGCTTGGTCCGCTCGAAGGCGTGAGCTGGAAGGCGATCCGCCGCTTCGAGCCGTCCTTCACCGATCCCGGCCACGAGATCGTGACCCGCACCGCCCAGGTCGCCGCCGAAGTGCTGCGCGAGGCGCCTGCCATCAACATGCGGGTCGGCGGCTCCGACTCGCGCTGGTATCGCATGCACAAGGTGCCGACCGTCGTCCTCGGGCTGACGCCGTTCAACATGGGCGGGCCCGACGAACATGTGCTGGTCGATGAACTTATGGCGGTGGCCAAGATCCACACGCTGACGGCCTATGACTTTCTCTCCGCGGAGCAATGAGATGGATCGCCGGACGGACGACGAACTCTTCACCCTGCCGATGACCTTCATGGGCGCGCCCTACGGACGGCCAGGACCCAACAACAAGGCCGCCATCCTCGGCATCCCCTTCGACTGCGGCACCAACATGCGGATCGGCGCGCGCGGCGGCCCGGATTCGGTGCGTCAGCAATCGGCGCTGATGCGGCGCTTCAATCCGACCAATGCCGACTTCGATCCGGTCGCGGCACTGGGGCTGGTCGATTGCGGCAACGTCAGGCTGACGCCCGGCAAGATCGTCGATGCCTTCGAACGCACCGAACAGGCCGTCGACCGCATCGTCCAGGCCGGCGCCATTCCGGTCACCATCGGCGGCGACGGATCGGTGACCGTGCCGGTGGCCCGCGCAGTCGGCAAGAAGTACCCGAAGATGGCGGCGCTTCACATCGACTCGCACACCGATTCCTATCCCTACGGCGAGGATGAGAAGTACAACTCCGCCACCCAGTTCACGCACGTCGCCGAAGAGGGCCTGGTCGATCCCGAATTCTCGTGGCACGTCGGCATCCGCAGCACGACCTATGCCCAGAACGTCGTGCCGCGCGCCATGAGCCTCGGCTACAAGGTCGTCTCGATCGACGAGCTGATCCGCGGCGGCTTCGCCCAGCGCATGGCCGAGTTTCGCGACAAGGTGGGCAAGCGGCCGGTCTATCTCTGCTTCGACATGGACGTTTTCGACCCGTCGTGTGCGCCGGGCGTCTGCACGCCGTCGTGGGGAGGCTTGAGCGCCCGCGAGGGCATCGACCTGCTGCGCTGCCTGACCGACCTCAACATCGTGGCGGTCGACGTCAATACCGTGAGCCCGCCGCAGGACGTGAACGGCATGGCTGCCCACCTCTGCGCCCACGTGATTTATGAGACACTGGTGCTGCTCGCCCGCCAGATGGGCCTCGCGGGCAAAGCCTAGCGCAGGATCCTCGCGAAGAACGCCTGAGTCCGCGCCTCGGCGTCGGGGCCGCCCACGGAATCGTAGACCAGCCGGTGCGTCTTGCCGCCGCTGCCGGGCACGGTGCGGTCGGGCGCCTTGTTGTCGAAGCTGTGATAGGCGTTGGGATAGTAGACCGCCTCGACCAGCGCCGGCTTGGCGAGACCGGCGACCATCTGCCGGCAGCGGTCGGCCGGGGTCCAGTCGTCCTTGTCGCCGGCCAGCAGCAGGACCGGCAGGTCGATGCCGGTGTCGAACGCCGGATTGCAACCGGGATAGTAGGCGACGCCGCCCGCGAGCCCGCGCCCGGCGAGATCGAAACTCTTTTGCGCCGCGCGGATGGTGGTCGAGCCGCCGTGGCTGTGGCCGATGATGCCGACCTTGCCCTTGATCACGTCGGGACGGGTGGCGAGATAGTCGAGCGCGCCCGCGATGTCGGAGATGCGCATGTTGGGCGTCACCACGCCAGGCGTGCTGCAGACGGCCTTGGTGCCACGCGGGTTGAACGAGTCGGGCGCCAGCACGAGGTAGCCCCAGCTCACCAGCAGCTTGCCCCAGACGTCGGTGTGCGGGCTGGTCCCTGCGCAGGAGTGCGCCAGGATGATGGCGCGGAACGGGCCCGGACCGGCCGGCCTATAGATCCAGCCCTTGATCTCCGGGCCGGCGGCCGAACTGCCGACGGCGATGCTGGGAAAGCTGACGGACTGCGCCGAGGCGCCACCGGCCAACAGCACGAGAAAGGCAATCGCAAGCGCGCGGATCATGCGCGATCCTAATCCAGCGGGCAGTTGACTCCCACCGCTGGCTGTTCACTCCGGCTGAACGCCCGCTTCCTTCGCGATCTCGCGCCACGTCACGAGCTCCGTCTTGACGCGCTGCGCGAAGACGTCGGGCGCCTCGCCACCCGGCTCGCTCGCCAGCTCGCCGATCCGCGTCTTTACCTCGGGTTCGGCCAGCACGGCCACGACGTCGTCGCGCAGGCGTCGCGTCAGCGCCGGTGGCAAGCCACCCGGGCCGAACAGCGAGAACCATGCCCACACGTCCATGCCGGGCACGCCCGACTCGGCCATGGTCGGCACGTCGGGCAGCGCCGCCAGCCGCTTGCCGCTGGTCACCGCCAGCATGCCTGGCCCATCGCGGTCAGCGGACTGGTGAAGCCCACGGGAATGTGGCCGCCCGCCAGCTCCTGCATCATCGGGGCGGCGCCCTTGTAGGCCACGTTCTCGATCTTCAAGCCGCTCCGGAGGCGAAACAGCTCGCCCGTCATGCGCGTGGTGTTCTCGGTGCTGCCCCACTGGTACTTGCCCGGGTTGGCCCGCGCCGCCGCCACGAACTTGGCCATCGAGTCCATGCCCGCCTTGGGCGAACCGACCAGCACCAGCGTGCCTTCGACCAGCGGCGTGATCGGCGTGAAATCGCGCTCGGTGTCGTAGGGCAGCGTCTTGGTGGTGAAGGGATTGATGGTGTGGGCGCTGGTCATGATCAGCAGCGTGTAGCCGTCGGGTGGCGCTTTCGCCACGATCTCGCTGCCGACGATGCCGCTGGCGCCGGCCTTGTTGTCGATGAGCGCGGTCTGCTTCCAGCGATCGGCGAGCCGGGGCACGATCAGACGCGCCACGATGTCGGTGCCGCCACCGGCCGGATAGGGCACCACGACGCGCACCGGCTTGGTCGGAAAGTCCTGTGCACGGGCTATCGCCGGCGCCAGGCCCGCGGCCAGACCCATCCCTGCCGCGCTCACGACGAAGCCCCGGCGTTTCATGCCTGTCATGCAATCCTCCCATTCCTTTTTCTTGCCGACAGACTAGGGTCGTTCGAGGAGGAAACCAAGATGTTCGATCTCGTCATCAGGGACGCGGAAATCTTCGACGGCGCTGGCTCGGCCCCGGTGCGCGGCGATCTCGGCGTCACGGCGGGCAGGATCGCCGCCATCGGCCTGAAGCTCGGTGCCGCGAAGGAGACGGTGAAGGCCGATGGCCTCGCGCTGGCGCCCGGCATCATCGACGGCCACACCCATTACGATGCGCAGATCACCTGGGATCCCTTCGTCGATCCCTCGCCGGCGCTGGGCGTCACAACCGCGATCCTGGGCAATTGCGGCTTCACCATCGCGCCCTGCAGGCCGCAGGACCGCGACCTCACCATGCGCCACCTGACGCACGTCGAGGGCATGTCGCTCGACGCGCTTCGCGCCGGTATCCGCTGGGAGTTCGAAAGCTTCCCGCAGTATCTCGACATGCTGACCAGGCTCGGCGTCGGTCCCAACGTCGCCTGCTTCTCCGGCCATTCCTCCGTCCGCACCTGGGTGATGGGCGAGGAGGCGACGGAGCGTGCCGCCACCGACGAAGAAGTGGCAAAGATGGTCACGCTCGTGCGCGAGGCGATGGCGGCGGGTGCCGTGGGCTTCGCCAGCTCGACCGCCGAGGCGCACAACGGCGAGGGCGGCACACCGATGCCGTCACGTCTTGCCGATGATCGTGAACTACGCGCCCTGGTGCGCGCCATGGGCGACAGTGGTCGCGGCGTCTACATGCTGACCAAGGGCAGCAAGACATCCATTCCCTATCTGGAAGAACTCGCGATCGAAGCAAGGCGGCCGGTGGTGATCGCGGCCCTCTTCCATTCCAACACCAATCCGACGGCGGCCTTCACCACCCTCGACCAGGTGAACGCCGCGCGCTCGCGCGGGCACCAGCTGGTGGCGCAGACGTCATGCTGTCCACTCAGCATGGATTTCACCTTCAAGAGCCCCTACCTGTTCGAGAGCATGGAGTCGTGGAAGCCGGCCATGGCCGCGCACGATCCGGCCGGATTGGAGAAGGTCTATCGCGATCCGGCGTGGCGCGCCGCCGTGCGCGGCGAGCTGGCGGCCAAGCACGGTCGCCTGCTGTTCAACGGCGAATGGGACAAGCTGTTCATCGTCGAGACCGCGAAGCCCGAGAACCAGCAGATGGAAGGCGCGCCGCTCTCGACACTGGCCAAGCAGGCCGGCAAGGACCCGCTCGACTTCATCCTCGACTTCGCGCTGTCGGAGAAACTGGACACGACCTTCGTGGCCCAGCTCCTGCACAACGACGAGAAGGCAGTCGGAAGAATTCTCGCCGATCCCAACACCCACATCTCCTTGAGCGACGCCGGCGCCCATCTCACCTTCTTCTGCGACGCCGGTTTCGGCCTGCACCTGATGGGCCACTGGAGCCGGGATCTCGGCGTGCTCGATCTGCCGCAGGCCGTGCATCGCCTCACCGGCCAGCCGGCCAGGCTGTTTGGCCTCAACGGTCGCGGCCTGCTACGCGAAGGCTATGCCGCCGACCTGATGCTGTTCGACCCTGCAACGGTGGCGCGCGGGCCCAAGCGCCGCGCCCACGATCTCCCCTCGGGCGCCGCCCGCCTAACCACCTCGGCCGTCGGCCTGCATGGTGTCTGGATCAACGGCGCCAAGACCGCCGACGAGAAGGGCTTCTGCATCGACCGGAAGGCCAGGCCAGGCGCGGTGCTAAGGAGCTTTGCCGCCTAGCCCCGGACCGCGTCATGCAGATTGTGATCGCCCGGCGAAGTCGCTAATCATCCTGCCGCAAGGGGGGGCCGCCGATGATCGATGCCGATATCGCCTACGTGAGGCATTGCCTCGCGCGAGGCTGGATCGAGGGCCCCTGCCTCGAACTCGGCGCGGCGATCGCGGAGCATTCCTGCCATGGACTGCTCGAAGGTGCGGGCCTCGAAGCCGTGCGAACCGACATCACGGAGGCGCCCGGCTTGGGATTTTGCGTCGATTTCGAAGCCGAAAGGTCCGCGGTCGAGACGGCGAGCGGCGGCCGGCGCTTCCGGAGCGTTCTGGTTCTCAACGTCCTCGAGCACACTTTCGATCCGCTCCGCGTCCTCGACAATGCGCTGGCACTGGTAGCTCCCGGCGGTACCGCGGTGGTCATCACGCCGACGGTCTGGAGCCTCCATTCATACCCGATCGATTGCTGGCGCCTGAACCCGGATTTTTACGTGGCCTATTGCGCAAGGCGTGGCCTCGAACTCGTCGAGGGCTCGCTCGAATTCGTCGGCTTCGGCCCGGTCGAGCGCACGGAGGAAGGACAGTTCAGGCTTCCGATACCGGGCGCGTCTTCCACGCATCGTCAATGGTCGCGCCTGATCCACAAGGTCTTCAATACGTCCGGCCGCGGGCATTTTTTCCCGTCCCACGTCGCGTGCGGTGCCGTGATGAGGAAGCCGGTTTGACCGGCCTGGGCGCATCGTCCCGGAGGCTTGCGGCGTGCCGTCCAGAATTTCAACTGGAAGTTGTTGGTCTCGGCTAATCCGCGTCTTATAGTCGGGCAACCAATTCGAAGGGTGGCCATGTCACATCGCCTTCTGCCTCTCCTCGCCGCGGCGGCGCTTGCTGGCTGCTCGGCCACCGCGAACGTTTACGGCATCGTCGGCGACGCCGACGATCTCTACACCGGCACGGCGACAGGCTACGCGGATCGTACCGGCACGATCGAGCTCAAGAACACCAAGGGTAACCGCTGCGCCGGCGACTTCGCCTACTACCCCGGCGTTCTCGAAGGCCGCGGCATCATCGGCTGCGACGATGGCCAGCGGGCCACCATCCGGTTCACCGGCATGTCGCCGCTGAGCGGCTACGGCGTTGGAACGACCAGCAACGGAAGCCCCGTGTCCTTTACTTACGGCATGGACCGCCAGCAAAGCGCCCGTTATCTGGGTCTCAACGCCGCAAGCATGGCCGGCGCGGCGCCTGGATCCGGACAAGGGGCTGCACAAGGTGCCTCGCCACCCGCCGCGACGAGGCGGGTGGGCACGGGCACCGGCTTTTACATCAACCGGCAAGGCCATGTGCTCACCAACGCCCATGTCATCGACAAGTGCCGGGAACTCACGATTTCCCGCCAGGGCGCCGCGGCGATCCCGGCGAGTGTCGTGAAGTCGGATGCCTCGAATGATCTCGCCGTCCTGATCGCAGCCCCCTCGCCCGCGGTCGCGACGTTTCGCGGCGGACGGCCGGTGCGCGCCGGCGAGGCCGTGGTCGCCTACGGCTTTCCGATGACGGGGACGCTGTCCTCCGGCGGCGTGGTGACGAACGGCAGCATCAGTGCCCTGTCCGGCCTCCGCGACGACTCTCGCTATCTGCAGGTTTCCGCGCCGATCCAGGGCGGCAACAGCGGTGGTCCGCTGCTCGACACCGCCGGCAGCGTCGTGGGCGTCATCACGGCGTCACTCGGTTCGCGCAGCCGCGACGTGCCGCAGAACGTCAACTTCGCGCTCAAAACCGATGTCGCCCGGACCTTCCTCGAATCGGCTGGCGTGCCCATTGAGACCTCCGCGGGCGGCCGCGATCTCAGCGTCGCCGACATCGGCGAAAGGGCCCGCGCCTTCTCCGTCCTTATCGACTGCCGGCGCTAAGGCCAGCGCTTGACCGCGCGCGCGGCGGCGCCGAGCGCATTGTCGAGTTCGTTGCGCGTGGCGTCCGCATCGCCCCGCGACGGCGTCATGTAGACCACCATGTTGACGTCGAGGGCGCTCAAGCGCACCGCGAAGGTGGCGTAGGAGATTTTGATATGCCCGTCGAAGGCGTTGTCCAGCACGAAGGTCCAACTTCCCCAGTGCCAGAAGTTGCCCCCGCCCGGCGTCGGCCGCACCATCGTGCCGAGCCCGTAATGGGCGCCGCCGCCGATCTCCTTGTCCTCCGGTGACATCATCCAGCGCCGCGCCGCCGGCCCAATCGCCGGGTTGCCGGCAGCAAAGGCCTGGTAGAAGCGGCCGTAGTCGCCGAGTGGCATGCGCCAGCCGCCGTAGCTCGCGAGAATGCGCCACGCCGGATCGAGCGCCGCGCCGCGAGCTCCCAGCGGCGCCAGCATCGTGTCGCGACAATAGCTCTCGTAGCCCTGCCCGCTCGCCTCCTCGACCACGGCGCCCAGCATCAGGTAGGCGGCGTTGGTGTAGGCGTAACGTTCGCCGGGCGCCGCCGACAGGCGGCCGCGCAGCACCCATTTCATCTGCTCGTCGATCGAGGGCCGGGTCGCGGTGGCGGTCCGCAGATAGGCGGCGAGACGACCGGTCACCGGATCGCCCTCCGAACGATCGAAGCCGGCGCGATGGACCAGCAGCTGGCCGACCGTGACGCCCTGCATCCGCGGATCGGCCGGCGGGCCGAGGCGCGCGAAGGTGCGGGCGAGCGCCTGCGACATCGGCGTGTCGAAGGTGAGCCGGCCGCGGTCGACCAGACCGGCAACGCAGACGCCGGTCACGGCCTTGGAGAGGCTGGCGAGCGGCACGGCGTTGCCCGCCGCCTCGGCGCCCATCGCCGCCTGATGCGCGAGTCTGCCCCGGTGCATCACCGCGAGGCCGCCGGTCGTGCGGCCGGACTTGTTCATCCAGCCGCGCCACGCCGCCTCGATGTCGGCCACGGTCTCAGCCCGCGCCGGCAGGGCCAAAAGGCCAACCACCAAGGCGAAAATCAGGACGGGAAAGCGCATTGCAGAAGACCTCCCGGGGCGGGTAAAAGCGGCTCCAACAGCAAGGATACACCGGCATGACCGTCCAATATTTCGCCAAGGTCTCCGCAACCGACCACGAAAAGCTCCAGAAGCTGGTCAAGCATTATCCCGCCTCCTCCTATGCCGATTGGCACCTGAAGGAAGCGGCGCGGATGGCAGAGTGGCGGGCCCGTCGGCACTCCATCCAGATGGTGCCGGTCACGCCGGAAGAGTTCGCCGCCCATTGCGAGCGCACTGGCGCACCGTGCGACATCATTACTTTCAAGGCCTTCATCTGCCGCTGACCGGACGCAACCCAGCGTCCTCACCGCCGTTGAACCGCCATGTGGCGGCTTGCGGCACTCTTCGTGGCACTTGTCGGCATGCTGGGTGAATGCGCCGCAGATCCCTATGCACCCTATGACTTCAAGCGTGTACCCGGCTACACGCCGGCCGGCGGGAAGTCCTCGTCCTCCAAGCTGACGGACCTGCCCCTGGAATCATCTCACCGTCCATGAGCGATCTGCAGCCGCTTCTCGCGCGAGCGACTCCACTGCGAGAGGCCGAAGCAGGCGAACCAGTAGATGGCGCCGGCGAAGACATAGGCTTCCATGTTCATGCCCACCCACGCGGGATCGGCCAGCGCGGCCTGGGCGATTCCCAGCAAGTCGAAGATCGACACGATCAGCACCAGCGTGGTGTTCTTGAACAGCGCGATGAATTCGTTGGTCATGGCCGGCAGCGAGATTCTTAGCGCCTGCGGCAGGACAATCAGCCGCGTGACGCGCCAATAGCCGAGGCCGAGCGCCTGCGCCGCCTCGGTCTGGCCCTCGGGCAGCGCCTGCAGGCCGCCGCGCACGGCCTCGGCCATGTAGGCCGCGATCACGAAGGCGAGGCCGATCACCGCGCGCGCGAGCCGATCGACGTTGAAGCCGGTCGGCATGATCAGCGGCAGCAGCAGTGAGGCGAGGAAGATCACGGTGATGATCGGAACGCCGCGCCAGAATTCGATGAACACGATCGAGGCGAACCGGATCAGCGGCAGGCGCGAACGTCGTCCCAAAGCGAGGAGGATGCCGAGAGGCACCGCGATCAAGCCGGCGTAGATCGCGAGGAACAGCGTCAACATCAGCCCGCCCCATTCGCGGGTCTCGACGATTTTCAAACCGAAGCCGCCGTACAGCAGCCAGATCCCTAGGGGCGGCAGGATAAGGACCGTCGCAATCATCATCTCCCTGCGCCGCGGCAGGCTACGCCACGAAAGTGCCGCACCGGCAAATACCGCCAGCAGGCCCAAGAGATCGACGCGCCAACGCTCGGGCACGGGATACTGGCCGTACATGAATTGGGCGAAACGGGCGCGGATGAAGACCCAGCAGGCGCCCGAGTTGGTGCAGTCCTCGCGCGTGGCACCCTTCCAGTTGGCTTCGATCAGCAACCAGTCGATCAGCGGCACCGAGATACGCCACACGACGTAGAGGCAGAGCAGCGAGACCACCGTGTCGAGCCATGTCGCGAACAGGCGCTGCCGCAGGACGGCGAGCCAACCGGGCAGCGGAGGTGCCGCGGTCTTCATCGCGTCACCAGTTTATGGCGCGCGTTGTACCAGTTCATGAAAGCCGACACGGCCAAACCGATGGTGAGGTAGATGCCCAAGGTGATGGCGATGATCTCGATCGCCTGGCCGGTGGCGACCAGCGCCGAACCCATGAACACGGCCACGATCTCGGGATAGGCGATGGCCGCGCCAAACGAGGAATTCTTGATCAGATTGAGATACTGGCTGGTGATCGGCGGGACGATCACCGGCATGGCCTGCGGGATCACCACCAGCCGCACGACGCGGCCCGGCGTCAGGCCTAAGGCCCGCGCCGCATCGATCTGGCCCTGGCGCACCGATTGGATGCCGCCGCGGACGACCTCGGCGATGAAGCCCGCGGTATAGGTCGAGAGCGCCATGAACAGCGCCACGAACTCCGGCACCAGCACGAAGCCACCGCGATAGTTGAAGCCGCGCAGCACCGGCAGCTCCCAGCTCGTGATCGCTCCCGCCCACACGAAAAGCACGACGGGTAACGCGCCACAGAGCACCAACCCTGCGCTCCACACCGGGAAGTCCTGCCCGGTCCTGGCCTGCCGCGCCCTGGCCCAGCGCGCGAGGCCGATCTGCACGCCGATCAGCACCAGGCTCGCCAACAGTGCCAGGTGGAAGCCGCTCACGTCGTTGGGCGTCGGGATCGAGAGGCCGCGGCGGTTGAGGAAGGCCACGCCCAGAAAATCGACGCTCTCCTTGGGCGTCGGCAGTGCCGCCAGCACACCGAAGTACCAGAACAGCACGAAGAACAGCAGCGGGATGTTGCGGACGAATTCGATGTAGACCGCGGCCAGGGTCGAGAGCAGCCAGTTGCGCGACAGCCGCATCAACCCGACGGTGAAGCCCACGACCGTGGCCAGCACGATCGAGGCCGCCGACACCAGCAGCGTGTTGACGATGCCGGTCCACAGCAGCGCCCAGATCGTGTCGCTGGGCTTGTAGCCCGTGATGTTGAACGGCACTTCGATGCCGCTGTCTCGCCACAGGAAATTGAAGCCCGACGCGATGCCGGCCTTCACCATGTTGTCGGAGGCGTTCTTGACGAAGAACGCCACGACCGCGACCAGCGCGATCGTGGCCATCACCTGCCAGAAGATGTCGCGAACCTTGCGGTCGCGCAGGAAGGCCTTCATGGCGACGGGGGCACGCCCCCTGATGTCACTGGAACGGCGGCGTGAACAGGAGGCCGCCCTTGGTCCACAGCGCGTTGGCGCCGCGCTGCAGCTTCAGGGCTGAGCCCATGCCGACGGTGCGCTCGTAGCTCTCGCCGTAATTGCCGACCTGCTTGATCAGGTTGAACGCCCAGTCGTCGGACAGACCCATCATGGCGCCGAACTTGCCGTCGACGCCCAGCAGGCGGCGGACCTCGGCGTTGGTCGACTTGGCCTTCATCTCGTCGATGTTCTTGGAGGTGACGCCCAGATTCTCGGCGGCGATCTGCGCGTTCAGCACCCAGCGCACGACAAGCTGCCAGCGCTCGTCGCCCCAGCGCGTCACTGGCCCCTGCGGATCGTTGGAGATGATCTCGGTCAGGATCTGGTGCTCGGCTGGATCTTTGAACTTGATGCGCTGGCCGGCCAGCGCGCCGACGCCCGCCGTGTAGGCGTCGCAGCGGCCCTGGTCGTAGGCCGAGATCGCGTCGTCGTTCTTCTGGAAGTTGATGATAGTGACCTTGAGGTTGCGCTCGCGGAACCAGTCGGCCGCCATCTTCTCCTCGGTCGAGCCCGCGGCGACGCAGATCGTGGCGTCGGCGAGATCTTTGACCGCCGCGACCTTGGCCTTGGTGCGGACCACGAAGGTCTGACCCTCGTAGAAGTTGATGCCCTGGAAGTTCACGCCGAGCGTGGCGTTGCGCGAAAAGGTGATGGTGGTGTTGCGCGACAGCAGGTCGACCTGGCCGGACTGCAGCACGGCCCAGCGCTGCTGCACCGAGGTGGGCGTGAACTTCACCTTGGTGGCGTCGCCCAGGACGGCGGCCGCCAGCGACTTGCAATAGTCGACGTCGAGGCCGGTCCACTCGCCCTTGTCGTTGGCGAACGAGAAGCCCGGCAGGCCGAGATGCACGCCGCATTCGATGTGGCCGCGCGCCTTGATGGCGTCGAGCGTCGGACTGGGTGCCAGCTGCTGCGCCGATGCGGAGCCGGCGACGAAGGCCCCCGTGACGAAGGCCGTGGCAGCGGCGGCAAATGCGATGAACTTCATGAAATCCCCCTCAACAGGTGCTGTCCGATACCGTACAAGCCATCGCATGGCGAGTAAATTGCACCTCGAAACGGCGCTCACGCCGGACGGCTGGCAGCACGACCTCGTGGCCACGATCGAGCACGGCATCATCGTCGGCCTGGAGCCGGCCAGCGCCGCAAACGACGCCGTTCGGGCCTCGGGCGTGGTGGTGCCGGGCCTGCCCAACCTGCACAGCCACGCCTTCCAGCGCGCCATGGCGGGCCTCACCGAGCATCGCGGATCAGGGGACGAGGCCGATTCTTTCTGGTCCTGGCGTGAGCTGATGTATCGCTTCGTGGCGCGCCTCTCGCCCGACGATCTCGAAGCGATTGCGGCCCTCGCCTACATGGAAATGCTCGAGGCGGGCTTTACCTGGGTGGCCGAGTTCCACTATCTCCACCACCAGCCCGACGGCCGCCCCTACGACAATATCGCCGAGATGTCGGAGCGCGTCGTGGCCGCCGCCGATACATCGGGCATCGGCCTCACCCTCCTGCCCGTCCTCTATCGCCAGAGCGGATTTTTGGGGGAGCCTGCCTCCGACGCACAACGCCGATTCCTGAACGACCGCGATTCCTATGCGCGACTGATGGAAACTCGTATCCCCGGCGGCAACATCGGCATCGCGCCGCACTCGCTGCGCGCCGTAACGTTGGATGATCTCGACTGGGCCGCGCGCACATTCAAGGGCAAGCCGGCGCATATCCATATCAGCGAGCAGACGCGCGAGGTCGAGGATTGTCTCGCCGCGCACGGCAAGCGCCCGATCAATCTTCTGTTCGACACGATCCCCGTCGACGAGCGCTGGTGTCTCGTCCATGCGACGCACGCCGACGCCAACGAGATTGCGCGCATCGTCCGGGCGAAGGCGGTCGTCGGACTCTGCCCCATCACCGAGGCCAATCTCGGCGACGGGCTGTTCGACGTTCCGGCGCTGCTGGCGGCGGACGGCCGCTTCGGCGTCGGCTCCGACTCGCTGGTGCGCATCTCCGCCGCCGACGAGCTGCGCACTTTGGAATACGGCCAGCGTCTCGTGCGGCGCCAGCGCAACGTGCTGGCCGAAGCCCGGCGCTCGACCGGCCGGCTCCTGCTCGACGGCGCGCTGACAGGCGGCGCCCAGGCCGTCGACCGGCCGATCGGCACCATCGCGGTCGGCCAGCGCGCCGACTTCGTCGTGCTGCGGAACGAAGGCCATCGCGGCGACGCCGTCCTCGATCACTGGCTGTTCTCCGCCGACAACCGCGCGATCGAGACCGTCTACCGCGGCGGCATCCCCGTGGTGCAGCAGGGCCGCCACCGCGACCGCGACGCGATCGTGGCGCGCTATCGCAAGACGCTGACTGGTACGACGCTACTTGAAGGGTAGCACCTTGCGCTTGGCGCGCTCCTTGCCCCTGATTTCGATCTCGATCTCGTGGGCCTTGGCGTTTTCCCGCGCGGCACTGCGCGCGAGGGCGTCGGCTTCGGCGACGTTGCCCTGGGCGCGCTGACTGGCGGCCCGTTCCAGTTCGGCCACGGCGTTGGCGCGATGCTGCGCGACCTCTTTCAGCTCCTCGATGATGTCGTCGTCGATGGCGAGAAGGGCGTCGCGCACGCTGCCGCCGGCCTGCGGCGTCGATGGCGCCCCGCCGCCCGGCGGCGTCATCGGCTCCCCGTCGATGATCGCACACATGATGGCGCAGGCCGCCAGATTGCCGCCGTTCGCGAGGCACCTTTCGATGCATCTCTTTTGGCCGAGCGCGTTCACGGGAAACTCCGGCGGCCACGGCCAGTCGGGCGGCCAGCCGTGCGGTGGGTCTTTCGGCCAGGGCAGGAGGTTCGTGGGATCTTCTCGAACAGGCTTGCGCGGCATGGCTTTCCTCGCTCCATGTTGGAGGTGACGGCAGCAGGACCGGCCGACAGGGCAATTTCATTGCTCTTCGAGGGGCGCCCAAGTCTGCGCCCGATCCCGGAGACGGGCAACCGTTCACGATCGGATTGGCACGGTGCTTGCGATGAGCTTCCCATGACAGGCACCCCTTACGACCTGCTGCTGCGCGGCGGCCACGTCATCGACCCCGCCACCGGCCTCGACGGCATCGCCGATATCGCCATCAAGGATGGCCGCATCGCCGCCATCAACGAGGATCTCCGCGGGCCCGCGGCAGAGACCATCGACGTCGCAGGCCGGATCGTGTTGCCGGGCATGATCGACACCCACGCCCACATCTACACCTACGTCTCCGGCCGCTTCGGCCTGCCGGCCGACATGGTGGGTGTGCAGAGCGGCGTCACGACTGTCGTCGACCAGGGCGGCGCCTCGTGCATGACCTTCCCCGGCTTCCGGAAGTTCATCGCCGAGCCGGCGAAAAGCCGCGTGCTCTCGTTCCTGTCGGCCTATGTCGTGGGCGGCCTTGAAGGCCATTTCTATCCCAGCCTGTACGGGCCCGAGGGCGTCGACGTCGCCGCCACCGTGAAGACCGCGCTGGCCAACCGCGATCTGATTCGCGGTATAAAGGTCCATGCCGAGGTTGGCGGCGTCACGCGCTGGGGCTACGAGGTGCTGTGCAAGGCCGCCGAAATCGGCCGCGAGGCCGACCTCCCCGTCTATATGCACTTCGGCCAGATGTGGGCGCTACCGGATGGCAGCAATGGCGTCGATCCCGACGAGATCCTGCCCGAGGTCGTAAAACTGATGCGGCCGGGCGATATTTTGGCCCATCCCTTCACGCGCCATCCCGGCGGCTTCGTCGACAAGCAGGGCAAGCTCCACCCCATCGTGCAGGTGGCGCTCGACCGCGGCCTGAAGGTCGATGTCGGCCATGGCAGCCACTTCTCGTTCCGCATGGCCCGCCTCGCGCTCGATGCCGGCGTGCTGCCCGACACGCTGGGTGCCGACATGCACGGCTACAACACGCGCATGACGCCGCCGCCCGGCACGCCCGCCACGCATCCCGACGACGAGGAGGCGCATCCCTTCGCCGGCGCCGCCCGCTTCAGCCTCTGCTACGCCATCACCGAGCTTTTAGCCCTTGGCCTCGCGCTGCCGCAGATCGTGCCCATGGTGACGACCAACGCCGCCGCCATGCTCGGTCTGAGTGACGAGATCGGCACGCTCAAGCCCGGCGCGATAGCCGACGTCTCGGTGCTGGCCGACGAACGCGGCCGCTTCAAGCTGGGTGACAACGAGGGCACCGAGGTCATCGCCGACCGCATGCTGACGCCGCTGTTCTGCCTGCGCGCCGGCATCCGCCACGACGCCGGCGCCCCGATCCTGCCGGAGGTGCTGGCGGCCTGAGCAACTAGGAGCTGCCGCCCCGCCGCGCCGTAACTGACGCCAGCAAGACCCCGGCACCGCCACCGATCAGCAGGCCCGCCGACATGATCAAGTAGCGGTCGAGGGTGGAACCGTGGACCGCATATTCAAACACGACGACAGCGCCTATCGCCATGCCGACGATTGCCCCGACAATCGCCCATCGATGGGCACGCGGCCGTTCGCTCCATTTCACACGTGCCATCGGAAAATTCCCCTCGATAGGACCAGACCAGTGCATCACGCTGGCCACGCCCGGACAACCAGTGTTTCTCCCCGGTGTTTCTCCCTGGCACGCCGCCCCGCAGCTCCTTGGACGCCGCCCCCACTTGCCCTACTCTTCCCACCATGACCGTCTACGAACACATCACCGTCTCGCCGATCGCGGGTGCCCTGGGGGCCGAGATTGGCGGCGTCGATATCGGCGCCGGGATCGACGACGCCACGGTCGCCGAGATCCGCCGCGCGCTCCTGGAAAACCTCGTCATCTTCTTCCGCAACCAGCGGCTCGACGATGCCAGTCACAAGGAATTCTCGCGCCGCTTCGGCAAGATCTTCATCCATCCCAACTTCAACACCGGCGAGGGCGATCCCGAGATCGTGCGCGTGATCCGCAAGCCCGGCGACGAGCGCACGATGATGCAAGAGCCGCCGATGGGCGCCATCCTCTACGCGCTGGAAGTACCGCCCTATGGCGGCGACACGCTGTTCGCCAACCAGTACCTCGCCTGGGAGACGCTGTCGGACGGCATGAAGGCGATGCTGGCCAACCTCAAGGTGGTGCACAGCGACATCCGCGTCGCGGGCCCCCAAGCCGGTCTCAACGCGCGGCGCTCGAGCCGTGTGCGCGAGGATTCGAACTGGCGGCCGACCGAGAGCATCCATCCTGTGGTGCGGACCCATCCCGAGACCGGCCGCAAGTGCCTGTTCGTGAACCACTCCTACGCCTGCCGTTTCGACGGCATGACCGATCGCGAGAGCAAGCCGCTGCTCGACTTCCTGATGGACCATGGCCACCGGCCGGAATTCACCTGCCGCTTCCGTTGGGAGGCAGGCTCGATCGCCTTCTGGGACAACCGCTGCACCAAGCACCTCGCCATCCACGACGCCGGCCCCTTCCACCGCCGCATGCAACGCACGCAGATCGCCGGCGATCCGGTGGTGTGACCGCCCAAATCTCCGCGCTATAATGCGGTGGGGATTTGGGGAACTTATGCAGCTCACCAGCAAGATCGCGATCGGGGCGGGTGCCGTCGTTTGTGCGATGGCCGCCATCTACGGCTACGCCTACTACAAGTATCCGCCGCGACGCGCCGAGCCGGCGCCCGTAGCTGCCCCGGCACCTCCCGCTGCCCCTGCCGCTCCCGCGGCCCCAATCGTGGCCGCGCCCGCAACACCGGCTCCCGCCGCGGAAGCCACCACCCGGATACTCTACCAGCGCTGCGTCCAGGGAGCCTTCCCGACGCCGGAGGATGCCGAGCAGCGCAATGCCGACTGCTCGCGCGCCATCATCAGCCGTGAGCTCACGCCCGACGAGCTGGCGCTGGCGCGACTGGTGCGCGGCAGCGCCCGCGCCGCGCTGGGCGACAAGGTGATGGCCAGCGACGACTACCTCGAGGCACTGAAACGATACGACAGCTTGATCGATTCGCAAAATCCCGACGCACTCAACCTGTTCCGCCGCGCCGTCGCGGCGGATGCCACCGGCAGTACCGACAAAGCGCTGGGCGACTTCAACCAGGCCATCGGCCTCGACCCCCAGGCGGCCATGGCTTTCCTCGGGCGCGGCGTCCTGCTGGCGACCCGCAAGCGCTCCTACGAACGCGCCATCGCCGATTTCGACAAGGTGCTGGCGCTCGAGCCCGACAATGTGCTGGCCCTGATCCGCCGCGGCGAGGCTTTCAGCCAGCTCGGCGAGACCGCGCGCGGCTTGGTCGACCTCGACCGTGCCATCGCTCTCGCACCGCGCAGTTCCGAAGCCTATTTCCACCGCGGCTTGATCCACTCGAGGCGTAACGAGACCGCCGCCGCGCTCAGCGACTACAACGCGGCCCTGGAGCGCAACCCACGCAATGTCGAGGCGCTCACGAGCCGGGCGGCGATCTATTCCGTCGACCGCAAGCTCGACCTCGCTATCCGCGATCTCGACGCGGCGATCGCCATCGACAAAAGCAGTCCCGTCGCCCTCTTCAACCGCGGCTACGCCCACTTCGCACTCGACGACTACCCGAAGGCGATCGCCGACTACACCTCGGCCATCGAACTCGAGCCCGGCTTCGGCCTCGCCCTCAATAACCGCTGCCTCACGCGCGCCATCGCCGGCCAGGATCTCCTGCAGGCTCTCGCCGATTGCGACACGGCGCTGAAACTCATGCCAGCCAATCTCGACGTCCGCGACACGCGCGGTTTCATCTACCTGAAGCTGGGCGACGACGCGCTGGCGCTCAACGAGTACGAAGCCGCGTTGCAGATCGACCCCAACCGCGCCACCGGCCTGTTCGGCCGCGGCCTGGCACGGATCAGAAGGGGCGACGCAAAGGGCGGCGAAGGCGACCAGGCTGCCGCCCGCACGATCGATCCCGAAATCGACCGGCAGTTCGCGTTCTTCGGGCTGAAATAGCGGCGGACCGGCTAAGCCCGACTGCGGATGAACGCCTCGAGATCGCCCACCGTCGCGATCCGCTCTGCGGCGGTGTCTGATATTTCGATCCCGAATGCATCCTCGATCGCCATGATGAGTTCCACGAGATCGAGGCTGCTGGCGCCGAGGTCGGCGACGAAGTCCGCGGCCTCGGCGACCCTGTCCTGACTGATGCCAAGGACTCTCGCGGTTATGTCGCGGACTCGGCCGGCGATGTCGATACCGGCGACGCCAAGGTTGGCGGTAATCGGCCGGGCTTCCGGCGTCGGATGCACTGGGGTCATGTCACGCTCCTTCGCGAGATTATTGAGAATAACGCCCGCCCCCGAAAAGGTTCTGTTCATTTTTGAACATTTCGGCAGAAGAGGCCCGGCCACTCGAGGTGGACTACTTCAGCGCGCCGACACTCGACGGCACACACCTTGACCGCTTCTGCGCGCGCGGCGTCCGGGCACCGGCGGGCGGCGACATCCCGAACCTTTCCTCAACTGAAGCTCTCGATAGCAAATGGGCGCGTCTGCGTTCGTCCTGTCGAAGCACCCCTTGACGGAAGGATAGGATCGTACTATATACGACTCTTCTTCCTCTCTCGGAGACCCGCATGAAACCCGAAGAAGCCCTCTACCACCTTGTCAATTATGGCCCCGCCTACGTCCCGGCGTTCTATCGCAAGATGGACCGCGCCCAGCTCGAGGCGCTGGTGCGGGAGTGCGACACGCCCACCGCCACGGAGCGAAGCGAGGCGGCGCTGACACGCTGGGCGCAGCAGCGGATGAAGATGCCGGCCTGGGTCGGCATGAACGAGACGCCGCCCAAGGACAGGCAGGGGGAGAAGACGGAGGCCGAGGCGGTCGCGGCTCCGGCGCCGGAAGAACCGAAAACCCTCGCCGAACGCGCCATCCTCAAGCCGGAACGACTCCGGACGCCGGGCCGTCTTCGCGCGGCCTTCCGCAGCCATTTCGCGCGCTGCGGCAGCACCACCGAGGCTGCCGCCCGCACCGGGGTCAGCCGGCGCACGGTCCAGCGCTGGCGCAAGAAGCATCCCGGCTTCGACAAGGATTGCCGAGACATCGTCGAGGCACGCCGCCGGCAGGCGGTCGAGAACATCGTGCTGGCGGCCGACTGTGTCGAGACCAGGCCGGTGTTCCATCGCGGCAAGAAGGTCGGCGAATACACGAGGCGCAACCGGGCGCTCGACCTCTACCTGGTGAAGCAGGCCGATGCCCAGGCGTTGCGCGAGGAGAAGCACCGCGAAACGAAAGACGATTTCGAGGCGCGTGTCGCGGCGGAGGTCGAGAAGCGGGTCGCGCAACGCATTTCCGAAATGACGCGTTCTCCGCGACAGCAGGCGACACCGGCGGACGACGAATTCACCAACGTCGCCAACGACTTCGATGCCTCTGGCCGCGACATCGCCTTCGCGCCTTAGCGTACGGGAAAATGTCGCGGCGCCATGCTAGAAAGCGACAAAGGGCGGAGGAACTCATGGCGGACAGGATTGGACATTTCGTCGGCAACAAGCGCGTTGCAGGCATGAGCGGCCGGCAGGGCGACGTGACCAACCCGGCGACCGGCGAGGTGACGGCGATGGTGGCCTTCGCCTCCGAGGCCGAGATCGACGATGCGGTGCAACTCGCGAAGAAGGCTCAGGTCTCCTGGGCCGCGACACCTCCTCTCCGCCGCCAGCGCGTGATGTTCAATCTCAAGGGCCTGGTCGAGAAACGCATCGACGATCTCGCCCGCCTGATGTCGCTCGAGCACGGCAAGACCTTCGAGGATGCCAAGGGCGAGGTCGGGCGCGGGCTCGAGGTCGTGGAGTTCTCCTGCGGCATCGCCCATCACATGAAAGGCGACTTCACCGAGCAGGTCGCCTCCGACATGGACAGCTGGTCGATCCGCCAGCCGCTGGGCGTGGTGGCCGGCATCACGCCGTTCAACTTCCCGATCATGATCCCGTGCTGGATGAGCGCGATGGCGGTGGCCTGCGGCAACGCCTTCATCCTGAAGCCGTCGGAGAAGGACCCCTCGGCGCCGATGCTGCTGGCCGAGCTGTTCGCGGAGGCGGGCGCCCCCGCCGGCATCTTCCAGGTACTGAACGGCGACAAGGTGGCGGTCGATGCACTCCTGCACCACCCCGACGTGCCCGCGATCTCGTTCGTCGGTTCGACCGCGATCGGCCAGTACGTCTATCACACCGGCACGCAGCGCAATAAGCGCGTGCAGGCGCTGTGCGGGGCCAAGAACCACATGGTGATCATGCCCGACGCCGACCTCGACCAGGTGACCGACGCGCTGATCGGCGCAGGCTACGGCGCCGCCGGCGAGCGCTGCATGGCGATCTCGGTCGCGGTCGCGGTGGGCGATGTCGGCGACAAATTGATGGCGAAGCTCGCGCCGCGCGTCGCCGCGCTAAAGGTCGGGCCGGGACTCGATCCGCAATCGGAGATGGGCCCGCTGGTGACGCGCCAGCACCGCGACAAGGTGATGGGCTATGTCGACCAGGGCGTAAAGGAAGGCGCGAAGCTGGTGGTCGACGGCCGTGGCCTCAAGCTGCAGGGCTACGAGAAGGGCAACTTCATGGGCGGCTGCCTGTTCGACAACGTGAGCACCGACATGACGATCTACAAGGACGAGATCTTCGGGCCGGTGCTCTCGGTGGTGCGCGCCAAGGGCTTCGACGAGGCCGTGAAGATGGTGAACGACCATGCCTACGGCAACGGCACGGCGATCTTCACGCGCGACGGCGACGCCGCCCGCGCCTTCGCCAACAATGTGCAGATCGGCATGGTCGGCATCAACGTGCCGATCCCGGTGCCGGTCGCCTATCACAGCTTCGGTGGCTGGAAGGCCTCGATCTTCGGCGACCACGGCGTCTACGGCATGGAGGGCGTGCGCTTCTACACCAAGCTCAAGACCGTGACGGCGCGCTGGCCGACCGGCATCCGATCCGGCGCGGAGTTTGCGTTCAAGGCTCGGAACTAGGAATCCTATGGCCGAGCCCTTCCCTCTCGAACCCTCGCTGTGGGCGGCGACCGCGCCCGCCGCCGTCGCGACGCCTCCCCTGACGGAGTCGGTGACCGCCGACGTCTGCATCGTGGGCGCGGGCTATTGCGGCCTCTCCACCGGCCTGCACCTCGCGGAGCGCGGCATCAAGGCCGTCGTACTAGAGGCGAAGGAGCCTGGCTTCGGCGGCTCCGGGCGTAACGGCGGCCAGGTGATCCCGGGACTGAAGTTCGATCCCGACGAGCTCGTAGCGATGTTCGGGCCCGAGCGTGGCCGCCGACTGGTGGACTTCGTGGCCGGCACCGCCGACGTGGTGTTCGACCTGATCGACCGGCACAAGATGGCCGTGCCGTACACGCGCACGGGATGGATCCAGAGCGCCTTTTCCGCCAAGGCGATGCCGGCGCTGGAAGCCAGGGCAGCGCAATGGCAGCGGCTCGGCGCGCCGGTCGAGGTGCTCGACAAGGCCGCCACTGAACGTCACGTCGGATCGGACCAGTACGCCGGCGCGTGGCTCGATCGCCGCGGCGGCGTGGTGCAGCCGCTCGCCTATGCGCGAGAGCTCGCGCGCACCGCGATCGGTGCCGGCGTTGCCGTGCATGGCAACACGCTCGCCAGGAAGCTGGAGCGCCGCGGCGACAAGTGGGTCGTGACCACCGCGGGCATCGGCACGGCGGGTGGGGCCACGGTGATGGCCGATCGCGTCGTGCTGGCGACCAACGGCTATACCGGCGATCTGTGGCCGCGCCTGCGCCAGACCATCATCGCGGCCAATTCCTTCCAGATCGCCACGCGGCCGCTGTCGGACAATGTCCGGAAGTCGATCCTGCCGGGTGGCCAGGCCAACTCCGACTCGCGCCGTATCGGGCTCTACTACCGGCTCGACCACACCGGCCGCTTCCTGCTCGGCGGACGCGGCCGCATGGGCGAGCCCACCCATCCGCGCGATTGGCGGCATCTGCAGGCGATGACGGAAAAGATGTTTCCCCAATTGAAGGGCGTCGAGGTCGAGTTCCGCTGGGGAGGCCGTGTCGCCCTCACCCGCGATCATCTGCCCCATCTGCACGAGCCTGCGCCCGGCCTGCTGATCGACATCGGCTGCATGGGGCGCGGCGTCGCCTTGCAGTCGGCGATGGGCCGGGCGTTCGCCGAGTACATCGCGACCGGCGATGCCGTGGCGCTGCCCCTGCCACCCACTCCCGTCCAGCCGTTACCGGTTCACGGCCTGAACGAACTCTACCTGGCGGCATTCATCAACTGGTACCGCCTGCTCGATCGGCTCGACGCCGCCAGGGCCGCCTGAATCGGGAGGCCCTGAAGGTCACTTCTTCTCGACGTTCCAGAACACCGGCACCGGCGAGACGACGTTGCCGGTCACTTCCTTGCGAATCGCCATGGCGTTGTTGTACTGGCCGAGGAAAGCATGCGTCGGCACCTCGGCGGCGCGGAGCTGGATCTTCTCGACGATCTCCTTGCGCTTGGCCTCGTCGGTCTCGTCGGCGAAGGCGTTGCGCAGCCGAGTCAACTCGTCGTCGCAGGGCCAGCCGAACCAGGCCTTGTCGCACGTGGCGCCGATGAAGCTGTAGGTCAGCGGATCGAGCGAGTCGGCGCCCGAGGTCGAAGTGATGAGCACGTTCCAGCCGCCCTTGTCGGGCGCATCCCTCTTGGCGCGGCGGGCGACCAGCGTCTGCCAGTCCATCGACTGCATGTCGACCTTGAGGCCGGACTTCTCCATCAGCGACTTGGCGATCGGCGCCATGTTGGTCAGCACATAGAGGTCGGTCGAGTGCAGCAGCACGACGGGCGTGCCGTCGTAGCCACCCTCGGCGACGAGCTGCTTGGCCTTGGCGAAGTCGCTCTCGTACTTGTCGGCGAACCCGGCCGTGGTCTCGTACGGGCCACCGCACATGAACATGGCCTTGCAGACGGTGTAGTACTCGGGATCGCCGATCACGCCGTTCAGGAAGTCCTTCTGGTTGAGGCCGTAGAGCATGGCCTGGCGGACCTTTGCGTTGTCGAACGGCTTGTGCAGCTGGTTGAAGCGGAAGATGTACTGGTTGCCCCACTTGTTGGTGGCCGTGAGCGCCACGTTCCGGTCCTTCTTCAGGAGCGGATAAAGGTCGTGCTGCGGCGATTCGATGATGTCGATCTCGCCCGCCGCCAGCGCGCTGACCGCGGTCTGCTGGTCGGACATCGCCATCCATTCGACGCGGTCGACCTTGGCGAGCTTGGCCCCGGCGAGGCCCGACGCCGGCTCAGGCCGCGGCTTGTACTTTGGGTTCCTGACATAGACGGTCTTGTCGCCGGGCTTCCACTCGTCGGCCTTGAAGATGAAGGGACCGGAGCCCACGAACTCCTTGATCTGGTCGCCGGCCGGCGTCTCGGCGACGCGCTTGGGCATGATGAAGGGATTGCCCGAGGGCTTGGCCAGCGCCTGCAGCACGACGCCGGTCGGCGCCTTGAGCACGAGCTGGAAGGTCTTGGCATCGATCGCCTTGGCGTCGGCGAGCTTGGCCCACAGGATCTGGCCCAAACCGTCGCGCACCGCCCAGCGTTTCAGCGAGGCCAGCACATCCTCGGTGGTGACGGGCTGGCCGTCGTGGAACTCGAGGCCGTCGCGCAAGGTGAAGGTCCAGGTGAGCTTGTCGTCGGAGACGGTCCATTTGTCGACCATCTGCGGCTTGATCTGGAGGTTGCCGTCCAGCGCAAACAGCGTGTCGTAGATCATGTAGCCGTGGTTGCGCACGATGAAGGCCGTGGTCCAGATCGGATCGAGGATCTTCAGGTCCGAATGCATGACCACGCGCAGCGTCTTGGGCTGCTGTGCGTTGGCGGCCACGGGAACGGCGAATGCGCAGGCGGCGAGCAGTCCGAGAAGACGATGGCGCATGGTCTACTTTCCTTCCTCGAGGACCATCCGGGCCGCCTTGTCGGCGATCATGATGGTCGGTGTGTTGGTGTTGCCCGACGTGATGGTGGGCATGATAGAGGCATCGACCACCCGGAGGCCATCGAGTCCGATGACCCGGAGCCGCTCGTCGACCACCGCCATCGGGTCGGACGGCAGACCCATCTTGGCCGTGCCGACAGGGTGGAAAATGGTGGTGCCGATGTCGCCCGCGGCCTTAGCGAGCGATGCATCGTCGTCACCGACGCTTGCGCCAGGCAGATGTTCCTCTGGCCGGAACGGCGCCAGCGCCGGCTGTTTCATCAGGCGGCGCGTGACCCGGATCGCGTCGGCGGCGACGCGCTTGTCCTCCGGCGTGGCGAGGTAATTGGGCGCGATCAGCGGCTTGGCGGCGGGATCGGCCGAGCGCAAACGGACCGTGCCGCGCGAGGTCGGGCGCAGGTTGCAGGCACTCACCGTGATGGCCGGAAAGCGGTGCAAAGGTTCTCCGAACTTGTCGAGCGACAGTGGCTGCACGTGGAACTCGATGTTGGCCCGCTCGTGGTCGGGCGAGGAGGTAGTGAAGATGCCGAGTTGCGAGGGCGCCATGGTGAGCGGCCCCTTCCGGAACAAAGCATATTCCATGCCCATCAGCGCCCGGCCGATCAGCGAATGATAGGTCGCGTTCAGCGTCTTCACGTCATGGACCTTGAAGATGGCGCGCTGCTGCAGATGGTCCTGCAGGTTGCGGCCGACGCCCGGCCGGTCGAGCACGGTGGCGATGCCATGCTGGGTCAACCAATCGCCGGCGCCGACGCCGGAGAGCTGCAGGATCTGTGGGCTGCCGATGGCGCCGGCAGAGAGGATGACCTCGCCTTTGGCCCGCGCCTCGACGGTCTGGCCGTTCTGGCGAAAGCGCACGCCCATGGCGCGCTTGCCTTCGAACAGCACCTTCTCGACCAGCACGCCGGTCTCGAGTTTCAGGTTGGGCCGGCCGAGCACCGGCTTCAGGAAGGCCTTGGCCGTCGACACGCGCAGCCCGCGCTTCTGGTTCACGTGGAAGTAGCCCACGCCCGCATTGTCGCCGGTGTTGAAGTTCCGCGTCGCCGGCACGCCCATCTCGGTCGCGGCCCTGGCCACGGCATCGAGCACGTCCCACGTCACGCGCATCTCCTCGACGCGCCACTCGCCGCTCGCGCCATGGTGTTCGGTATCGCCCAGGAAGTGCCCGTCGAGCTTCTTGAAGACCGGCAGCACGTCGTCCCAGCCCCAGCCGGTGAGGCCGAGTTGCCGCCAGTGATCGTAGTCGGCCGCTTGGCCGCGCATGGAAATCATGCCGTTGATCGCCGAGCAGCCGCCGATCACCTTGCCGCGCGGATAGTTCAGTGCACGGCCGTTCAGGCCGGGCTCCTCCTCGGTCTGGAACATCCAGTCGGCGCGCGGATTGCCCATGGCGAAGAGATAGCCGACTGGAATGTGGAACCAGATCCAGTTGTCCCTGCCGCCCGCCTCGAGCACCAGCACGCGCGATTTCGGATCGGCCGAGAGCCGGTTGGCCAGCACGCACCCTGCGGAACCGGCGCCGACGACGATGTAGTCGAACTCTTCCATGCCTGCCCTTGCCCCTCCGATGACGTGACGCGCATACTTTAGCCAAGGAAGCCACCGGGAGCGATGCCATGCAATACAAGCGCATTTCGGCCGATAGCCACCTCGATCTGCCCTGGATGCCGCCGGACCTGTTCACCTCGATGGCGCCCCGCGCGCTCAAGGACCGCATGCCCTATGTCGTCGATACCGACGAGGGTCCAAAGTGGACGGCCAAGAGCGGCGCCACCTTCGGCTTCAAGAATGGCGTCGGCCCCGCCGGCTCCAAGTACGTCAAGGGCAAGCACCACCGCGTCGACATCATGGCCGAGACCGGTCTCTACGAGGATGGCGCCAGGGACATCCGCCGCGTCTCCGATCCGCACCTCAGGATCAAGGACCTGGACCGCGACGGCGTCGATGCCGAGGTGATCTACGGCATCCTGGGCGCCGCCAGCCGCCTCAACGACAAGGACGCGGCCAACCAGATGCTGCTGATCTACAACGACTGGCTGAAGGAGTTCTGCAGCCACTATCCCGACCGGCACATCGGCCTCGCCTGCCTGCCCTACGGCGACATAGACGCCGCGGTGAAGGAGATCCATCGCGTCGCCAAGCTGGGCATCAAGGGGTTGGAGCTTTCCTGCTCGTGGGACATGGAACCGATGTGGCACCCGATGTGGGAGCCCCTATGGAAGGCCGTGCACGACGTCCAGCTGCCGCTGCACTTCCACACTTTCCCGGCGGTGCCGCCCAACACGATCGAGAAGTACCCCGGCCGCGTCGGCCGCTCGGTGTTCTTCACCATCGTCTCGGGCTTCCAGATGAACC
>LNFM01004387.1_pt1 | contig 27485 bp, 26 predicted proteins | sample 596031 | NCBI WGS metagenome assembly LNFM01 (sample SAMN04254537, study PRJNA301005) | activated carbon metagenome | isolation source: dual media filters at the Ann Arbor, Michigan drinking water treatment plant | place: USA: Ann Arbor
ACAGCGCGGAACGCGCCAGTTCCTCGACAGCGCCCAGCAAGCGTTCGGCCTGCGCCACCACGTCCAGCTTCTGGTCGGCGGCCAGGCGCTGCAGGCGCGCCCAGGCCTCGGCACGCGGCAGCGAGTAACGGTGCATCAGCACGCCCACGGCCAGCGGCACGGGGTCGGCCAATACGTCGGCAGGCACGGGCGCCGCGGCGGCCGGGGGTGCTATGGCAGGCGCTGTGGCGGCTGCCGGGCCGGGCGCCGCGCCGCTGCGCACCCGCGCCAGCGCGGCCTCGACCGCGGGCACGATCTGCCCCACGTCCAGCGGCTTGATGAGGTAGTCCAGCGCACCCAGCGCTTCGACCTGGCGGCGTGTCGGCTCGTCGGCGAAGGCCGACAGGAACATGAAAGGGATGCCGTAGGCGTCGCGCAGCGTCTCGGCGACGTCGAAGCCGCTCTTGCCTTCCATGCGGATGTCCAGCAGCGCCAGCACCGGGCGGTGTTCACGCGCCAGCAGGATGGCGTCGTCGCCGTTGTCGGCGTCGATGACGTCGTAGCCGGCCTGCGAGAGGCCGTGCGTCACCGTGGCGAGCACCAGCCTGTCGTCATCGACGACGAGGATCTTGCCGCTGCTGGCCCGGGCTGCGTTCATGGGCGCGGATTGTCGCCCATCAGGCCGGCGGGGCCTCCTGCGGCGGCAGCTGCACACCCGGGGGCCGCAGCTCCAGCCGCGCCACGACGTCTTCGCCCTCCTGCACCAGCGCCATGGTGGCGCTGCGCCGCGGCAGCAGCGCGCGCACCAGCCCCAGGCCCGAGATCGCGCTGCGCCGCGCGTCGAGTTCGAAGCCCGGCGGCAACGTGGCGCGGCTGGCGATGGCGATGTGCACGACTTCGCCCTGTACACGCAGGCTGCAGCGCACCTCGGCGCCCTGCCCGTGCTTGATGGCGTTGGTGAAGAGCTCGTTGAGCGTCAGCGCCACAGGTATCGACTCGGCCTCGGGCAGCAGGTGCGGCACATCGCCCTCGACCTCGACGGCGATGGCACGGCCGAAGGTGCGCTGCACCGACTGCGCCACCGCGCGCAGCAGGCTGGCCATCACCAGCGGCCCGCTGGCGCCCACCTGCAGGCCGTAGACCTGGGCGATGGCCTGCACCTGGCCCACGGCCTCGGACAGGATGCCGGCGAGTTCGGGTCGGCGCGACGCGTTCTGCTGCAGCAGCCCGGCCACGCCCTGCAGGTTGTTCTTGATGCGGTGGTGCACCTCGCGCACCAGCACCTCGCGCTGCGCGATGGCGGCCTGCAGGCGCGCGCGCTCGGCGGCGCGCTGCTCGGTGACATCGCTGGCCACCAGCAGCAGCTGCGTGCCGCCGCCGCCGCCCTTGCTGCCGTCCATGCCGGCGGCGCTGTCGTCCAGCGTCGTGATGCGGCAGTCCCAGACCCTCGACGTGCCTTCGCCGCCGTTGCCCTCGGGCGCACCGTCGGCGCCCGGCTCGCGCCATTCGTGCTGGCGCGCGGCAGCGCCGGCCCGGGCCTGGCCCAGCCAGTCGCGCAGCGCTGCGGCCTGGGCCGGCGCGGCGCAGTCGTCCAGCGTCGCGCCCTGCAGCCCTTCCAGCGGGCGGCCGAAGAAGCTGGCGGCGGTCTGGTTGAGCTGCTGCACCCGCAGCGTGGTGGCGTCGAAGAGCGCGATGGCCAGGGGCGCGGTCTCGATGACGCGCTGCAGCGAGGCCTGGGCCTGCGCGATGTGCACCTCGGCCCGGCGCCGGCGTTCGATGTCGAGCAGCGCAATCGTCATCTCGCGTCCGCCCTCGCCGTGGCCCGTCAGCACGGCGTTGCCGACGACCCAGAACTCGCGCCCGTCGCGTGCCTTCAGCCGGCATTCGAAGGTCTCGCTCTGGCCCTCGGCCAGGCGCTGCAGGCGGTCCATCCGGCGCAGCGGGTGGTCGGGTTCGGGCGTGGCCACGATGCTCATCGGCTCGCCGACGAAATCGGCCAGCTCACCGCCGAACATGCGCCGCGCCGAGCGGTTCATCCACTCGATGCCGTGGTCGGACACGGTGACGATGCCCACCAGCACCGAATTCAGCACCGCGCGCGTGCGTTCGGCCTGCGCGGCCAGGGTTTCGCGCGAAAGCCGGCGCTCGTCGATGTCGACGAAGCTGCAGATGACCTCGGCCTCGGGCTCGTCCGGGTTCACCGCGCGCACCGCCACCTGCACCCACAGCAGGCTGCCGTCGCGGCGGCGCAGCCGGCGTTCGGCACTGAAGCGGCCCTGCTCCCGCAGGCCCTGGGCGATGCGGGCCTCGAAGTCGACGCAGGCGCGTGCGTCCTCGTAGAGCTCGACGGCGTCGAGCGTACTCAGCTCGGGGCTGCTCCAACCCGTCATTGCGGCCATCGCCTGGTTGGCGCGCTCGATGCGGGCGCCGCGCTGGTAGACGATGCCCACTTCCGAGAGGTTGAACATCAGCTCACGGTCGCGCAGCAGCTGTTCGAGTTCGGCCTGCTGGTGCTTCAGCCGCGTGATGTCGCTCAGCACCGCCACGGCTTCGGCCTGCTCGCCGACGGCCTGGGCGCGCCGCACCGACAGCGAATACCACTGCAGCGGGCCGTCGCCTAAGGCCAGCGAGAGCTCGGCTTCGAAGGGCTGGCCTTCGTCGAGCCGGGCCAGCGCGGCCACCGCTTCGCCCGCGCCCTGCTGCGCGCCGACGCTGCGCGCGAAGATCTCCTCCAGCGAGGCCCCGGCCGCCGCGCCCGCCGCGAAACCCAGCATGCGCTCGAAGCGCCGGTTGCAGCGCACCAGCACCGGCCCGCGCAGGTAGGCAATGCCGGCGTTGGAGCTGTCGAGGATGGTCGTCAGCTCGTGCAGCAGCTGCTCGTTGCGGCGTTGCGCACTTTCCTGGTCGGTGACGTCGAGCGTCACGACCGACGTGGTGGCGCGGCCGCCCGACAGCGCGCCGGGTTCCACGCGCGTGAGCAGCCAGCGCGGCCCCAGTTCGGGGTGGCGCACGGCGTAGCGCACTTCGGTGCGCTCGCCGCTGCGCAGCGCCTTCTGCAGGCGTTCGAATTCAGGCAGCGAGGCCGGCTCGACGAGTTCACGGCCGATGCCCTGCAGCACGCCCGGCTTGCGCTTGCCCGCCGCCGCGCCTTCGCCGTTGCGCGTGGGCAGGCGGCGCGGCTCGGGCGCCAGCCAGCCGCGTGTGGGGTCGAAGGTGGCCACGCCGATGCTGGCGGTGTCCATCAGCATGCCTATCTCCAGCTGCGCCAGGTCGCGCGCGTCCTCGGCGCTGCGGTCCTGCACCACGGCCATCACGCGGCGGCCACCGGGCTCGGTGGCCTGGCACACCAGGCGTGCGCTCAGGCGCCGACGGCGGCCGTCGGGCAGGGGCACCATGGCCTGGGTCTCCAATGCGGGCGCGCCCGGCGCCAGCGCCGGCAGCAGCGCCCCACCCTGCCAGCCCAGCAGCACCTGCAGTTCGGGCGCGGCCTGCGGCAGCTCGTCGGGCACGCGCTCGACCATGGCCTCGAAGGCGGTGTTGCAGCGCACGATGAGGCCGCCGGCGTCGTAGACCAGCATGCCGGTGCCGCTGAGCTCGAACCACTGCGCCAGTTCGTCCTGCGCACGGCGTGCATGCTCGCGGGCGGCGACCTCGGCACTGACCTCGTGCCAGACGGTGAGCCACAGCGGTTCGCCGTTTTCGTCGGCCAGCACCGAGACCGCGGCCGTGCACCAGCGCTCGGCGCCGCGTTCGTCCAGCAGCCGGCGCTGCAAGGGCGGCAGCGTGGCGCCGCCGGCGGCCCAGGCCAGCAGATCGACACGCTCGACGGCGCTGCCCTCGCGGGCTTCGGGCGGCTCCAGCAGCAGCGGATCGGTGCCCAGAAGCGCCTGACGCGGGCGGCCGACGAGCGCGGCGAAGGCCGTGTTGGCGTCGATGAGGCGGAAGTCGGCGCCCTGCAGCGTCGCCGCCGCAGGCAGCACCGCCAGGGCCGGCAGCAGCGCGCGCAGCGGGCCCGCAGCGGCGGGCGCCGCGCGGGCGCCACGGGGTGCGGTGCTAGCCGTCAAGCTGGCGCGCTGCGCGCAGCGCCGTCAGCACCGCGCGGTTGACGGTGGCCGTGCCCAGCATCAGGGCCTCGGCGCGTTCGCGGATGTCGAACACCGCCTCCTGCTCGATGGCCCTGACGAGTTCCAAATACGGTGTGTAGGGCCCGCCTTCGCCGCGCAGCGCCTGCTGCACCCGTTCGGGCACCGGTACGTTGGGCAGCAGTTCGCCGAAAGGCTGCTGCAGCAGCTGGTCGAGCAGCGAGAAGACACCGCAGATGAACATTTCGCCGCGCATCTCCGCATCGCCCTGTTCGCTCGCCAGCTCCTCCATCAGCAGCCCGCGGCGCACCGCCGCGTGCATCACCGGCTTGGCGTTGGCGCCCTTGGCCGAAGAGGCCAGCAGCAGCGCCAGCCAGCGCTTCAGCCGCTGGTAGCCCAGCATCATCAGCGCGTGACCGAAGGAGTTGATCTCCACCCTCAGGCCGAAGGCGGGTGAGTTCAGGTAGCGCATGAGCCTGAAGGCCAGCGTCGGGTCGCGCTTCAGGATGGCCTCGAGCTCGCCCACCGGGCGTTCACGCTCGACACCGTTGATCAGCGCCATCACGGCGTTGACGTCGCTGGGCACGCTGGCACGGCCCGAGGACTTCGGGGCGGCGTCGTCCAGAGGCCAGCCCAGCACGGCAACGGCACCGCGCTGGAAGGCGGCTTCGAAGTCGGCACTGGTGCGGCAGCCGGCCTGCACGGTGGTGATGCTGCGCGTGACGCCGGCCGGCGCCGGGCCGCTGCGGCGGTCGTCGCCGGCCTCGACGATGGAGTGGCTGAACAGCGTCAGCAGTTCGGGCGGCAGCGGCGCCAGCGGGCGGCCCTTGATGAGCAGCACCGAGCCGGCGCCGTGCAGCTGTTCCAGCAACGGCTTGTGCGCTGCGTCGCCGACCATGAAGGCCGGCACCTCGATCATCAGCTGCGGCCCGGGCGCGGCGTCCATCACGGCACGCAGCAGCGCTTCGCCGGCCACGTTCAGCATCAGCTGAGGCCGCGGGCCGGCGCGCTGCGCGACCGTCGCGGGGTCGAGCGGGCGCGGCGCCAGGCGCAGCGGTTGGTCGTCGGCGGCCTCGGCGGGCCAGATCTCGTCCAGCACGGCCAACAGCGCAACGGCGTCGATGCTGGCGTCGGGGCGCTCGGGAAAAACGGTCAACCGCGTCGCCACCACGGCGCGTTCACGGTTCGTCACGGGGCTGTAGCCCAGGGTCACCTGGCCCAGCACGGGGTGTTCCTGCATCAGGGGGCCCGCTGTCACTTGAGGTAATCGAACAGCGACATGCGCTGCACGAGCGAGTAGGTTTTCAACGCCGCATCGTAGCCGGTCTGCTGGTTCTGGAAGTCGGAGATGGCGGTCAGCATATCCAGGTCTTCGGCATCTGAACGGTCGCGCGCGGCGTCGACCTTGCGCTGCGTGAGCCGGCTCTCGATGCCGTCGGCGCGGTTCAGCGCCTCGCCCGCCAGCGCCCGCCAGCGCCCGAGGTTGCCCTGCGCCGCGTCGATGCCCGACAGGCCCGCGCTGACGGTCTGCGCCACGTCGACCGAACTGCGGCCGGGCATCAGCAGCTCGCCGACGGCCTGGTCGAGCGTGTCGAAGATGCTCAGCGTGCTGCCGGGGTTGGCGGGGTCGGGGGCCTGCAGGAACACGGCGCTACCGTCCAGGCTGAGCGGTGTGACTTCGCCCGCGGCGGCGTTCAGCTGCCCCGTGGTGGCGTCGTAGACCACGCCGCCGGGTGCATCGCGCAGCGGCTTCGCGTCGCTGCCCTGGCCACCGAAGAGGTAGCGACCGGCGCCGTCGCTGCGGTTGGCCACCGCCAGCAGGTCGTCGCGGATGCCACGCAGCGTGTGGGCCAGCGTGGCGCGTTCGGCGTCGCTGAACGAGGCGTTGCCAGCACTGACCATCAGCTCGCGTGCGCGCTGCGCCAGGTCGCCGGCATCGCCCAGGGCGCTTTCGGCCTGCGTCATCGCGTTGCGGCTTTCGGCCAGCGCACGCAGGTGGGCGTCGGCACGCGCACCGGCGGCCAGCGCACGTTCGGCCGCGGCCGCGGCCGCCGGATCGTCGCTGGCCAGACGCACACGCTTGCCGCTGGTGAGCTGGTCCTGGGTGTCGGCAAGCTGCGCCTGACGGCGCTGCAGTTGGGCCATCGAACTCTCGAAGGCGTAGGCGGTGCTGATGCGCATGGCGGGACTCTGTGGCGTGAAGGGTCAGCGGCGTGGCCTCTAGCGGCCCGCGGTCTGCAAGAGCGTGTCGAAGAGCGACTGCGCCACCTGCAGCACCTTGGCTGCGGCCTGGTAGCTCTGCTGGTACTGGATGAGCCGGGCGGCCTCCTCGTCGAGGTTGACGCCGTCCTGCCCGCTGCGGGTCTGCTCGGCCTGGGCCGCCACCGCCGAGGAGATGTTCGAATGTCGGCCATCGATTGCGACCAGGTGTCGGCCACGGTGCGGCCCCCGGCGATCAAGCCATCGCGCAGCGCCAGCAGCGCGCGCGCGTTGCCGTTGTTGGTGGCCAGCGCGGCGGCCGGCGTCGGCGCGACGTCGAGGCTGTCGCCATCGCCCGGCACGCCGCTCATCTGCAGCGTGAACCCGTTGGCGCCGACCACGGGCTCGCCGGTGCGCCAGGGCGTGCTCAGACCGGTGATCGACGAGGTGTACTCGTAGTCATTGCCGACGCGTGTGAAGCTGATCGTCTCGGTCACGCCCGGGTAAGGCAGGGGCGAGGCGGTGACCACCATCTCGGCGGCTGCGCCGGTACCGGTGTTGGTGCTGCGGGGTGTGGCCAGCAGCGGCGCAGCGGCAGCCAGGTCCAGCGGGCTCGTCAGCAGCGCACGCATGCCGTTGGCGGCGCGCGAGACGGGCTGCAGCAGGAAGCGGTCGCCCGGCTGCGGGTTGTTCACGTCGATGCGCATGCCGTCGACCACGTCGCCGCTGTTGACGGTGCTGATGGCGCCGTCGGACAGCCGCGTCAGCTGCCAGCTGCCCGGGCTGGTGGAGCTTTCGCGCAAGTCGTACTCGCTGGCCTGCAGCGCGCTGGGGTCGGTGACCGTGAGCGCGACGCTGCCGATGGGCAGGCCCGACGCATCCTTGGCATTGCCGGCCTGCGCCAGCGCCTGCGACGGCCCCAGGAAGAACATCGGCTGCGAAGGCACGCTGCCGGCCGGCGGCTGCAGGTTCAGGCCACGCAGCAAGCTGGCCGACGAAACCCCGCGCGGCCACCAGGTCCTGGTTCTGGAAGCGCAGCAGGCCCGACAGCGAGCCGCCGCCGAAGACCTTGTCGTCGAGAACGCGGTTGACAGCCCCGTCGCGCATGGCCAGCGCGCTGCGGCTGGGGTCGACGTCGCTCGCCACGACGCGCATCTCGGTGGCCTCGCCGCCCAGCACCAGGCGCTGGCCGCCGCCGATGAAGATCGCCACGCTGCCGTCGGCGGACTCGATGCGCGAGACCATCACCTTCTCGGACAGCTGCGTGATGAGGCGGTCGCGCTCGTCGAGCACGTCGTTGGCCGGTTGGCCGGAGCCACGCAGGGCCGCCACCTGGTCGTTGGCCTTGGCGATGGCCGCGGTGAGCTGGTTGACCTCGGCCACCGAAGCCTTCAGGTCGGCGGTGACGGTGGCCTGCGCCTGGTCGAGCGCCGTGCCGGCCTCCGAAAAACGCATCGCCAGGTCGTTGGCGCGCGCCAGCGCCACCTGGCGCGTGGCCAGGTCGGCCGGGCGGCTGGACAGGTCGACCATGGCGTTGAAGAGTTCCGACGCCGCGTGGCCCAGCCCCGCCTCGCCGGGCTGGAAGACCTGCTCCAGGCGCTGCAGCGAGAGCAGGCGCGCCTGGTCCATCGCCGCCAGCGACTTGGCGTTGGCCGTCTCGCGCGTCAGGAAGGCGTTGTGCGAGCGCGTGACGCTGGTCACGTCGACACCCTTGCCGAAGAAGCCTGCGCCGGTGAACTGGCCCTTGGACGTCGACATCACCGCCGACTGCCGCGAGTAGCCCTCGACGTTGGCGTTGGCGATGTTGTGGCCCGTGGTCTGCAGGGCGGCGTAGTTCGCCGCCATGGCACGGATGCCCAGCGACATCAGCGGTGAGCTGCCCATGGCCTCTTCCTCCCGACCTTCAGGCCAGCGAACGCTGCAGGCGCAGCGTGGTGTTGATGACGCGCGTCAGCTTGTCGGCGTAGGCGGGGTCGGTTGCGTAGCCGGCCTTCTGCAGGCCGCGGGCGAAGCCGGCGGCGGCATCGGCCACACGCGCCGGGCTGGCGCTGGCCGCCTCGGCGCCGCGGCCGGCCGAGGTCGCGCCGGCCACCACGTTCTTGTAGCGCGGGCTGTCCTTCATCAGGCGGGCGTAGTCGGCAAAGCTCTCGGCGTAGCTGCCGTAGGCGCGGAACTTGGCCACCACCTTCTGCGCCTTGCCGTTGATGTATTCGGTGGTGACGATGTCGGCCGTCGGGCCCTTCCAGTTCGCACCGGCCTTGATGCCGAAGAGGTTGAACGACGGGCTGCCATCGCCGTGGCGGATTTCCTTGCGCCCCCAGCCGGTTTCCAGCGCCGCCTGCGACACCATGAAGGTGGCCGGGATGCCGGTCTGTGCCTCGGCACGTTTCGCCGCATCGCTGTGCTGCTGCACGAAACCGGCGGCACCGGTCTGCGGCAGCTTCGTCGCCACCGGCGCGGCGGCCAGCGGCGCGGGGGTGTTGTTGGCCGAACCGGTGAACGGGATCGGCCCCGGGCTCATGCCCATCTGCCGTTCCAGCTGCTTCATGATGGCTTCGGACAGCCCCCCGGGCAGCCCGCTCATCTGGGTGGCGAACTGCTTGTCGAGCATGTCGGTGGCCAGGCCGCCGCCTGTGCTGTCGCCTTCGGCCTTCAGCGTCGTCGAGCGCATGCTCTTCATCAGCTCGCCCATGAACAGCGATTCGAACTGCTTGGCGGCCTCGCGCACCGCGGCCTTGGGGTCGCTGGCGGCGCGCGAGCGCAGCGCGTCGAGCGAGCGTGTGTCGGTGCTGAGGCCGGCGGACGGCGCGAAGCTCATCGCGGTGGCGGGGATGGCGGCCATGTCAGATCACTTCAATTTCGGCACGCAGCGCGCCGGCGGACTTCATGGCCTGCAGGATGGCGTGCAGGTCCTGCGGCGTGGCGCCCAGCATGTTCAGCGCCTTCACCACCTCCGCCAGCTTGGCGCCGGCGGGCAGGTGGATGAGCGCACTGCCCTGCTGGTTGACGGTGATGTCGGAACGTTCGGCCTGCACGGTCTGGCCCTGCCCCAGCGCATTGGGCTGGCTGACCAGCGGCGTCGTCGTCACGGTGACGGTGAGCGAGCCGTGCGCCACGGCGCAGGCGCCCAGCGTCACCGCGTCGTTGATGACCACCGAGCCGGTGCGCGCATTGAGCACGATGCGCGCAGCGGGCTTCTCGGTTTCGAGCGCCAGGCCGTGCAGGTCGGCCAGGAAGCCCACGCGGTCCTGCAACGCTTCGGGCATGCGCACGCTGACGGTGCGGCCGTCCACCGCCATCGCGGTGCCGTCGCCCTTGGCGGTGTTGATGGCGCCGGCCACGGCGCGTGCCATGGCGTAGTCGGTCGCCTTCAGGTCCAGCTGGGCCAGCGCGCTGCTGAACACGGGCGAAGCGACGCTGCGCTCGACGCTGGCGCCGTCGGGGATGCGGCCGGCCGAGAGGTGGTTGATCTGCACCTTCGAGCCGTTGGCCGCGGCGCCGGCACCGCCCACCACCAGGTTGCCCTGGGCCATGGCGTAGACGTTGCCGTCGGCGCCCTTCAGCGGCGTGGCGATGAGCATGCCGCCCTTCAGGCTCTTGGCATTGCCCACCGAGGCCACCGTGACTTCCAGCGTCTGCCCCGGCTTGCTGAAGGCCGGCAGCTGCGCCGTCACCAGCACCGCGGCCACGTTGCGCAGCTGCATGCTGGTGCCCGGCGGCAGCGTCACGCCCAGCTGCTGCAGCATGGAGTTCATGCTCTGCGTGGTGAAAGGGGTCTGCGTGGTCTGGTCGCCGGTGCCGTCCAGGCCCACCACCAGGCCGTAGCCGATGAGCTGGTTGCTGCGTGCGCCCTGCACGTCGGCCACGTCCATGATGCGCACCGCGGCCTGCACGCCGATGCCGGGCACCGGCCACCACAACGCCGTGCTGGCGGCGGCGAAAGCCAGGCCGATGGCCCAGCGCAGGAGTCTTTCGGGGGTCAGGTTCATCGTGGCTGTCCTGTGGTGCTGCTAGAACGGCGCCAGGCTGAGGAAAACACGCCCCAGCCAGCCGATGGACTGCGCCTCGGACTGCTGGCCGCGACCGCGCTGCTCGAGCCGCACGTTGGCGATCTGCGCGCTCTGCACGGTGTTGCCGGGCTGGATGGCGCGCGGGTCGACCTGGCCCGAGAAGCGCAGCACGTCGACGTTCTGGTTGACGCCGATCTGCTTTTCGCCGGCGATCAGCAGGTGGCCGTTGGGCAGCACGCCGCGCACGACCACAGTGATGGTGCCGCTGAAGTCGTTGCTGCTTTCGGTGGCGCCCTTGCCGGCGAAGGTGTTGGTGGAACTGCCCTCGGCCCCGGCGCGCGCGAAGGCCGAGGGCTTGATGCCGGGCAGCGCCGTCACGCCAGCGGTGATCGAGCCCGCCTTGTCAATGCTGCTCGTGCTCTTGGCGGTGGCGGTGATCTTCTCGACGATCTGCACCGTCAGCGTGTCGCCCGGCAGACGGGCGCGGTAGTCCTCGAACATCGGCCGGTAGCGCGCGGCCTGGTAGATGCCGCCACTGTGGTTTTCGGTGGCGGTCATTACCGCCGGCGCGGGCGGCGCCGTGTCGGCCACCTCGACCCGCGGGAAGATCGTGCTGCAGCCGGCCAGCAGCAGCCCGGCGGCGGTGATGGCGGCACGTGCCGCCCTGAACAGCAGGCGCGTCATCACAGCTGGCTCAGCTTCTGCAGCATCTGGTCGCTGGTCTGGATGGCCTTGCTGTTCAACTCGTAGGCGCGCTGCGTGGCGATCATGCTCACCAGTTCCTCGACGACGTTGACGTTGCTGCCTTCCAGGAAGCCGTTCTTCAGCGTGCCCAGGCCGTTGTTGCCCGGTGCGGCGGCATTGGCGGTGCCGCTGGCGGCGGTCTCGGCGAAAAGGTTGCCGCCGCGTGACTCCAGACCGGCCGGGTTGATGAAACTGGCGAGCTGGATCTGCCCCAGCGCCTGCGGCTGCACCTGCCCCGGCAGCGTGGCCTGCACGGTGCCGTTGGTGGCGATGGTCACCGCCGTGGCGTTGGCCGGCACCGTGATGCCGGGCTGCAGCACGTAGCCGGCGCTGGTGACCATCTGGCCGCCGGCGTCGAGCTGGAAGGAACCGTCGCGCGTGTAGCCGGTGCTGCCGTCGGGCAGCTGGATCTGGAAGAAGCCCTGGCCGGCGATCGCCATGTCGAGGTTGTTGCCGGTGTTCTGCAGGGCGCCCTGGCTGAAGTTGCGCGTGCTGGCCGCGGTGCGCACGCCCAGGCCCACCTGCAGGCCCGTCGGCAGCTGCGTCTGTTCCGACGTGGCGCTGCCGGCCGGGCGCAGGTTCTGGTACATCAGGTCCTCGAACACCACACCGCCGCGCTTGAAGCCGTTGGTGCCGACGTTGGCGAGGTTGTTGGAGATGGTGTCCAGCTTGTTCTGCTGGCCTTCCATGCCGGTCTTGGCAATCCACAGCGAGCGGATCATGGTGTGCGGTCCTTGGGTGTTGCCCTGGCGGCCATGTTGGCGCGAACTGAAGCGCGGCAAGCGCAGGAAAAGGGGCCGGCCGACCCGCCATCTCGGCGCCCCCAAAGATCAAGGGCGCCTTGCGGCGCCCTTGTTCATGCTGCGCAGCTGCGCTGCTACATCGACGGGGCCAGCAGCTTCGCGGCGCCCTGCTCACGCTGCTCGGCGCCTTGCAGCGCCTTCATCTGCTGCTCGAACTGGCGTGCTGCGGCGATCATGGCCACCATCGTCTCCACCGCGCTGACGTTGCTGCCCTCCAGCGCCGCGCTCTGCACACGCGCCGTGGCGTCGGCCGGCACGTCGGCACCGTCGGCGGCGCGGAACAGGCCGTCGGTGCCGCGCTGCAGCGGCGCTTCGGGCGTGACGAGCTTGAGCTTGCCGGCCTGCTGCGGCCGCGCCCCGTCCACCGTGGTGGTGATGCTGCCGTCGGCGGCGATCTCCACCGCCGCGTTCGCCGGCAGCGTGATCGGGCCGCCGTCACCCAGCACCGGCAGGCCAGCGGTGTTGACGAGTTGCCCTTCGCCGTTGACCTGCAGTGCACCGGCGCGCGTGTAGGCCTCGGTGCCGTCCAGCGCCTGCACGGCCAGCCAGCTCTTGCCCTGCACCGCCACGTCCAGCGGCCGGCCGGTGCTCTGCACGGGGCCGGGCTGGTGGTCGTAGCCGACGGTGGATTCCAGCGCGTAGACCCGCGTGGTGGCGCCGTCGCCGCGCACCGGCACGGCGCGGAAGGCCTGCAGTTCGGCGCGGAAACCGGTGGTCGATGCGTTGGCCAGGTTGTTGGCCAGCACGTCCTGGCGCTGCATCGTCGCCTTGGCGCCCGACATCGCGAGGTAGATGAGGCGGTCCATGGATGGCCCTTCGATTCAGTGCGCTGTTCGTGGATCGCGCGGGTTCAGCGGATGTTGACCAGCGTCTGCAGCACCTGGTCCTGCGCCTTGATGGTCTGCGCGTTGGCCTGGTAGATGCGCTGCGCGGTGATCATGTTCACCAGCTCGCCAGTGAGGTCGACGTTGCTCTCTTCCAGCGCGCCGGCCTGCAGCACGCCCAGGTTGCCGTCGCCGGGCACGCCCTTGATCGGGTCGCCCGAGGCGAAGGTGTTGGCCCACTGGTTGTTGCCCTGGGGCTGCAGGCCCTGCGGATTGCGGAAGTTGGCGAACTCGATCTGCCCGGCCGGCCGCGACTGGCCGTTCGAGTAACGCGCCGTGATGATGCCGTTGCTTTCCACCGAGATGGCCACCAGCAGGCCGGCCGAGAAGCCGTCCTGCTTGATGTCGGTGACGCCGAAGGCCGAACCGAACTGCGTGGCCGCGGCAACGTCGATGCTGAAGCCGAGGATCGGTAGCGTGTCCGAACCGGCCGCGTTCACGCTGGCCGGGATGTCGAAGGAGACATTGCCCACGGGCGCGGTGGGCGCGCTGCCGTCCGGGGGGAAGTTGATCGTCGTGACCGGGACGGGCGCGCCCGGAGCGCCGAGCACCGACTCGCCGTTGGCGGTGGCGAAGACGTTCCAGGTGTCGGTGGCGGCCTTCTGGAAGTAGAAGGTCATCGCCACCTGCTGGCCCTTGGCATCGAACACCGTCAGCGAGGTCGCGTTGTTGTAGGTTGCGGCGTCGTTGAAGTCGATCGCCGCGCCCGAAGGCGGCACGGTGATCGCCAGCCGCGAGTCGAGGTTCATCTCGATGTCCATGCCCGTGCTGGCCTTGGGCGCCACGCCACCGGTGGGCAGTTGCAGCGCCACCGCCTGGCCGGGCTGGATCACACCCTGCGCGTTGGCGGCATAGCCCATCAGCTGCAGGCCCGAGCCGTTGACGATGTAGCCGTCGCGGTCGACCTTGAACTGGCCGTTGCGCGAATACGTGGTGGGGCTCTTGCCGTCCGTGAGCTGGAAGAAGCCGGCGCCGTTGATGGCCAGGTCCATCGGGTTCTCGGTCGTCGTGATGCTGCCCTGCGTGAACTGCTGCGCCACCGCGCTCAGACTGGTGCCGATGCCCACGGCGTTGGCGCCCGAGCCGTTGAGCGCCGCGGCATAGACGTCGGAGAACTCGGCGCGCGAGGTCTTCGTGCCGTAGGTGTTGGCGTTGGCGATGTTGTTGCCGATGATCTCGAGGTTCTTGCTCGAGGCGTTCAGACCGGAAAGGCCTTGCTGGAAGCTCATGGAAGGGTTTCCTTGGGAGTGATCAGTTGAAGGCCTTGACGTCGCCGTAGCCCACGTCGCCGCTGAAGAGGGTGCTGAGCACCAGGCCACCGCCCGTGGTGCTGACCGCCTGCACCTGGTCGCGCATCAGCGCGGTGGTGGCCACGGCCTGCGCGCCCGCGCTGGCGCTGATGCGGAAGCGGTACTCCAGCGCCGGGTCGGCCTGCCTGGCGTCCCAGGTGATGTCGTGGCGGCCGCCGTCCAGCGCACCGAGGTTCAGCGTGTCGACGACACGGCCGGCCGGGTTCAGGACCTCGACCTTCACCACATCGGCCGGCGCGCCGAGTTCGAAGCCGGCGTAACCCATGCCCGTGTCGCCGTTCACCGCCATGCGGTTGCCCTGCAGCGTCACCTCGTGGCCCACCAGCGCCGCGCCTTGCAGCGCCTGCATCTGCATGAACTGCGCGCCCAGGCCCTGCACGCTGGTGTTCAGCGTCTGCAGCCCGGCGACGGTGTTGATCTGCGCCATCTGGCTCGTGATCTGCGCGTTGTCCATCGGGTTCAGCGGGTCCTGGTTCTGCATCTGCGTGACGAGCAGCTTCAGGAAGCGGTCGGCGCTGCCGGCATCGTTGGCGGCAGTGGTGGCCGACGACCCGCCGCTGCGCAGGCTGGCAAAGGGGTCGGCGGCGATGGCGGACGTCATGGCATGGGCCTTTCAGTGGTGGCGGGCCTGGGGAATGTCACTGGCCCACCTGCAGCGTCTTGAGCAGCAGGCTGCGCGCGGTGTTCATGACCTCGATGTTGTTCTGGTAGGAACGCGAGGCCGAGATCATGTTGACCATCTCCTCCACCGGGTTGACGTTGCTGTAGGTGACGTAGCCCTCGGCGTCGGCGCCGGGGTGCTTGGGGTCGTGCACACGCCGGCCTGGGGTGTTGTCTTCGGTGATCGTGGACACGCGAACGCCGGCGGTGCTGTCGCGCTGGCCGGCCGCGCCCATCAGCGCGGTCTGGAAAACCACCTGGCGCGCCTTGTAGGGGCTGCCGTCGGGGCCGGCCACGGTGTCGGCGTTGGCCAGGTTGCTGGCCACCACGTTCAGCCGCTGGCTTTGCGCGCTGACCGCACTGCTGGCGACGTCGAAGATGCGGAGCATGCTCATGGTGCGTCCTTCTCAGTGTTCATCCCTGGCTGTGGGACTTCATGGCGTCGAGCATGGTGCGCACGCTGCCGTTGATGAAGCGCAGCGTGCTCTCGTACTTGACGGCGTTGTCGGCGAAGGCCGCGCGCTCGCGGTCCATGTCGACGCTGTTGCTGTCGAGGTTGGTCTGGCTGGGCACGGCATAACGCAGCACGGGGTCGGGCCGGCTGCCTGGCGTGCCCATCACGTTGCGTGCGATGTTGTCGCCGGTCTGGCTGCTGCCGGTGGCGGCGCGCAGCGCAGAGGCGAAGTCGAAGTCGCGCGCCTGGTAACCCGGCGTGTCGGCGTTGGCGATGTTGCCGGCGATGACACGCTGGCGTTCGGCACGCAGCGACAGCGCCTGGGCATGGAACTCCAGGGAAGCGGTCAGGCGGGAAATCATGCGGCGCTCCTTCTCGGCCGGGGCAGCGGCCCGGGGGACGCCAGGCCACCTCGGGCATGCTGGGCATTCTGGGCAGCACGCGGCCGAAGATGAGCCCGAATAGAGACCGCTTCCGCCGCCAATTCCGACCACCGCCGGCGTGCCGGCGTGAATACAGTGTCCCCGGTGAACATCCCGAAGCTGTGCCCATTTCTGCTGCTGGCCGCCGGCACGGCAGCGCTGGCTCAGGCCCCTGCGGCCGTGCCCACCGCGCTGCCCGTTGCCGTGCCTGCAGACGCGCTACCGCGTGCCCTGGCCCTGGTGGCCGAGGCGGCCGGCGCGTTGGCCCCCGCCGGCGCGCGTGTGCAGGTGCTGCCTGGCGCGCTGGACCCGCGGCTGAAGCTGGCCGCCTGTGCCCGCGTGCAACCGCAGTTGCCCGCGGGTGTGCCGGCCTGGGGCCGTAGCCGCGTGGCGCTGCACTGCACCGAAGGGCCTGTGCGCTGGAAGGTCTTCCTGCCGGTGACGGTGCAGGTGTGGGCCCAGGCGGCCGTGCCTACGGTCGCCCTGGGTGCCGGTGCGCGGTTGGAGGCGGGCCAGCTCGTGCTCGCCGACGCCGACTGGGCCGCCACCGCCTCGCCGCCCTTTGCCGACGCCGCCGCGCTGCAGGGCCGCGTGCTGGCGCGCGCCGTGCCCGCCGGTCATGCGCTGCGCGCCACCGACCTGCAGGCACGCCAGTGGTTCGCCGCCGGCGATGCGGTGCGCGTGGTCACGAACGGCGCGGGCTTCAGCATCGCCACCGAGGGCCGCGCACTGGCCGCCGGCGTCGAGGGCCAACCGGTGCGTGTGCGCATCGGCGAAAACCACGTCGCCGCGGGTCGTCCCATAGGCCCGCGACTGGTGGAGGTGGGGCTGTGAACCGCCTGACCCCCCCTGAACCGGGGGAGGACGCACAATTCGCAGCGGCGGGGCTAAAGTTCCTTTGCGCCGCGTCCGATAGAGCGTCTATGTCGTCGGGTCAGCACGACAACAGTGCCCCTGACAGGAGTCCAACATGAAGATCGGTCCTATCGATAACAAGCCGCCGGGCGTCGCGCCGGCCGACCGCAAGGCCGAGGCTGCCCCCACCAAGGCGCCCACCGTGTCCAGCACGGAAGTGGCGTTGTCGGCGGCCGCCACCGGGCTGGCGGAAGGCTCCACCGAGGCGTCGTTCGACGGCGCCAAGGTGGAACGCATCGCCACGGCCATCCGCGAAGGCAAGTTCACCGTCAACCCCGAGGCGATCGCCGACAAGCTGATCACCAACGCCGAGGAATTGCTCGGCCGCAAGCTGAGCTGAACCTGCCCGCCCCGTCGCCATGATGACCACCCCCGACGAGCGCCAGGCCGTGCAGCAGGTTCTGGAACTCGAGCGGCCGCTGCAGGCCGTGGAAGACTGCCTCACTGCCCTGGGCGTGGCGCTGACGCGCCAGGACGCCCGTGCGGTGGACGAGGTGGCCGCCCAATTGCACGCCGCACTGGCCGCCGCGGTCGATCACTTCGCACGCGCCGCGCGCAGCGGCGGCGTGCCGCCGCGCCTGCGCCAGCGCCTGGCCGCGGCCAGCGGCCAGGTGGCCGCGCAGCGCGAGGCCCTGGCCCGCGCCACCGCTTCGCTGGACCGCGCGATGGACGTGCTGATGCCCGTCCGCGCCATGCCGGCCACCAGCTTGTACGGCGCCCTCGGCAACGCCGATCGCAACGGCACGTCGGGCGGCTCGCTGCTCGCCTGAAAGCCCGGCCCGGGCCGCACTGCCGCCCTGGGCGGCATGCGCCGCGGCCTTGCGCGCCCCTTCAGAAGGGTTCAGCGCCGCGACATGGCCGCCAGTTCGCTGCGCTCCTTCGCCAGCGCGCGTGCCACGGCGTCGCAGTCCCAGCCCGGTGCGGCGACGTCGGCAATCGACGCATGCAGCCGCCTGAGCCTTTCGCTCAGCGCCTGCAGCGGCGCCATCCACTCCACCGGCACCGTGCCGGCGCCCACGAAGCGGGCATAGGCCTGTGCCAGTTCGTTGTAGCTGCGGGCCTGGGCCTCGCGGCAGGCGGCGGCGTCGGGTGGCGGGGTCGACACAGGCGCCGCGGCGGCCGCCACCGGGCGCGGCGACGGCGGTGGCGATGGGGTCGGCGGCGATGGGATCGGCGGCAACAGGCGCTGCACCTGCGCCTGCGCGTCGGCCAGTTCGGTGGCCAACGCGCGGCAGTCGACCAGCGCGACGCCATCGCGCGCCACGGCGGCACGCAGGCGGTCCAGTCGGCCCGCGGCGGCCTCCAATGTCGGCGTGGCCACCGGCCCGCCACTCTGCAGGCCCAGCAGGCTGGCCTGCATCTCGCCGTAGCGCTGCCGGTTCGCGGCGAGGCACTCCTCGAGTTGCGCCGGTGTTCCGGCGATGCGTTCGAGCTGTTCGCGCGCCTCGACCAGCGCCTGCGTGGTCTTCTCGCATTCCGCTGCGTTGCGCGGGTTGCGCGCCGTGGCCGTGCGCAGCGCCGTCAGCGTCGTGCCCATGCCCTTCAGCCGTGCCACCAGCACGGGATGCATGGCGTGGTGGCGCAGTTCAGTCTCATGCTGCTGCGCCAGTTCGGTGTAGGCCTGCTTCTGGGTGGCGCCGCACAGGGCCATCTCGGAAGGCGGCTTCGGATTTGCGGGCGTCTGGGCCGCCAGCGGGGCCAACGCGCCGCAGGCCAGCAGCAGCGCCGCCAGCGCCACCGCCCTGCCCCTCCGTGACCCCTGCGCCTGCCCGTTCATCCGTTCCGCGGCCCTTCACGATCACACCCGCCCGCCGGCGCGGGCCGGCAGGCACGGGTGAGATTCTGGCAGCGAAGCCGCGCCGCGCAGCGGCGTCGGGCTTCAGAACTTGAAGGCCAGGCGCAGGCCGCCCCAGTGCTTGCCACCCACGACGATGGGCGCGGCCACTTCCTTCATGACGACGAACTGGCCGCCGCCCATGTCGCGGCGGTAGGTCTGCAGCAGGAAGGGGCGCTCGTTGCGGCCCGAAGCCAGTCCGGTGCGGTCGTTGAAGATGCGCCGGTTGCGGCAGTGGACGGTGTTCCAGGCCAGGTCGCCCGGGCGCTGCGGCTGGTTGTACTGCGCGTTGTGGCAGGCGATGTAGCCATTGCGGTCGGCGGCGATGCAGAACACCACCTTGTCCGACAGTTTCAGCAGCGGTTCCTGCACCTGCGGGAAGAGCCGGTCGGCCAGCGGCACGAAGCGCGTCAGGTGCTGCTGCGGCTGCGTGCCGGCGACGGGCTGGTAGTGGTTGTCGAAAAGCTCGGCCATGCCGACGCTGCCGCTGCGCACGGCTTCGTCCAGCAGCTGCCCGATCTGCGCAGCGGCCTGCTGTGCGGCGCGGATGTAGGGCGTGTCCACGGTCTCCAGCCCGGTCTCCGCGGCACCTTCGAGCAACTGCTCGCTGATCTTGAGGAAGGTCTCGGTGCGCCCCAGCGCCGACTCCAGCGTCTTGGTGCTGCGTTGCATCTCGCCCTCGATACCCGCCATCTGCCGTTCCAGGCCGTCGCAGACGCTGCGGCTGGCCTCGCTGGCCTCGTGGATGCGGTGCACACCCTGCTCGACGACGGCGATGGCACGGTGCACGGCGCTGCCCTTGGCATCGCCGGCCTTGTCGGCCTTCGACGGCGAGGCTGCCGCGTCGCGGCTGAACTCGCGCGCCAGCGCGGCGATGCGGGCGTCGAGCTGGCTCACGGTGCCGGCGATCTGCTTGGACGACTGCTCGACCTGGGCCGCGAGGTCCTTCACCGCGTCGGCCACGACACCGAAGCCACGCCCGGCTTCGCCGGCGCGCTTGGCTTCGACGCTGGCGTTGAAGGCCACCAGGCGCGTCTGCAGCGCGATCTGCGTGATCTGCCCTGCGGCCTGCGACACCTGGCGCAGCGTCTCGACGATGCCGCCGACCTCGGTGCCCACGCCCTGCACAGCGTCGGCCACCTGCGTCACGGCCTGCAGGCCGCGCTGCGTCTCCTCGGCGATACCGGCCTGGGCGCGCACCACGTCCTGCAACTGCTGCGACAACGCCTGCACGGCCTGGCCCTGGGCGGTGGCGAGCTTGACGGTGTCGTCGATCACGCCGCGCACCTCGGCCGCCTCGCGGCCGAGTGCCGAGGCCTGCTGCGCCAGCGTGGCCACGAAGTGGCTGCCGGCGTCGGCACCCGCCGGCGCGCGATCCACCACGGGGTCGTTCGCGGGCGGCGCCAGCGCAGCCGAGCGCGGTCGGCGAAAGGCGTTGAACATGGGTGGGGCTCGTCCTGTAGGGGCGTGTTCGTCAGACCCGACGGTTCACCACTCGCGCAGCCGCGTGCGCAGCCTGGCGATGCTCTGGCTGTGCAGCTGGCACACGCGGCTTTCGGTGACGCCCAGGACGGCGGCGATCTCCTTCAGGTTCATGTCGTGCTCGTAGTACATGCTCATCACGTACTGCTCGCGTTCGGGCAGGTTCTTGATGGCCTCGACCAGCGCTTCGCGCATGCGCTGGTCCTGCATGCGGGCCAGCGGGTTGCTGGCGGTGTCGACGACATGGCGGTCGAGGTAGTCGTCGTCGCCCTCGTCGCCGCTCATGTCTTCCAGGTAGATGAGCTGGGTGCCGCGCACCTTGCCCAGCAGTTCCTGGTACTCGGTCAGCGACAGGCCCATCTCGCGCGCGATCTCGCCTTCGCTGGGCGCGCGGCCGTGGCGCTGCTCGAGCTTGTGCACGGCGGCCTCGATGCTGCGCTGGTGGCGGCGGTCGCCGCGGCTCATCCAGTCGTTGCCTCGCAGTTCATCCAGCATGGCGCCGCGGATTCGCTGGGTGGCGAAGGTCTCGAACTGCACGCCCTGCGCGGCGTCGAAGCGCGACAGCGCGTCGCTCAGGCCGATCATGCCGACCTGGATCAGGTCGTCGAGTTCGACGTTGGCAGGCAGCTTGGCGATCATCTGGTGGGCGAGGCGGCGCACGAGCGGGCTGTACTGCTTGAGCAGGGCGCCGGCGTCGAGTTGTCCCTTGGCGGTGTACATGTTCATGCCTCTAGAGAAATGCAGGGCGGTTCTTGTTCGAATCGGCGCCGGGCGCCTGCCAGCCAGGCAGGCCGTGCGGCGCCAGGGGCGCCACGGGCCGGCGGGCGGCACCCGTCGCGTCGTCCAGCGCCAGCTGTTCGGCCAGCAGCCGTTGCAGCGCCGGGGTGGCCGGGTCTTCGTTGCCGGCAGCCGGGTCGACCAGCGCGCTGTGCCGCAGCACGGCGCCGAGGAAGTTCTCGACGCAGCCGCCCAGGCTGGCCGCGATGCTCGCGGCACGCGGCGACTGCGGCGGCGCGGCCAGCAGCAAGTCGAAGGTCATCAGCCCGCAGCGCTGCGCCAGCAGCTTGGCGCTGGCATAGGCGTGCTTGATGCTCTCGGGGTGGTCGGCGCCGATGAGCAGCGGCCGCGCGGCGCGGTGCTTGAACAGGCGCGCCAGGTCGGCGGCATCGGCGTGCAGCAGCACCACCTCGGCCTGCGGCGCGGCCTGCTGCACGGCGTCGATGAATCCACCAGCCGAGCCGCGGGTGTCGACATAGGCCATCGGCAGGCCGCGCGCCGGCAGGTAAGCCACGCGCGGCGCGATGAACTCGATACAGGCGGCCAGCTCGACCTGCGCCAGCTCGTGCGGCAGCGGCGAACTGCTGGCGGCGTCGACCACCAGCACCTCGCGGCCCTGGGCCGCCAGCACCGCGGCCAGTCGGTCGAGCACGATGCCGCCGAAGGCCACGTGCGGGTTGGCGGCCAGCGGCAGCACGTGGCGGCGGCGGCCGGCAAACAGCCGGCGCAGGCCGTCGGCCTGGTCCAGCGGCATCGGGGCCGAGGTGGCGTAGAAGTCGCGCATGCTCTGTGGTGGCGTCTTCAGGCGTGCACGGGCGCGGCCATGGCGGCCTTCATCGCGGGCATGCCGGCGAAGATCAGGTTGACGTCGTTGTCGTCCAGGCGCCAGGCGGCCGTGCCACCACCCTTCAGCGCGCGCTGCACCAGCGCGTTGGCACTCAGGCGGTGCCAGTCCTCGGGCACCCGCTGGCCGTTGGCCACGGCCAGCACCTTGAGCTTGTGGCGGATCATCGAATCCAGCGCCGGGCCCAGCTTCACGGCTTCGTCGAGCTTGCTCAGCACGATGCCACGGCAGTTCGGCGCGGCGTAGGCCGCCAGCTGGTCCTCGATGGTCTCGCCCTGTGCCGAGGCGTTGACGACGAGCAGACGGTTGATGGCGCGGTGCGACAGCATGTCCAGCAGTTCCCGTGTGCGTGTGTCGCGCTGAGCCATGCCGGCGGTGTCGATGAGCACCATCTTCTTGGCGCTCAGCAGGTCGAGCAGGTCTTCCAGCGACGCGCGGTCGTGCGCGGTGTGCACGGGCACGCCCAGGATGCGGCCGTAGGTGCGCAGCTGCTCGTGCGCGCCGACGCGGTAGGCGTCCAGCGTGATCAGGCCCAGGTTGGCCGCGCCGTGGCGCGTGGCGAAGGCCGCCGCGAGCTTGGCCGTGCTGGTGGTCTTGCCGACGCCAGTGGCGCCGATCATCGCGTAGATGCCACCGGCCTCTTCCAGCGGCGATTCACGCTCGCCGGTGGGCAGGTTGCGTTCCAGGATGTGCGCGGCCCAGGCGAGTTCGTCGCCCTCGGCCGGCGTACCGTCGACCAGCTTGCGGATCAGCGCGGGCGAGAAGCCGGCGTCGAGCAGACGCTGCGCCAGCGCAGCCTGGCGCGGGTGGCGCTGCAGCTTTTCCATGAAGGCCAGTGCGCCGAAGCGCTGCTCGATCAGGCCGCGCATCGAACGCAGCTCGCTCATCATCTCGGTGCGCTCGGCACCGCGCGCGGCCACGGCCTGCATCTCGATCTGCGCGCCCTGCGCGGCCAGCGCGGCGGCGGCGGCGCTGGGCGAGCGCGCCATGCCGATGGCGGGCTCGGCGGCGTGCGTCGTGTGCGTCGTGTGGGTCGTGTGCGTCGGAAGGGGCACCTCGTCGCGCAGCACGGGCACGTCGCGGGCCGCGGGCTCGCGGCGTGTGGCGTGGCGCGCACGGGCCGCTTCGATGGGGGCGACGCTGGGTGGCAGTGGTGCGGGCACCGGCGGCGCGGCGGCTGCGGCGGCAGCACGTTCGGCCTGCATCTCGGTGTCGCGGCGCTTCAACATGCGCTGGCGCACGTAGTCCTGGAAGGACAGCGTGCTCATCTGCAGCTGCTCGACGTCGTCGGCGATGTCCTGCGCCAGCGGCGCTTCTGCGGCGCGGCGCGGTGCACGCGCCGCCTGGGGTGCCGGCAGTTCTGCCGGTGCATCGAAGGCAGGCTCGAAACGCGGCTCCTGGCGCTCACGGCCGCGGGCGGCGGTGGCCGGCACACGCTCGCGCGCCGGCGGCGGCGTCATGTGCTCCGCGGTCTGGCCGATGCGTTCGAGCTGCTGGATGCTCTCGGGGGCCATCGCCAGCACCTCCACGCCTTCGGCGCAGGGTTTGGTCGACATCACCACGGCGTCGTCGCCGAAGGCCTGCTTGACCAGGGCCAGGGCCTCGCGTGACGTGCGGGCCGTGAAGCGCTTGAGGTTCATGCCGTGCCTCCAATGATGGAACCGATGCGGATCGAATGGGTGTCAGGAATTTCGCTGTGCCCCAGCACCTTCAGGCGCGGTGCGGCGCGGCGCAGCAGGCGCGCCATCGGCGCGCGGATGAGGTCGGGCACCAGCAGGCAGGCCGGGTGGCCCATGTCTTCCTGCTTGCGCGCGGTGTCGGCGGCGCTGCGGCTGAGCGTGTCGGCCACACCGGGGTCGAGCGCCGCGCCATGCGGGCTGCTCAGGGCCTGGGTCACCAGGCGTTCCAGTTCGGGGTCGAGTGCGATGACGTCGAGCTCCTTGGTGGCGCCGTAGATCTGCTGCACGATGGCCGGGGCCAGGTGCACGCGGATGCGGCGCGCCAGCTCGCCGGGGTCGGTGACGGTGCTGGCATGTTCGGCCAGGCATTCGACGATCGAGCGCATGTCGCGGATGTGCACGCCTTCGTCCAGCAGCAGCTGGAGCACACGTTGCAGGGTGGCGATGCCGACCATCTTGGGTACCACGTCCTCGATCAGTTTGGGGGCCAGTTTGGTCACGTGCTCGACGAGCGCCTGGGTCTCTACGCGGCCCAGCAGCTTGGCGGCGTGAACCTGCATCAAGTGTGAAAGATGGGTGGCCACGACGGTCGCGCAATCAACCACCGTAAACCCCGCCATTTGGGCCATCTCCTTGAAGCGCTCGTCGATCCACACCGCGGGCAGGCCGAAGGCCGGGTCGTTGGTCTTCACGCCGGGCAGTTGCTGGGTGGCGCCACCGGGGTTGATGGCCAGCAGCTGGCCCGGCATGGCCTCGCCCTCGCCCACCATCGCGCCGCGCAGCGTCACGCGGTACATGCTGGGCTTGAGCTCGACGAGGTTGTCGCGGATGTGCACCGGCGGCGGCAGGAAACCGACGTCCTGCGCGAACTTCTTGCGCACGCCCTTGATGCGCGTGAGCAGGTCGCCCTGCCGCGCCTTGTCCACCAGCGCAATCAAGCGGTAGCCGACTTCCAGGCCCAGCGTGTCGACGGGGGTCAGGTCGTCCCAGCTGGCTTCGGCGTTGGCCTGCGGCTGGGCCTCGACGCCGGCGGTGTTGCGCTGGCCTTCCTCGGCCGCCTGCTTGCGCTTCTTCATCAGCTGCCAGCTCAAGGCACCCAGGCCACCGGCGACGATCAGGAAGACGATGTGCGGCATGCCCGGCACCAGGCCGAGCAGGCCCACGATGCCGGCGGCCACGCCCAGGGCCTGCGGCGAGTCGAAGACCTGGCCGCGGATCTGCGTGCCGATGTCCTGTTCCTTGCCCACGCGCGAAACCACCATCGCGCTGGCCACGCTGATCAGCAGCGCCGGAATCTGCGCCACCAGCGCGTCGCCCACGGCCAGCGTGACGTAGGCGCTGGCGGCCTCGCCGCCGCTCATGTCGTGCATCGCCAGGCCGATGATGAAACCGCCGACGATGGTGATGAAGAGGATGAGCAGGCCGGCCATCGCGTCGCCGCGCACGAACTTGCTGGCGCCGTCCATGGAGCCGAAGAAGTCGGCTTCCTCGGCCACCTCGGCGCGGCGCTGGCGCGCCATCTTCTCGTCGATGAGGCCGGCGTTCAGGTCGGCGTCGATGGCCATCTGCTTGCCGGGCATCGCATCCAGGGCGAAGCGCGCGCCGACCTCGGCGATGCGCTCGGCGCCCTTGGTCACGACGACGAAATTGATGACGACGAGGATGGCAAAGACGATGAGGCCGACGGCGAAGTTGCCGCCGATCAGGAAGTGACCGAAGGCCTCGATGACCTGTCCCGCCGCGCCCGGGCCGGTGTGGCCTTCCATCAGCACCACGCGCGTGGAGGCGACGTTGAGCGACAGGCGCAGCAGCGTCGTCACCAGCAGCACGGTGGGCAGGGCCGCGAAGTCCAGCGGCTTGACCATCTGCGCGCTGACCATCATCACGGTCAGGGCGAGCGCGATGTTGAAGGTGAACAGCAGGTCGAGCACGAAGGGCGGCAGCGGCAGCACCATCATCGACAGCATCATCACCACGAAGGCCGGCAGCACCAGGCCCTTGACGACGGCGCTCTGCGCCGGGCCGAACCAGGTGTTCAGACGGGTGAGGACGGCATTCACAGTTCAGGCTCCCGGCGGGGCGGCGCGGCGCGGCCGGCCTTGCGCTTCAGCGCAGGGTCGTAGGCGGGGTTCAGCGGGTCGAGGTCGGCGGGCACCTCGGGCATCGGGGCCGGTGCCGCGGCCATGCGGCCCGAAGCGGCGGCGTCGCGCAGCTGGTAGACCCAGGCCAGCACCTGGGCCACGGCGCTGAACAGGCGTGCCGGGATTTCCTGGTCGACCTCGGTGTGGGCGTAGAGCGCACGCGCCAGCGGCGGCGACTGCAGCACGGGCACCTTGGCCTCGCGCGCCAGGTCGCGGATCTTCATCGCCAGCAGGTCGGCGCCCTTGGCCACCACCTTCGGCGCGGCCATGCCTTCGTTGTACTTCAGCGCCACCGCGTAGTGGGTCGGGTTCATGACCACCAGGTCGGCCTGCGGCACGGCCTGCAGCATGCGCCGGTTAGCCATCTCGCGCATCTTGGCCTTGATGCGACCCTTGACCTCGGCGTTGCCCTCGGTCTCCTTGTATTCCTGCTTCATCTCGACCACGGACATCTTCAGCCGGCGCTGCAACATGTGGCGTTGCAGCGGCACGTCGACCAGCGCGAAGGTGGCCAGCACGCCGCACAGCAGCAGCAGACCGCCCTGCAGCAGACCGGCGCCTTCGGCCAGGGCGCTGGGCAGCGGCATGGCCAGCAGTTCGGCGTGGTGCATCCACTGCCGCCAGAGGTAGAACGCGCCGGCGCCGCCTATCACCACGGCCAGGAGACAGGCCTTCAGCGTCTGCGTCATCTGGTCGACCGAAAACACCCGGCCCATCCCCGTGATCGGGTTGATCTTGTCGAACTTGGGCTCCATCGCTTTCCAGCTGAAGTTCCAGCCGCCCGACAGCGTGCCGCTGGCCAGCGCCACGCCCAGCATCACGGCGAACAGCGGCCCGAGCACGGCGAGCAGACGCATCGTCTGGTCGCCGAAGCGTTCCAGCATCTGCGCCGGGTCGCTGACCAACGCGGCGTCGAAGCGCAGGCCCTCGGTCAGCATGCGGCCCAGCCATTCGTTGAGCAGCGGTGCCGTGGCCGCCAGCAGCGCCACCATGCCGGTCAGCGCCCCGAAGTGGCCGAGGTCACGCGAACGCGCGACCTGACCGTCCTTGCGCGCTTTCTCGATCTTGCGCGGTGTGGCGGGTAGGGTGCGGTCTTGGGCGGAGTCGGCCATGGTCTCGAACGCTCCGACGGGGAGCCTTGCCATGGTGCCGTGGCGGCAGCCGAACTTGAGGGCGATAAGCCAGGGAAAGGCGGGTGTGTTCGCTGCACCGTCTGCAGGCCGGCGGCCGGGTGCCGGTCAGCGCGGCTGCAGACAGCGTGCAGTGACGCTGAACCCGTAACCGTCCGGCAGGGGCGACACTGGTTCCCGACCCCTACGAAAGGCCCTGCGATGTCGACCCCTGTCCTGCGCCTGCCGACCTACTTCATCTCACACGGCGGCGGCCCGTGGCCGTGGATGCCGGAGATGCAAGACGCCATGGCGCCGCTGGCCGCGGCCTTGCAGGGCATCACCCGTGAAATTGCCGTCACGCCCCGCGCTGTGCTCAGCATCTCCGGCCACTGGGAAGCGCCCCGCTTCACCGCCATGGCTGCGGCGCGACCCCGCATGGTCTACGACTACCAGGGCTTCCCCGAGCACACCTACCGCGTGCAGTACCCCGCCCCCGGTGCGCCGGCGCTGGCGCAGCGCATCCAGGCGCTGCTGCAGGACGCCGGCATCGATGCCGGCCAGGACACGATGCAGGGCTACGACCACGGCACCTTCGCGCCGCTGGCGGTGATGTACCCGAGGGCCGAGGTGCCGGTGCTGCAGCTGTCACTGAAGCACGGTTACGACGTCGCCGAGCACCTGGCCGCGGGCCGCGCCCTGTCGCCGCTGCGCGACGAGGGGGTGTTGATCCTGGGCAGCGGGCTGAGCTTCCACAACCTGCGGCTGCGTGGCCCGGCGGCAAAGGCGCCGTCCAAGGCCTTCGACGACTGGCTGCACACGACGCTGGAAGGCAGCGACCCGGCCGAGCGGAGGGCACGCGTGCTGCAGTGGAACAGCGCCCCAGCCGCCCGCACCGCGCACCCACGCGAAGACCACCTGCTGCCGCTGATGGTGGCACTGGGCGCGGCCGAAGACGAGATCGCGACCACGGTGCACCACGAGGAATACGCGTGGCCGGGCTGGACGGTATCGAGTTGGCGCTTCGGGAACTTGCTTGCGGCGTGACGGGCGGCCAACGCCTGCACTCGGCCCGTTGCGGACGTTCGGGTCTTCGTTGCCGTCTGCGTGCCTGAAGTGGCGCAGGAGCAGGCCGCCGGGGTGCTCTGCTGCGTTCA
>LNFM01004074.1_pt1 | contig 27479 bp, 24 predicted proteins | sample 596031 | NCBI WGS metagenome assembly LNFM01 (sample SAMN04254537, study PRJNA301005) | activated carbon metagenome | isolation source: dual media filters at the Ann Arbor, Michigan drinking water treatment plant | place: USA: Ann Arbor
TCGGCGACCGCCCGCTCGACCAGTTGGTGCCGCTTTATCAAGACCCGCGCTCCGACATGCCCGCCACCCAGTTCAACATGAAATGGGTCGAAGCTGCCGGTTTGGTGAAGTTCGACTTCCTCGGCCTCAAGACCCTGACCGTGATCCAGAACGCGATGGACCTGCTCGCGCTGCGTGGCATCAAGTTCGACATCAACCTGATCCCGCTCGACGACAAACCGTCTTACGAGCTTTACGCCGCCGCCAAGACAGTCGCCGTGTTTCAGGTGGAAAGCTCGGGCATGATGGATGCGCTCCGGCGCATGAAGCCAACCTGCATCGAAGATATCGTGGCCCTCGTGGCGCTCTACCGCCCCGGCCCGATGGAGAACATTCCCGCCTATTGCGAGGTCAAGAACGGCCTGCGCGACCTTGAATCGATCCACCCCACCATCGACCACATTCTGGCCGAGACCCAAGGCATCATCGTCTATCAGGAACAGGTGATGCAGATCGCGCAGGTTATGGCGGGGTATTCCCTTGGCGGTGCCGACCTCTTGCGCCGCGCGATGGGCAAGAAGATCGCCGAGGAAATGGCCAAGGAACGCCCGAAGTTCATCGAAGGTGCCAAGGCCACCCACAACATCGACGCCAAGAAGGCGGGCGAGGTGTTCGACCTTCTGGAGAAATTCGCGAACTACGGCTTCAACAAATCCCACGCCGCCGCCTATGCCGTGGTCAGCTACCAGACCGCCTATCTCAAGGCGAACTACCCCGCCGAATTCATGGCCGCCGTGATGAACTGCGACCTCCACCTCACCGACAAGCTTGCCGTCTACAAACGCGAGGTTGACAAGCTTGGCCTGAAAACCATCGCACCCTGCGTCAACGCCGCGCTCGCCACCTTCACCGTCCGCGACGGCGCGCTGGTCTACGGCCTCGGTGCCTTGAAAAACGTCGGCGTTGATGCGATGCGCCTGATCGTCGAAGCCCGCGCCGAAAAACCCTTCGCCCCCCTCTTCGATTTCGCCCGCCGCGTGGACCTGAAACGCGTCGGCAAGCGCCCCCTCGAGATGCTCGCCCGCGCCGGATGCTTCGACCAGCTCGACCCCAACCGCGCCCGCGTGTTCGAGGCGCTCGACCCCCTCGTCGCCTACTCCGCCGCGATCCACGAGGCGAAATCCTCAACCCAGGTTTCCCTCTTCGGCGAAGCCGGTGCCGACATCCCCGAACCGCGCCTTCCCTTCCGCGACGACTGGCTCGCCATCGAACGCCTTGCGCAGGAACATCAGGCGATCGGCTTCTACCTGTCCGGCCACCCGCTCGACGACTACATGTCCGCACTGAAACGCAAGGGCGTCGACACCCTCACCGAACTGACCGCCAAGGCCGAACGCGCCCCCCTCATCGCGAAACTCGCCGGCTCCGTTTCCGCCCGGCAGGAGCGCAAATCCGCCAAGGGCAACCGTTTCGCCTTCGTCTCGCTCTCCGACCCGACCGGGCTTTACGAGGTCACCGTGTTCTCCGACACGCTCGAAGCCTCCCGCGACCTTCTCGAACCCGGCCGCAACGTCGTCCTCACCGTCAAGGCGGAGCTGGAGGGCGACACCCTGAAGCTTCTCGCCAACTCGGTTCAGGCCATCGACGCCGTTGCCGATCAGGCCGGCGCGCAGGATCTCAAGATCCACATCAACCAGCCCGCCGCGATCCAGTCCCTCCTCACCCTCCTGCCGAAGCTCGAAGGCCGTACCCGCGCCCGCCTAACCCTCACCGCCCATTTCGACGGCGGGCACGAGGCCGACATCCCCCTGCCGCAGACCTACCCCGTCACCCCGCAGATCCGCTCCGCCATCAAGGCGATCCAGGGCGTCGTGATGGTGGAGGAGGTCTGAACCGCCCGCCCGCCTCACCCGCCCTTAACGCCCCCCGCGTCTCCTGCCCGAAAAAGGAGCACGCCGATGGACCCCCTGATCCAGATCCCCCTCGTCGAAATCGACCCCCACGCGCTCCTGCGCGACCGCACCACCCTCGACCCCGTAGCCCTGACCGAGCTTGAAACCTCGCTCCTCCTCGACGGCCTCCGCACCCCCATCGAGGTCTGGCGCCTCGCCACCCCGCGCCCCCAAATCGACGGCCCGCCCCAGCTTTACGGCCTGATCTCCGGCCTCCGCCGCCTCACCGCCGCGCGGAACGTGGGCCTCGCCACCATCCCCGCCTTTCTCCGCACCCCCGCCTCGCTCCCCGCCGCCATGGCCGCGATGGTGACGGAAAACGAGATCCGCGCCCCCGTCGCCCCGTGGGAGAAGGCCGCCCTCGTCCTCAACGCCATTGCCGAGGGCCATTTCGATACCCCAGACGCGGCCCTCGCCGCGCTCTACCCCTCGCTCGCCCGCACCAACCGCGGCCGCATCCGCAACCATGTGTCCGTGGTCGAGGCGCTCGGCCCCTTCCTCACCACGCCCGCCCACCTCACCATCCGCCAACTCGACACCCTCGCCGCAGCCCTCCAGTCCGGCCACGAGGACATCCTTGTCGCCACCCTCCACCCCTTGATCGGGCAGGGGAGCGAGGCGCAATGGTCCGCCCTCCGCCCCGTGCTGCTGGATGTGCTGCGAGAACCCACCAACCCCACCACCAACCGCCCCCGCAGGCTCCTGCGCCTGCGTCCGGGCCTGACGATCACCCGCGAGCCGACGCCGACCGGCTGGCTCCTGCGCTTCACCGGCCCGGATGCGCGGTCAGGGTTGGTGGATGATGTGATGGAGAGGGTGGAGCAGTGGTTTGGGAGGGGTGAAGTTTCATCTACAGCAAAATCGATCATCGAGTCTGAAATGCCGCAGTGCTGTGGAATTTTTTCGAAAGCACCACATTTTCTTCACAGTGTAGTCTATGCTGCAAGGCAACTGATCCGAACGACGGACCTTCAATGTCCAAAGCTCTGATAAATAACGAGATTCTCGCGTGGGCGCTTGCGCGGTCCGAGCTCGAGTCTGAATCTCTGGCGAAGCGTTTGAACGTCAAGACGGCGACTGTGGACGCATGGCTTGATGGCGAGGACAAACCAACGTTTCTCCAAGCACAGAAAGCAGCTGCAGCCCTCAATATCCCCTTTGGCTATCTTTATCTGAGGAATCCTCCAGAGGATAAACTCCCAATTCCGGACTTCAGGACTGTTGGCGGTGAGCGCTCTAAGCTAAATATGAATACTCGCTCCCTGCTTTCTGATGTACTTTATAAGCGCGACTGGTTTCGCGATCATCGAGAGCAAAACGGGTTTGACCCGCTTCCCTTTATTGGAAGCTTTTCAACAAAAGACGATCCTATAGTTGTAGCGAATAGCATTCGCGAGCACTTCCAGGGAGCAGATGAAAAGGCCCAATCCAGCAAATATGACGATTATCTTTGCTTACTCATGGGCAGAGCAGAGGAGATCGGCATATGGGTTATGCGAACTGGTATAGTCGGAAACAATACTCATAGACCACTCGACGTCTCCGACTTTCGTGGTCTCGCGATTGCAGACAAGTTGACTCCGATCATTCTTATCAACGGACAGGACAGCACTTCTGCGCAAATATTTACCTTCGCGCATGAGTTGGCGCACCTTTGGCTTGGCGAGTCTGGTGTGTCTAACGTAAATATTGGATCCAGAGATTTCGGAACACGGAACAGTGTGGAGCAGTTTTGTAACCGTGTTGCTGCAGAGTTTCTGATCCCAGAGGAACCTTTCACGAGAATGTGGCGAGCTGACTTTCACCTTGTCAATCAGGTAGATGATCTGGCGAGTCGATATCGAGTAAGTAGAATAGTTGTTGCTCGACGAGCGCGAGACCTACAGTTTATCGATGACGAGACCTATAGTGCATTCTACGCGATGGAAGCGAAGCGGTGGAGGGACGCAGCCGCAAAGAAGCGCGATGTTGGTGGTGGTGGAGACTTTTTTAAGACACTGCCAGTTCGAAATGGGAAGAGCTTCACGAAATCGGTTTTGCGTGAGGCAATTCGAGGCGGTATGTTGCTCCGTGATGCAGCATCTTTGCTGGGCGTCCAGCCCGGGAAGATTCGTGAATTGTACGAGAGAATAGAGGCCTAGAAGTGTTTCTATTTGATTCAAATACATTCATTGAAGCAAAGAACAGGTATTATGCTTTTGATATCGTACCAGCATTTTGGAGTTGGCTAGCTAAGGTTGTTCAAGATGATGTTCGGATCATTGTGCCTGTGATGAAGGAATTGACCGGTTACGGCGACGAAGTGTCTAAGTGGATAGTGGACCATAAGGACGCTGGATGGGTGTTGTCAGTGGACGACAAGGAAACCCAAGAAGCATTTGCGGGAATCGCCTCGGAGTTGGCGGCTTCAAGTTATAATAAGCCCGGTGTTGAGAAGTTTCTTTCGGGTGCTGACCCTTGGCTTATTGCAAAGGCGCAGACGACCGGTGCGACTGTTGTGACACATGAAGTTTTTGACGAGTTGTGCAAGCGCCGGGTTCCTATTCCGAATCTTTGTCATACACGAGGCGTAAAGGTGATGAATACTTTCGAAGTTCTCAGGCACAAGGCTGCGAAGTTCGTCTAGCGCTCTTTGTTAACAAACCCCTAACGTCCACACCCAACCTATTGAAATCCCTCACTCCGGGAACCCTGTCCAGCGTGGACAGAGTTCAGACCAGCCACCTGCTCCCCGCTTTGGCCAGGGCCACCGCCAGCACGATCCGGGCCACATGATGGGCGGTCACATAGATCACGCTCATCTTCAGGCTCAGGGCGATCAGACTCATTTCCGCCAGCCCCCCCGGCGCGAAGGCGAGGAAAACCGCCGCCACCGGCTCCCCCACCAGGGCATGCAAGGCCAGCGCGAACCCCAGGGCCAGCCCCAGCGCCGCCACCCCGTTCACCAGCGCCAGCCCCGCCGCCCGCCGCAGCATCCGCCCGTCCACCCCCGCGAACCGCGCCCCTAGGCCGGTCCCGAGCACGATCTGGGTGACCGAAACCAGCCACCCCGGCGGCACCCCCTCCACCCAACCCAGCGCATGAACGGTCGCCGACACCAGGATCGGCCCGGTGATGATCCACCCCGGCAGCCGCAACAGCCACCCCAACGCGACCCCGACCAGCCCCGAGGCGATCAGCAGCCCGACCGCCCACAGCCCCAGCGGAACCGAGGCGCCCACCATCTCAACCCCCGACGCCGACCCGACCGCCGCCCCGGTCAGCCCCCAGAACAGCATCGGCACCGCAATGATCGTCCCGATCAGCCGCAGGAATTGCAGCACCGTCAGAAGCCGGACATCCGCCCCCGCCTCCTCGCCAAGCTGCACGCTCTCGATCAGCCCGCCCGGCACCGCCCCGAAGAAGGCGTCGAGCGGACTGAGCCCCCCGCGCCGATAGATCAGAAACCCGATCGCATGGGCCAGCGGCACGAACAGGCACAAGGCCAGCAGCGACGGCCCCCACCCAAGAGCCTGCCCGGCAACCTCGGGCGTGAAGGCGCCGCCGATGGCAACCCCGATCACCGGCACGAAGGAAAATCGCAACCGCGCAGGCAGCGTGATCGGCCGGCCGAACGGTCTCCATCCGAAGCCCGCAATGACCCCCGTCACGACCAGCGAGCCGAGCAGGAAGCCAAGCGGCAGGTGCAACAGCTGCGCCACCATGCCGCCGGCCGCGCCAAGGCCAAGCGTGACCGCCAGTCCCGCCAGATCAACGCCGCGCCATGGCATCACCAATGGGGCGGCTTCACGTTTGCGGCGGGCGCATCACCCAGCCCCGCCTCGCGCTCCGCCTCGCGTTCGGCGAGCATGTGGGTCAACCGGGTCAAGCGGTCGATCTCGCGCCCCTGACGGGCAACCACGTCCGACAGGTCATCCACCGCACGGGTCAGGTGCGCGATGCGCTCTTCCAATTCCTCGGTCCGGTCCATCATGCCTCCGGTGCTTGCCGCCTCGCCGCCCATCCGATACACGGGCCGCGACCGAAAGCGAAGGGTCTGACCCCCATGGCAAACGACAAAACACCGCGCCGCCCGAAGGCCGAAGCCCCGAAGGGCTTTCGTGATTATTTCGGGGCCGAAGTGAGCGAACGCAAGGCAATGCTGGATGCGATTGCCGAGGTTTATCATCGCTATGGTTTCGACCCGCTGGAAACGTCGGCTGTGGAAACGGTCGAGGCGCTGGGAAAGTTCCTGCCGGATGTCGACCGTCCGAACGAAGGTGTCTTTGCCTGGCAAGAGGACGACGCCGATTGGCTAGCGCTGCGCTATGATCTGACCGCCCCGCTGGCGCGGGTGGCGGCGCAATACCGCAACGACCTGCCCTCGCCCTACCGCCGCTACGCGATGGGGCCGGTCTGGCGGAATGAAAAGCCAGGGCCGGGGCGGTTCCGTCAGTTTTACCAGTGCGATGCGGATACGGTCGGGTCTGCCTCGGTCGCGGCGGATGCCGAGATTTGCGCAATGCTGTCCGACGCGCTTGAAACTGTTGGAATCCCGCGCGGTGACTATGTGGTGAAGGTCAACAACCGCAAGGTTCTGAACGGCGTGATGGAGGTTGCCGGGCTTTCCGGTGACGACAAGGAAGCCGAGCGCGGCATCGTGCTTCGCGCTATCGACAAGATCGATCGGCTGGGCGACGCAGGTGTGCGGGCGCTGCTGGGCGAAGGTCGCAAGGATGAGAGCGGTGATTTCACCAAGGGTGCGGGGCTTGGGCCGGATCAGGCCGAAGTGGTGATGGGCTTCATGGCCGCCAAGCAGGCGACGGGTGCCGAAACGGTGGCTCGCCTGCGTGAGTTGGTCGGATCGTCTGTGACCGGTGCCGAAGGCGTGGCAGAGTTGGAGGCGATTGCAGACCTTCTGGCCGCGCAGGGCTATGGCTCCGACCGCATCGTGATAGACCCCGGTATTGTCCGAGGTCTCGGCTATTACACCGGGCCGGTCTATGAGGCTGAACTGACCTTCGAGATCCTCGACGAAAAGGGCCGCAAGCGGCAGTTCGGTTCGGTCGCGGGCGGCGGGCGGTATGATGGCCTCGTCAAGCGGTTCACCGGGCAGGATGTGCCGGCGACGGGGGTTTCGATCGGGGTGGACCGTCTGCTGGCGGCGCTGCGGGCGAAAGGCCGGGTTCAGGGCGATGCGGCGGGGCCGGTCGTGGTGACGGTCATGGATCGTGACCGGATGGCGGATTACATGGCGATGGTCGGAGACTTGCGGGCGGCGGGTATCCGGGCGGAGGTCTATCTCGGCAACCCGAAGAACTTTGGCAACCAGTTGAAGTACGCCGACAAGCGACAGTCGCCGGTTGCGGTGATTCAGGGCGGCAACGAAGCAGCGGCGGGGACGGTAATCCTGAAAGATCTGGTGCTGGGCGCCAAGATCGCTGAAAGCGCCACGCTGGAGGAATGGAAGGACCGCCCCGCGCAGGTCGAAGTGCCGCGCGCCGATCTGGTCGCCGCTGTCCGAAAGATGCTGGGGCAATGACACCGAAGGCCGCGATCCGGGCCGAGGCCGAGCGGCTGCACGCAGCCTTCGTTGCCGCAGGGGCGGTACCGGTCGAGGCGGACATCCTGCTGCCGGCAGAGACCCTGCTTGACCTTTACGGTGAGGATATCCGGGCGCGGGCCTATGTGACGCAAGACCCGGCGCGCGGCGAAATGATGCTGAGGCCGGATTTCACCGTGCCGGTGGTGCAGGCCCATATGGCGCACGGGGCCGACCCGGCGCGTTATTGCTATCTGGGCGAGGTGTTCCGCAAGCAGGACCGGGCGTCGGAGCGGGCGTCTGAGTATCTGCAGGTCGGGTTCGAGGTGTTCGACCGGACCGCGCCCGAGGCGGCGGATGCGGAAGTGTTTGCGCTGTTCCAGTCGATGCTGGCCGAACTGTCGTTGCGTCCGGCGACGGGGGATATCGGTATTCTGATGGCGGCGGTCCGGGGTCTGGACACGACGCCGCAGCGGCGGGCGGCGCTATTGCGGCATATCTGGCGGCCGAAGCGGTTTCGGGCGCTACTGGACCGCTTCGCGGGCCGGGCGCCCGTGCCTGCAGCGCGGGCGGCGCTTTTGGAGCGGTTGGCCAAGGGCTCGCCCGAGGCTTTGATCGCGGAGGCGGGGACGTTCGTTGGATTGCGCGGGGCCGAGGAAATCGCGGCGCGGGCCGAGGCTTTGTTGGCGGATGCCGGGGCGAAGCCGATTTCGGCGCCTGAAGCAGCGATGCTTTATGATCTTCTGACGCTGGAGGCCCCGGCTGCGGCTGCCTTGGCGCATCTGCGGGGGATCATGCCGATGCTGCCGGCCATCGGGCCGGCGGTGGATCGGTTCGCGCGGCGGCTGGAGGCTTTGGCAGCGCGGGGAGTAGATGTGGACCGTCTGCCCTTTGAGGCGAGCCATGGGCGGACGTCGCTGGAATACTACGACGGCTTCGTGTTCAGCTTTCATGCCGCCGACCCGGCGCTGCCGCCGGTTGCCTCGGGGGGGCGGTATGATGCGTTGACCGCCGTCCTTGGGGCAGGGGCGTCGATCCCGGCGGTCGGGGGCGTGATACGGCCGGGACTGGTGGCGCGGCTCAGGGGGCTCGCATGATCAAGATCGGGGTGCCGTCGAAGGGTCGGCTAATGGAACAGACCTTCGCGTGGTTCGGGGCGCGCGGGCTGACCATGCGGCGGACCGGGGCGGAGCGGGAATATTCCGGCGCGGTCGAAGGGATGGAGGGGGTGGAGCTGGTATTGCTCGCCGCCTCGGAGGTGCCGCGGGAGCTGGAAGCGGGGCGGATCGATCTGGGGGTGACCGGGACGGACCTCGTCCGCGAGGAACTGGCTGACTGGTCCGGTGTCGTGGCGGAGGTGGCCGCGCTGGGTTTTGGGCAGGCCGACCTGATCCTTGCGGTGCCGTCGGTCTGGGTCGACGTGGATACGCTGGATGATCTGGATGCGGCGGCGGCGGCGTTTCGGGCGGCGCATGGTTTTCGGCTGCGGATCGCGACGAAGTATCACCGGCTGGTCAGGGAGTTTCTGACCGAGAACGGGGTCGCGGATTATCAGCTGGTCGACAGTCTGGGGGCGACGGAGGGGACGGTGAAGAACCTGACCGCCGAGGCGATTGCGGACATCACCTCGTCGGGGGAGACCTTGCGGGCGAACCATCTGAAGGTGCTGTCGGACGGGCTGATCCTGCGGTCGGAGGCGGTGCTTTTCCGGGCCAAAGGGTCGGGGGCGGACCTCGGGCCGTTGATGAGGCGGCTTGGGGTTTGAGGTCTGTCCACGGTGGGCAGTTTCTCGAGACCAATTAAATCAGTTAGTTAGATGTGGACATTAACCGGGCATTAGGGTTTTGCGCGGCTGACCAAGGCGACGCCGAGCCCGGCGATGGCCAGCCCGGCCCAGGCGAGGGGCGGCATCGCCTCGCCCAGCAGCGGCCAGGCGAAAAGGGCGGAAAGCGCCGGGACGAGGTAGAAGAGCGCCGAGACGCGGGCCACCTGTCCGGCGCGGATCATCGCCAGCAAGAGCGTCATCGCAAGCAGTGAATTGCCGATCACGAGATAGGCAAGCACGGCGGCAAATTCGACGTTCCAGGCCACGGCCATGTTTTCGGTGGCCCAAGCAGCGGGCAGCGTGAAGGCGGCACCGGTGGCATACTGGATCAGGTTCGAGGTGACGGGATGATGCGTCACGCCGAAGCGTTTTTCCCACAGCGTGCCAGCGGTGATGCCGAGGAGTGCCAAGACCGTGCAGGCGACGCCGAACAGGTTTTCGGCGGCAATGCCGGAGCGGCCATAGATGACCAGCGCGGCACCGGCGAGGCCGAGGGCGAGGCCGAGCCAGCCGCGCGACGAGGTTTTCTCGCCGACGAACCTTGGTGCGACGAGGGCGACGAGGATCGGTTGCAGGCAGACGATGATCGCGACGCCCCCTGCCGAGACGCCGGATTTGAAGGCGACATAGCAGAGGCCGAAATAGACCACCTGGATCAGAAAGCCGACGATGGCGATATCGGCCCAGGCGCGCGGCGTCTTCGGCATCGGCGGGCGGAGGATCAAGACCAGCGGCAGCATCAGCACGAGGACGCAGGAATAGCGAAGCGCGAGGAGGGTCAGCGGCTGGGCATGTTCGAGGCCGAGCTTGGCGATGGCAAAGCCGGCGGACCAGAGGACGAGGAACAGGGCCGGAGCGGCAAGAAGCAAGGGGCGCGGCATGGCGGAGTGATGGCGGGTTTTGCCGAGGAAGGAAAGGGCGCGCGGGAGGCTGGCCGGGCCGGGGGTTTCACACCCCCGCGCCGGTTTGGCCCAAGGGCCAATCCGGCGTCCCCCGTGGGATATTTGGCAAAGGGAAAGAGAATTTCAGACGAAGTTTAGCGATCCTTGTCAGCGCAGGCCGATTTCGGCGAGGGCCTGGGCGAGGGCGGCGGGCAGGGGGTCTTCGCGTTCGCGGCCCTTGACGAGGTCGCGCGGGCTTTCATTGGGGTCAAGGTAGCGCCAGCCCTGGAACGGGCGGCGTGGGGCGGCTTCGGTGCGGATGATGTCTGCATCGAGGATCAGGGCGCAGCGGGTGATGCCGTCGCCTTCGGTGATCTGTTCAAGGCCGAGGATGCGCTGGCGGCAGAGGATGATGCCCTTGATCACCCAGTAGAGCGAGCCGCCGTCCAGCACCTCGGCCTCGCGCTTGGGGAACATCCGGGTGACGTGGATGGCGCGGCCCGAAGGCCAGCGGGAGCGCTGGCTGGTTTGCCAGTCGGCGAGGTCTTCGATGCTGTCGGCACCGACGCAGAGCTTGAGGATGTTCACGGGCATGGGGCGAACATAGCGGGGCGGTGGGGGAGTGCAAGTTGACCGGAGGGGGCAGGAGGCGTATCTTGTGGGTTCTTCCAAGTTATCCACAAGTTCAAGGACACATCGCCCCATGACGCGATTCTCAGCGCCCATTGCCGAAGCCATCTGGGACATGAAGTATCGCTTCAAGGATGCCGAGGGCACGGCGATTGACGGCACGGTGGAGGATACCTGGCGGCGGATTGCGCGGGCCTTGGCCGAGGTGGAGGCCGACCCGGTGAAATGGGAGGCGGAATTCTACGCCGCCTTGGAGGATTTCAAGTATCTGCCGGCTGGGCGGATCACGGCGGGGGCCGGGACGGGGCGCAGCGTCACGCTGTTCAACTGCTTTGTCATGGGGACGATCCCGGACAGCATGGGCGGCATCTTTGACGGGCTGAAGGAGGCCGCGCTGACGATGCAGCAGGGCGGCGGGATCGGCTATGATTTCAGCACCATCCGGCCGCGCGGGGCGGAGGTGAAGGGGGTGGCGGCGGATGCCTCTGGCCCCTTGAGTTTCATGGATGTGTGGGATGCGATGTGCCGCACGATCATGTCGGCGGGGTCGCGCCGGGGTGCGATGATGGCGACGATGCGCTGCGACCATCCGGACATCGAGGCCTTCATCGAGGCGAAGAAAGACCCGGCGCGGCTGCGGATGTTCAACCTGTCAGTGCTGGTGACGGATGCATTCATGGCGGCGGTCAAGGCGGACGGGCCGTGGGAGTTGGTGTTCGGCGGGCGGGTCTACAAGACGGTCGAGGCGCGCGATCTGTGGAACAAGATCATGCGCAACACCTTTGATTTCGCCGAGCCGGGGGTCATCTTCATCGACCGGATCAATGCGGCGAACAACCTGAGTTACGTCGAGACGATTGCCGCGACGAACCCTTGCGGCGAGCAGCCGTTGCCGCCTTATGGCGCGTGTCTGTTGGGGTCGATCAACCTTGCCGCCTTGGTGACGGATGCGTTCGAGCCGGGGGCGGCGCTGGACATGGGTGCCTTGGACCGGTTGGTGCGGGTGGCCGTGCGGATGATGGACAACGTGGTGACGGCGAGCCGTTTTCCCTTGCCGCAGCAGGAGGCCGAGGCGCGGGCGAAGCGGCGGATCGGGCTGGGGGTCACGGGGCTCGCGGATGCGCTGTTGATGCTGGGCGAACGCTACGGGTCGGTTGAGGCGGCGGCGCTGACGGAAGCCTGGATGCACGCGATTGCGCGGTCGGCCTACCTCGCGTCGGTTGATCTGGCGAAGGAGAAGGGGGCGTTTCCCTTGTTCGATGCAGAGAAGTATCTGGCGTCGGGGACGATGCTTGGCATGGACGCCGATGTGCGGGCGGCGATTGCCAAGCATGGCATCCGCAACGCGCTTTTGACCAGCATCGCGCCGACTGGGACGATTTCGCTCTATGCGGGAAACGTGTCGAGCGGGATCGAGCCGGTGTTTGCCTACGCCTATACCCGGAAGGTCTTGCAGAAGGACGGCAGCCGGACCGAGGAGGAGGTTGTCGATTACGCGGTGCGCTTGTGGCGCGAGAAGTTCGGCGAGGCGGCTTTGCCGGCGCATTTCGTGAACGCGCAAACCCTGCCGCCCTTGGAGCATGTGCGGATGCAGGCGGCGGCGCAAAAGTGGGTCGACAGCAGCATTTCGAAGACGATCAACTGCCCGGCGGACATCAGCTTTGACGACTTCAAGGAGGTCTACATGGCCGCCTGGGATCAGGGCTGCAAGGGCTGCACGACGTATCGGCCAAACGAGGTGACGGGGTCGGTTCTGACGGTGAGCGAGAAGTCGGAGGCGAAGCCGGTGCCGGTGACGCAGGGCGAGGTGGTATATCTGAGCGATCCTCTGGACCGGCCGGGGGCTTTGGAGGGGCAGACCTACAAGGTGAAGTGGCCGGGGTCGGAGCATGCGCTTTACATCACGATCAATGACATCGTCATTGCCGGGCATCGGCGGCCGTTCGAGGTGTTCATCAACTCGAAGAACATGGAGCATTTTGCCTGGACCGTGGCGCTGACGCGGATGATCTCGGCGGTGTTCCGGCGGGGCGGGGACATCTCGTTCGTGGTGGAGGAGTTGAAGGCGGTGTTCGATCCGCGCGGTGGGGCGTGGATGGAGGGGAAGTACATCCCGTCGATCCTGGCCGCGATCGGTGGGGTGATCGAGCGGCATTTGATCGACATCGGTTTCATCGAGGGCGAGGGGCTGGGGTTGAAGGCCGACCCGAAGGCGGAGGCGATGCGGGTGGGCGAGGCGCCAAGGGGGAAGGCGTGCCCGTCGTGCGGCAGCTATGACCTGCGGATGATCGAGGGGTGCCTGACCTGCGGGTCGTGTGGGCATTCGAAGTGCGGGTGAGCGGCGAATGGGCAAAGAAGTGCTGTTACTGCCGTCCTGTTGCATAGTGGGCACAGAAGGCCATATGATAGGCGAAGCTGTAATCGAAACTGAGGTCTGCGCATCAGTTGGCGCGCGGCCTGGGAGCATCGCCAATGAAACCACTCGAATTCTTTGTCACGGCCGTCTGGGACGCCGAGGCAGGGGTCTGGGTTTCGGAAAGCGATATCATCGGACTCCACGTAGAGGCAGCGTCGTTGGAGGAGTTCGAGGCCGCTGCTGCGGAACTTGGTCCTCAACTGATTCTGGAGAACCACATCACAAAGCGCGACCTTGCGCTGCGTTCGTTGTCGGAACTGATCCCATGGATCAAGTTCCAGCGCCCCGAGACTGGAGGCGCTGCCGCGGTCTGAGGTGGTAAAAGGCTTCTACGACGATGTTGTGCGCCTCTTGCGGGAGGCGGGCTACTACCACGACGGTGGGTCGAAGCACCAGAAGTGGTGCCATAACGGTGGCAAGCCGACTGTGACGGTGCCACATAATATCCTGAGCCGTCACACGGCCAACGGCATTCTAAAGGATGCTGGGATAAGCAGAAAGTTATAGCGGCTTATCCCAATCACCCAATCCACATAATCCGGCTGGAAGGCCACGTAGTCTCGGTCCCGGCGAAGTTGTCCTTCGCCTCACGTCTGGGCCGGTCACTTCGCGTCGTGAAGAGAAGTGCTTGCCCGTCAGCTTTTCAACAACGCCACATCTGCCTTGAGCCAGAGAAGGTAGCACACGAGGAGAAGCGCGCTGGCGGCCATTGGTTCGGCGGGGGCGCCGACAAAGGCGGTTTCCAGCTCGATCAGGACGGCGGCGAGGGCCGGGATGCGGCTTGCCACAACGGTCAGGCGGAAGGCCTGCGGGCCGAAGGGCAGGCGGCGCTGGGTTGCGGGCGACAGGGCGCTGCCGAACTTGCCTGCGGCGTGAAGCAGGCCGGACGTCGCGGCCAGCAGTGGCTGTCCGAGCAGGAACAGCCCCGCGCCAAGCGCGAGCGCACCCCAGCCCGACGACAGGTCGCCCATCCGGTTCAGCCCGGCATCGGGCGGGGCGCCGTTGGCCCAAGCGCGGTGATAGCGTTCGCCGCTCCAGAAGAAGATCAGCATGGCGAGGGTGATCGCTGTCGCACCGAGGCTTCCGATGAAATAGGCCACCACGGCGGAGGCGCCGGTGGCAAGCCCGCTACCGGCGACTGCGGTCGCAGCCGCGACGTGCAGGGAAAGACCACCGGCGAGGCCAAGCGCGTTGCCGAGGTTGTAAAGCCCGCCGGGGCCGCTGATGCGTTGCGAGATCTGTTGGTTCCAGACGGCCAGGCGCTGTGACATCGCGAAATTTCCTTGCCCGCACCGTGCGGGGATGCCGCCTTTCTAGCCTGCCGAAAAAAGCGGCGCTGTTCCTTGGGGAACGCCGAAGTCTTGGGCGGAGATGAACTGCTGTCGCATTTCCACAACGCCCGCTTGGGGTTGCGTTGCGGGGCGTAGGCAGCCGCGGCAGAGCCTGCTAGGCTGGCGGCAAGAAGAACAAAAAACGGGCAGTGAGACAGGCAATGAGGACCGGCGCAGAGGCGACGTTCGTAATTTCATGGCGACAGACGGAGATCGGTGGGATGCCCGCCGGTCCGGTGCATGGGCTGGTGCCAGGGGCGACCTGGCGTTGGTCGGGGCCGGCTGCGCGGCTGGATGGCCCGGACGGGCCATTGCTTCTGGGCGGCGAGGCGATTGCCGCGCTGCGCAAGCGTGCGGCACGGGCGGTACGGCGGATGCTAGGCCAGGATTCAGGTCAGGACACGGGCGAAAACACCGCAGCCGTCGTTGAGCCGGATCAGGAGCATGCGCCAGCCGAGGGGTTCGTCGTCAGCGATGGTGCGCTGCGGTTTGACGTTCATATCCTCCATTCCGACGAGACTGGCGCGCGCATGATCATGTTCCGCGGCGAGGTTCCGCCGCGCAACCGGACGCTGCGGATCACGCGGGTCAATGTCGACCCGAAGGCCGGTCTTGCCGAAGGGCGCGGCGTGATCTGCTTTACGCCCGGAACGCGGTTGATGACGCCATCCGGCGCGCGGCTGATCGAGGAGTTGCATCCCGGCGACCGGGTGCAGACGGCGGATGACGGCGCCTTGCCGGTGTTGTGGGTGGGCCAGCGGCATCTGACGGAAGCCGAACTGCGGGCGGCGCCACGGTTGCGGCCGGTCAGGTTTCAGGCGGGGGCGTTCGGCATCGGTCGGCCCGACGAGGTACTGACGGTATCACCGCAGCACCGGATGGTCGTGCGCGGCGCGGCGATGCAGGCGTTGTTCAACGCCGAGGAGGCGCTGGTCGAAGCGGCTGATCTGGTTGATGGCCGGTCGGTCCGGGTTGATCTGACACCGGGGGGCGTGCGCTATGTGCACATCCTTCTGGACAGGCACAGCATCGTGTTCGCAAACGGGCTGGCGACGGAGAGCTTTCATCCGGCCGGAATGGACCTTGAGATGCTGGGCGTTGCCGACCGGGACCGGTTGGCCGCGATCGTGCCGGGGCTGGAGGCCGACCCGGAAGGCTATGGCCCCTACGCGCGCCGCAGCCTTTCGGCGGCGGAGGCCGCGATCCTGCGGCATGATCAGGCGGCATGACGGGAAAGGCCGGGGTCGGTTGACACTGCCGGGCGCGCCTTTATAAGCCCGCTCAGTCCCGGAAGCGATTCCGGGGCTTTTCATTGGTGTTGGTGGCTTCCGCAAGGAATGACCTGTCGGACCTTCGGGTCAGAGGACAACGCCCTTCGTAACGCATGAAGGAGATCAGCGGTGACCAAACGCACCTCTGCCAAATACAAACTTGACCGCCGGATGGGCGAAAACATCTGGGGCCGCCCGAAATCGCCGGTCAACAAGCGCGAATACGGCCCCGGCCAGCATGGCCAGCGCCGCAAGAACAAGCTGTCGGACTTCGGTACGCAGCTGCGCGCCAAGCAGAAATTGAAGGGTCACTACGGCGACCTGACCGAAAAGCAGTTTCGCAAGATCTATGGCGAAGCGGAGCGCGTGAAGGGTGATACCGGCGAGATGCTGATCGGCCTTCTGGAGCGCCGTCTGGATGCGGTCGTTTACCGCGCCAAGCTGGTTCCGACGATCTTCGCCGCGCGCCAGTTCGTGAACCACGGCCATGTCATGGTGAACGGCAAGCGCGTGAACATCGCGTCCTACCGCGTGTCGGAAGGCGATATCATCGAAGTTCGCCAGAAGTCGAAGCAGATGGGTCTGATCCTGGAAGCGATCGCGCTGACCGAGCGTGACGTGCCGGATTACCTTGAAGTCGACCACAACAAGATGATCGTGAAGTTCGTCCGTACTCCGGCCCTGGGTGATGTGCCTTACGCCGTGAAGATGGAACCGAACCTGGTCGTCGAATACTACGCGAAGAACTAACGCTTCGCGGGCGGTGATCTTTGAAAGGCCGCACCCAACGGTGCGGCCTTTCGCATTTCGCCCATCCGGTCTTCGCGGTGTGCGGTGGGGCTGATGGTTTCGTCTTGGTGCGATGAGGGAGGAGGGGGCTTTCATGACATGTCAGGTACATGCCCATATCGATGGGCCGTTGGTCATGATCGGGTTCGGGTCGATCGGGCGCGGGGTGCTGCCGTTGATCGATCGTCACATCGGTTTTGACCGCGACGCCTTCACGATGATCGAACCCTCGGGCGAGTTTGCCGGTCTGCTGGCGGAGCGGGGGCTGCGGCATCTGCAGGTGGCGCTGGTGCCAGACAACTTTACCGAGGTGCTGAGCGGGTTGTTTCCCGACGGCAAGGGCATGCTGGTGAACCTGTCGGTTGACGTGGATTCGATCGAGCTGATGCTTTTGTGCCAGAAGCTTGGGGTGCAATACATCGACACCGTGGTGGAGCCGTGGCCTGGGTTCTACTTCGGCTCGTCGCTGCCGAATGCCGAGCGGACGAATTATCCCTTGCGCGAAAAGGTACGGGCGCTGGGCAGGCAGTTTGCGGGCGGGCCGACGGCGGTATCGTGCTGCGGGGCGAATCCCGGGATGGTGTCGTGGCTGCTGAAGGAGGCGCTGCTGCGACTTGCGGCGGATACCGGGGTGACGGCGAACCCGGCCAGCCGGGACGATTGGGCGCGGCTGGCGATGGATCTGGGCGTCAAGGGCGTGCATGTGGCCGAGCGGGACACGCAGGTATCGTCGCGCGCGCGGCCGCCGGGGGTGTTCGTCAACACCTGGTCGGTGGACGGGTTGCTGTCAGAGGGTTACCAGCCGGCGGAACTGGGCTGGGGCTCGCATGAAAAGCGGCTGCCGAAGGATGGCCATGCGTTCGATTTCGGGGCGGGCTATGCGATCTGGATCGACCGGCCCGGCGCGGATACGCGGGTGCGGTCATGGTGCCCCGGCGTGGGGCCGCAGTTCGGGTTTGTCGTGACGCATAACGAGGCGCTGTCGATCCCCGATTATTACACGGTGTGGGATGGCGAGCGCGCGATCTATCGGCCGACCTGCCATTACGCCTACCACCCATGCGCCGATGCGATCCTGTCGCTGCATGAGATCAATGGCGCCGGATTGTTGCCAGAGAAGAAACATATCCTGACCGCGGACGAGATTGTTGCGGGTGGCGATGATCTGGGTGTGCTGCTTTATGGGCATGCCAAGGGCGCGATGTGGTACGGCTCGCGGCTGTCCTGCGCCGAGGCGCGCGAACTGGCGCCGTATCAGAACGCGACGGGGATGCAGGTCACCAGCGCCGTGCTGGCGGCGATGGTCTGGGCTGCGGAAAACCCGCGCGCCGGGTTTGTCGAAGCCGACGAGATGGACCATGCGCGCTGTCTTGCGGTGCAGGGTCCCTATCTGGGGTCTGTCGAGTGCCACTACACCGACTGGACGCCGCTGGATCACCGGATCAACAGCTTTGCCGAAGACCGCGACGACAGCGACCCTTGGCAATTCACGAATTTTCTGGCGGTCTGACGGGGCTTGAGCCGCCACGGCGCGCAATCGGTCACGGGGCGGCGTGGTGGAAGGCTCTGGTCTTGTGGGCGGCGGGCGGCTAAGAACGCCTCGAGTTTCGGGGGAGACCATGAGCGACCAGATCAGACCGCAGCCCGGTATTCTTGACATTGCGCTCTATGAGGGCGGCAAGTCGCATGTCGCCGGCGTGGCGAATGCGCTGAAGCTCAGCTCGAACGAAAACCCGTTCGGGACATCGAGCCGGGCGAAGGATGTGTTTCTGAAGACGGTGCATTCGTTGCACCGCTATCCGACGACAGACCACGCCTCGTTGCGCACGGCGATTGCCGAAGTGCATGGGCTGGATGCAAGCCGCATCATTTGCGGTGCGGGATCGGATGAGGTGATCAACTTCCTTTGTCAGGCCTATGCCGGGCCGAAGGACGAGGTGGTCTACACCGAACACGGTTTCCTGATGTACCGCATCTACGCGATGGCCGCCGGGGCAACCCCGGTCGAGGTGCCGGAACGCGAGCGGACGGCCGATGTCGATGCGATTCTGGCGGCGTGCAGCCGGCGGACCAAGCTGGTCTTCCTTGCCAATCCGAACAATCCTACCGGCACGATGGTATCGGCCGCCGAGGTGGCGCGGCTGGCGGCCGGGTTGCCGGCGCAGGCCATTCTGGTGCTGGACGGTGCCTATGCGGAATATGTCGAAGGTTACGACGGCGGCGCGGCGTTGGTCGATGCGCGCGACAATGTGGTGATGACGCGGACGTTTTCGAAAATCTACGGGCTTGGCGGGTTGCGGATCGGCTGGGGCTACGGGCCGAAGCACATCATTGACGTGCTGAACCGAGTGCGGGGGCCGTTCAACCTTTCGACCACGCAGCTGGATGTGGCCGAGGCTGCGGTACGGGATCAGGATTTCGTGGCGCGCTGCAGGGCCGACAATGCGCGGATGCGGTCATGGCTGGCTGAGGCGCTGGCGGAACTTGGTGTCCCGTCGGATACCTCGACCGCCAATTTCGTGCTGGCGCGGTTTGCCAGTCAGGAAGAGGCCGAGGCCTGTGACGCCTATCTGCAGGGCGAGGGGCTGATCGTGCGCCGGGTGGCGGGCTACAAGCTGCCGCATTGCCTGCGCATCACGGTCGGTGACGAGGCGTCGTGCCGGCGCGTCGCCCATGCGGTGGCGCAGTTCAAGGGGGTTCGATGATCTATCAGCGCGTCGCCCTGATCGGACTGGGGCTGATCGCCTCGTCGATGGCGCATGCGATGCGCGCCGGTGGCCTTGCCGGCGAGATCGTGGGTTACGCGCGGTCGGCCGAGACGCGGGCCGTGGCGCGCGAGTTGTTCTGCGACCGGGTGACCGAGACGGCCGCCGAGGCTGTGGCCGGGGCCGATCTGGTGGTGCTGGCGGTGCCGGTCGGTGCGATGGAGGCGATTGCCGCCGAGATCGGGCCGCATCTGAAGCCCGGTGCCACGGTGACGGATGTGGGGTCGGTCAAGCAGGCGGTGATCGCGGCGGTCGCCCCGCACATGCCCGAAGGGGTGCATTTCATTCCCGGTCACCCGATGGCGGGGACCGAGTATTCCGGGCCGAGGTCGGGGTTTGCGACGCTGTTCCAGAACCGCTGGTGGTTGCTGACACCGCTGCCGGATACGGATGCGGCGGCGCTGGAGCGGTTCAGCGGATTGCTGAGCAGGATTGGAGCGAACGTCGATGTGATGGACGCACCGCACCATGACCTTGTGCTGGCGGTGGTCAGCCATACGCCGCATCTGATCGCCTATACGATGGTCGGCGTGGCGGATGATCTGCGGCGGGTGTCGAACAGCGAGGTCATCAAGTATTCGGCCACCGGGTTTCGGGATTTTACCCGGATCGCGGCGTCGGACCCGACGATGTGGCGCGACGTGTTCCTGACCAACAAGGAAGCGACGCTGGATGTCCTTGGGCGGTTCACCGAAGAGTTGTTCGCGTTGCAGCGGGCGATCCGGCTGGGTGATGGCGACCATTTGCACGCCTATTTCACCCGGACGCGCGCAATCCGGCGCGGGATCATCGAGGCGGGGCAGGATACCGCAGCGCCGGACTTTGGCCGCGGCGCCGATGCGAAGCGGACCTGAGCAGGTGCGGGCGTTTTTCGCCGCGCTGATGCTGTTTGGCGCGACCACCGCGCTGGCCCAGCCGATTGACCAATCGCCAAGACCTGTGCCGAACCCGGCCTATTCCGGCGCTTTCACCGCTGAACCGGTCGCGGATGCCGTGCCGGATGCTGCGGTGAACGGGGAGGGGCTGTCGCGGTCGCTGCGGCCGATGGCGCGGCCGAAGTCGCTGGTCGCCAAGGTGGCGGCGGCCCAAGGTGCGGGCAGTGCGCGCGGGCTGGACCTTGCGACCGGGGCCGAAGAGCCGGTGGAACTGGCCGCAGCGCCGCCCCTTTCAAAGCGCGAGGAGCGGCGCCGGAAGCGCGAGGCGGCAAGCAGCGCAGGATCGGTCTGTGGCGTGACGGCGATCAAGGGCGAGAAGATCGCGCCGGTGAGATCGCAGGTGCGGGGTTGTGGGGTGCCGGATGCGGTGCGCGTCAATCAGGTGTCGGGCGTGCGGTTGAGCCAGGCCGCGACGATTGACTGCGACACCGCGCGGGCGCTGAATACCTGGGTGTCCGAGGTGGTGCAGCCGGCCTACCGGAACCGGGTGGTCGAGTTGCGCATCGCGGCGCATTACATCTGCCGCAGCCGCAACAACATCCGTGGTGCGAAGATCAGCGAGCATGGCAAGGGCAAGGCGGTCGACATCTCGGCCTTCGTGCTGTCGAACGGCAGGGTGCTGCCGGTCGAGGGCGGCTTTGACCGGACGATGCGGCGGGTCCACAAGGGTGCCTGCGGGATATTCAAGACAACGCTCGGCCCCGGATCGGACGGGTTTCACGAGGATCACCTGCATTTCGACACCTCGGACCGCAAGGGCGGGGCCTACTGCCGGTAGAGGTCAGGCGTCAGTTTGTCGGCGGCACCATCAGCGGGGCCGGACCGAGCGGCAACGGGCCAAGGGCCATGCGTCCGGAGGCAAGCGTCAGTGGCAGTTCCAGCACGAAGGGCGAGCCGTTCTGTTCGGCCATCGCCTTCAGCATGTTGTCGACGGTGGGGGCCACCTCGGGCGTGACTACGCCGGCTGCGACCAGAACCGGAACAAGGCGTTGCCAGTTGGTCACCGCGATTTCGATGGTTCCCGACGCATAGCCGGCGGCATCCGGTTCGATCCGGCCCTTGGCGAAGATCGACAGCTCGCCCCAGGCCACGGCGACCTCGTCGACGTCAAGGGCGGCAAGGCGCGGTCGGGTCTCGGCGGCGTTGCGGTCAAGGGGGGCCGACAGGATGGCGCGCAGGTCGGCGCGCAGGCTGGCAATCCGCTGCGGCAGGCCTGCATTGGCGGCGGTGAGCGCCGACAGGAACGCGCGGTCCGGTGCGATATCGGAGGCGGTCAGGGCTACGTCATAGGCGTTGGCAGTGCCCTGATCGGCGCGAATCGCAGCCAGGAGGGAGGCGAGGCCGACGCTCCATCCCTCGGAGGAGGTGATCGTCATCTCGCTGCCTTCGACAATCGCCTCGTCCAGCGGCAGGATCAGTTCGGGGCGGGCGCGGGCGCTGGCGCGCAGGCCTGACGCGGTGATCCCGATGTCCTGTCCCGGCATGCGGATCGTCTGTTGCGGCGGCAGGGCGGCAATCACGTGCCAGGGTTTCCAGCCCATGGTGAAGGTTTGCAGGAACGGGCCTTCCCAGCCGAAACCGGTGGCCGGGTCGGCAAATTTCGGGCTGTCGATGGTGATGTCGATGCGGTTCGGGAAGCCAAGCACCGAGAAGCCCGCGTTTTCAGCGATGTAGCCCTGCGCGGTCAGGTCGGTGAACCATTGTTCGATGGCGCTGCGCACCTGGGAGGAGCCCCAGAACCAGCCGCCAGACCACAGCACGGTAACCGTGATCAGAAGCCAGGTGAGTTTGCGCATGCGACACCTTTTCATTGCCCGATGCGCCATGTTTATAGGGCGGATGCGTCACTTGCCAGCGGGGAGCGGGATGGACACGCAACTGTGGGTGTTTGGCTACGGCTCGTTGATCTGGGACCCCGGTTTTCCGGTGGCCGAACGGCGGATTGCGCGGGTGCAGGGCTGGCATCGCAGCTTTTGCATGCGGTCGATCCACCATCGCGGCACGGAGGCCGACCCGGGGCTGGTGCTGGCGCTGGACCGGGCGGAGGGTGCGTTTTGCGATGGCGTGGCGTTTCGGGTGACGCATGGAGCCGAGGCGGCGACCATCGCGGCACTGCGCGAGCGGGAACTTATTTCGTCGGCCTATCTTGAGACAGTGCTGCCCGTTGCGACGGCGGCGGGTCCGATCGAGGCGCTGGCCTATGTGATCGACCCGGACCATGTGCAGTATTGCGGCGGGCTGGCGCTGGAAGAACAGGCGGGGATCATTGCCAATGCGGTGGGCGGGCGCGGACCGAACCGGGACTATCTTTGGGCCACCACGGCGCATCTGGCCGAGCTTGGCATCGCGGATGCCGACCTTGACTGGCTGGCGGAGCGGGTGCGTGGGCTGGTCTGACGCGGCTTTTGCTTGGCAGGGCCGGGGTTCCTGATAGAATCATCCTAGCGCAGAAAAAGAAAGCAGGCACGTTGCCGATGGACAGACGAGACGCCGAGGCGACGACCACCTTCAGCCAGCCCATTCGCGCGATCACCACGATGCTGGTGGTCTGCGTCGCGGTCGGGGTCGGGGGCTGGCTTATACTGGCGCAGGTGACCGAGATTCTGGCGGCCAACCCGTTGTTGAACGGGCTGATCGCGGCGGTTTTCCTGATCGGGGTGATCACCTGTTTCTGGCAGGTCTGGATCCTTGCGCAATCGGTCTACTGGATCGAGAACTTCGTTCGCGGCACGCCGGGCACCGAGGATGACCGACCGCCACGGCTGCTGGCACCGCTGGCCGCGTTGTTGCGGACGCGTGGGGCGCGGATTTCGATCTCGACCTCGTCGTCACGGTCGATTCAGGATTCGGTCGAGCAGCGGATCGACGAGGCGCGCGACATCACGCGCTATCTGATCAATCTTCTGGTGTTTCTTGGCCTGCTTGGCACCTTCTGGGGGCTGGCGACCACGGTTCCCGCTGTGGTCGAGACCATCCGGTCGCTGGCGCCGCAGGACGGCGAAAGCGGGTTGGATGTGTTTGCCAAGCTGATGGGCGGGCTGGAAAGCCAGCTTGGCGGGATGGGAACGGCGTTCTCTTCGTCACTGCTGGGGCTTGCCGGGTCGTTGGTGCTGGGCTTGCTGGAACTTTTCGCAGGGCATGGTCAGAGCCGCTTTTCGCGCGAGCTGGAGGAGTGGCTGTCGTCGATCACCCGGCTGGGCTTTGCCAGCGAGGGTGAGGCGACCGACCAGAACGCGCTGGCGCTGGTGATGGACCACATGGCCGGGCAGATGGAGCAGTTGCAGATCCTTTACGCGCAATCCGACGTGAGCCGGGCGATGGCGGATGCGCGGATGGCGGAACTGGCCGAGGCGGTGCAGGGTCTCAGTCGGCGGATGGAGGCGGAAGCGGGCCAGGCCGAGACGTTGCGGCGCATCGCCGAAGGGCAGGAGCGCCTGATCGCGGCGCTGGCCGGGGCAGAGGGCGGCGCACATTCCGACGCGGAAAGCCGGATGCGGCTGCGGTCGATCGACGTGCAGCTGTTGCGGATACTGGAGGAAATGTCGGCGGGGCGGCAGGAAACGGTGGCTGACCTGAAGGGCGATATCTCGGCGTTGACATCGGCGATCCGGCAGCTGGGTCGCACCACATCGGCAAGGACCTGACGCATGGCTTCGTCGCGCCGCAGGGATTCGTCGATCATCTGGCCGGGATTCGTGGATGCAGTCACCACGCTGTTGATGGTGCTGATGTTCGTGCTGACGATCTTTACCGTCATGCAGTCGGTGTTACGCGACCAGATCACCACGCAAGGCACCGAACTTGATGAGTTGAACGCGCAGGTGGCCCAGTTGGCGGATGCGCTGGGGCTGGAGCGGAGCCGTGCGACGGCGCTTGAGGGCGAGGTCGGGCGGTTGCAGGCCGGGTTGGCGGCGGCGGCGGAAGAGGGCGAGCGGCAGTCGTCGCTGATCGCGTCCCTGACCGGGCAGCTTGAGGCGCGGTCGGCCGAACTGACTGCGGCGGAGGGGCGGATCACCAGCTTTGAGGCACAGGTGGCGAGCCTGTTGGCGGAACGCGATGCGGCGCGGGGCGAGGCTTCGGCGTTGACCGCTTCGGTGGCGGACCTTGAGGCGGCGCAGGCAAAGCTGATTTCGGAGAGCGAGGCGTTGAACCTCGCGCTGGCGCAGGCGCGCGAAGAGGTGGACGCGACCGCCGAGGCGGCGCGGTTGGCGGCTGCCCGACGTGAGGCGCTGGAGGCGCTGGTGGCCGATCTGCGCGCCAAGGATGCCGGGCGCGCGGCGGAAGCTGCTGCCGCACAGGAGGCGTTGAGCGAGGCCGAGGCGGCGCGGTTGGCTGATGCGGCGGCGTTGGCGGCACTGCGCGAACGGCTGGCGGGGGCGGACACCGAACTGACCGCGATGACACTGGCGCTTGAGGCGGAGCGCAAGCGGGCGGAGGATACGCTAACCCTGCTCGCGGCGGCACGGACCGCGGCGGCGCAGGCGGCTTCTGGCGAAAGCGCGGCGCTGTCGGCGGCCAAGGCCGCGCTTCTGGAGGAGCAGGAAAAGACGTTGGAGGCGGCGCGGCAGGTGGAATTGCTGAATCAGCAGGTGGCGGCCCTGCGCGGGCAGCTTGGCGCGTTGCAGGCGGTGCTTGACGAGGCGGCGGCGAAGGACGCGGCGGCGCAGGTGCAACTGGACAACCTCGGGGCGCAACTGAATTCGGCCTTGGCGCAGGTCGCGTCGGAACAGCGGCAGCGCGCCGAACTGGAAGCGGCCGAGGCGGCACGGCTGGCCGAGGAAAACAGGGATCTGGCGCGGTTCCGGTCGGAGTTTTTTGGCCAGCTTTCGACGCTGCTTGCCGGGCGCGAGGGCGTGCGGGTGGTGGGCGACCGCTTCGTCTTTTCAAGCGAGGTGCTGTTCAACCCGGGCTCGGCCGATCTTGCGCTGGAAGGGCGGTTGCAGATTGCGAGCGTGGTCGAAATTCTGGACGAGATCCGCAGCGAGATACCTGACGGGATCGACTGGATCATCCGGGTCGACGGGCACACTGACAATGTGCCGGTGGTGGGAACACGGGGGTTCCGCGACAACTGGGAGCTCAGTCAGGCGCGGGCGCTGTCGGTGGTGCGTTTCATGCAGGACGAGCTGGGCTTTCCGCCGGAACGGATGGCGGCCACGGGCTTTGGTGAATATCGCCCGGTCGCGCTTGGGGATGACGAGGCGAGCCTCGCGCAGAACCGCCGGATCGAGCTGAAGCTGACTGAGCGCTAGTCTTCGCCGGCGAGCCGATGAAACACGGCGAGGATGTCGTCCTGCGTGGCGCGGGTGAGGGCGCCTGCGTCAACCTCGGCCTTGGACCACAGCCAGCTGCGTGCCGGATCATCGCGCATCGCCCAGCGGGGAAACAGCCGGTGAGCGACGGTCTGGCGCGACAGAAGGGCAAGGTCGGTGTGCCGGTCATCGGCGGCAATGCGGCGGTAGGCGGCGTCGACCGCGGCTTCCGGGCCTTCGAGCATTTGCAGGTAAAGGTCTGCCCGGCAGATCAGAAGGCCGGTGATCCCGTCGCGGGTGTTGCAGCGCCGCGCGTCCAGAAGGATGCCGGCCAGCATTGCCGTGTCGAAGCCGAAGGGGTGGGAAGCATAGACAAGCTGGATCATGGAGCGCCCTTGTGTGGGGCCAGAAATCATGGCCACACCCGACCCTAGCCGCCCGACCGGCGCGGCGCCACCGGAACATTGCGGGCGGTGGCAGGTTGGCGGCGATTACAGTGATCGGAGGACCCCGCATGACCGACAAACGCCTTGGCATCGTGACCGGTGCCTCGTCTGGCATCGGGCGGGAACTGGCCCGTATCTGTGCCGACGAAGGGCTTGATATGGTGATCGCGGCGGACGATCCCGACATTCACCGGGTGGCGGATGACCTGCGCGGTACGGGTGTCACCGTCGAGGCGCTGGAAGCGGACCTCGCGACGTCGGAGGGCGTGGACCGGCTGGTGGATGCGACCCGGGGCCGTCCGGTCGACGTGCTGATTGCGAATGCGGGCGAGGCCGTGGGCGGCGCGTTTCTTGAGGTCAGCTTTGACGCACTGCGGCATGTGATCGGTACGAATGTGACCGGAACGCTATATCTTCTGCACCGGCTGGTGCCGCGCATGGTGGAGCGGGGGCAGGGCCGGGTGTTGATCACCGGGTCGATTGCCGGGTTCGTTCCGGGCAGTTTCAATGCAGTCTACAACGCAACGAAGGGCTTTGTGGATTCCTTTGCCTTCGCGCTGAGAGAGGAAATCAGGGACAGCGGCGTGACGGTGACCTGCCTGATGCCCGGGGCGACGGATACCGAGTTCTTCGAGCGGGCGGGGATGGAGGACACCCAGCTTGGGCAGGCGAAGAAGGAAGCGCCGGACAAGGTGGCGCGTGTCGGCTGGGAAGCGATGATGCGCGGCGACGGGGATGTCGTCAGCGGGGTCGGCAACAAGATTGTCTCGGCGGCGGCGAATGTTACACCCGCCGGGGTGCTGGCGCGGCGGCACCGCAAGATGGCCGAACCCGGATCGGGAGACTAACGAAAAACCCCCGCCGAAGCGGGGGTTTCCAAGGGTTCATTCAGCCGTCAGAAGCGGCGGTTTCTGCCGGGTAAGCCTGGGTTTGGCAGGCTCCTCGATCTCCAGCACGATGGCGTCGTCCTTGACGGCCACCTTGACCACACCGCCCTTGACCAGACGACCGAACAGCAGTTCTTCGGCCAGCGGTTTCTTGATGTGTTCCTGGATCACGCGGCCAAGCGGGCGGGCGCCCATCTTGTCATCGTAGCCCTTGTCACCCAGCCAAAGCGCGGCTTCGGGCGACAGTTCGATGTGGACGTTGCGGTCCATCAACTGCGCTTCGAGTTGCAGCACGAACTTTTCGACGACCTGCAGGATGATTTCCCTGCCAAGCGGGGCGAAGTTGATCACCGCGTCAAGACGGTTGCGGAATTCCGGCGTGAACGTGCGTTCGATCGCGGCGGTATCCTCGCCGGTGCGGCGTTCGCGGCCGAAACCGATGGCGGCTTGCGATTGTTCGCGAGCGCCGGCGTTCGACGTCATGATCAGGATCACGTTGCGGAAGTCCACCGTCCGGCCGTTGTGGTCGGTCAGCTTGCCGTGGTCCATCACCTGCAGAAGGATGTTGTAGACATCCGGGTGCGCCTTTTCCATTTCGT